>ERZ773144.37-NODE-37-length-110617-cov-13.229636_pt1 | contig 110617 bp, 130 predicted proteins | sample MGYA00580849_ERZ773144 | MGnify/ENA primary metagenome ERZ773144 (study PRJEB29015, sample SAMEA2737861) | human gut metagenome | biome: human gut; feature: human-associated habitat; material: faeces | place: China | collected 2012 ...
GCCGGTTGCCGATGATGCTCCGTAGTAGCCGGTTGCCGATGATGCTCCGTAGTCGCCGGTTGCCGATGATGCTCCTTTGTAGCCGGTTGCCGATGATGCTCCGTAGTAGCCGGTTGCCGATGATGCTCCGTAGTCGCCGGTTGCCGATGATGCTCCACAGTCGCCGGTTGCCGATGATGCTCCGTAGTTGCCGGTTGCCGATGATGCTCCTTGCCTCTCATCAGCTTTCGCTTCTGGATTCACACGCTTCATCGTGTATTCAATTGCAGCCTTGACAAGCCCTGCAATATTGATTTCGGCTCCGATTTTAATTTTTGTCGAAGCGACCTTCGTATCATCCGAATGTCTGCTTATTTCGCCACTCTGTTCCACAACATGGTACACGCTCTCGTTCGGATAATAACATCTGAGGCAATCCAACGGATACTCGCAGGCATGGAATCCACATTCACACGCCTTGGCACTTGGCTCTTCGTAGCTTTCACCTTCTTTATACTGGAAGTCTCTACAAGTCATATCCTGCTTGAATCCCTTGTACGATATAATCTTTTCCATCATGTTTTCCCTTCCTTTACCTTTTTGATTCCAAGTAATCCTCGAATCACGTTTGCCGGATATTTTACATTATTTCCAAATCGTTGTTCATTGATTTCCATTAACGCATTAAGGGCTTCGATTCTTCCTATTAAGATCGCATACTCTTCCACAACCGTCTCCGGTTCAAAATCAATGCCGTGTTTTTTCTTTCCCATTCTTACCCCCTATGCTATTCCCTCCGCGTTCAGTATCTTCTTTCTTATTGCGTCAACGCCTTTCTGATACACCAATGTCTTTGTGGATACGCATTGTTCGCCGTTTTTGGAATATTTCTGTTCGATTACTCTAAACCAACCGCATTCGACATATCTCTGGTATGGCACATTCCACCTGTCCAGAATTCCAATGTTGCGTAAGAATTCAAACAAGTTATTTCTGCCATATCCTTTCATTCCCAAAACTTTTGAAACCTCATTCATGGAAATGGCGGTCTTGCTGTCAGCCACAGCGTCGAAGAATTCTGCTTTTGGCTTCATCTGCTCAATCTGTTTATCTTTTTGCGAGATGATATTTTGGGCAACGATTAAGGCGTTCGCAACGATCTGCTCTGGTGTCAAGTTTTCCTGTCCGGCGATGTATCCGCCATTCTTCCGGATGGAAGGGAGAACAGTATCGAACACCCAATGCTCAAACTTCTCGGCAGAAGGAAGTTTGCTATGGACGATCAGCCGATATACATCTCCTTCTGGGATGAAATTAATATCCTGCATTTTCCCACTGATAGGGGTAGAACATTTCGTTATAGCCCTACAATGATCGTTTACTGCCTTGTTTGGATTGCTGTACCCCAGAGATCTGGCGATATCGCTTGCGCAGAACAAAGTCTTTTCTCCTTGCTGAATAGTCCTGATTTTTCCAAACTCTGGATTGCTAAAAATTTGCAACTCGCTCATTTAATCCTCTCCTATTCCTTTAGCCATTCTGCAATTGGAACTCCTGTTGCATTCACAATTTTCTGTAATGTTGGAATACTGGGGTCAAAGTTCTTTTCTTTCCACTTCGATACAGTTCCATTCCCAATGCCACACTTCTGTTCGAATGCATAGATTGAAAGGTTATGTTTGCTACAATATTCAATTACATTGTTGTAAACCACTATATTTTTTCTCCTTTCCTTTAATTATCTTGACATTCATTAGAAGATGTTCTAAAATTGAGTTACCACACACAAGAAGAACATCTTCTATATTTTCTGTCTTGAACTAGAACATTTTCTAGTTCATATGGCTAGTATATAGAATATGTTCTAGTTTGTCAACCCTTTTTATAGAATTTTTTCTAGTTGTTCAAAAGGAGTAATTATATGACGGTACTAGAACGAATAAGAACGATTTGTAAAGAAAAGAAAGGTATAGGCCTTACTGCACTTGAGAGTATATTAGGTTATAGCAATGGTTCTCTTTCAAAAGCAAAAGATATTCCTAGTAGCAGAGTTATGGAGATTGCCAATTATTTGAATGTAAGTATAGACTTTTTAATGACTGGGAAAGAGCCAGGAGAAGATTTCTCCGATGAGGCTGCACACCTTGTGGCGAAAATAAGAAAAGACACCAAACTGTCCAAAGCACTGCAAAAATACTTTGAACTGTCCGATGCCAAGAAGAAGCACGTTGTGGAGTTGATTAACTTGTTAGCTGAATGAGGTGGAGTTATGGTAGTTACAGAAGAAATTGTTCTTAAAGCGTTGGTTGAGCTAAGAGATTCATATGGGAAAACCGACTATGATATTGTAGCTGATAAGCTCGATATCGATTTTGTTACTCTTGGCAAGTATCTTGAGTTGCTCAGAAGAAAAGGTTATATTACCCAGGTATTTGAAGATGCTACGGTTACCGAAGCAGGATTACGCGAATACCACAGAGTTAATCCTTAAAACGAAATCTGCCGAATTTTTGCTGGCACAATTCTTCGGAAAATTCCTCGCTTTTTACTGGATGCCCGCTTCCCGGCTCGCAAAGCATTTCAGCCGGGAGCAATCCTAAAGTTTTCAATACAAGCATGGTGTTGAATACGGGTATCCTTTTTCTGTGCTCGCATCCTAATATAAGCATGTTTAAAGTACATAAATCATCATACTGCTCTTTCGTTAGGTTTATTCCCACATGGCGGAATCCGTCTATAGTCGTGTCGATCTGTCTATCCTTCATTTTTCTTCTCTCCCTTCACGATATCATCCAATATAATATAGATGTACCGCAGAATTTTATCATCATTAATTTTTCCAACGAGCTGCATAATCTTTTCTTTGTAATCCCCCATGTTTCAAGCCCCCTTACTGCACAGGTTATGTCTTAATATTAGAACATATGTTCTGTATTGTCAATATGTTTCTATATTATGATCATATTCGGCTTGTGGGAATATTATGCTTAGATCCATGATGATTCTCGTTAAAACGAAAAAATGGGGCGGTTTTTTCCCGCCCCATAATTTTAATCAATATACCAACGTTCTAATGATCCATCGTCTCCGGTCCCATGCCAGCAAGCGCCCTGGAAATCTCCCCTCTCTTCAAGATAATACCATTTTCCAGCTCCGGTTTTCTTTCCATCCCATTGAACCCATCCGCTTAGCATATATCCAGAGTTTCCAAAGAGATACCGATGATGGTTAATAGTCTTCCAACACATTTTAGGATAAGTTCCATCAGCATTTCTCCACCACCAACCATTTTCATCATGTACCCATCCTTCTTTCTGCTCTTGAACAGGTGTAAGAAAAAGGGTTCGTTCCGATTCTCGTCTTCTGGTAAGCCCTGTCAGCACTTTTCCGCCGGCTTTGTTGTACTGAAGAATTTTCTTTGCAATCGTTGACCGTTTTCTGGTCCCGTTTGCAGTTAACTGGTCGATGGAGCCGATGTTGTACGCAAAAGAAACCAGTGCATCATATTCGTTCTGGTTCCAGATATAAATGCCATTGTATTTTTCAACTTTCGGGCCATACTTCACATCAACTGATTTTTTCAACCACTCATCTGCCGTTGCTTGATTGATTTTCAATCCGCTTACAATAGCAGTACCGGTAATTGCTCGGTCTGCATTGGTCGTACCGTAACCGATGGTCCAGACTCCAACACTGTCTTTATATGCCGTCAATCGGCATCCCTCGAAGCTTTTTATTAGCTTTAGTCCGTTTTCGCTAATCTTCATAAGCATATCTCCATGATAATCATCACCTTGTTGGCTTTAGGCCGCCCGGATACCGCCGGACCCGGAGAGGTGGATCACCGCCTTCCTTATTTCTTTAGTGATAGGATTTCATTTTCCTGTGCAAGAGTAATCCAGCCTTTTAATACGGCTGAATCAAGTGCTGTTCTACTGATTTTTCCTGCTAAATACATTTTCTTTAAGATGTTATACATATTATTACGCTCCTAACTGTCCTGCGACTAAGAATTCAACTGTTTCCTCGAGATCTTTATATTTCTGCTGAAGATCCGGCTTAGATAAAGTCATAATCATCACTGTACCGGTATGATTTACAGTTTCATAATCCGGCTCATCCTCCGTACCGTTATTTACGGTTTCGCTGGAGATTACATAATCTAGCTGTTTTGCCATTCCTTTGTACTGCGTATATCCCAGGATGGTTTTCATAGGCTCTCCATCGGAGCCGAGGATATAGACTTTCTCAACATTTAATTCTACAGCAAAGTCTTTCTCGACCTGTTCAAATGTCTTTGTTCCCGGAAGAAAGACCAGCGTGAGCGTTTCATCGGATTCTCTCACGCCTCCGGCCACCAGGTCATAGACGTTTCCATTTGATAATTTTAACTGTTCCATAAAATCCTCCTTAAAATTTTATTGAATTTTTTGTTACATTTTGGAAAATATTCCGTTCATATTGATGTAGGGCGTGACACATCCTACACCTTTTCCAAAAGCGGCTCCCGAAATCCCAAGGAAGTCGCTTTTTTGTTAAAGTTTTTCGAATTGAGTTTTCTATCCTCCGATTGATTTTCAAGCCCATCGATTGATTTTTCGCCTCGAATGCTCTTCCCATGTTCCCGACATAAATGTCTGGATCCTCAAATAACAATTTGAGTGTGGAAGTTAATGATCTGACTGATTTACTTAATCCAGATTATTATGATCCTGCCGCAGATTACTACCTAAGGATATATCGTGTGGGTAATGTAAAAGTTCTAAACATCGTTATTAAGGCAAAAGCTCTTACAGGACATGATATTATAGCAAGCAATATACCAGAGAAATTGCGGCCTGTTACATCTGCATATATAGTCATACAAGGCAGGGATGTTGGTGAATGGGCCAGAGCAACCTATACGCCCGTAGTTCTTACTATTACAGCAAATAGTATTACTATGTCAACAGGCACTAATGCCTCAAAGTTGACATATATATGTGGCATGGCTGCTTATATTTGATAGCTACGAGAACGAAAGCAAAGCTATTACTTAGACAACATTGGCATTACAATGTAGTATCCTTCCAAGTTTGTGGATGTGGAATCGTTTTGCGTATTGGTATCCCATGCGAATAGCTGAAATTGATCTTCTCCAGCACTAATTTCAAGTGAAGGATATATACACCTAATAGTAGTAAGGGTATTATATCTGGGAAATACACATACGACAGAGCGAGATTTTACGACAGAGCCGATTTTAATGATGTCTTTGTTTTTTTTATTGGTGAATTTCCCTATAATCGGTAAATCACTATACAATTGAGTGACCTTATCATTCGTATTACTCAAATTGTTATTTACCGAATTGAGCCCAGCCGTTAAGTTATCAAATCCACCCTCAAGCGCAGTACCCATTCCGATTCGTTCAACCAGTGAATGAATATATGCGCTACTCGGCACTTTGTTCCCATCATTTACATCAATCCCGGAAATCATATTCTTGAGCAAAGCATTTTCATCCAGACTCATAGTTTTTGCAATGGCTCTGGACACCTTGCCTAAAACTGACTTGATTGCTTCACCGGCAATAATATTTGCAAGTTCCGTGGCCTGTTTAAACGTAGTATTTACGGTCAGGGTACCGTCTTCACCCACGGTGATATCATCGCTGCCTTTGACAACTCCAAGTGCATCCTGTTGCGCAGTATTCACAGACAGTTTGCCGTCTTCTCCCACTGATGTAGTCGTTCCATCCGGCATTACGGTTCCAAGGCTGTCAGCGGTCGCTTTTTTCGTTCCCGCTGCCGATACCTGCCAATAAGATGTATCTGTTGGAAGTGTTCCAACCGGCGGCTGCACTTTTGCCACATAACTGCTTCCGTCATATGATACTAAGTTGTTTACTTTATACTGTGTCTCGACGTTCCATTCGCCTTTAGGCACGATTGCCACTTGTCCATAGTTTACAGCCATTACGCCGTTACCTCCATTTCTTCTGATCCGGCTTCTCCATAGAACGCTCCATCCTCGAGCCAGAATCTCATTCCTTGTGCTTTCTTATCGCTCATAAGAGCACCGGTTTCCAGGTCAATAAAAAACTGCGGCACTACTAAGCTTGCTGCGGCATCGATCTGATTCTTTAATATTTGAGATTGTTCATAGTAATATTTTGCATTATCTTGTGCGTCTTCCGCAACAACGCCACCTACCGCATACCTCTTAGCATCGTTAGCACTGTCTAATGCATCAGCTGCTTTTGTGGTCGCTGTCCGCTCACTACTCGCCGCCTCCTGTGCTTTCTGAGATGCTAACGTAGCTTGTGAAGTTGCCGTGGATGCCTTCTCTGATGCTGTTTGCGCATCCGCCGCCGCACTGTTTGCTGACGCCGCTGCATTAGTCGCCTTAGAAGTTGCAATTGCTGCCTGTGACGTTGCTGTCTCTGCGTCCCGTGCTGCTGCCGCTGCATTAGTTACCGTAGTTTCAGCCGCCTGCTTCGTACCCTCATAGTAATATTTCGCATTATCAGTTTCGCTACCCTCAAACTCAGAATCTCCAATAGTGTACCTTTTTGCAAACTTTTGATACTGAAGCGCTGCATCTCTGGCATTCTGCGATTCAATCATGTACTGGCGAAACTCTGATTGAATGGTGGGGTCGAGCTTATCCATAGTTACTGAACCGTCTATTATCCGGGCTGTAACTTCTCGATCCGTCATACCGAATGCGATTGTGGCAGAACTTTTAAAGGTATTGATGAATTTGGCGATATCCACACTCTTTTCAGTTCCATCAGCAAGTGTTAGAATAATGACACCTTCGTCCGTGACGTCGAAGTTTGTAACAACACGCTCGATATCCAAATCATACGTTTCAATAGCGCCATTCAGTTTTGTAACAGTGATAACACCTGTCTTTGTATCTACATTTACAGATTTTACAAGTGTATTAGCAATCTCCATGGACAATTTTGAAGCATCCAGTTGGACGATCCTAATGTCCGCCTCTTTAACACCGTTTTCAAGGTGCAGAAGGTTAGTTCGATTCAGCGCCGTCTTCTGCGACGGAAGGTTTTGCCAGTCTGTAATTACATAGAAGGTCTGATATGCCATTAGGATTCACCTCCGGATTCTCTGGGCTTTGGTCCATCATCCGGGCCACCCTTTTTATGTTTGATTATCGCTTCATCATTCTCCTCGACAAAATGTCCGGAATCTAAAATATTCGCGAGTTCTGCAAATGCTCGGATATTTTCCACACCTTTAACCGTAATCGAGTTAAGGAGCGCTCCGGCGCGTTTCATGAGCTCGTAATCATATTCAAGTGTTCTCTTTTCTTCCATTCCACATATTCTCCTTAACTCTTATAATGCCTTTCAAGGTATACATATAGATAATCCATTCCTTCATAATCTGGATAATCATTGATATTCGGCTTGTTTTTTGGGTAGATTTCGAGCCAATCTGATCCCCATGATCCATCGAGGTCGTATCCTACTTTTAATGATGACACACTACCAGAAATGCTTGAGGATCCACCTGAGATGCTTATCCCGTTCAGATACAAATTACCGATTATGTGCAGTGATCCACGGATGTGAGTTTCCTTGTCAGCATTAACAACAAAGGCATAATCGCTTTTGCCACGATATCCAGCCCACAAATACAAGCCTTTAGAGTTTGACGGATTTCCAGACATTCCGGTCATCTCATCGGATGATTGAAAAATACTCCTACCGTACTCATCCGAACACACAAAATCACCAATCCTAACAATAGCGGATGAGTTTCCATAACCATCTTCCACATTGAGGATTCCATCAGCAACATTCATTGTAGATCCTTCAATGTGTCCACCACTAATTGTCGCACTGCGATCTGATCCATCATCACCAACAAGGCCGTTATCATCTATGGTCCAGTTTCCGATTCTTCCGGACTGCGCTGTGATTTTTCCACTTGCCTCAAGATCACCTTGCTCTGTTACTTTAAGATTCTTTGAGTTGATAACGAAATGTCCCGTTGTCATCTCGATCTTATTTCCAGTGATTTTCAACTCTGAGTTAAGATTTTCGGTTACTTCACCTTTCGTAACCTTTTTATTAACCTCAAGAGTAATTGCATCCGCCGTCTGGGTAATTTTCGTCGACAGCTCTCCCTCAGCTTTTGTAGCACGAGAGACCTCAGATGTAATGGCTTCTGCCGTCACCTTAAACTGGGCTTCTGTATATTCTTTAAGATCTGTAACCCGAACAGAAACCTCGTCCACATCTTTCTTTAATATTGCGGCTTTTCCCTCTAATTGGATAATTTTCGATGCAGTGCCGAAATTCTGTTCAAGATTCATCCCGCCGGACGACTCAAAAACATCGCTCATCCCCTGCATTCCAGAGAATGTACGCTTAAAGCAGTATGTTTCAATAACGTCATCCGTGGTATAACATACAAGTCCATCTCCGGGTTCTACCCACGGTAATCCCGGGCATGTGATTTTTGACGGCCTGTAACTGATTTTCGAAATAATATCATATACAGTTCGGGCAATTTCCGTCAGCTCCTCATTGTTCTTTCCGTATGCAAGGAAGTTTCCCTGGATAATATAGGTATTTTCTCCGCCGTAATCTGTGGGATATAAAGCGCCCACATCGCCCTCTTCCTGCCGGATCTGAACACGGTCAACTGAATTGACTACATAATCCTCATACGTCGTATCTGATTGCTTATATCTCGTAAGCATTTCTGTGTTCTCAGCTGAAGACAAGTCACTAGGAAAGAGTTCTTCGTCTGGAAACAATGCTTCGTCTGGAAAGAGTCCGGCTCCTTCAAGGAACGTATATTTTACTCGGCCGGTATTATCTACCCGTCCAAAGCATCCATTGAGCTCACATATTGCTTTAAGGGTCTCAATTCCGCTCAACTGCTGCGGATCGATTGTTTTTGTTACAGGCATATTATCAAGCGGAAGGCCCACGTCTACCTGCTCGACACCAACATATTCGCAAAGTGAAGTTCGAAACTCTTTCAGTGATAACGGGAACTTAAGACTCTGATACCATTCCGCAACATCGACCTGGAATTTCTCCATTCGATTATATGCAGTGATTTTCTTTTTCCTTCGGTCTGCTTGCCGGACAAAGCTTTTTACAATATACACGCCAAGCATCAGTTCATATCCGCCCACCTCGACGGTAGCAACAAACTCTAACCCGGTTAAATCCTGCAAAACATCAGCAACCATAATCTCCAGCTGAGCCGCATTACACTCGCCGAACGTCAGGCCGTCACTTTCGCAAAGGCTTTCTGTAATTGCCAGAGACTCCGACACGATCTGTGCATTATCGATTACATATATCGGCTCCTGGTCTATTGGGAACAAATCATCAGACGGGAACAGTAAATCGTCCGGATAGATCATCTGGAATTTTTCGCCGTAAAACCGAAGCTTTATATCACGCTTCTTACTCAGCTTATTATTATTCTCTCGGAAAAGGTTTTTGATTTCTTCTGGAATTTTTAACAAATCTTATCCCCTCTCCTCTCCATACTCAATGAATGCGACTCGGAACGGATTATAGAGAATATCATTTATATTTTTGTAAACCATATATGGTTCAAAAGAAATGTCTGGAATATATGCATCCCCTGTCTGATAACGATTTCTTCTCGGATTCCAATACTCGATCTGAATCATGTTGTCTTCGTCATCATTTGGAAAGATTTCCAGAAACTCCTGCATCTGCGTAAGTCTGAGCGGCTTCACGTCAAACTCTATCTTTGTCGCTTTTGCTGGCAGCACATTTCTGTTGAACCGGCCATTTCCGTCCGTATAATCATCGAGGTCCGTTTCCTGATCCGGCGTGATTTTATATGTCCCGGCATGGATGAATTTGTTCGGCAGGATAGTACCGTTGATTTTTAATAGCCATCCTTCAAATCCATACATTCTACATTCCTCAAAGTATTCACGAAAAAAGCCACCGGATGATTACTCCGATGGCTTTCACAATTTCTACGAGTTTATTATAACATGTTCCTTCCCTACTTTATAGCTGACGTTCTGAGACATTTGGTGACATTAGTCAACGCCAGCCCAGCCGGTACGGAAGGTCCGTTGTTGGAATTTCTGCTGTCCGCGGCGAGTCGCATTAAAAACAGCATCATCTCCAATTTTCAGTTCCTTATTATTGATGGCCGTGATGATCCGTTCCAGAACATCGAGCTGCTGTTTCTGCTGATATTCGTTCTCCGCCATACTAGCATCCAACTCAAATCTCATGACTCCGGCTGCCTCTGATAAACTGCTGTAATCCGGCTGATAATCCACGGTTGGAACAGAATAATCGAGTTTCGGAATGCTGATCTGTGTTGCGGCGATCCGGCTGGTAAACTGGTCGATATCATCATAGATGTCACCGAATTTATCTACGATACCATTTCCAAGGCCGATTGTGAAGTAATCACCGATCTGAAACGCCACCTTAGACGGGGAATGCTCATCAAACCCTTTTTTGAATCCATCTATAACGCCATTTACAAAACCAGAAATCTTATCGCCGATCCAGCTGACCATGTTGTTCATTCCTTCCCACAGTCCTTTAATAACGTTCTCGCCTACGCCTTTTATCTCTTCCGGAAGCTTTCCGAAGAATCCAACCACGTTAGAGATAATAGTCGGAACTGTATTTTCAAAGAACGAAATGGTCTGCGTTCCCCACTGTGTGATCTTATCTTTGATTTTTATGATTTCATCATATGCTTTTCCTGGAAGTGCAGAAAACCAGGTTGCTACACTGCTGATTACGTTAGATACATAGCTATTAAACGTAGAGATCGTCTGATCCTTCCAGCTTGTAAGCTTCCCTAACCACTCATTAAAGGTTGCCGCAAATCCTTCTGCAATTCCAAGTAGGATATATTGTCCTATCGGCTTAGTCTCTTCAGCCGGTGAATGAATTCCAAACAACTCTTTTAACTTTGATAGCGTATAATCGAAAAGATCTATTAATGGTTCAAATAAGAAAACCAATGCCGCTGTGATTCCGGTTCCAATTCCCTTTACGACATTTTCCGCTAGTTCGCTCAAACTGTCTGCTGTAAACGCCGCATTCCAATAACCTTTAAATTCTTCCCATATTGCTTTTGCATCATCGAAATTAAAGATCTTATCGGAAATCTTTCCCCAGACATCCCCAGACCAATCAACTGTCGCAATAGCATCTACTATTAGTCCTGCGAGTCCGCCTACCACCGCACCAATTGGTCCTGCAAATACCGCGCCAATCCCAGCGCCGGTCACAATCGTCAGGCTATTTGCCATTGCATTCAGTACAGTTTCGCCAAAGTAAGTGGAAATAAATTGAGAGATTGCATCATCAATCTGCCTTCCTATTTCCATGACAAATGGGGAATTTAACAGCGACGATATTCCACCAACCGCTGAAAGTGCATCAACTATATTAAAACCTGCAAATTGGACTTTTAGAACAAGACCTGTAAATGCTGTACTAAACCATCCAGATATCTTCGTTTTAATATTGTCAACAAATTTTTTCTTAGTATCTGTAAATTTTTTGATAATCTTATCAGCTATTAGTTTTCCTATCCCTGTAAATTCCAAGATTTTAACAGCCGAAAAGATGGCCGTTTCAACCGGTGCAGCATCAAAGGACGCCCCCCATATTTTCATTCCAGCATCAATAGCTTTCCAAAGCAGTTCTCCAACCTTATGCCCGATCTCCTCAAAGTCCAGTTCTGCCAGGAATGTTCCAATGTCTGTACCGATCTGTGTCCAATCAATGTTATCGATTGCCGTAATCGCCGTATCCAGAATTCCCTTCGCCCACACATTTAATGTCTGCGCGAGACTTGCGAAATCGAATGTTGAGAAGAAACGGTTCACTCCGGCAGCGATGGACTCACCGAAGTTTGTCCAATCAAACGTGGTTCCAAATGCAAGTGCGGCATATACAGCTGTATTCAGTGCGCTGGCAATTGTCTCACCGACAGCTCCGAACAGGTTAGGGGAAATCAGACCGTTGAGGAACTGAGCCAGCCCGGTGCCGAACCCTCGTGCTTTCTCATAGATCGCATCCCAGTTGATATCATTCATGGCGCTTGCAAGTGTCACGCCGATATACTGGCCGAGACCTTGGAGGGAATCAATATTACTTTTGTACTGATCGAAGATGGAATCCATCTGAACCAGTTGCGCTCTGGCAGCCTCTAACGCCCCAGTATCAATCCCACCGGCTCCACCGCTACCCTTTTTCTTTGAGTCATCAGTAGTCATATTGTTGACTTCTTGCCAGCCCGCAATATACTTGCTGAGTTTCTTCGCATTGTCGGCAGCATCACCAGTTCCGTCCGCCATCTCATCCGCTCCGGCTCCAGCGTTCTCAAAATCATTTGCAATTCCGCCTGAGTCGATTTCAATGGTCCATCCAAAAATTGCGCCAAGCGCATTCGCTACCGTCTTAGCGAATTGTATCACCTTTTCCATTACACTATTCAGCGTGGTGATAAGAGGTTTAAATGCACTGATGAGGGTTCCACCGACTACTGCTCCAAGTGCTGCAAACTGCTGTGCCAGAATTCTGGTCTGATTCGCCCATGTCACATAATGTTATCGCAAAGGCTTTTTATCCTCTGCTTCTTATAGTTTCCTATAAGGTCGGCGTACATATTCAGCCCATAGGGCTGTCGGTTACTCTTGGGGATGTTTTATTCTATACTCTTTTCAAATAAAAAGAGCATAGGTTCAATCCCTACGCTCTACAATGTACTATATCTTTTACTATATAGTCTTATCTCGGTATTAACTTATTGACTTATCCATTTAAAACCATATGCAGTTCTATCCGGTTTGTTAATCACTTTATATATGGGTTTGTGATTTACTCCAAGCCTCCTACCTGCCTCTGCAACGTTTTTAAATGTATTCAAAACCTTGCCACTTTCTATATCTATCTGGGAAACTTTTATTCCCTTTTGTCCTTGTCTGTATAAATCCAAGTCTTTTATCGGATAATCTTCTTCATAAACAAAAATATATCCCTTAGCTAATTTATACGTATTGGTCAAAACACCTGAAATTGTTGTCCTATTCGCACCAGTCTTCAAAGCAGCTTCAGACACGCTTTTATATTTTGCAATAAATTTTCCATCTGCACTGCATTGTATAACAGGTCGATTGCATGCCGATTCTGGCTTTTGATATTTTTTTGTTTCACCATTTAAATAATCTGATTCGAACATGAATAAATGGTTTTTGCACGTTAGTGCTAAATTTTTACAACACAGCAAAACTGTTGAATTGGTAAATCCGTCTTGGTGTTCTGCATCCATCGCACTATCATAACGTTTTACAAAATTTCCATCTTTATCCAGGCATACAACAGGCCTTGCATTGTGCCCTCCAACTCCACCTTTATTTTCATTATATCCATTTCTATAGGTATCATACAATTCGATATAATGTTTTTCTAATTCAAGCGCCTGTTTTCTATTATTGCAAGTTTCCAACAATTCCCATTCGAAATTATCAATCCCATATTCTTTAATCGCATCGTGGAACAGACAATCTTCCTTTTCATAACATCTCATATGTTGCCATATGCGAGATCTCCAATTATTAGTCTGCCCTACATATGCTTTCCCATTAACTTTATTCGTGGCTTTATAAATATAATATGTTCGCATCAAATCACCTCAAACATATTATATCTCTTTTAATATAAATAAGTCAACTTAGTCTTCACCGATTTTAACCGATTTTTTCATAACACATTACTGTGTTAGGCGGCACACATTCTACCGCTTGTTCTGGCGAAGTCATTTTGTGCTGCTGTGGTATTTGACATTACATATGCATACCGCAACATTGTCTTCTGTGCTTGAGACATCGACGTAATATTAGCGTCTATGCCCTGTTTCATCGCCCACTCTTTCAGAGTAGCATTAGTCAGATCCAAACCATATTTTCTTAGAGGCTCTGTCTCACCGGTAAATACAGATTGTAAGCTCTTCGCAACGTCATTCTGTTCCACATTGTAGAATGATGCCATATCTCCGGTAAGCTTCGTCAGCTCAAGAGACATGTCGGACATCTTTTCCTGCGAGATTCCCATCGCCGTTCCCATTGCCTGGAAACGTCCCGCAACCTGTTTTACGGTCAGCTCTGACATGCCGAAATCCTTAATGGAATGGCTTGCCAGTTCATCTACCTTGTCCGCCATTTTTCCGAAGGTCACATCAACAACGTTCTGTGCCTCGGTCAAATCACTGGAAAGATCAATGGATTTCTTGAACTGCCCAAGTGCCCGAATTGCAAGCCAGTATGTGGCATAGAATCTTCCGATGGCACCCGCCAATCCGCTGAAACTTCCTTTTGCTTTTGATGTAGTCTTTGGTAAAAGGCTAAAATTCGATATCAGCGATTTGGTCGCCGTTCCGGCCCTTCCGCCGGTAGATGCCAGTTGTGCCAATGCCTGGGTCATCTGAATGAGGTTCGCACTGACTTTCGGCGCTGTAGACAGCGTCTGCATCATCTGTTTTAAGGCATTTCCCAGAGCAACGATATTCCCCTGTGCTGCTCTACCAGCCGCCGCTCCTCCGAGTTTACTTATCGACCCAGTAAGTTGTTCAAGCGCTGAGTAATCAAATCCACCAAAGTCAATTTTCACAAGCCCTGCCGCAAGATTTTGCAGTGCTGATGTGAGTGCCGGGATATTCTCTTTTGCCTGGGTTACTGTTTTTCTTCCGAGCTGGGCTATCGCATTTGCAATATTTGCTATTCCCTGGGAATCAAATACAAGAGAACTCATCCCGGAAATGCTTGTCGCCAATGTTTTAATCGCATTTGCCGCAGCCGTGACGCCCTGAACATCAACGTTAGAAATCTTTCCTAATCCGTTTGCAATTCTCGTGAAGTCAGCTGTTTTTGTGGTGGCTGAGAATACGCTCATGGCAGATGTCATTTGTCGTATTCCGGCTGACAAATTCGAGAACTTTGTAACATTTACCCCGTTAAGTGATGTTGCCAGATTCGCAATGGTGGTCGCTAACTTTCCGAGAGCCTTTTCAGCTTTACTGGTATCCGCTGATATTTCCAAATTTAAGCTGTCAATTGTATTATCAGCCATCGCATCCTCCATTCCCTACTAAAAAAGGGGCGACAAGGTTTTATCACTGCCGCCCTTTCATTGCATTTTTTGCCATGAGATCGAGCTGCAACAGCATCTTTTCATGGCGGTCCGCAAGTTCATTTTCATCCATTGATTCAACATCGATCGGATCTTCCGTTTTCATAGGATTCTTAGGATATTTAATCTTGGTTGAAAAATTCACTCCGACCGAGTACATTGTGTAGTACCCTGTCACCCATGCCTGATATTCTGCTCGTTCCCAATCATTTTTTCTGCGATCCCAAAATCCCTCAATCGTAGACCGAACAATTTTAGGAGTCATATGCATGAATTCCTTATAGGTAATTCCACATTTCAGTGCTTCTGGAAGAAGTTCATTTAAAATTACTTCCCGGAAGCTTTTTTGTTTGCTCTTCTTTGGGCCCGATTCGGTGTTACGCTGGATTCTTCCGTTTTCTGCGCCCCGCTGAATACTTTTTCCAGGCCCGTCCGTTTGAAAAAACCATCTTCACCCATTTGCTCAAGGCAGAGATTAATTAAATCAACAGGTGTATCAGTTCCATCTTCTGCGTGATCGATGTAATACTGTTTAGCAAGACGCTTCGCATCTACAAATGATGTGACAGTACCGTCTCCATCTTCTCCATGATGCTCAAGAAGTCCCATATAAAATAAGGTGATGGCGGTTCGCGGGATATTCGTAATAGTGCTCTTAAGCTTGTTCATAATAGCTCCAACAGCTTCTTTTTTATCCACGGTGTTCATCCCGTAGGTCACCTTATCCATGTTTACTGCCCCGGCGGTATTTCCGAGGAAGTCAAGCAGAGATTCAATTCCCTGGTCATAAAGAGATGCTTCAAGAGAATACTCGAACTTATACTCTTTATTCCCGATTTTCAAAACCTTATACATCAATTATTCCTCCCGTAAAAATTGATTATTCTCCCTCGGTTGTCGGTTTGATCGCTGTCATCAGTCCCTTGTACTCATCGATGGCAAGAGAAAGTTCTGCAACAAGCAGCGCGTTCTGATCAATAGACGGCATAGGAATATGTCCGCCCGGCTGTGCCACGATGAAGAATGCTTTCTCGAGATACGGAGACCATACGGTAAACCATGTTCTCTTATTCTCTGCGAGTCCTGCTGCCGCATCATCAAGCATTTTCTGATAAACCGGCTCTGTTTCGTTTGTAAGGTTGAAGGAGAATGTCCATTCTCCACCGGTGTCCTGTCTGCCCGCGATGGAACGGGTGATTTCATCCTCGATTGCGGATGCATCGATAGTCTCTGTACTTAAGTCGATACTTCCGATTGAGTTTGCACGCTGAAGCCATGTATACGCCGTCGGCGGTGTACCCGCGATAGTTTCAACAGCATAACCCAGACGCATCTTAAGGGTACTAATGCCCGGTACATTTGCTACTGCCATATAAAACTCCTTTCAAATAAAAGAATCACCCATCGGGGGTGATTCTCTGTTTCTTATTTTTTACTTTGCTTTACGCACTGGTTAACGCCTACCGCCGCCAGCCCGGATACTGCTCCGACCGCCGCCGCCGTGATCACATCCTGTGCTGGAAAGTCCGGCATGACAAATAACCCGACAATTCCAAGAATAACTCCGGCGGTTCCGCAAATCTCTGGAATGTATTTATCGTTGATTTTCTCAAAATCTTTGCACCAACCTCCGGCCAAATAGCAGAGCACTGTGATTGCTGCAATTCCCGCGATTCCAAAATCCATACTCCGATCTCCTTTCTGCATTTTTTTGCATAAAAATAGCGCCCATTTCTGGACGCTGATACATGAGTTCACTTATTCCATTTAATTTTAGCATATACAGCTGAGTTATTTAAGCTGACATTTGCAGACATTTTGTGATATTTAGAGTTCGCCACAATACAGCCTGTTATATCTACTCAGCAAACGCTTAATGCTGTTATCCGCATTTTTTTGTAATTCCGGTCCGTAGGTCCGTTGGAATCCCATATTCACCATCGCTTTGTGGGATGCATTGTCAATCTCATATACCTTTGTAAGTGCTTTGCTTCCACTTGCGAAACTATCAACCTGGAATGCAACCCGGATTCCGCACTCATCTCCTTCGAGATCTCCATTGACTCTCGGTGCTCCCATCAAAAGAAGTCTCGCATAGGTTTTCTTTCCCGACACAATGGTCTCACTAGGCTCCATGGAATAATTCCCTTTACCCACAATAGGCTGAATTTCTTTTCCCCAATTTTCAAAAACTTCCGCTACAGGAACTTTTAATGCATCCATTTCCCTTATCCTCCAAACACTTCTTTTGCGACTTCTCTGACTTGTATCATGATCGCTTCCTCGGCATGATACATCGGCATATACGCCCGGTTACCATAAGAGTGGTGCTTCTCTCCGTTTTCATCAATCCACCACCATCCGTACGGAGAATCCCAATGTCCTTTACCTGGGTATGTTCCCATTCCATATCCATTTCCACTGGGGAGTGGATAATCCTTTGTTCCGTAGGTTATACCGGCTGAGAACTCCAGAAACAGCACCTTATCCCCAGAAAGTCGTATTGCTGCTCCAATAATATCTCCGTTACTTGCATTTATGACTTCTGTATGATATGAACCTTTTTCTTCACTGGGAATGCTTTCCATTGTCTGTCTCACCACGTCGAGACCCAGCTTACTGAGCTTGCTTACAAGTATTTGACATTTTCTTTGCAAGTCATTGCTATATGCCAGGATTTGATTCCTCATCTCTTCAAGCCCACTTGCTGATAATGTGCATTTAATCTTCCTCGCCATCGTGCCCTCCAATTTTAACGATTCCATATCGGGCAATTGCGCCCTTCTTTGTATCAATTATCTTATCCAGCCTGTAATCTGGAAGAACTGTCGGAAGTCCATTATCATCGAGCAGAAGATCTCCGTCCTCGTTCAGTTCCGGGGCTACGTCAATCCACAGTACCCATCCCTCTTTTGGCTTGAATTTATTCCACCTGGATTTCCAGAATATCAAATAGCGATCATATGTCGGCACGATTCCGGCTGATATCTCTTCCGGGGTTCCAGATGTGGAAGAAACCGTCATGCGTTGGATCACTGGTTTAGTATATTCTTGTACCGTGTCTATCTCGTCAAGTGTTTCTTTGATTTCGGAAAAGTACACATCTTGTCTTTGTCTTGAGTTGCTTCTCATTAAGCTACCAACCTTTCTATGATTCCCGGCATATAAAATATTGCTTTCCCGCCTAAAAGCCTGTACGTCTCAAAAAATATATGCTGTGCATAGTCTGCTACCACATTACATATAAGTTCTTCCATTTCTATCGAGTATTCGGGTTTGCTGTACAGTTTTATCGAGTCAAGAATACGATATTCCCACAACGTGACATGTGTCATCTCGTGAAGGAGCACCCTCAATAATAAGTTTCCAGACAATTCATCCGATAAAAATACAGTATTTTGCGAAGGATCCGTTACACCAAGTGTCCAGCTTCCAGTTCGGTCAATCAATATGGGGTTCTCCGGCGATACCCATTTTACAAACCACTCATTTCCATTTATCTCAAATTCCCTTATCAGATGGATCACTCCTTTGAAAAAGCCCATGCTATTTTATAGCACAGGCTTTCTATTTACTCACTGCATTTTCTGAACGAGCTGGGTCATTTTGGCGCGATACTGAGTCTTCTGCTCAGGTGTCATATCTTTCCATACGTCCTGAACCATGCTTTCCATATCGTCGAACACGTCCTTTATAGAATCCTCCATACGCTTCTTTGTGGCAGTGTCTCCGGACTCATGATAAAATCTCCGGTTCTCGTCAAAACGATCATAGGATCTTCCATGTCTGGAATCCATTTTTCCTCTTTCTGTATATCCCGGTTTCATGAAATCCGGATTATGGGTATATTCATTCAGCCAATCGTCCTCTCCCATGTACAGATACGGGCGATATCCCATGCGATGTCCGCGGCCTTTTGGCGCAAATCTTCCATCTGCATACCGATACCGGTCATATCCCATTCTTCCATACGAATCTTCTTGCTCCTCATCCATAGCTTCGATAACCCGCATGTTCTTATCGTATTCTGTTAGATCCTTCGCAATATCGATCCACTGTCCGATTTCGTTGAGATCTGCAAGGCTTACGTTGTCAATTCCGACCGCTTCTACTTTCGCCTTAACACATTCCGCAATTTTTTCCGCAAATCTATGCATTACACTGCCCCCTTCCTAGTAGCCGCCGCTTTCTGGGTCACTAAGGTCCCATCACCGTTGATTGCCCGAAGATTATTGGTCGGGACGCAGCACGGATCTCCTATGAGACGGAAAGTTCCTGCATCTGCTGTGGTGTGTACACGCATAGCGTACTTCGTTCTATTTCTTACTCCACTTGCAGTCAGCGGAGTACAGTTCCGTTTTGTCACCTGATAAAGTACCGGGCCAGTACCGATCTGAATCACAACAGGAGCATTGATCGTCACAGTGTCCGGGATGGTCTGCGCAATTACAATACAATACTTTTCTCCGTCGTTATAGCTTCCTGCCGGAATGGTTACAACGAGGTTTCCGTCCGTAAACGCTACTGCTGTGGAGATGACAAGTCTATTGCAGAGTTTACAAATATTTTTACAAGCCATAGTTTTAACCTCTCACTCAAATAAGAGGTGAGCCGAAACCCACCTCTTAGAATTAGTCAACCACTAAGGGTGAGTTTCTAGCAGCAACCCGTGTTGTAGGTTCCGCATCCACCATATGCATACGGTGCCGGCACCTGGAACGCCGGAATCGGCGCCGGATTGATTGCATTGATAAGCTGCTGAGTCTGTGCAGACATTGCGGTTGTGAGCAGTGCGCTCTGACGATCCTGAGATGCAGCATATCTGAGATCGTTATTTTCAGCCTGGAGAGAAGCGATCTTCTCGTTGCACAGGTAGTCGAGGATAGCTCTTGTACCGGCGTTCTGGCTGTCGATAATATCTCTGGTGTTGTTGTTCATCGTATTCTGAAGAGCACATGTGTTGGTAGCCATGTTGTAGTTTACACCCTGAATCGCTTCACGGGTTTCGCAGCAACAATTAGCTAACTGTGCCTGTAATGCATTTGTATTCTGCATGTTGGCGATGGTATCAGCGTTAATAGCCTGCTGAATTCCGAATCCAGTCTGCATGACGTTTGTATTAATGCCGTTGAAGCCGGTAAGCATACCGTTATTTACAGCATAGAAACCATCACAAAGGCCGTCAGTGATTCCATCAAGTTTGCTGATAACTGCCTGGTTATCGAAGCCGCGCTGGATGTCTGCCTGTGTAGCCGCTGTCGCTACATAGCCGCCGCCGTTATTTCCGCCAAAGCCGCCGAAGCCGTTTCCGCCCCAACCAAATAAAAGCGCAAATACTACGATGATCCAAAGCCAGCCGCCTTCACCGCCCCAGCCAAAACCGTCGGAACGGTTATTGGAGCCGCTTAATAAAGCAACATCACTCGCTGAGAGACCAGTATTCATCATAGCCTCTACCTCCTTATGATTTTATATATACAAAAATCAAAAGGCCGCGGTCCTTTTAATTAATGCAATCAAAACGATTATTTCATCCCGAACTGGGTTTTTATCTGAGAAAGTACATCGTCTGGGTTCAAATTCTTTTCTTTGCAAAGGTTCCGGGCAAGCTGTTCAACGCCTGCGCTGTCACCTTTTTCCATCATCTGTATTGCATTGTTCATTACTGGATTATTTCCCGCTTGTCTCTTCATCATAGTAATAAGAGCTTGTTGGGGATTTCCGCCGGATCTCATCATTTGCATCAGCTGCATCGGATTCATCATTTCTGATTGCCTCCCTTCTGCTGTTGCTGTGGAGCTTCTGTCTGGGTAGGTAATAATTTCTTGATCTCTGAAATTTCTGTGCAGACATCGGTACGAAGTTGATTAAACAAACCAACGATATCTACCTGCTGATTCGGTTCTGAAGGTGCCTGACCTTCAGTATTTACAAGTCGATACACAAATATTTGACTTCTGCCGTCTGCCTGTAACTGTTTTCGGTAGATCTCTGAGCCGTCGGTCTTCGGATAAAAAACGGGCGCTCCAGACATATTAACATCTTTTGCTTTCACCGATTCAATACTGTCAACCATCTGTCCAGGCAAAAACTGATTTGTCTGCGGCTGTGTTGGAACTTGAACCGGCGCTTGATTGTAAGGGGTCATTTGTTGGAAATTATTTTGAGGCTGATACAGCCTTTCAGAATATGGCTGTGATGTTTGGTACTGTGGGTACATTCCTGCATTCCAGATCGGATAAGGCTGCATATCAATTCCTCCCTTGTCTTGATGTCTTTATTTTAACTCTCAGACAAGTATTTTCCCACGCCAGTGTTTCGACTTGTTCCCGCCGCAAACACGCCACTTTACCGCCATTGTAAAGAAATGCCCCGATAGTACATCGGGGCAGCATTGATTATCTTTCGTTTCATTTTTCTGTTTATGCGATCAATAGTTCTCGAACTATATCCCATAAGTTCAGCAGCTTCCCATAGGGTCTTTTCTTCATAGACTCGAAGCTTAAATAAGCACTCTTCCCGCGAGTTGAATCCTGCTTCATGCAAATAAAACAAGCGTTCATCTTCTGTAAAGTCTTTGACAAAATCTCTTGTTTTGAAGTCTTCCATTCCACTGTCCTCCCTTAGTGGCTGGAATAATTACATCGGCAGTGTTCCACCTTTTAACAGGTATCCCAATACCGCACAAACAATTCCGGTGATAATATTCATTACAATAGTATCATATCTCTTTCCCGGCACTGCCATGAGAGCTTTAACATTTGTGCATGTCTCATCAACTGTAGTCTTTATGTGCTTTAAATCATTTTCCGCTATTGCACTATGTCTTTCCAAGTCCTCAATCCTGTTATAGAATTTCTCATGATCCTTGGAATTCTTTTCTCGAAGTTCACGCAGTTCTTCTTCCAGTGTTCGTAAGCGGTGTGCATTTACGCAATCTGATTCACATCCCATAAATTAGCACCTCTTATCTCCCTATCAACGTATGCTTCTCCCCACCACCGCACGAAACATCCCTGCAACAAGACGGGAGGGTTCTTGTTACGCACCGTCAACTATAAGATCCGCGCAACCGGAATAATTCCTCTGAAATAACTGGATGGGGTTCCAGCTCCATCATATGAAACCGAGGTCCCGCTTTCAGAGTATCCAGTTATGCCCTCTTTTCCTTGTTTATCATAATGGAATTGTGCGATTTTTCGTATCTTGCTTCCATATCTCTTAATGGCATATTCCCGCGCTTTCGCCGTTTCCTCATCGCTGGTAAATCCATATGGGTACAAAACTTCGCACACTTCGTCTGCCGCATCCTCCAGGAGCATCAGCAAAAAAGGATTCTGCTCTTCTGTATAATCGTCTCCAATGTATTCAATTAAGCCTTTAAGCAGTTCTCCCATAAGCAATCTCCTTTATTTGTTTCTGGATGGTCGGCCACGCTTCGGGCTCGGTTTGATTATCTCTTCAGAAATATCAGAAAAGGGAAGCTCTGTATTAGCTTCCCTCTCCTCGTTCTCTGGAACATCCTGTCCTGCCCGATAATAGATACCATTATGATTTACAATGTGATCGTATTTCATCGGGATTCCCCCTTATTTTACTTTGATAACGTATACGCCATCCATACCCTCGTAGGACGGAAGAGCAAGCATGGATGCGGTTGTGGAATACTGTACCGGCGGTCCATAAATTGTTTGTGTGGCAATCGCAATGCCGCTTTCAAGAACAGAAACGTCTACGCTGGAATCGTCACGGAGGGTTCTTTCCTCTGGTGTTACGCCCGCCCATGTGTTTCCAAGTGTACCGGCACCGATGATTGTTACATAATCATCCGGGTAGAACTTCTTTTCAGTTCCATCATAGTCTGTGTACATCTTGTCGTAAAGAACAACTGTAAGACCTGTGTTGAGCTGGAAGATCTCACGAGCCTTTGCCTTGGACATGAATCCTACACTTAAGCCTGTTGAAGTAATGAACGCATTCTTCATCTGATTGTTCTCGATCAGATAAGTGAATGTTTTGCTGTTCATAAGGGCATAAGTCGGTGCCATACCGATACTGGAGAGATACTCTGTGCCGACCTGGATGTCGTTTAACGGTTTTGCCGTATCCGCCTTATCCCATGTAGCAGTACCAGAAAGTTCCGCATAGTGTTTATTCTTCCAGCTGGAATCCGGATCATAGTCGTATGCATAGACCGTATTATCCGCAGTGCCGATAGAAATCAGCATTTCTCCGCCTACCGGAGCGAGTAACTGCATTCTCATCTTCTCGGCAGATACTCTTGCACCTTCTACCAGTTCAGAAGCATCGTCATAGATGGAATTCAGAACATCATCCAGATACGGATCGTTGGAGTCCTGTGCCCTCTGGATCTCCATGAGGTCATGCTCTTTAATCATCATGCTCTCACGGAAGAACGGCATCTCCTCTTTTACGATCTCGAATCCTTTACGGGTTCTGATTGTTGCAAGGCTGTCAAGGGCTGACGGCTTTAACGCAACAGAAAGTCCCTTATGAGATTTGATCCATTTCAGATCAATGCCGTTTTTCTTTCTTACCGGGAACCATGTAGTTCCGAGATACGGCATATTATTACTTGCTTCGTTTGTAACACGATATGCGACCGCTTGTGCGGTAAAAACGTCTGTAAATTTCATTCTTTCTCCTTTCCGCTTTAAGCGTTCGCTGCCGGCATTGTTCCCACGATGATCGGCTCTTCAAAAGCAATTCGGCATCCTGCATTTACCATTGCCGCTACTAATGCCGCATCATATGTGAGACCGCTGTTCGCCTGCGCTCTAGTTACATGAATGTATGCGCTCTTCAGAACCTGTTGCTGCGGTCTGCTCTCATATGCGTCATGAAGCAGAATTCCAACAGCGCCGGTCCACGGTGTTGCAGAAACTACTTTTCCATCCTTATTGAGCGGTGTTCCCGCTTTTACGATTTTTTCTCCATTGTCAGCAGTTGCTGATACTCCGGTAAAATCTACCGTCATTGGAACCGCCTGGAACTCTTTTCTGTTTAAGATTTCCGCTTCCATAGCAACTGTATTTTTTGTTATTTTCATGTCACCTCGTGCCATTTGTATTCCTCCTTACACGTAGTGTTTTAAAACGTCCTGGTTCACCTCACCGGATCGTGAAGATGTCATTTTCTTGGCTTTCTCTAATGCGAGAGATGTTTTCTCTCCGCCATTTCCGCCTCGAATGTCATCACGACCGGCATAGAACTCTTGTTCCCATGCTGTTTTCTTCGCTTTGATATGATTGCCAAGAGCCTTGAACGCCTTTTCGACATCATTTCCGGCTAAAGCCTCCGCAAACTCTTTAGCGGTTACTTTATCCATTCCGATATCTGCATCCATACAGCGTTCTGTATAATCCCGAATCTGAATCTTTGCTTCCAGTTCCTTAATGCGAGCATCTTTCTGTGCGTCTGCCTCTGCTTTGGCTGCCGCTGCCAGGTCCTCCGCAGACATTTTCGCCCTGAGCTGTTTCTTATAGTTGGCGGCCTCCGTTGACGCTGTGTTCTTTTCGTTCTGAAGCTGAGCGTTTCTCGCTCTCTCTTCTGAAAGCTGAACCAGAAGTTCATCTACTGACGGCTGTTTGCCCTGTGGGTCTTGATCTCCACCGCTTCCATTAGCGTTTCCACCGTCTGCCGGATCTCCACCTTCAGCTCCGCCATCCGCAAAGAGCTGTAAATTCATCGGTACATTAAATGTTCCTCGTTCAAATTCAAGATTTCTTTTTCTCATATCAAACCTGCCTTTCCGCGATTTAAGCCTTCTCTGGCTATGTTTTGCTCTTTTACACATTTCTCTTGTGCCGGGTCTTACGCTTTCCCGGAAGCGTTCGCTCCGTTTAACGTCACTTCTCCTGACGTATTAAAAAAGCACCCGGTTTCCCGAATGCTGATTTTTAAATGTATTTAATTGTGCATCGGCAATTGACAATTTGATTGGCACTTGCCCCATATGATGTGTCTTTGGGATAGTCCATAATGGAATCACCTACCAGGAACGGTTCTGTGATCGGTTTAATCGTCCCACCTACTTTTCTGTGATCCGGTCTTTCGCGGTCATCCCTGATGTCTACCCATTTTTTTCTGGTTTTTCCTGCTGCTATCGCATCCACAAAATCTTGATGATTCAGCGATGTATTTGCTTCATTTTCAGCTAAATATTTAGCCCTGTCTGGAGATACGTAAAAAGGATCATCTGGATTATTCTGAACCGACTCGATTATTTGGTATGATATATTTTGAATATAGTTATCCATATATTCATCCAGCGTTACGAATCCGGATATCGCAGTGCGATATTGATATACAAATTGCGTCCTTGCAAGTTCATAATTTGTACCATCGTACTGCTGCACAGAAAACAGAATTGCCATAACTACTAGGAAGCACTCTTCCATTTTCTTTGCAAGTGCAATTCTTTTTTCTTTATCTTTCTCCGGCAGATCCATATCTCCAAAATATTCCTGAAAATCAACACTTCTTCTGTTCTTCACATAGTTGTTAACCTCGTCGAAATTTCTAATTGCAAGCATAGGCATTCCTCACTATGTTTGAACTTTGTTTTGTTCCGTGTTCATTCCATCAAGAATCGGGCTATTCTCCGTTTGATCGGAATTATCAGCCGATATCCTGGTATCGGCAGGTTCTTCAGAGGATTCAGAAGGAAGTGCCGATTTTTGAATTGCTTCAATCATCTCTTTGCTGTCAAGCCATACCTGCTCAGCATCTGGGAAGATCTCCGCCTCTTTCAGTACATGCCGTCCATTTAATCCCTTCGCAAGCATTTGGGAAACAAAGTTCGCCTTGTTGACAAGATCGTAGTTTCTTCTTCTCGTAAAGTGGAAATCAATGTCCGTGCTGTGAAGCTGCCGAACTGGGCTGTCCATCGGAAGAATATCTTCCGGCACTTTATCCACAGCCGCAAGAATCAGCATCAGTTCTTCACGCTTGCCGCGTTCTGTCATCTGCTGTTCTTTTAATGCGTCAAGCTCTGCGGCACTCCATCCAGAGGACATATCCGTTGCAACTCCGGTAGATCCTCCACCGGCGCTGTCGTATTGAATTGGAACCTTGCAGTCCTGGAATATCTCAGACCTAGTTGACTGTATAGCGTTCAGCGTGCTGGATCCGTCAAACGTGCTGGATAACGGCTGTATTTTCGCAACTTTTCCATCATCACTATATGTTAAAATCCACTGTCCGCTTCTCGGATGCTTGATCTCTCCTGTTTTTTCATCGCGTTGGAACTCAACATTATCTCCCCACCAAATTTCCTGCGTCCTCTGGGCCACATCGTTGGTAAAGTCAGAGATAAGAATATTCAGCGCATCCATTCTCGATATCTGACGTTCAAAGCAGCCGGTCCGGTCAAACGATCTCTCATATTCAACGATTGGTATCCTGCCTAGAGGGTTTTTCGAAACTGTGACCTTATCTCCGACAACTTCAAACCGTAACTTCGGCGTAAAGCATGTATACTCGGTCTGATCTCCGTTTTCTGAGAATGTTACGCCCAAAACTTTCTTCCTTCCCGGAGCGTTTCTGTAAACACAGAACGCATATTGAGAATCCAGCGTATACAGTTCAAACAAAGCGCCGTCTTCCCACTCAGATGTTTTCACATCAATCATCCGGTGTCCGATTCCACAAACCTCGATAGATTCTGCAAGACATTGATCTTCGTATCCTATATTGGATCCGTTCTTCAAGGCTTCATTTAATGCCGCAATACCCTTATCGTCCTTTTCCGGGTCTGTCTCATGGATTTCATTGTCCCCACGCTGAATCAGCATGATGGGGTTGCTCCAGTTGTATCCGACCTTAAATTCCTTAATGTCGTTAGCAATATTGCTGTGTACCCGGATGTCTATTTCTGGTCGAATCGTTTTTGTCCTTTGCAGGTCCTGCTTGCCTCGCTCGTACTCAATGAGGAATTGCATCTCTTTGACATTGAAATCGTGGATTGCTTTTGCATGATTCAGCACGTCCAGAATATTGTCCCGAGTTATTTCTTTTTCGTTTGTATAGATTCTCCGTCTTCCAAGTAAATCGTAATCTCTCACTGCATACCTTCTTTTGGGCATAAAAAAAGCACCTGGTTTTTATCCAGATGCTTAGATTTATATTTTGACAGGTTCATTATAACACACTCTATTTTTCATTTATAGCTGACGTTCTGAGACATTTGGTGACATTTTAAATATTCTTCCTGGAATTTCTTTTTTCCCTGGGCGTATAAGCGATAAATATGGCGCTCTGTACGACCGGTCTCCTCTGATAACTGCTTTACGGTCTTATTGGAGATATCTATTCCGAAGAGTATATCATAATACTTTTCATCAAGTCGTTCTAATATCTTTACCGAATTTTCACGCGCCTCCATATACTTCTGAATGCTTTCTTCCAGCTTTTCTTCTTTGCTCTCTATCTTCACATACATAGTCCCCATCGGATCATCGTTTCTGGAAGTCTGCACTCTGCAAGTGTTCTGGCATGCCTTGATACTCCGAGACATCTCCTTGAGCTGATCAATCTCCATTCTCAGTCTCCGGGATTTTCTATAATAAAACTTTACTTCATCCAAATATGTCATTTCGTTTTCCATGAGCATTACCTCCTAGCATGGGCTGTCAACACATTCCGCCGGTTTCCGTTCCGGTACAGATACATATTCTGCCAGCATCGCCAAAGAATCGATTCCATCATCGTGCGGCATTTTTGCTTTTGTGGTATATGTCGTTACATTCCCCATAAATAACCCGTAGTCTGATTTCGGCTTGTAAAGCGCCGGCTCTAAGAACAGGCAGTGTTTCTTTACCCAATCAGAGTTCACGAGAATCTTGGTTTCCTTATTAGCCGTCGTGTATTTTGTCTGGATTATCGTGCGGCATTTACCCTTAATCATTTTTTCTATATTGTCTGCAATTCTTCCGCCGGCCTGGTTCGACTCGAAGCGTGCCTTGTGCGGCTGATGCCGTATAAGAATATCAGCAGTCTTACGGTCTAGTGTTGCATAGTCCGTATTGTCATCGAAAACGACGTCCGGAATATAGAAATCCTCTCCAAACTGATATGCAATCGGCAGTGACTCATAGTCCGTACCTTTGTCTTTGGTATCACATACTCCCCAGATTGCATCCGGGTCCCTGCTCGGCATGATTGTGAATTCATTCTGCTTCTCCGGCACTTGATCCTTATTGAGATAAAATCTTCGAAGCTCATCCGGTGGGAGCAGCAATCCTTCTCTCTCGACCGGCTTTTGCTGGAACAGACAGTTGAATGAGATCTCATCCATAGTTTCTTTCATATCTAAGAAATACTTAGTTGAGAAACCATTCACAGCGAACTGGAAGTTACTCTCTCCATCCTCATTCAGCGCCGGGATTGCAATGAATCGCGCCCTCGGGTTCCCGGCATACAGCTGTTGAAGCTTTCCAATCGGATCGTGAACTGACCATCTCGTAGCAATATAGAATTCCTTGCATCCGTCCAACCGTCGGGACCGGAGATCATTTGTTACCTTAGTCCATAGCGTTTCAAGTCTCGCTTTATTCAGCGCTTCTTCGATACCGGAAACAAGGTCATCAGCCGTTAGGAACCGGTTACAACGTGTTGCACCTGTCAAGGATCCATCAATAGATCTGAATGTCCACGTTTTAAATCGACCATTTCTCTCCAGATTAACTGTCGTTTCTTTAGCATTGGTGCCTTGAATCTTTATAGTCGGAAACAATTCATGCCATGCATACTCAACCGGGTCGTTAATAATTTCCAAAACTCCATCATAAAGCGACCGGGTCAAAATACTACTATGCGCAGATGACAGGTTGAAGTCATTTGGAAACCATCCGCCCACTAGCGAGAGAAAGAAGTCCTCAAGAGTAGAGTTGTGTGTAGGAATCATTGTCTTTCCGGCACAGTATATTCCACCTTCAACCTGGATACAGTTTCCTCTTTTCGGTTTTACTCGTTCTATGGATGCAATAAAAATCTGCTTTTTGACGGAAACGTCAATCTGTTCTCCCTCTATTGGCTGTCGTTCCGGAAGCTTAAATCTATATTGATCACAGTCTCGAAGCATTTCACTCATGAGTTCCTTTGTCTCCATGATATATTCTCTATGAAGATGTCTGTCATAGACTACCCACTCATGATCTTCATGACATTGTATCTGCTCACCGTTCGTAAATGTTACAAGACAATCATCCTCACTTTTAGGGAACACATGGAGCACTTTCTTAGGCTTGCCATCCATTCCATAAACCATATCGCCAACAATCAAATCACCATGATTTTTCCACCCATTAGTTGTTAAAATCGGAGTGTCATCAGCGAGTTGTTTTCCACAACCCGGCGGAACGCTCAGGCAGAAGATGTCCAATTCATCATCCATCATGTCTTGCAGTGATTGAATGATATTGTGCTTAAGGAATACTTCACGCCGCGGCTCATAGAATCTTTCTTTCGGTATTCTGTACCTCTCAAGATATAAAAGCCCGCTGTCCACCTGTTGATTCTTTGCTTCGAACATCAGTGCTTTATAATACATGTCGTTAAAAGCTCCGCTGCCCGTTTTTCCAGCCATATAGTCCGCCATTTGATGTGTGTATTTGCTGACTTTCATGGCGTATTTTTTCACCTGCTTATCATCAAAAGACAGATCTTTCTTCATATTCAGCAACAGATCTAAGCTGTCCTTTTGGTTCTGAAGCAACGTCATATCTGACTTCAGCAGGTTTCCAAATGTTTCCTTGTACCATTCAAAATTTTTCCGTCCCATAAAAAAAGAGCCACACCTCCTTTATCGGAAGTCATGGCTCTCATATGGCACTCTTGACTTTACTTATTTAACCAATCATTCTCTAAATAACAGAATCCATAGACCGAAGCACCGATTAAAACCATCCACCCGATCCAGAATATCCAAGTTCCTTATGCCGTCATTCTTTTTACCGCCGTTTCAATATCCGAATCATCAAAAAACTTCGACTCATCAGATATGGTCCCATCTCGCAGATCCGTATAAATAGTCCCCACCGACTCAACTGGGGTTCCATAGTAATTAAACCTTACGTGAGAAGATTCTTTTATTGTATCTATATACTTTCCATCTGGAATTTGAATTTTCTTATAATCCATCTCAATTCCGAGAAATCTAATTCGGTCACTATGAATGCTTTCGCTCCCAACATGGTCCCATGTCCAATAAGTTTCCGTTCTAGTGTGCGTATTTCCTTTGCTATCAGTTTTTGTCACAGTTCTGGTGTGTGGATTATAATGCTCCTCATCTTTTTCTACATACAGATATGACCCACCGATTTCTGGATATGTCACCGGATCTACCGCTTCCAAGGTTCCATATACGAATGCATTTCCAACAGAGGTGTCCATTCCATACTGAAACTGTTCAGCATCTGTGATTTGCAATGCTGAATAATACTCAGAATTTTTTTGCACTTGATAGGCGTCAATCCTACCGACGATTACAAATCCTATAAGAATCATGATTGCGATAATCGTAACGCTTGCCAAAATCTCACGTTTGGTTATTTCCATAAGCTACCCTAAATATCTCCAATGTGTTGGTTCATAATAAACATACATACTGCCATCTGGTACAAACCATAATTTCCCTTGTCGGAAAAGTATTTGAACATTACGGTCGCCTAATCTATCATGAATTTTCGTTTCCAAAGGCACATTTTCAGGTGGAGTTTGAAATTTCGTTGTCATCCATTCCATATGTTTCTCCTTCACTTATCAAATAAATTAGTCGGTGCGTCTACCGGAGCGCCATAATCAAGCCGCTCATACTCATGCATCTCATATCCGGTCCAACTAAGAAAAACTCTGGCTGGAAAACCCTTCACATATTGCTTGTACGCTCCGACCTGCTTGTTATATGCAGATCGATACTGGGCAATTAGATTTTCTGTTGTTGCCAGTTCGGTCATCAACTGTTTGTAATTTTCATTACTCTTCAGTTCTGGATACGCTTCCGCAACCGCCGTAATCGCCGTTGTTACGTTCTCAATATCGGAAGTATTGCTTCGTCCATCCACAATCGCTTGTAACACTTCCGCCTCGTGCTTATCATATTGTTTCACGGTGTCAACAAGGTTCGGCAGTAAGTCAATTCGGCGCTTTTCCTGCACCCGAATATCTGATTCAGCCGTTTCTACCGCCTGTTCCAATGTAATGGCTTTGTTCCTGCTGCTCTGAACCATAAACACTGCCATAATCCCTAAAACAAGTATTCCTACCACCACAAGCACAATATTTTTCCAATTATTCTTCATTTTCAATCTTTACTCTCCTTATCTAATCAAAAGTGTGATTCATAATGTAATTTCGCGAATTCTCATTATAAATTAATCGTGCAGTTTCCATGAATTTCTGGATGCCAATCCCATAGTCACTCATTGGATTATTTAACAACTTGAAAATCTTATCAGTATCCATTTCTTCTGTATGTCTTTTTATCGCAGGACTTCCGAGACCATTTTTTGTGCAAAATCCTTTTACATGTTCACCGCCGTTTAAGTCCAAAATTGTTAAGCATTTTCCGAGTCCTGGATATATTTGATTTATTACAACCGTTATTGTTTTACCTCTATACGGGACATTGACATCTCCACATAAAACTTTTCCCTTTATGTCAATTCTCACATTTCCAATCCATGTTTTATAAATATCATAATCGCCGCATATTCTCCAAATCCATTCGTCACTCAAACATATTCTTTGTATGTGTTCATCTTTTAATGATTCCCACTGTTCGTGTTCTTTTTGTCCATAATGTCTTTCCGGAACATCCGCATACCATATTGCAACTAAATTCTTTCCATTGAAAAACACTGGATATTTCTGCAAAATATCTTCTCTTGTTTCCCGCATTTCACATTCTATTAAATAATCGAGTGCCTTGTGAAATTCTCTCGATTAGCACTCGATTATAAACTCCTTTTTGCAGTTACTTCCCTTGCACTTATAGGGCATATGCTGAATTTTCGTGTCCGGAAGAACTCGTACTGCTTTCTTTCCACACCACGGGCAAACAGCCCACCGGCTTCCGTCTGCGAACGTCTTCACAGCAGCAATGCCGTCAAATCCCTCTTCCGGTTGATTCATACAGCGCCGGAACGCATCAAACTCTATACTGTTTATCACCTGGGACATCTTCATTTCGATACTCCTTCATTAGAATTGCAGTAAATCAAGAGATGTTCTGCAATCTGACGCAACTTTTCTTTGCTACGCATGTTAATTAATGTATCCCTTGTTGCATCGTGACTGCCAGTGGCCTTATCTTTTCAGGAAAAGTGCTATGTGCAAAGAAACTACCATTGATCCATACTCCCTTCCCTAAACTCAACCGTCACTCCGGTCTCCTCTTCGCACTGTTTAACCATACCATCCACATCGCCATCATACGCCTGCCATATCTTCTGCGATTCCAGAAATGCCCGGTTGATCCGTTCATACCCAAAACCATATGTCCGATGTAGAGCAATTGCCATCGCTGCATAGATCTGTGGAGTTATCCGGTCTGCTGCCTTGTTGAGGTTGTCGACCTGGTTCTTTTTCGCAAGTAACTTAACCGAATTTATCAGCCTGTTATTCTTTCCCATATTAACCCTTTATTTCTGTGAAAGTAGTCATGTCGTAGCTTTCTCTGATGTGATCCACGCATTCCTGCATTCGCTCCCGGATATATTCGTCCTTCATGATGTTTGGATGACTGTACCAGTCACAGCTGCCCTTCGCCCCGTTCTTCTTATACTTCTGATAATCGAAGAACATAACAAATAACGGAATTCGCGTAAAATTCTTTGTTTTATATCTGAGCCACATGTTCCATATTTTGAGCATTTTCTATCCCCTCCCATTCCTCACATGTGTCATCTAAGCATGTAAAATCTGCCCGATGCTCAGAGTCTCCATTAAAACAAACTCCATTAAACGTTTCATACCATTTACATGTACTGCAATATTTTTTCATAATTCCGGCGTGCGGAGTCGAACCACCAAGCTTTACCTGTTAAAGCGCCGGACCCATCGTCAATTTAATTATAAAGAGAAGGAAAACCAACCGGTCACGGCAAGTAACCGGCAAAACCATGCGGCAGATTCGCTCTGCCTTAATAGCAAACAGCTACATGGTGAAAGGATGTCACATGAATCATGCTACACCATGGACCATCAGGGACTTGAACCCCGGGCCTCCCCGTTATGAGCGGGGTGCTCTAACCAACTGAGCTAATGGTCCTGAGTAAAAGGGACAGCTTGCAGCCTATCCCTCATACTGTTGCAGTTCTTAACCACCAGCTGCAACAAAGGCTCTCTGCGTTTATCTGCCGACCGCAGGGAATGAGGATGATGGGCATCGAACCCACGCTCTCACGATTAAAAGTCGTGTGCTTTTCCAATTAAGCTACATCCCCGTAGGAACAGGCGGTTAAATCTGATGAATTGTAATGCCTGCCCTGAAAAAACGTGGAAGCAGAGGTTATGCAACAGTTAGTCGGCACCTATGAATAGGGACAAGCGTTATGATTTTCTGTTGTTTATCGGCAGGATTGCGCCCAGATGTTTACCCGACTTGTACTTCAATACGCAATCTTGTTCCGCTACCGCCTCTTACGCTCTATTTTTACTTCCGCATTATTTCAAACATGATTAGGGCTTCCCCTTATTCATCGACGATGCAATCATATTCAGCCAATGTGACGACAAGTCTGAGCTTTCGGGAGCGACCCTATGCTTCTTGCCGCGGTCAAAGCACATGCAGGATTTCACCTGCAAATTTCACGGTTCTTTCAGATGTTTTAAAAACTCAATACTCTATTGAGGAAACTTTTTGTTTGCTGCCATACCGCTACTTTAACGAATTTCTTGTGTTATACCCCGATTTCTCAGGTTCAAGGCAAATCGACTTATTTGAGAGTTCCATTTAGTCCGTAGTCTCTCATACTGCCGACATCAATGGATTATTCTTACACCGTAAGCGTCTTTTCTACGCCGACCACAAGGATTCTGCTTTTGATTTTCTCTATGATGATACACTGCACAGCATTGTTGACGGTTTCCATCTTCTCCACAGGATCACTCTCTGAGGAAAGCATCAATAAATCCAGTATCCCGAATTTATCTATCTCGTTACTGCACATCTCGGCAAGGCTGAAAAACCTCTCTACACCGAGGTAATCATGTTTAAGCTGGCATAGCCGGATTCGAACCGGCGACATCTTGCTTAACGGGCAAGCGTTCTGACCGCTGGACTATATGCCAATGAATTGCAGGAGTGGGATTTGAACCCACGACCTTCGGGAAATGAACCCGACGAGCTGCCAACTGCTCTATCCCGCTACGATGCAACCTCGCTCCAAGGCTGCTTTGTAAGTTCTGCTATGTCGTTCCTTGCGTTGCTTACTTAACCAGTACTTACTACGACAATATGTGACTGGAGGACTTGATTTAATGTTTTCGTACGCCTGCTTAATGCCCCTCAATTGGCGGTTTTTTCCGAGACCAACGGAAACGTCTTTGTGGCATATCTTTCGGGAAATCTCTCTAACCCAACCGGTTTAACGTCCGAAGTCAGGACGGCTTGGATAGGTAAGGAATCGAACCTTACACCGGAATATTACGATAGTCGCAGATAACCTCATGTATTTGGTGCATACGGATTTTTGAACCTATCGTATTAAAGGTGGGTGGCTGCCATTCCCGCTTATTTCAATCACTGCACTTTGCGCTGTTGCCACATTGGGACGCACCTTTTCCTCAACCGTACTAATATTGCAGTTACCCTTTACTGCCTACTATCCAATTCTGAGACCTCCTCCACCGGTGGAATACGGCCTCATAGCGGTGCATATGGGAATCGAACCTATACGGCATTTCTGCCAGATGGCTTAGCAAGCCACTCCGCTACCATTACGGCAATGCACCATAATAGCACTTCAGTGACTTACGCAAGCTCTCCAAGTTTAAGTCCTGTCGGCTTTCCCGGACTACTCACATAAGCCTCTCAGTGAGCATTGCAATCTCCCTATTTAATGATTGCTTACCACGGCTTTCGCCAATACTTTTCAGCCGGAACACTAAACCAACTATAAACAGTCAGCGTTATTCTCAGTTGAGTGGGGAGAGCTGGACTTGAACCAGCAGAACCCGAAGGCACCAGATTTACAGTCTGGCCCGCTAACAATTACGGTATACCTCCCCTTAACCGGACTCGCCGGTTAGCAATGTTTTTGTTCGCGCCATGCCTGGCACTATGCGGTTCTTAAGAATCATATCGTTTTACCGCCAATCTACACGCCGCTCTTTTACCCTCAAGCAGTAGTCGGGATTACATGGGCGAGGATTTGCACCTCGCTGCTGAAGGGGAAACAGCCCGACCTATTTGTCGCCATGTAAATGGGGTTACATTATGGTAAGGAAAAGACGTGGCGGTCTTCCCGCCAATGCCACCCGAAGTTTCTGACGCTTCTTTAATCAGCTCTCGCTAGGTGGCGGAGGCTCTAATCGCATGATATTAGAAGCCGACTAGGCTACCGGGAATCGAACCCGGGATACAGGAGTCAAAGTCCCGTGCCTTGCCGCTTGGCTATAGCCCAAAACTTATACAGGGATCGTCCGTATGCTTTTTACAAACGCCTTGGGGATCATTATATAAGATCCCGAAGCCCCATCAATGCAAAAAATATCAGCGGACTTATTGAAGGTATATCCAAACAGTGTTTCAATATCTTCTGTGGTCCCATCTATATACTCAACATGTACCATGGTGTCAATCTACCTCCCCAGATTGCTATCAGCGCTAATGCATATGTGCATTCCATAAACCAGAAGAAAAACAGTGACGCTTTATTGTCTGTGAAATCTGCGGTTCTCATATAACAGAAAATTATCACCATGAATGCGATAACAAACACGGTTGCTGTGATTCTAATTGCTTCCATTCTCGTCTCCTACAACTCGATTTGTGATGCGCTCAGCGATTTCTTGAACTGATAAATCGACTCCATCCGGGATCTCATACAGTGCAGAAGCAACGCTACCGCAAAACGCCTCCCGGATGAGCTTGTCAGACTTTAATATCTCACTCAGATCTGCGATCTTATCTTTGTTGCTTTTTGGGGCAGAATCCATCGTGATCAGTTCCGAATACGGAAGGGATTCAATCCACTCCCGGAACTGCCGCCACTCATCAAGCTTATGTCCGGCGCGGGCATGATAGATGTTCCGAAGTACTGCATAATTCAGCATAACTGTTCGCTTCTGATTGTATGACGTAGGGAGAAGTTGGATCATCTGCCACCAGAAAGACTTTTCTTTCGTCGCATTGAAATAATTCCTTTGAGCATTAAGCACTCCAATAAGTGCATTAAGAATTTGTACGTTTTCTTCTTCAAGATGCTCATAGCTAAAATCATTCAGCGTAAACTCTTTCGCATGGATCTTATGCATCTTTGAGCATGAATTCGCAACCGTGCCAACCTTATATGTGTCGTATTCAGACCACCAATACAGCGGCGCTGTGACATCGACCATGACCGGAAGAAAACGCATGAACTTTGAATGATCCGTTCCAGCCTTGACCAGACGTTTCATGAGATCCAGATCGTTCTCACCGATTCTCATATGCCCCGGCCAGAACTGGCTATCGCTCTTCCCCCAACTGTTCATTGGATTCCGGGTGCAGCGGATTGTCGCTTTCCACTGTTCTGGTGACGGTGTGACGGTATTTTCAAGTTTAATCATGTTAATTACCTTCCTTGCCTGCGGCATATGATTTCAAGCCAAAAATGACAGTGTCTAAAATCAGCGATGCAATAATCATTGCTTTGCACCAACTCGGAAATTGAAGTTGGCAAAGCATATATAAAACAATGGCATTCGTAAGCATTTAACATTCAACTCCCTTAGCATATTTCAGTTTATCTTCCTCTCGGACGAGTGCACAATATTTCCAGCGGGAAGTAGATTGCCCGTTTCCATAAGCTGTCCAACTGGTCATTCCAGCTTCAAAATTCGTGTACCTCTTTTTTATTTTTGAAAAATTTTGAATCAGGTATCCTTATCCCAACACCTCTTAAAATGCTCCGTTGAGAATGTGTGGGAAAAGGCTTTTTTATTTTTGGGGGAATTTTTGACGCCCTATTATTGCCTCATGTCCTTTTTTATCAGTTCCCTAATGTACTCAGATATCGTCACGGAACTCCGATTCGCTTTTGTCTCTACATGTCTGCGCATATCTTCATTAAGCCGAAGCTTTAATGTTGTTGTTTTAGGATCAACCGATGTTCTCATGTTCTTCCTTCTTTCTTGGTCTTCCATCTGTTTCTTTAGGTGCTTTCAAATGTGTTCATATAACTCCTTCTGTTCCTGTTAGTGTGGTACAAATTGAATCATTTTCGGCTGGTCGGACGAGCAACCCCGCCCTAACCCTGTGCACCTTCCAGACCCCTACCCGGCAGCTCTCACGCCGTCAGATCTGGGAATCCTGGAAGGAATCCATTAAATCACCGCCATAATGCCCACTGATAAATTGTGTCCCTATTGTTTGTCTAACTATTCGTGAAATGACTGTTTGACGAATAGTTGAAATCAATATGTGGTATGGCTCTATGTGCATATACATCATATTGTGGTTTTATAGCTATAATTGTCAGAATCTTTTTTATTCGTCAAGGTTAGGCAGCTGTGGGGCCTGTGTACTGCCTGGAAGGGCATGCCTTGAAGCAATATCTGCCGCTGTCTGCTCTGCCACTAGAGCGCCTTGTGGGGCTTCTGTGGGCTGCCCCATGTTCCAGCCATGTCGACGGTTGAGCGCTCCCAGGATTGCGACCGGTGCTCTTTTACCTCCAGAGATTAACATACCACTAAGAGTCTCCTCGTTATTATCTGATAACTTTTTATACAATTCAAGCCCCGCCGGGCCTGCCTCCTGGATCCCCTCGGCATATCCTCCATTGCCTTTTCCTCCCCAAAATAACAGTAGATCTCTGGATATTGTGGTGAGGAAGCTAAAACCATTTAAAGATACCTCTTTATCATAATCATAACAAAGAGAAATATAATAATCTGCCACCCTATGAAGTTTATTTAAATCATAAGAGCCATTATTGGAGATACCGCCGTTCATCAGATTTCCGCTGTCGTACGGTTCGCGTTTTAATTTTTGCGTATTTTTGAACACGTTTTGGCCGATAAATCGAAGCGCTGCTGACCACTTATTTTGACCGGCTTTTTCCATGTCCTCAACGCCACGATCCCGGATAAACTCATCCAAGCATTCGTGGATCTCGCTTAAATACACTTCCATCCCGTCCTCGGTACGCTCTGTCAATGCGCTCATGCTCTCAGCTCCTCTCCAACCCGTTTAAATCTCGCAGCGATCCGCCTTTTGGCAGTAGTCGCAATCTTGCCAGCTGGTGCAGTCCTCCTGGATGCATTCCCCGCCGCTCTCGGCACATTTGCCGAATTTATTATAAATACACTTAAATTTGCACTCATTCATCACTATCACGCCTTTGTAAAAATAAAAAAAGAGCTATACACAGCTCCTTGTGTCTGGGTCTTTTACGAGGTGACCTCAACCAGGGGAAGGGCTGTTATAGCTCTACAACATGCGATTAACTGTATGCGGTTTTTGTCTGTGCCATTACGATACCACAAGCACTGTGATTTTGTCAACACCAATTTTTTAAAACTCTTGTGGTTATGGTTTTTAAAAAAAATACTAAAGGCTGATAGTTACTAGCTCCCCGATAGGTATTAAATACCACTAGGGAAAAGACTAAAAGAATAAAAGAATACCAGAAACAAAGAAACATGTACTTCGTACATGCAAAGAAAGCGTGACGCTAACGTTACGCTAACGTGACGCGTCACGTGACGCATTTTGAGGGGTTGAGCAATCACGGGAACCCTTGTAAAATAAGGCTTTGTTAAACTCACCGACAGGATTGTATACAATTTTTGAACCCTTTTTGGGACCTTCCAGCACCCTAAAATCACCCCGCAACGTAGAAACAATGATTCACTGTTGATTTTTCGTTGATTAACAAAAATATTTTGTTGTTGACTTCCCCGGGAGCCGTCAAAAATGCCCGTTTTGGGTGTTGACATCTTGCGACATCCCCGCCCATTTTGTGACAATAGCAAAATGCCCGAAGAGATCCCCCGGGCGTAAATTTTATAAAATTTTAATAATTACTTTTCGGAATTTGCCGCCCTCGTAACACTCAAAAACGGATTTTCGTCAGAAATACGAACGCTACACGCGGACATGTTGTAATAAATATTGTCTAATTCTCCCATACCTTTAAAGTGATATACCGCACTCCGCTGTTGTCCCATGTCCGGAACTGTGGTTCCTTGTCTCCTGCTAATACCTCGTTGATGTCGTATTGCATACCCCACGGGGACTCGACAGCCAAGCCGCCCGCGGCGGTTTCGTAGACTTCCCAGCCTTTGCTCTTCTCTGGGAGCGATACAATCAGCTCATCAGAAGCAACCGCGGTTGCTGCCTCGGTGCCATAGGTATATTTCACTCGCTTTTCTGCTGACAGACAACCATAATTTCTATAAATCTTAAATTTCTTCATGTTCCAATCCCCTCCCCTTAAAATCTGTCGTTGATATTAACTGATGGCCATCTGCCACCGCATTCCATGCCGTTTTCCAGCTCATAGAAGCCTACAAGCCCGGTTCCGCGATCATATACGCGCCGGATCTTTACAAGCTCGCCGGTGCGCTTACATCCAATTTCCCGGGTCACTCGGTAACCGTCAAGCAGCGGATCCTCTGACAGCCATTTCACGGCATCCAGGAACGCCTCGATGCTGACGCCGGTATTTTCGTGCCAGTTCTGGAAGATCTTACTTTCACCGGACCGGACACGCTTCTCTATCTTTTCATACTTCCATGCCATTTCGCTCATTCTGTTTTCCTCCTGTCGTGTTATCTTCTTGACAGCTATTATTATATCACATTTGTGCCTAATGTCAATGCACTTTTTTCGAAAATATATGTGCTTAATTATCTTTTGACTTTTTTCTTTCTATTTTATCCAATTCTTTTATAACGGTTTCCTTTATAAAAGCGTTACAACTTTTTCCTGTCAATTCTTTTATTCTTTCTTTTGTACCGAGAGGAAATTGACAGTTTACCCTATCTACTGTTTTCATAAAGTCCGCAACCGCTTTTCTTCTCTGCTCTCTTTGTTTCTCTGTGTATTCTGGCATCCTAATAAATCTCCTTCCTTTTTTCTCCATTATATTATGTTTGTGCCTAACTGTCAATGTGCATTTGTGCCTTATGTGTTTGCACAACTCTTTAGGTTTATATGTGCCTAATATTTGTGCAATGTTACATCTTGTATTTGTGCCTAACATATATTATCATATAGCTATGAGCACAGAGCGAAAGGAGTTAGACATTGAGACAATATTTTTGTTGTTACCTCCAATACAGGGCGAAGAGATCAACGACATTTGTCGTTGAGTGGATAAAAAAATAACGCCCCCTTTTTAGGGGACGTTAATACTAATCTGGGATATGTTCCATTAGATCTCCCGGCTGACAGCTCAAGACATCACATATTTTGTCTATGACTTCCAGGGAAACATATTGGTTTTTTGAAATTTTCGCCATAGTTGCCGGAGAAATAGAAATTTTTTTCCTTAATTCTTCTTTTCCGATGCCTTGACGGTTCATTAAGTCCAACATTTTATAATATTTTATAGCCACTGTATTCCCTCCTCGTTTTGATATGGAGAGTTTACCACAAAAAGCATTTTTTTACAATATATATCTTTATTTTTATGAATATATCTATTGACATATAAATATATCTATGCTAACATATATTCATAAATATGAAGATATCTATAAAATCATATAGGAGGCATGGTCCGTGAATAGTTTAATTAGCCCCACAATTACGACTCTTGAAATCTGCGAGATGATGAACATAAAGCACTGACAAATCTTACAGAAACAACATTTTTGTTGTTACATCCGATGCGTGGCGAATAGCTCAACGCCAAATGGTGTCGATTAGCAGCAATCAATCAGCGACAAATGTCGTTCGTTGCTTTAAATCGCTTATAAAATAACTGAACTCAAAATTGAGTTCAGTTATCAATTCTTTTTAATTCGATTTTTAAAGAAAGCCCTAAGACCTCCGCAATTTGCGGCAGTTCACCCCTAATTAGGGGTGAATTATTGTGTTTAATCCTAAGTAAAAATCTAATATTTCACCAGTCTTGTAGTTCACCACCATTTGGTGGTGAATTCCTTAGTTTGGCATGTGTTCCATTAGGTTGCCCGGTTGGCAACCCAAGATATCACATATCTTGCCTAACATAGAAGTTATAAGTTAATAGAGCGCCATTTGGCGCTCTATTTTAATACACAAAAAAATTTTTCAATTGTCTTGATTTTCTGTATGTTCTCTTACGTCGTTTATATCAAGTACAATTCTTTGTTTGCCGTCAATTTCAAAATTCAGCGTAACACCTAAAATATCTGCGATTTTTATTAAATCTTCAGCTGAAAAGCTGCCCCGATTAAATTTGTTTCTCAATGATTGCGGAGACATTCCAAGGAATCCGGCTAATTCTATGCTTCTTATTTCTTTGATTGACATTAGGGATTTAATTTTATTTGATACAGACATTTTATCACCTCCTCACAAACTGAATATACCACAATTTAAAACGAATGTAAACAAAAAAGTTATAATCATACTCAAAAAGGTATTGACGCAATAATCATTATAGTGTATTATATACTCACAAACAAAACATTTGTATTCAAGGAGTGTGAGCATATGAAAGAGATAGAACAGACAATAACGACTCTTGAGATCTGCGAGATGATGAACACGAAGCACAACAGCATCTTAAGGAAATTAGAAGGACGCGAAATAAAAGGAAAACACATAAAGGGAATTATCGAAATTCTTAACGACAACAAAATGGTTGCCGTTGATTACTTCATCAAATCCACTTACATCGCTTCGAATGGCAAAGAGAACACCTGTTACAAGGTAACCCGCATAGGCTGCGATTTTCTGGCGAACAAGTTTAATGGCGAAAAGGGAATCATTTTCACCGCTAAATATGTGAAGCGCTTCCATGAGATGGAAGAAGCCATAAAAGCCAAAGAACGCGCCACTATCCCGGAGTCACCGACCCCGGCAGCAGGCAAGCGGAAAATTCCCATGACAAAGTGGTTCTTTTCTAACAACTGGAAGTGTGACGCGATCATGGCAAATTTCGGATGGAGCCGGAAATACCTTTACCACAAGATTCTGGTGGAGCTCTCGGATCTGTACAATCTCCGAGATGTGGAGCTTGCCTATAAAGAGTTCCACGGGTACCGGCCGGAATACAAGCTGGATCTGCTGGATTTTGATGAACGTTTAGCGAACACGGCAACACACTATTTAAATTATTTATTAGTTGAGGAGGCATAGAATTATGAACGAATTTGCAAAGATGATTTACGAAAAATGGGCCGAGGATCACGCAGAAAGCGCCTTATATTTTGACACCGGCGCGGAGCTGGTGAAGCGAATCGAGGGGACATTATCGCTTGATCTCGCAGACGAATTTTATACCCTGTTCTGCGACAGTTGTAAAGAGGTCGAGTCGAACGCATTCCGGGAGGGCTTCGAGTACGCTTGTAAATGCCTGTCCAATGGCAAAATTGAGTTTAGCAAATAACAACGCCCGCCGGATCCACTCCGCGGAACCCCAGAAAGAAGGAAAGATTATGAAAAAAGCATTATTAGGATTTTTAGCAGGAATGGCACTCACAGCGGCAGTGTTCGTCACATACGCCCATTTTAACATGGTAAACATGCCCCAGGTTGTGGACATCCAGACCACAGATAGCGGCGCTATGATCGTGACGGTGGACGGCTCCGGGTACTATTGGGAGCGGTAAATAAAAAAAGACGGGGATCATCTCCCCGCCTCCCGCTCCATGCGTTCCGCTATGGCCCGTTTTATGTATCCATTAATAGTTTCCCCGGCTGCCTCAGCGGCGGCGGTCAAAACGTTATAATCGGACTTTTTGAGATCCAGCGGCACGCGTTTTAAATTGCCTTTTGCATATTTTATAGTTGCTCTTTTTTGGGCTTCTGTACTTGCCATTTTACACCTCGCTTTTTCTTTTGATTATAGCATATTATCGCATAAACGTACATATATAATATTGCACAAAAAAGCATCATAAACGTACGTTTATATTTATGAAGTATTACATATTGATATTAACGTACGTTTATATTATAATAACATCATCAGAAAGAGATAAACAATCAACACAGAAAAGGAGATAGAAACCATGAGAAAATACACAGTAGAAAACAGAAGCAAGTACACAGAGTTAATTACATTTGACGAGCTTAACAGCAAGGGCGAGAAGATCCAGCTTGAAATTGTCAAATGCACAAATCCGGGCGGCAAGCATTCTCTCCCGTACCTCTGGAAAAAACATGGATACATCGACCGCATTCTTGAAACCTATTGGAGCATTACCACATACGCAACCGAGGACGGCGGAAAAGGGACTTGCTGGGGGCGCTACAATCCACAGACCAAATTATCAGATGATGGAAAGCGTCAGGTTATCGACTTTGCATGGATGTTTGAAGCGACCGAAGAAAACCGCAAAAAGCTTATAGAAGAGGTTGAGCGGTTAGCGTTCGCAGAATAAGCCGAAACGCCCTTGTGGGCGTCCACCGCGGGATGGTCTCCCGGTGCTGATGAGGCAGACCAGAAAGGGAAAACCATGAAAAGAGATTATTTATCAGATATGAGAATTGCCCTTGTCTATATGATTGACCGGGCAACACAGGACGACAGAAAAAGTAAACTTGTGATTGAAGCGTTGTTCTCAAACCAGGTACAGGCCGAGGACAATTATAAAATCCAGAACCCGGAGAAAAAGCGTTATTTGCTCTCTGTCGATGATTTGGAGCTGTTCGAGCGTTTTTATAATGATATCCAGGATCTCAATGAACAGTATGGAGACCACGCAATATTCCACATTGACGAGATAACGCCCGGGTGTGATCTTGAAACAAGGTTTAGAACGATTTTAGGAATCTGGACAAATACAGAACTTTAACAGGGAGGAATTATAGAATGATCAAAATTGATATGTGGTATGATGACAAGCCGGAGCAAGTGACCGAATTAGATATCTTTTTTAATGATTTAGGGGGCTTTTATTCTGGAAATCTCCGGATATTTGGGAAAATTGTTGGCGATTACTACGCCAACAGTGTGCAAGAAATAAAAGAAGCATTTCCACATCTTATACTGAAAAGATAGAAAAATGTTTAAATTAGCCGCCGCAGAGGATGCAAGCCCGGCCCGTTACCGGGCGACGGTGTTTTCCGGAAAAGAAAAGAGGAATGATAACATGATGAATTTTATAGCTGTTATATGTGTGTTTGTGGGCGGCTATGGTGTCCGCTGGCTTTGTGAAATAATGCAGGAGGAAAAATAATATGGAAAAGTATGATTTTGATTCTATGGGCGCTCTGTGGGCCGATCAGGCGCGAAAAATCGTGGAAAACGGCGTTTTTGTCGCAAATAGCGGCGGCTGGGATCTGTGGGCGTATGACGGGGTCGTTTATATTATCCCGGTTAATGGGTCCGGCGGTTCTGCGTCGTATTGGTGCGCACTCTCTCAGCTACGCGCACATCTTTTCCGGCGTCGGACCATTTGCCGTTATAATGCGCTTATCCCGGACGGCTGGAAAAACATTAACCACGAGTTTTTAGAGGCTTATGGCATTACATAGATATTTATCGGTGGCGCTTTAGGCGTGGGCGGTTCAGTCCGCCGCCGGTATTTCTGGGTGTTTTCCGTTTTCCTTCCAGGATCCCCGCAAGGGGACGTAGAAAAACGGCGTTGACTGGGAACCGATAAAGCCAGGACAAGCCCGGAGGCGGACCGGCAGAACAACCTCCATTATTTAAAAGCTTTACCCGGGCGTTATGCCTGGGTTGCTTGCTATTTATTGCGTTATAGGCGGCTTATGAGCCGTTCCGAGCGCCGCAAGCGGTAAATAATCGCGGCTATTGCGGAGCGATCTACACGCCCGACACGCGGAAAAAGTGCAGTTTTTCGCCGTTACTGATAACGGGCGCGGCAGGAGTGCAGGTCGTCACAGCTGCATCACGCTGGAGCCGGGGCCGTTCCAGATCACAACAAAAAGCCCCCGCAAGCGCACGAGACGCGCAAAATATTATTCTTGGAGGTGATCCGATGACAGAAAAAGATATTTTTATGGTCCGCTGCGAGGTGGAAGGGATACGCTCAAACCTGGAAAAATTGAGTATGACACGCGAGCCGGTAGAATATTGGTTTTTACGTGGGCGCCTTGAGGGGATCGCAAGCGCTTTTATGATAATGCCCTGGCATTTTAAGACGTGGAAAGATCTATACAACGGCATTATAAAGTATCTGGATGACGCAGACAAGCAAAATAAGCCGGCATAATGCGCCCTTTTCCGGGGCGCTATTGCCTTATGTGGCGCTTGACATCCTCCGCCGTGCGTGGTACGCTACAAATGGTTACAAGCTTTTAAAAGGCTTTTGCGGCGGTTTCCTGCGTGTGGGTGGAAAGATCTACACGCAACACATCAAAATCGTTTTGCGTGGCGTTTAAGGCTTGTATGTAAATGATCGCATGATAACGCAGTGACTCCGGCGCGGTGATACGGACCGTATCGGGTCTATTAAGAGCACCCTGGAATTTGGGAGAAATTTGAGGGAAATTTGAGAATGAGAATTTTTCGAATCCTGAAAATGGAATTTCAGCTCAAAAATCGGGACCCCGGGGGGTATCAAAAATTTTCCGATTGGTCGCTGCGGAAGAAAAAATTTTAAAGTTGAGGAAAAACGCATGATAGAAAGCTTCAATCACTACACACTTAACACCGGATATTCCCGCCGGTCACTTCCTAGCGAAGTTGATAAAAACATGTACCTTGTTCTTAAGGGCTTTATCCGGGATTCTCAGAAAAAAGAGTTCGTGGATCTATTCGATGGTGTCCAGTTCAAGCTTACCATGACGGAGCGCCGCTCTTATGTGTGTACTCTCTTCAAAACGATAAAAGGGGAGCATACTCCGTTTCTGATCACATTCGGATGCTGTGATAAGGAAGATTATTCCTATATGCTCGAACAGCTCCAGAATTTTTATGAGCGCTTCAATCACGAAAAGCCGACGGTTATTCCGAGTTTGCCGTTTGTTGCTGACGTGATTATGCCGGCCGCATTATTCTGCATGAAAGAGCTTGAGTGGACCGGGGACTTCTGCCGGTGTATGGGATGGGCGGTACTCAGCCCGGAGAGCATCCGACCGTGACCGGATCTGTGAGAAATCTGGTTCGGATTTTCGGCAAGGATTTTTCGAAAATTGAAAAACGGATTTTCACCTGTAAAACAGGCACCCCCGGGGGGATCGAATTTTTTCCGATTTGTCCCCAGGCGGTTCAGCATTGACGTTTATTCAGTTATGTGCTAACATAAATACATATATTTCAGAATTTTTAATCTGGTTTTGCGAGTACGTGCAGGGGTGACCGAATTTCTTTAATAATGAGGATTTTATTATTGAAACTATTTTCCTTGCAAATGCAAACGCAAGACAAACAGACATGAGAAAAGCCTCCGTATTATGCGGAGGCTTCTTTCGTTAAGTACGCCCAACGGCGCACGATACAACAATGGGGCAGGATTTTAATAAATCCCACCCCAACTATTGATAAAACCAACTTTTCAATTATCTTTTATTCATATCCGTTCATAATTGCATTCATCTGCTGATGATACTCTTCTGCCTGCTCTGGGGATAAATCATATTCTACACGGAAAAGCACTTTCTTATATGAATACACATACTGGTTCAGTGCCAAAAATCCAAAGCTCGGATCATTCATGCTATTTAAATAATCTGTTCTCTTCTTGCAATCTTCTTCAGTTGCGAATGTTTCAAGCGTGCCACCGCAAAGATATTGTCCAACCTGTGCCACACGAGCATCTGAAAAATCGGCTTTGCTGATATAATATCCAGGTCTTCCCAGTTTCCCGTTAGGATCAGTAGAAGAATCGAATGCATCAATACCGGTTAAATTTGAGCTCTTTGCCTTCAGTTCATTTAAAAGAGCTGTTGCGGATGGAACCTCACCTTTCTTTTTGATTCTCGCACCATCTGTACCAACGCTGCAACCATCCGGTGTCGTGGTATCGTGTAACATATAGCCATCATTACCGAAATAATATTGAACTCCGTTAATTTCCTGCCACTTGTTAGTCGGATAGCTTCCATCATCATTCTGATACCACCAGCCTACACTATCCTGCTTCCATTCTGCGGCGTACGTTGGAAAAGTTAAAGCTGTCATCAACGCTAATGTAGCGGCTACCAATCTCATTTTTTTCATAGAAATTGCCTCCTTTATTTTTATATTTTTAATATATCACGATGGTTGCAAGATTACAATAAATGAGCTAAAATTTCTCTCTAATTTTTCACTAAAAGCCACAAAAAAGCAGATATTTTTCTCTGCCCCATTGTCTGAATAATCAGAACTGTTTTAAACTTGATTTTGCCCCTGCTCCCCTTGTTTACTTAGATAACTAAGCGATAATCATAGCGAATTTCGGTCTCATGCCCGTAAAGGTGCCTCGGATGCCTGTAAAATACTGTGCTCCGCACTGGTAACATAATATTGACCATATAGCCGCCGACGCTGCCGTTCTGGTAAGAAGTCAGATTGCCGTTGTAGCCGTTTGTGAGCGGTACTCCGAGCTCATCTGCGATCTCCATTTTGAATTTGTCCATCGCTTCCTTTGCTTCCGGAACTACTACACGGTTAGAAGAACTGCTTGTGTTAGACATAAGATACGCCTCCTTTTAGTGTAATGCCTTTTACTGCTTTCGCATCGGGCATGTTTGATGGTACGTTCCTAGTATGATCGTCCTGAAAAATAATACACTGGAAGGTTTTGTGTGAAATGTCGTTTTCTTGCAATTCAACCACTTCGTGCTGTCTGTCGGCTCTGCCTGCAATTCAATATCAGCGGCTTCGAGACTTTTTATCTCTCTTTAAGTGCAAGAAACGCGCAGAGATTCCCTCGTTTCTCCCCCATCGCCCTGTGGGAAAACAGCTTATCCGGGTTGCACTTTGTGCAGATATCTGTGACGGAAATATTCTTTGACGGCACTCCGGCTTCCATCAGGATCCGGCGATTTGCCTCCCAGAGATCCAGCTGACGCTTCCCGATCACGCCGCTCTTAGACGGGAAGACAATGTGTTCACAATCCTCTTTCGAAAATGCATCACGGAAATTGTCCGCCACATCTTCCCCGACCTCATAACAGTCGCTGCAGATACTCGGTCCCACGCAGCAGATCAGGTCTTCCGGGACAGTTCCGTATTCCTGCTTCATCGCATGTATCATCTTTTCCCCCATGCGGTTCACGGTTCCTCGCCAGCCGGAATGTGCGAGACCAATGGCATGGTGTTTCGGATCTACAAAATATAACGGGACACAGTCCGCAAAAAATGTCACAAGCGTCACGCCCGGCATGTTCGTCAGAAGTCCGTCGATATCCCGGTAGTCCCGGTCCTTCACAACGCCTTTTCCGAGATCATCCGCGGAGACGACCCGGATATTTGTTGTGTGGGTCTGCCAGGTTAAGACCATTTTTTCCCTGTCTACACCGAGAGCCGCCGCCATCCTGCTGTAATTCTCCAGCACATGTTCCCGGTTATCACCGCGGGTAAAGGAAAAATTCATGGTCGAATACCAGCCCTCGCTGACACCGCCCATTCTCGTGGAGAACGCGTGAGTGACGATTCCCGTGGCATCAAGTACCGGAAATGTCAGATATGTGACACCGCTCTTTGTCACTTCTCTCATATGATCCGCCGCATCTGTTTTTCTGATCCACTGATTCATAAATTTTCCCCTTTCCGAGATATCTCATGCAAAAAACATAAGACTATTTCATTAAAAAGCGTTTCTGATATATGTGATCTCTTCCCCATCGATCCCCGCCGCATCAAACCGGCACGGAGTCTCCTCCGGAAATTGATGGGAAAACAGATAATACACCGCTGCATTCCGGATCCGCATGACCTTCCTGTGGTCGATGGCTTCCAGTGAAAACCCAGCCGAGCCGCTGGCGCGGAATTTCACCTCGATAAACACGAAATATTTTCCATCCTTCGCGATAATATCGATCTCGCCCTGCTTGCAGCGGTAATTCCTCTCCAGGATCATAAATCCGTTCTGTTTTAAAAAGGCAGCGATCTTTTCTTCATAGATGCTGCCTGTTGCCCGATTATTCTTTGTCACGCTCATCCCCCGATTTATGGCAATGCAGTCATACAGCTCATCTCCTGCAGCCGCATAAACATTTTTATTCTCTCTTTACACCTGATCCTCGATCCTGCCAATTTATACGAATTTGGTAATAAACGTCCGTCTGTGGATCGGTGTCGGTCCAAACTCCTTGAGCGCTGTGATATGCGCCGGAGTTCCGTATCCTTTATGCTTCGCGAAACCATACTCCGGATATTCCTTATCATACTCCTCCATCATATGGTCTCTGGTCACCTTTGCGAGGATGCTGGCCGCAGCGATAGAAACGCTCTTCGCGTCGCCCTTGATGATCGGCACCTGGGGAACCGCAATGCCCGGGATCGTCACCGCATCGTTTAAGAGGATCTGCGGCGCCGGATCGAGCTTTGCGATCGCCTGCCGCATTGCCTCATAGGTCGCCTGTAAGATATTGATCTCATCGATCCGCTCCGGGCCCACGATCCCCACAGACCAGGCGATTGCTTTCTCCTTGATTTCCAAGAACAGTTCCTCCCGGCGGCTCTCAGAGAGCTTCTTTGAGTCGTTCAGATAAAGGATCCGGCAATCCTTCGGCAGGATCGCCGCACCGGCTGCTACAGGGCCCGCAAGAGGTCCACGGCCTGCCTCATCGATTCCGCAGATGAACGCGCAATCCTCATACTGTCTCTCGAATTCCCGCATAAGAGAGAGACGTTCCAGTTCCTTCTCAAGTTTTTCTCCCGTCAGCACCCGTCTTGCCATATTCTGCCCAGCTCCTTATCCTCACATAATTTCTCTGCCTGCATGCGCAGATTCTCCCCTTTCATTTCATCAAAACAGTCATCATCTGAATATTTCCGGGAAATATCTGCACACCTCTGTATTTTCAGAGTTTTATATTATTCCGCTTCTTCTTTCTTTTCCGGCATCTCCAGCGTAATCCTTCCGAGCTTTCCGCCCCGGAATTCATCGAGCAGCAGTCTCGCTGCCTTCGTGAGATCATTCACTCCGCCTTTCGTCAGGCATGCGCGGGCTGTCGCGATCTCATCGAGAAGCTCATACGGCTTCTTTCCGTCCTCCTCGATTCCATAGCGCTCCTTTAAGAGTCCCGGAGTGATATTCCTAAGATAGTCCGCAAGCTCGGATGCCAGCTCATCTTTTTCCAGGATCTCATCGTTGATGGAACCTAAAAATGCCAGTAAAAGTCCCACTCTCTGGTCCTCAAATTTCGGCCATAAGATCCCTGGGGTGTCAAGAAGCTCCACCTGCTTGTTTAAGCGGATCCACTGGTTTCCTTTTGTGACGCCAGGCTTATTTCCGGTCTTCGCAGCCGCCTTTCCGGCAAAGCTGTTGATGAAGGTGGATTTTCCCACGTTCGGGATCCCCACCACCATGGCGCGCACCGGGCGGTTTAAGATTCCGCGTCTTCTGTCGCGCTCGATCTTCTCCTTACATGCCTCCTGGATCAGGGCATTCAATTGCTTTAAGGTTGCCTTCGCCCTCGCGTCGATCTTCATGACCTGGAAACCCTGGCTCTCAAAGTAAGTGATCCACACCGCGTTTGCCTTCTCAGAAGCGAGATCTGCCTTGTTTAAAAGGATCACACGGCCTTTTCCAGCTGCGAGACTGTCAATATCCGGGTTGCGGCTGGCTAACGGCGCGCGCGCGTCCACGAGCTCGATCACGAGGTCTACAAGCTTCACGTCCTCTTTCATGGCGCGTTTCGCCTTTGTCATATGGCCTGGATACCACTGTATATTCATAGTAATTGTCTCCGTCCTTTCCTGCTACCGGACGAAACCAAGTCTGGAAAATGGCTGAAACCGCAGCCAGACGCGTCCGATGAGATTTTCCCGTTTTATATTTCCAATGCCGGAAAACCGGCTGTCTTCACTTGATTCCCGGTTGTCTCCCAGGAGAAAATATTCATCCTCCCCAAGCTCCACCGGATATTCGGCTGCCCCGGCGATCGTGGCCTCACCAAGACCGTCCTGCGCCTTTAAGAGTTCCCCATTGATATAGATGGACCCGTTTTTGATCTGGACCGTTTCCCCCGGAAGTCCGATGATCCGCTTGATTCCAGGCTGCTGCCCTTCCCGCTCAAACACAACGACATCAAGCCGGTTCGGTTTCCCGATATCGTAGGACAGGCGGTTCATCAATACCACATCTCCGGATTCCAGCACGGGCTTCATGGAACTTCCATTCATCTCAATCCTGCTTCCAAAACAAAACACAAGATAACACGCAAGGGCAACCATGACTGCGCAGTCGACCGCCCATTCCGTGAGCCGGTGAAGTCTGTTCGATTCCTTTTCCTCAAAAAATTCCATGGCGAGGCCCCCTCTCTGAAAGGCAATTGTTCCGTGACTAAGTCACTCCCACAATTGCCGCCAAAATTCGTAATCCGGGCTATCGCCCTGCTTACTTATATCGGCTTGGCTGTCAAATGTCTGCCCATCCTTGCGCGCAAGTACGCAGTCTGGTCATCCGCTTAACAACACTTTCATAAAAAGAATGTGCCTTGGCACATTCTCGCGCCTCACGCGGTCGCTTGCGACAATCTACATCTTCGCACGAGTGCGCATCCTTGGCACGTTAGTGCCTTTTAATGTAACAGGGAATTCCTCGGAATTTCCTGTTACATTAAAAACAAAGGGACAATTTTCATTGCCCCTTTGATCTACTGACTCTCTGTACAGTTATGAATTATTTTACTAATTCTTTAACCTTTGCTGCCTTACCTACTCTTGTTCTTAAGTAGTAAAGTTTCGCACGACGAACTTTACCTCTTCTAACAACCTCAACGTTCTCAACAGACGGGGAATGAAGCGGCCATGTCTTCTCAACGCCGATACCGTTGGAGTTCTTTCTTACTGTGAAAGTCTCTCTAACGCCGCCGTTCTGTCTCTTGATAACTGTACCCTCGAAAACCTGGATTCTCTCACGGTTTCCCTCTTTGATCTTAGCGGATACTCTTACAGTGTCACCTACGTTGAAGCTCGGTACAGACTCTTTTAACTGTGCAGCTTCGATATTCTTGATAATGTCGTTCATTGATATGAACCTCCTTAAAGTATTCGATGTTCTTACCCGCATCATCTTTTCCTGCGGCAGCGGACCATCTCTTATGATTTAAGCCTCCGTATCGACAGGATTTCCCCGTCTTTCGGATACCACAGTTTTGTATTTTACCATACCGTCAGCCAAAATGCAAGCGGTTTTCTCAAAAATCGCACAATATTTGTTACAGTTCAGCCATGCGCTGGTTTGAATGAGAAAGTGTGTTGCAAGCTTGCTTGCATAAGCACTTTTTCATCCAAATCAGCATATGGTGGAACCACCAAGCTTCTTGTTTTCATGAATATGAAAACAAGAAGATGTAATGGCTGAACTGTAACCAATATTTGTGGAGCGAAAGTCTCATTTTTCCAGTTGCTGCACGGATCAGGCGGTCTCTTCCCCGTCATGTTCCGCCGATGCTTTCTCTTTATTTTTGACCTTCTGGGCGTTCTCCAATTCCTGCTGTCTCAACAGTTCGTCGAGAAACTTCTGCTCCTTCTTCGACAGGACCGCATCCTCAAGAAGCTCCGGCCGGTTCTTTAACGTTCGGATAATGGACTGTTCCCTGCGCCACTTCTCCACATTCGCGTGGTGGCCGGAAAGCAGGATATCCGGCACCTTTTTGCCCATGAATACTTCCGGACGGGTATACTGGGGATACTCCAGAAGATTATCATGGAACGTCTCAAACTCCGCGGACACGTTATTGTTCAGCACTCCCGGCACAAGTCTTGAGATGCAGTCGATCATCATCATCGCCGGCAGTTCACCGCCCGTAAGGACATAATCTCCTGCGGAGAGATAATCTGTAGCGATCATCTCGAGGACACGCTCATCCACGCCTTCATAATGGCCGCAGAGGAACACCAGATCTTCCTCCTTCGCAAGATCTTCCGCGATGCTCTGGTTGAAGGTCTGCCCCTGCGGTGTCATATAGATCACACGTGGTTTCTTTCCGATCTTCTCCACAAGAGCCGCGTAAGCGCGGTAAATCGGCTCTGCCTGCATGACCATCCCGGCTCCTCCTCCGTATGGATAATCATCCACCTTGCCGTGGCGCTCCAGCGTATAATCACGGATGTTCACTGCCTCAAATGATACGATTCCCTTTGCAGCCGCGCGGCCGAGAATACTCGTCTCCAGACCGTTCATGATCATTTCCGGGAACAGGGTAAGTACATGAAAGTTCATCGCAGCCTCCCTACAGATCGAGAAGTCCCGGGAGAACATGAACAAGCATTTCTTCCTTGTCGAGATCCACGTCCAGGATGCAGTCGCGGATCGCCGGGAGAAGAAGCTCTTTTCCCTCCGGTGTCTTCACGCAGTACACATCATTCGCTCCGGTCTCCATGACATCCGTCAAAGTTCCAAGTGTCTCTCCCTCGTCTGTGACAACGTTAAGTCCGATGAGGTCTGTGATAAAGAACTCATCCTCCTCCAGCGGGATCGCCTGATCTCTTGTAATAAGAAGATCCTTCTGACGCCAGCCTTCCACCTCGTTCATGGTGTCCACGCCATCAAATTTCAGGATGACCATATTTTTAAAGAATTTCACCTGACGAATCTTTAACTCCCGTGTCTCTCCTCTTCCGAGATCCAGAATCACTTTATCCAATTTTTTAAAGCGCATCACATCATCTGTGGTCGGATAGACCTTCACCTCGCCGCGCACGCCGTGCGGGGAGGTAATGACGCCTACGCGAAGATATTTTTCCATATTGTCTCCTTAATGACAGAAAGGGGACTGCAGCCGGGAAAAATCCTGTCCACAGTCCCTCACGATTACTGAATTTCAACAATCACTTTCTTATCCATCTTGGAAGAAGCTGCCTTCACAACGGAGCGGATGGCTTTCGCGATCCTTCCCTGCTTTCCGATCACCTTTCCCATATCGGTCGGGGCAACCTTAAGCTCAATGACGATCTCTTCTTCTTTTTCAGATTCCGTAACAACGACTTCATCTGGATTATCAACCAGCGCTTTGGCGATAACTTCTACCAATTCCTTCATTGAATCCACCTCGATTACTGGATACCGGCTGCCTTTAAGAGCTTAGCAACAGTCTCAGTCGGCTGAGCGCCTGTTCCTAACCACTTCTTAGCTGCTTCCTCGTCGAATTTGATGGTGCTCGGCTCTGTGTTCGGATCGTAGTATCCAACCTCTTCGATGAAGCGACCGTCTCTCGGGGAACGGGAATCTGCAACGATAATTCTATAGAAAGGAGCCTTCTTCTGACCCATTCTTCTTAATCTCATCTTAACTGCCATGACAATTTCACCTCCTTGGTTTTTTCGTTTATCAGCCATGCGGGAATCGCATTTGCCTTCTTATCATAAATTGCGGTATTTAGAAAGGTAATTTCATCTTTCCAAGCATCCCGCCCAGTCCGCCAAGCCCTTTCCGCTTGCCGCCTCCCATCATTCCGGGAAGCTGCTTCATAAGCTTTTTCGACTGTTCAAACTGTTTGACGATCCGGTTCACCTCGGCAATATCTACTCCGGCCCCCTTCGCGATCCTCTGTTTTCTCGACGGATTTAAGAGGGACGGATTTGCCCGCTCTTCCTTCGTCATGGAGAGAATGATCGCCTCCACTTTATCCATGGATTTCTCGTCTATTTCAACATTTCCCTTCATCTGAGACATTCCCGGCATCATGTTTAAGATGCTGTTCATGCCGCCCATCTTTTTGATCTGGCGCATCTGATCCAGGAAATCGTTAAAATCAAATTCTGCTTTGCGAAGTTTCTGGCTCATTTCTTTCGCCTTCTCTTCGCTCACCTCAAACTCGGCTTTCTCGATCAGGGAAAGGATATCACCCATTCCAAGGATTCTCGAAGCCATACGGTCCGGATAAAACTGTTCCAGATCGGAGAGCTTCTCGCCCATACCGACGTAGAGGATCGGTTTTCCCGTTACGGCACGAATGGATAATGCCGCACCGCCTCGCGTATCACCATCAAGCTTTGTTAAGATCACGCCATCGACACCGATCTTATCATTAAAGCTTCCGGCTACATTTACTGCATCCTGACCGGTCATCGCATCGACAACGAGGATCGTCTGGTCGACTTCAACGGCTTCCTTGATATTGACGAGCTCATCCATCATGGACTCGTCGATCTGAAGACGTCCTGCCGTATCGAGGAATACAAGATTCATACCTTCTTTTCTGGCATGTTCCACAGCGGCTTTCGCGATATTCACCGGATTCTGGTTATCACCCATCGTGAAGACCGGAACTCCGACTTTCTCACCGTTTACCTGTAACTGTTTGATCGCAGCAGGACGGTAAACGTCGCAGGCCGCAAGGAGCGGCTTTCTGCCCTTCGCCTTAAACTTTCCGGCAAGCTTTGCCGTAGTCGTTGTTTTACCTGCACCCTGAAGTCCGATCATCATGATCACGGTGATCTCATTCTGGGGCTTTAAGGCAATCTCTGTGGTCTCGGAACCCATAAGCTTTACGAGTTCCTCGTTTACAATTTTTATTACCATCTGTCCCGGAGTCAGGCTCTCTAAGACATCCTGTCCGATCGCACGCTCCTGTACAGAACTGATAAACTGTTTAACAACTTTAAAACTTACATCGGCTTCCAGGAGAGCCATCTTGACTTCCTTCAGAGCAGCTTTTACATCTGCCTCTGTCAGTCTTCCTTTGCCTCTTAAGTTTTTAAAGACATTCTGTAATTTATCGGCTAAACTTTCAAATGCCATGAAAACTCTCCCTCTGACTTACAGCTTCCCGATCTCTTCGGAAATCGCTTCGATCCTGTCGATCAGGGATCGGTCACCGTCCTTTTTATATTGGCCAGCCAGTTCCTTAATCTCTTCTACCATTTTCTTTGTCTGGTTGAATTTCTCGACAAGCTTCAGTTTTTCCTCGTATCCGGAAAGAATCTTGTCACAGCGCTTCACCAAGTCATGCACGCCCTGTCTGCTGATTCCCTGTTCTTCGGCGATCTCGCTGAGGGACATGTCATTAAATACCACATCTTCATATACACGCCGCTGGTGCTCCGTTAAGAGCTCTCCATAGAAATCATACAGAAGACCCTGTGCTACAATTTTTTCCATATCAGGTCACCTTCGATATCATACTATAAACGGAGATGGTTGTCAAGTGTTTTTGCTTGACGTTTTATTTATTTTTAATTTTTCTTTTCAGACACCTGGCAATATATGTCCTCTGATCTGGAAATATCCCGTTAAACCGGGCCTTTCATTTTTCCATAAAACATAAACACCCGCCGTCAGGCAGGTGTTTATGTACTCTTATATAGGAAGGAGCGATTATTTTATAAAGCTACCAGTACCATATCTTTTGCAGATTCCGGAAGTTCTTCACCATCCATGGATACGCTTAATACAAAGTTTACATGGTATTTTGCACTGATCTGATCCAGTTCTGCGAGAGTTGCAGTGATATCTTCTCCCTCAAGACCAGCGAGCTTCAAGAAGCTGTCGAGATACATAGCCTCGAGGTCGTGATCCTGGGAAATAATTCCGCAGATGAAACCGATAAAGCCTTCAGCCGTACTTACAGAGAACTCCGCTACGTTGATTAAGCGGATCTTATTGTTAAGCTCGTACATATGTTTCGAGCTCTTATCAAGGTAAACGATTGAACCTTTTGCCTCTTTCACAGCTGTGTTAGCCATATCAAGTAAATATTTAGTTTTTCCTTTTCCCTTCCGTCCTGCGATGATCTGAACCATAATGCACTCCTCCTTGGATTTTATATATTTTGTATAAAAAATCTCTTGTTTGTAAATTTATTATAGACTATTTGCTGAAAATTTGCAACCATTATTTCTAAATTTCGAAATAATTTCATACAAAAGCAGAATGTACTTCCAACACCTGCAGAATCTGCCGCCGACAGTTCTTTACGGATGCCGGGAGCAAAAAACAGGACACGAAAGCCTCCGAATCCCCCGAAAACTTTCATATCCTGTTCATTCACGCTTTTTTCTTCCTGTTTTCCGCTATCGGTCGATCTTCTCAATGATCGTCGACATATCCGAATAGAGGGCATCGCGGCTGTCCGCGTGCATTACAACGGATGCGTACTCTTTTCCGTCCGCGTCCCTCTCCCCCATGATCAGGCAGTAGCCCGCCGCCTGGGTGGTTCCGGTCTTTCCGCCGAATACGGAGAGGCCCTCCGGCATCTCTTTCTTTCCGAGCATATAGTAGTTGCTGACACTCCAGGATGCGGTCTTGTCCGATCCGTCCGCCCCTTTATAGGTCCCCGTGTATGTCTTCGTCCCGATAATATCCCGGAACTTCTCATACTTTAACGCCTCATGGAACATCAAATAGAGATCATAGGCGGTCATATAGTGATCCGCATTCGTCAGACCGTTGGCATTCGCAAAATGCGTCCCTGTTGCACCGATCTGTACAGCCTCTTCATTCATCATCTTCACAAAGCCCTCGATGGATCCGCCCATGTGGACCGCGATAGCATTCGCCGCGTCGTTTCCAGATGGGATCAGAAGGCCGTAAAGAAGCTGCTCCAGTGTCAGCTTGTCTCCGGGAACGACTCCCGCCATGGAGGAACCGATCTCCGTGATCACCGACTCCTGGGGAACCGTCACCACATCATCAAGATTCCCATATTTTAAAGCAATAAGTGCCGTCATGACCTTTGTCGTGCTGGCAGGGTTTCTCCGTTCAAAGACATCCTGTGCGAAAACAGCATTTCCGCCGTCTAACGGAAACACTCCGGCAGACTCCGCTGTGAGCGTCTCATCCATGCTCGTTTCATCTGTCACTACCGCCAGATCTGCCGCAAATCCATCCGCCGTCCTTCCGCTTCCGGAGGCGGCAAACGTCCCGATCCTCTGATCCAGGGCGTAGGAGCTTCCTGCACCTGCGGACTTCGCGCAGCCAGACGCGCCAAGAACCAGGCAGAGTCCCACGATTCCCGGGATCCATCTTATCTTCTTTCCCATTACTTATACATCTCGCGCCATTCCAGATCGCCGCGGTCCAAGGCCTTGATCAGAAGTTCCGCCGTAGCGAGGTTTGTCGCTAACGGGACATTGTGGATATCGCAGAGTCTCACAGCCTTGTTGACATCCGGCTCATGGGACTTCGGGGACAGCGGATCTCTTAAGAAAATCACGAGATCCATATCGTTGTTCTCGATCTGTGCTCCCATCTGCTGCTCTCCGCCAAGATGCCCCGGCAGAAATTTATGGATATTTAAGTTTGTGACTTCCTCGATGAGTTTGCCGGTGGTTCCGGTCGCATAGAGGTTATGTTTACTTAAGATTCCCTTGTACGCAATACAGAAGTTCTGCATCAGTTTCTTTTTGGAATCATGAGCGATCAGTCCAACATTCATAACAATACCTCCTAGAATTCTAGTTTATTTTGCTGCAGTCCGACGTTTAAGAGAACGCCGATGCCGATATAAAGACTTACCAGAGAACTTACACCATAACTGATAAACGGAAGCGGAAGCCCGGTGTTCGGGAAAATTCCGGTGGCAACCGCAATGTTTGTAAATGCCTGGAATCCAACGAGAGCAGCTATTCCCGTACAGAGAAGCTTTCCAGTCAGGTCTCTCGTTCTCCCTGCCATTCGCAGGCATTCAAATACAAAGAGAAGATACAGGACCAGCACAAGCATGCAGCCCACAAAGCCCATCTCCTCGCCGATCACGGCGAAAATAAAATCGGTGTGTTCCTCCGATAAGAAATTTCCGTTCTTTACGGAAATGGCCGTTTCATTGAGCAGGCCCTTTCCATACAGCATTCCCGATCCGATGGCCATCTTTGAGTTATCCTGCTGGACATTCAGGTCCGCGTATTTTCCAGGATTGACGAAGGCAAGGATTCGGTTTACCTGGTATCCTGTCAGAAACGGCACAGCGCCCCGCTCGGCGAGAAATACCGTGAGGGCCAGCCCCGGGATCACGACGGCGGCAGCGCCGACGATCCATTTGTAGCTGAGTCCCGCGACAAAGATCAGGCATACGATGATAAACATGATAACGATACTCGTGGACAGATCCGGCTGCTTCATAATTAGAAGCAGCGGAACAGCAGCAAACGCTCCGACGATGATCAACGTGCGGAGATTATTGATCTTCTCCTGATTTCGCTGCAGAAACCAGGAGAAGAAAATGATCAGACCGATCTTAACAAATTCCGACGGCTGGAAACGTCCGATAACAGGAAGCGTGATCCAGCGTCTCGCACCGGTTCCGGCTCCTCCGAACTGTCCCGCAACGATGATCGCGAGAAGGATCGCCACACATCCAAGGTAGATCACGCCGGTGCAGCGCATCAGTTTGTGGTAATCTGTCAGAGCCAGGAAGAGCATGATCACCAGTCCGCCGAAAAGGCCGATCAACTGGCGGTTGATATAGCTTCTGTCTCCGTTTACCGCGCTGTTGATCACGAGAAGCCCGATGGCGTTTAATGCCAGGGCATAGAACAGCAGGCGGAAATTGAAGTTTTTAAAATTGTATTCTGAAAACATGTATTAAAATGTCCCCTTAACTAGCAGTTCACGAACCGGGATGCTGGCGTACAGGACAGGGAGCTTCTCTCCCACCCTTTTGTGGTCCATATGGATCACCTTGACCTCCAGCTGCTCCGGATCGATCATCATATATCTTGATATGACTTTTATCATGTCGTTTTTTAACATCTCGAGGATCTCCGGCGTACATCCGGCCCGGTCTGCGATCAGCAGAAATTCAAGCCGTTTTTTTGCTATGTTTCCGGAATTTCTTCCTGTCAGGATATGGAATAGCCTCTTCTTCATTTATGCCCGTTTTAAGAGACCGCTAAACATATGGAAGAATCCTTTATTTTTCTCAAGCCCCATAAGCGGCACCTCCTGACCAAGTATCCGCTTACAGATATTAAGATAAGCCTGTCCGGCAAAGGAATTCATTCCCACCAGAGGTTCCCCCTGGTTCGTGGAGATCACGATCTCCTCATCGTCCGGGATCGCGCCGAGGATTGGGATTCCGAGAATATCCGTCACGTCCTCCATTGACATCATATCCCCGCGCCGGACCATATCCATCCGGATCCGGTTTACGATGAGATCCATCTTTGAGATCTCCTCTGCTTCCAGAAGACCGATGATCCGGTCAGCGTCACGAATTGCTGACACCTCGGGAGTCGTCACCACAAAGGCACGGTCCGCTCCGGCGATGGCATTCTTAAATCCCTGCTCGATTCCGGCAGGACAGTCTAACAGTACATAATCAAACTCTTCTCTCAGGTCATCCACCAGCTTTCGCATCTGGCCGGGAGTCACGGAAGACTTGTCCCTGGTCTGGGCGGACGGAAGTAAAAACAGGTTTGGATATCTTTTGTCTTTTATCAGTGCCTGCTTCAGACGGCAGTTTCCCTCCACGACGTCCACAAGGTTGTAGACGATGCGGTTCTCCAGTCCCATCACCACGTCGAGGTTTCTCAGACCGATATCTGTATCGATCAGAATTACTTTTTCCCCAAGCATGGCAAGTCCTGTACCAACATTCGCTGAGGTCGTCGTCTTGCCAACACCCCCTTTTCCGGATGTAACAACAATGACTTCACTCATAAGAATATCCTCCTGTATTCAGTTGTAATGTACCGCAGCGGTTCTATTTTCTGAGAATGGCGCTGCCTGGACATAAATCCACAAAATATATTTTACATGAAAAAAGCAAAAAATTCCAGTAAAAAATAGAGTTTATAAAAAATTTACAGTTAAAGGTTGTCAAGCGACTAAACGGACTGCGTGCCTGCACGCAAGGACGGTTAGGCATTTGGCTTAAATAAAATTCAGTGCGCTCAGAAAGCTCTTCTTGATCGGCTCCTCTACAACTTTCCCGTTTTCAGACAGGATCATCATCGGCCCCCGTCCCAGGTGACGTCCGTTCCCGGCTTTTTTCAGGGAAAGTCCGGCGATCCGCACAGACATTGGTGCCATCTCGAAGGCGACGATCACCGCGTCCTCATTCCCGCAGACACCTGCGTAAGCCGCTCCGCGGAGCGCCCCTAAGATGACGATATTTCCTTTCGCGCTGACCTTCGCTCCCTTTTCCACGTCACCGATCACGACGATACTGGCTTCCGATTCCAGTTCATCCCCGTCCCGGAGATTTCCCTTGTAAAACTGTCCCGTGAGGGACGACAGCTCCATCAACCTCTCGTTCAGCGCTTTCTCACACTTCTTTGTCCTGTTTCCGTCCGTGTCGAGAAGACACAGCACCTCGATATCAGAATTATCCGTGATAGTCTGAACGACGCGGTACTCCTCCTCCGGTGTCAGATCCCGTCCTTCCAGTGTCAGTGTCATCTGGGCAGCTCCCCAGAATTTCGCCGTCGCCTTGAATTTCTTTGCGATTGCCTGAAGAACCTCATCAAAATCCAGGTCTTTCTCCAGATAGACCGTCATTCCCGCTTTATTTCCCTTGATTACGACAGCATCTTTCATCTTGAAATCCCCCTTTATGTAACTTCGGCAGGTAAACCAGACCGCCGGTCCGTCAACGCCTTACAGCCCGGCAGGTTCGCCGGGCTGCAGCTTTTTGTTTGTGCAGTGCGTGGATTAGTCTCCGATCTCTACGTTCGAAGAGTTCAACGCACTGTTATTCAGAATGTAATTCAGGTCTGTATATCCGTAGTAGAAACGATATATATTTTTCGCGGCCGTCGCCGCGTTGGATGACGAATATCCATAGGGAATATTTACCGTCACCGCGATTTCGGGATTCTGGTACGGTGCAAAGGAAACGAAGAACGCATGGTTGATGCGGTGTCCGTTTTTGATCTCCTCGGCGGTACCTGTCTTGCCGGCGATATCCACCTCAAGATCGCTGAAGATCTTTCTCGCGGAACCGTCGGAGATAACCCGGCGCATACCGGTGTGGACCGCGTTCCATGTGGAATCCTTCACATCGATGACAGAGCGGACCTCCGGAGTGAAATCTTCTAAGAGATTTCCCTGAGAATCTGTCATCTTATCGAGAAGACTCAGTTTGAAGACTGTTCCCTTGTTGGCCACAGCCGTGATATATCTGGAAAGCTGGACGTTAGAGTAAGAGTTCTTACCCTGTCCGATGGAGGACGCCTCCGGCTTCTCCGTTGTCATCTGCGGCTCTCTCTCAGCGATCTCGATTCCAGATGTCTCATCCAGACCGAACAGCGACGCGTATTTCCGGATCTTCTCGATACCGAGCTCCGGTGAATAGTTGCCGTTCTCGTCCATGGAGAGACGGTGTCCCATCTCGGAGAAGAACACGTTGCAGGAGTTCTGGATACCGTGGACCACATCGAGAGGTCCATGCTGTCCCGGATAGATCCAACATCTCAACGCCGGTGAGATCTCTTTATAGATGCCGGTACAGTTCACCGTGTCGTTTAATCCGATGACTCCCTCCTCCAAAGCCGCTACCGCGATGATCGGTTTGAAGGTGGAACCCGGCGCTTTCTGTGCCTGAGTGGCATTGTTGAAGAGTGGCAGGGACTGGTCATTATTTAACTTATTGTAATACTCCGCATCCACAGTTCCGGAGAACTTGTTATTGTCGTAGCTCGGGTATGTCACCAGCGCCCGCACCTCACCGGTGTGGACGTCCGTGATGACCGCGCTGGCAGAACACGGATCCAGAGCCAGCTGGGCCGGTGTGATCTCGATATCGGAGATCTTCTTTCTGATAAACTGGAACGCGTACTCGTCTCCTCCCGCCTCCAGCATCCGGACTTCATTCTCGTCGTATGCCAGAATATTCTGGTCATAGAGGGCGAGGCAGAGTTCCTTTCCGGATACGGTGCCGTTGTTTACGAGATACCGGAAGATCTTCTTTGTGAAGGCCGCATCGTTCTGCAGGTCATCCAGCACATAATCCACGATGGTCCGGTAAATGCTGTCCGCGTCGGAATATCTGGACTCGATCTTTAACTTTGTCGTGTCGATCCAGCTCTCAGCGATTCCATCGTACAGGTAATCCCTGAGGCTGATGGAATCGTCTTTCCATGCCTTGTAGGTGTCGGACTCCTGGTCGATCTTATCCGTCTTGATGATCTGACGTTCGGAAAGCAGCGTGTAGATATACTGCATGTAGGCAAACATATCTTCCGGCAGGTCCACCATCTTTCTTGCGGATCCGTCCGTGAGCTCGCTCCTGATCTGAGCCAGGATCTGCTCTCTCGACTGACTGTATTTCGCGTAAATATTTTTCTCTGTCTGGGATGCCTCCGGCGCGGAGAACGCAGAAAGATCCAGAACATTGTTGTTGATCAGCTGATAGTAAACATCCTTCACCGGAATCGGGATATTCGCCGCTTTCTTGTAATCGTTGTCATCCAGGTCACGGTTTACAAGCTTGTCCGTGATGATACCGGCGAGCTGCTGTTCCAGAATATGGTACACACCGATCTGAAGATCACGGTCCAACGTCAGGTAGATGTCATGTCCGGCCTCCGGCTCCGTCCTCTTAACAACCTCCAGGATCCGTCCCATACTGTCCACATACATAGTCTGGGAACCTTTCTTGCCCTGAAGTTCCGTCTCCATGGACGCTTCAATTCCGGTCTTACCCACAAGGTCTGTCAGCTCGTAATCCGGGTTCGTCTCCCGCAGTTTTTCGAGCTCATCATCCCAGACTTTTCCGATATAGCCGATGATCGGCGCAAAATATACACTATCATTGTATACACGGATCGTAGATTCCTCGATTTCTGCACCCTTTAAGTTTCCGGAGTTTTCCAGGATATCCGTCATGGTCTCCTTGCTGACATCGGAGGCGATCGTCGTGGACTCATATTTCCGGTATGCAGTGAGTCCCATCGTGTAGCGGATGTTGATGATCCCGAGAGCTTCCTCGTCGGTGAACTCGATAGGAGCTCCGTTGTCATCCTTCAGCTGGTCAAGACCGTAGTACTTCACCCTGTCGTCAAAGACTTCCCTCGCCGTCACATCGGAAGGATATTTTCCTTCCGCGTCATCCAGCTCGTCCGTCTTTTTTAATCCGTAGTAATCGCTCAGGAAACGTCTTCTTGCCGTCTCACTGGTTGTCGTGAAGATCATCTCGCCGGAGGAATCATATCCAATGGAAAAATCACCTTCCACGCTCTCGCCATGGCGGTTCAAAATCCGGACAAGCTCTAAAAGCATCCGGTTTCTGTCATTGGATCTCTTGTAATCTCCGTTATCCTGAAGCGTCACATTGTACGACAGTTTATTATATGCAAGAACATTCCCGTTTCTGTCATAAATATTTCCACGGGTACCGGTAAGACTGATCTTTTTCTCCGTCTTTGCCATATAGTTTTCCTGGAACTGCTCTCCCTCAATGATCTGCAGCTTGAACAGGCGCATGCCCAGGATCGCATAAAGGCCCACAAATACCACCGACAGGATCACAAGTCTTGACGACAGCAGCTTTTTCAAAAACTCTTTCAGGATCTCAGAAAAATCGTTAAACAATCGTTGTGTCTCTCCTTTTTTCCATCTCTTCCAGTTTGCGGCTGATATACAGGAACAGCCGGTACAGGATCAGTGTTGTCACAACGGTGAAGATCGTCTCCGGCAGGATAATATTGATAAAATAATAACCGAAATTCAATCTTCCCCGCACCAGGAAGCCGAATACATAAAGATAGAAATTATAAAATACTTCGTTCAGCGCCGAAAGCACCAGCGGCAGCGTAATATAGTCCTCATAATAGTATTTTGTACAGATTCCGTTTACATAGCCCATCCAGATAAAGACAAGCGTATGGAACCCCAAAGGACCTCCGGATGACAGATCCATCAAAAGTCCTACGATCAGACCGTAGCCCATCCCCCATGCGCTTCCCCTGATAAATCCAAAGGAGAACACCAGGATCACCATGAGGTTTGGGTATACCGCCAGGAACGGCAGCAGCGGGAAAATACAGGTCTGCACGATAAATGCCAGGATCACCAGCAGAAAACTCGCGATGATCCGCTTCATATTGCTATTCATTGATCTCCGGCCCCGCATCCTTTAAGTCTGTGATCACCAGGACCTCCTGAAGTCTGTCGAATCTCGCGGCAGGAATCAGGTATCCCGATTTCGTCAGGTTGTCGTTGTAATCCACCGTGATGTCCGTCGCATACCCCACGAGGATCCCCGGCAGGAACTTTCCGCTGATATTAGAGGTGACGATCATGTCGCCGTCCTTGATATCATCGTCCTTTTCCATGTAAGAAAGCTTTAAGCGGCCCTCTTTAAAGAGCTGCAGATCACCTGCCACGATGCAGGAGTCCCCGGACTGCTGTGCCATGGCACTCACACGGCTGGAATCATCAATGATGGAGCGGACCGTGGCGTAGTTCGCGCCCACGTCTGTGACGATGCCAACAAGACCGCCGCCTGCGATGACATTCATGTCCTCCTTGATTCCGTCATCAGACCCTTTGTCGATGCGAAATACGGAAAACCAGGAGCTGGAGTCCTTTGCGATGATCCGGGCACCGATCTTATGGTACTGCATGTACTCCTGATCCAGCTCGTAGAGGCTTCTTAAACGCTCTAACTCAAACTGTTCGGAGCGGAGTCTCGTGTTCTCCTCCGTCAGTTCATCCACTCTCGTCTTTAAGGTCTCATTCTCCGCCAGTGCCGTCTTAAGCTTTCCGACACTGCTCAGTTCATTGTAGAGGCCGCCGCCAACCCGGTTCACGCCGGACTGGATCGGCACCAGCACATAGCCCACCGCGGTTCTCAGCGGGTTTAAGATGCTTCCCTTGATGGTCGTGATTCCGATCATGCAGACGCAGAGAAGCGACAGTCCAAATAGAAAATATTTCGTATTGTTTTTCATGTTTCAAAAATTCCCCGTTCTCTAAGGCTCACATAGGAATTATCTCCGATAATGATATGGTCTAAAAGCGGGATTCCCATGAGTTTCCCTGCTTCCCGGACCCGTTCTGTGAAGAGGCAGTCTTCCCGGCTGGGTGCCGGGTCCCCGCTGGGATGGTTGTGGAGCAGGATGATCCCGCAGGCCCTGAAGCGCAGCGCCTCGATATAGATCTCCCGCGGTGTCGCGCAGGATGCATTCACCGTTCCCCTGGAGACTGTAATGTCCCTCAACAGAATATTTTTCGTGTTCAGGAGCAGAAGCTTTAAGTTCTCCTGCTCTAAATGGCGCATTTCCTCCATATAAAAAGCCGCCACTTTCGACGGTGCGTCAAAGACGATGGTCTTCTCCGATGCCGCCGCCTTCCAGATTCTGGCGGAGAGTTCTCCGATACAGGCAAGCTGGATCGCCTTCACCTCACCGACACCGCGGATCTCCTTATAGTCTTCCACTGTTCCATGGAGAAGTCCTGCGAGTCCCGGCGGATTTCCGGCATTTAAGATTTCCTCCGCCATGTCCCGCACCGGGATATTTTTCGTCCCGGAGCGCAGGATCACGGAGAGAAGTTCCGCGTCCGAGAGGGATACCGGACCTTTCTCCAGCACCTTCTCATAGGGGCGTTCTGAGATCGGAAGCCCCTTCATTGTCTTTCCATTTTTCTTTTCCATACTGACATTCCGCCTTTCCTGTCTCTCCAAGTACACGATACGGCAGATGTCCCCTTTTCCTACAGAAAATGGTAAATTAAAATTGCAATGATCACGCCGATGATGCTCGCCATCGTGATCCGGATGCTGAGTCCGAATGTGATCACGAGGATCCCGAGGTTAAGGATCAGTGGATCGTTAAGACCAAAGGATTCTCCAAAATTCAACCAGGAAAGTCCCGGCACCTTCGCTGTCATCTCCCCGATAAAGCCTCCCAAAACGATTCCGGAAAGCAGAAGGAGAAGCAGCGCCCAGGAACTTTTACTCTTCATACTGTTTCATTCCTCTCGATCGCTGGAACTGCGCATGATCGTCAGTCCCGGCGGCTGTTTGTTTCGCCTATGCAGGAAATTTTAGCATATTTCACGCCCAAAAACAATGAGTTAAGAAAAAGTTCACACTCTTACAGTGTCACGATCCCTGCATCCACTAACTTCTGAAGGGACATTAAGATACCGAGCTTCGCATGATACCATGTGAGTCCGCCCTGGAAGTATACCGCGTACGGCGGCTTGATCGGACCGTCTGCGGAAAGTTCGATTGAGGACCCCTGAACGAACGCTCCTGCTGCCATGATGACATCAGAATCGTATCCCGGCATCGCCCACGGCTCCGGAGTCACGAAGCTGTCCACCGGCGCTGCCGCCTGGATGCCCTCGCAGAACTTGATGACGCCTTCCGGTGTTCCGAAGGTGATGGCCTGGATGATATCGTGACGACTCTCAGTGCCGTTCGGAACGACGCCGAAGCCCAGCTTCTCGTACACGTTTGCTGCGAAAATCGCGCCCTTTAATGCACCCGCAACAACGGTCGGAGACAGGAAAAGTCCCTGGTAGAGAGACTGGCTGACACCGAGGCTGGCACCAACCTCTTTTCCGAGACCCGGAGCTGTCAGGCGGTATGCCGCCCGCTCCACGCAGTCCCTGCGTCCGACGATGTAGCCGCCGATCGGGGCAAGTCCGCCGCCCGGGTTCTTAATTAAGGAACCGACGATCATGTCCGCTCCCACATCTGTCGGCTCCATCTCCTCCACGAACTCGCCGTAGCAGTTATCTACCATGCAGATCACATCCGGCTTGATAGACTTGATAAAGGAGATCAGCTCGCCGATACGCTTTACGGATAAGGTTGGTCTTGTGGCATATCCCTTGGAGCGCTGGATCTCGATGAGTTTTGTTCGCTCATTGATAGCTTTTTTGATGTTCTCAAAGTCGAAATCACCGTTCGGAAGAAGATCCACCTGGCTGTAGGTAATGCCGAACTCCTTTAAGGAACCGACAGAATCACGGATTCCGATGACTTCCTCTAAAGTATCGTACGGTTTTCCTACCGGGGAAAGGATCTCATCACCCGGGCGGAGATTTCCGGAAAGAGCAATGGTAAGCGCATGGGTTCCGGAGATCAGCTGTGGGCGGACAAGGGCGTCCTCGCCGTGGAATGCCTTCGCATAGACTTCCTCCAACGTGTCACGTCCAAGGTCATTGTAGCCGTATCCCGTAGTTCCGGCGAAATGGATATCGCTGACTCTCGCCTCCTGCATGGCTTTAATGACCTTTAACTGATTGTATTCTGCTGTCTTATCGATGGCCTCGAAACGGTCGTGCAGGCTTTTCTCGATCTCTCTTCCATAATTTAAAACCTTCTCAGAGATTCCAAGCTCTCCGTACATCTTTATAAGTTCCATGATTTCTCCTTTTTTCTAACTGCCATAATGTTTCTTTCGCGCAGATCCTCAAGCATCCACACGAGGATCTTTTCTCTATCAAAATCAAAGTTTCCCTGATCCACCCAGGTAACTTCTTTTTCTCTCTTAAACCAGGTGAGCTGGCGCTTCGCGAAGTGTCTGGTGTCGCGCTTAATGATGTAGACCGCCTCATCTAAGGAGATCGTTCCATCCAGGGCATCCAGGATCTCTTTGTATCCAAGCCCCTGCATGGACACCATATCTCTCGTGCAGCCCATCTCCTTCAACTTTTCCACTTCCGCCAGCAGGCCGTTCTTCATCATGAGATCCACCCGCAGGTCGATCCTCTGATACAGGCGTTCGCGATCCATGTTCAGTACATAGTAAGCGAAGTTGTATGGCGATTCTTTCTGCCGCTCCGCCTCGTTATGTTCGGATATCTTTGTCCCGGTTTTCTTGTAAAACTCCAGGGCGCGGATTACACGCTTCACGTTGTTCTCGTGGATCGCCTCTGCGGACTCCGGGTCCACTTCCTTTAACATATCGTGAAGGCAGGACGCGCCTTTTTCTGCCGCCAGACACTCCAATTCTTCCCTGTATCCCGTATCACTGTCATTTTCCGTAAAATCGATATCGTTCACCAGTGCCTGGATATAAAAGCCGGTGCCTCCGGCGATGATCGGGATATGTCCGGCTGCGTAGATCTCCTCCATGGCCTGCTTTGCGAGTCTCTGGAAAACGACCACGTTAAATTCATCCCACGGATCCAGAACATCGATCAGGTGATGTCTGACACCGTCCATCTCCTCCTTCGTCACCTTTGCGGAACCGATATCCATGTGGCGGTACACCTGCATGGAATCGGCGCTGATGATCTCGCCGCCGACCTTTTTCGCGAGTTCCACCGACAGGGCGGTCTTTCCGGACGCCGTCGGCCCGGTGATTATGATCAAAGGCTTTTTCATTATATGATCCTCTTGAATTTCTTTTCCATCTCATATTTGCTGATCGCGACGATCGTCGGTCTTCCGTGCGGGCAGTTATATGGATTCTCCAGTTTTAACAGTTCATCGATGAGCTTATCCGCTTCGGCGAAGGACAGCTCGTTGTTTCCCTTTACCGCCGCCTTGCAGGACATGGTGGCGATCCGGTCGTAGATGGACTCCACATTCTTTCCCATACTCTCATCGGAGAGTCCGTCGATGAGTTCCATCAGAAGGTCCTTTTTCGCCAGGGAGAACAGATTGTCCGGCACCGCCCGCACCGCGTACTCGTTTCCGCCGAAAGGCTCGATCTCGAAGCCGATGTCCGTAAACACCTTCATGTGGCGTTTTAAGAGATCCGCCTCCTGTAAGGAAAGTGTCAGGATGATCGGCGGGCTCACGAGCTGGGAGGTGTATTCCCTCGTCTTTAGGGACGCGAAGTTCTTCTCGAAGAGGACCTTCTCGTGGGCGGCATGCTGGTCGATAATGTAGAGACTGCCGTCGTACTCCACAAGCCAGTAAGTCTCGAAAACCTGACCGATCAGACGGTGGCGCTTTCTCGCGGTTTCCGAGAGAAGGCGGTTGTCGAACATCTCCATCTGCTTAGGAGGCGCTTCCTTCTTTGCCAGAGGTGCTTCTTTCTCAGCCGGGACCGCTTTCTTCGCAGCCAAAGCCGCACCTGTCGTCTCCGGAGCTTTCTCTTCCAAATCCGCAGGCATCGCTGCCGCTCCTGTCTCGTTTGGCTGCTGTGCCTGTGCGCGTTCCGGCGGCAGTTCCCTTGTCAGCGGTTTCGGCGGCAGGATCCATTCGCTCTTCTGCTTCTTCTCCCCGTAGGCCGGTCGTTCCTCGCGGATGCCCATGGCTTCCATGCGCCGGTGCTCAAAAGGTTCCGGACCGCGGGCGTTCTTTACGGGCTCACTCATCCCGCTTCCCGGGATCGGATTTCCCGCCGCGGCAGTCTCTTTTTTCTCAAGCTCGCGCTCTTCCCGCTCCGACATGAGGCTCACGTTCGGAATCAATTCTTTCCCGGAAAGGGCGTCCACCACCGCCTGGCAGATCACCCGGTACATGTTCTCACCGTCCTTGAAGCGAAGCTCCATCTTTGACGGATGTACGTTCACATCGATAAACTCCGGCTCCACGGTGAGGTGCAGCAGCGTGAAGGGATATTTGTGCTGCATCATATAGCTCTTGTACCCGTCCTCGATGGCCTTGGACACGAGTCCGCTCTTAATGTACCGCCCGTTGATGAAATAATTCTCAAAATTTCTGTTTCCCCGGGCGATCACCGGCTTTCCGATAAATCCGGAGATCTTCACGATTCCGTTTGACACCTCCACCGGGAGAAGGTTTGCCGCGATCTCCCGCCCGTAGACGGTGTAGATAATGTCTTTCAGGTTGTGATTCCCCGAGGTGTGGAGACGGCTCTGGTTATTCACGATAAGCCGGATGGAGATCTCTGGGTGGGACAGGGCGATCTTTTCCACGAGATCTGTCACGTGTGCCCCTTCCGTGGTCTCCGTCTTCAAAAATTTCCGTCTGGCAGGTGTGTTGAAAAAGAGGTTCCTGGAGATAAATGTGGTTCCGTCCGGCGCGCCGATCTCCTCAAGGCCTTTCTCCTCGCCGCCTTCGATCCTGTATCTGGATCCCGTGAGGCTGCCAGAGGTCTTTGTGATCAGTTCCACCTGAGAGACGGCCGCGATACTGGAAAGTGCCTCGCCACGGAATCCAAGGGAAGAGACCGTGAGCAGATCTTCCGCTGTCCGGATCTTACTGGTGGAGTGGCGAAGAAACGCTAACGGAAGCTCTTCCTTCTTGATCCCGCATCCATTGTCCGTGATCCGGATAAACCCGATGCCGCCCTGACGGATCTCCACGGTGATCGCCGTGGAACCGGCATCAATGGCGTTTTCCATTAACTCTTTCACCACGGAAGCAGGCCGCTCCACAACCTCTCCCGCAGCGATCTGGTTGATCGTACTCTGATCCAGCACCTGAATCGGCATAGTCTCTCTCCCTCTCTTTCATATTTTACCCTCGCCGGTATTTGTCTTTCACGCCGTTTCATGCGAAACCCCGCACCCACAAGGTTTTTTCGTATCATTACTGCCAGCGGTTCTTAAGCTTCGTCTGCAGTCTGTACAGCGTATTCAAGGCATCGATCGGGGTCATGCTGGAAAGCTCCAGATCCCCGAGTTCTTTTATGATATCGTCGTCCTTCACCGTGTCAAAGATGGACATCTGGTTGAGATCCACCTCGTCCGGCTTCGCCACCGCCTTGTGCTGCGGGGACGCACTCATCTGGGCGATCTCCTTTGCCTGGGCCGTGATGTCGGCGCTGGCAAGCTCCTCCACGAGTTCCTTCGCACGGGCGATGACCGGCTCCGGTACTCCCGCAAGCTTCGCTACCTGGATTCCGTAACTCTTGTCTGCTCCGCCCTTTACAATCTTTCTGAGGAACACGATATCGTCCCCCTGTTCCTTAACGGCGATACAGTAGTTGTTAACTCCGCTTATGGTTCCCTCAAGTTCCGTGAGCTCATGGTAATGAGTCGCAAACAATGTCTTCGCGCCGAGGATCTTCGGGTTGCTGATGTGCTCGATGACCGCCCAGGCAATGGACAGGCCATCGAAGGTACTCGTACCTCGGCCGATCTCATCGAGGACAAGAAGACTGTTCTTTGTGGCGTTTCTCAGGATATTCGCCACCTCTGTCATCTCAACCATAAACGTACTCTGGCCGGAAGCCAGGTCATCGGAGGCGCCGACTCTCGTAAAGATCCTGTCGCAGATTCCAATGTTAGCCTCGTCCGCCGGGACAAAGCTTCCGATCTGTGCCATGAGGACGATGAGGGCTGTCTGTCTCATATAGGTGGACTTACCGGCCATGTTCGGTCCCGTGATGACGGAGATCCTGTTCTTTCCATTGTCCAGATATGTATCGTTTGCGACAAACAGACTGTCCTTGATCATCTTCTCAACCACCGGATGGCGTCCGTTCTTGATGTTGATAACGCCTTTTTCGTTGATCTTCGGCTTCACATAGTTATTTCTCATGGACACCGTGGACAGGGATGTGAACACGTCAATGCCCGCAATAGCCTTCGCGGTACTCTGGATCCGCAGGACTTCCGCCGCAATCTGATCACGCACGTCGCAGAACAGGTCATACTCTAAGGTGTAGAGGCGGTCCTCCGCGCCCATGATGATGTCTTCCAGCTCTTTCAGGCGGTCTGTGGTGTACCGCTCTGCGTTTGTCAGCGTCTGTTTACGGATAAAGTACTCCGGAACTAAGTCCTTGAAGGAGTTCGTCACCTCAAAATAGTAGCCGAACACCTTGTTGTACTTGATCTTCAGATTTTTAATCCCTGTCTTTTCCTTCTCCTCCGTCTCAAGATCCGCCAGCCATGCCTTCCCCTCAGTCTTCGCCTTCCGGTACTTGTCGGCTTCCTCGCTGTATCCGTCCTTGATGATGTTTCCCTCGCGGACCGTGATCGGCGGCTCGTCGACAATGGAGCGGTCGATCAGCTCATAGAGGTCCCGGAGCGGGTCCAGGTCCTCATTCATCTTTTTTAAGAGCTCGCAGGAGAATTCTCCGAGAATATCTTTGATATACGGCAGCATCTCCAGGGAATTCTTAAAGGAGAGAAGGTCTCTCGGGTTCGCTGTCTTGTAACTGATGCGGCCCATGAGGCGTTCCAGGTCGTAGACGGAATTCAAGTATTCCCGGATCTCCTCCCTGGAAATATAGTTCATGTTCAGTTCCTCGATGGCCTGCTGGCGGCGCTCGATCTCCTCTTTATCGATCAGCGGCTGTTCAATAAAAGAACGGAGAAGTCTCGCTCCCATGGCCGTCTTTGTCTTATCGAGAACCCAGAGCAGGGATCCGCGCTTCTGCTTTTCCCTTAAAGTCTCAACCAACTCCAGATTTCGTCTCGTGGAGGTGTCGATCATCATGAACTGACCTGTCGTATACGGCGTGATCTTCGTCAGATGAGACAGGTCATTCTTCTGTGTCTCATAGAGGTACTGAAGAACAGCACCGGAGGCGATCATTCCGTTCTCGTAGTCGCCCAGACCCAGTCCTTCCAGACTCATCACATGGAAGTGCTCTTTTAAGATCTTTCTGCAGTCATCGTCCGAGAAAAACCTGTTTTCCAGGGCGGTCACGGCAAAATGATACCGTTCTTTTAACTCATCCATGTCCAGCCCGGACATAAAGAGCGCCTCGTTGCACACGAGCTCCGACGGTGTAAACTTATTGATCTCATCAAGCAGCGCCCGCTCGCTCGTCACTTCTGTAACAAAAAAATCGCCGGTCGTAATGTCGACCGTCGCAATTCCGTAATTGTTTCCGGTATACACAACCGCCATCAGGTAGTTGTTCTTTGTCTCATCCAGGGCCTGGGAGCTCGTGATGGTTCCCGGTGTCACAACGCGGATGACTTCGCGCTTTACGAGGCCCTTTGCAAGCTTTGGGTCCTCCATCTGCTCCGCGATAGCGACCTTATAGCCTTTCTGGACAAGTCTCGTGAGATAACCTTCCACCGCGTGGAATGGCACACCGCACATCGGTGCCCGCTCTTCCAGGCCGCAGTCCTTTCCCGTCAGTGTCAGCTCCAGCTCTCTTGAAACCGTCTTGGCATCCTCAAAAAACATCTCGTAGAAATCACCCAATCGGTAAAAAAGAATACAGTCCGGATACTGTTTTTTTGTTTCGAGATAATGTGTCATCATTGGTGAAATCTGTCCCACGTCTTTTCTCCTATTCCTTAACATGCCCACAGCGCCCGAAGCACTCGGCTCCGGGCGTCACATGTGTTTCATCTTATTTTACAAGAGATCCCATATAGTAGAATCCCTTTGCCTCGTCTAAGGAGACATCAACGATCTTTCCGATCAGAGATGCGTCTCCAGCGAAATGCACGACTGTGTTGTTGGAAAGTCTTCCTGTCACAAAGCCTGCCTCGTGCGTATCGATCTCCTCCACAAGGACTTTTTGTACTGTTCCCTCGTGGCGCTTTACGACCTCAGCCGCAATGTCCTGGACCTCCTTGAGCAGGCGGTCGAAACGGTTCTTTACCACGTCCTCCGGAACCTGGTTTGGCATAGCAGCCGCCGGTGTTCCGGTACGTTTGGAGTAGATGAAGGTGAAAGCACTGTCGTAACGCACTTTTCTCACCACATCCATGGTCTCCTCGAAGTCCTCCTCTGTCTCTCCCGGGAATCCCACGATGATATCGGTGGTCAGGGAAATATCCGGCATCGCCGCACGGAGCTTCTCCACCAGGGCGAGGTACTGTTCCTTCGAGTATTTGCGGTTCATTCTCTTCAAGATCTCACTGCTGCCAGACTGAAGCGGAAGATGCAAATGGCTGCAGATCTTTTTGGAGTTCTTCATGGTCTCGATGAGTTCATCGGAGAGATCCTTCGGATGGGAAGTCATGAAGCGGATCCGCTCAAGTCCCTCGATCTTTTCCACTCTTCTAAGGAGCTCCGCGAACGTGATTGGCTGTTCCAGGTTCTTTCCGTAGGAGTTGACGTTCTGTCCCAGAAGCATGACTTCCACGACACCGTCAGCTACAAGACCCTCGATCTCCTTGATAATATCTTCCGGCTCCCTGCTTCTCTCGCGTCCGCGCACATACGGCACGATACAGTAGCTGCAGAAGTTGTTGCAGCCGAACATGATGTTGACACCAGATTTGAACGGATACTTTCTCTCGATCGGGAGTTCCTCCACGATCTCGTTTGTTCCTTCCCATACATCGACCACCATCTTCTTCTCCATGAAGCGCTCGTAGAGCAGCTCCGCAAGCTTGAAGATATTGTGGGTTCCGAAGATCAGATCCACATGGCGGTAGCTCTTCTTGATCTTTGCGACTACCTCCGGCTCCTGCATCATGCAGCCGCAGAGGGCGATCATCATATCCGGGTTCTTTCTCTTTACACCGCTTAAATATCCAAGGCGGCCATAAACCTTTAAGTTCGCGTTCTCACGAACGGTGCATGTATTGTAGAGGACGAAATCTGAATTCTCATCGGTTCCCTCCTCATAACCGGCTTCCTTTAAGATTCCAAGGAGTTTTTCGGAGTCTCTGGCATTCATCTGGCACCCGAAGGTGTTGATAAAACAGGTGAGCGGACGGCCTTTTTTCGCGCTCTCCGCCTCCACGAGCTTCTTCACCTGTTCCATAAAGTACTGCTGTCTCGCAGGTTCCTCTGTCGGGGCACCTGCGATAATATTTTTATCTGTCATTCTGATATTTCTCCAACTATTTTTATAAACCTTTATGTTCAGCCGTTCTCTTTTTGGCATAAACGTCCCTGGCTGAACTGTCCCGAATGATTATACCCAAGATTCCCCGAAAATGCAACCTTGTTGTTTTGTAGCTATTCAGTACCTTCATAGTTACGTGCAAAAATCCATTCCAGATCAGCTTCGCTGATGGGATTTTTGCCTTCCAGCCTATGTTTTCTTACGGTCAGCGCAGCAAGTGCGCAGACCTACTGAACAGTTACGTTGTTTTTTACTTCTCCGCCCATGACCAACGTCAGCGGAAATCCGCCGGAATGCTTTACAGCCTGTATTTCTATTTGCGGATCTGTCCATCCCCGTAAATAATATACTTCGTGGATGTCAGCGCCAGAAGTCCCATCGGTCCTCTCGCATGGAGCTTCTGGGTGCTGATACCGATCTCAGCGCCGAAGCCGAACTCAAATCCGTCAGTAAATCTCGTGGAGGCATTGACATAAACTGCCGCCGCATCCACCTCATTTAAGAATTTCTGGGCGTTCTCGTAGTCCTTTGTCACGATGGCCTCGGAATGTCCCGTATTGTACCGGTTGATATGGGCGATAGCCTCATCCACGGAGTCCACGATCTTGCAGGAAAGAATATAATCCAGGTACTCTTTTCCCCAGTCTTCCTCTGTGGCCGCCGTAAATTCCGGCACGATGGAGCGGGCACCCTCGTCAGCGCGTATCTCCACGTTTTTCTTATCGAGACGCTTTTTCATCAGCGGCAGGAATTCCTTTGCGATCTTTCTATGTACCAAGGTGGATTCGCAGGCGTTGCAGACACCGATCCTCTGGGTCTTCGCATTAAAGATGATATCTAACGCCATATCGAAATCCGCGCTCTCGTCCACATAGATATGACAGTTTCCGGTACCCGTCTCGATCACCGGAACCGTGCTGTTCTCCACAACGGTACGGATCAGACCTGCCCCGCCTCTCGGGATCAGGACATCGAGATATCCGTTCATCCGCATGAACTCTCTCGCGGTCTCATGGCTTGTGTCCTCAATCAGGGCGATGGCATCCTCCGGGATTCCTTCCTTCTTTAAACCATTCCTGATCGCTGTTACGATGGCTTTGTTGGATTCCAGCGCGTCGCTGCCGCCGCGAAGGATCACAGCATTTCCCGTCTTAAAGCAGAGCGCAAAGGCATCTGCCGTAACGTTCGGTCTCGCCTCGTAGATGATTCCGATAACACCGAAGGGCACCCGTTTCTGGCCGATCAGGAGGCCGTTCGGGCGCCTCTTCATGGAGATCACCTCTCCCACCGGATCCTCGAGACCTACGACCTGGCGCATGCCCTCCACGATTCCCTCGATCCGCTTGTGGTTCAGCTCCAGGCGGTCCACAAGTCCCGGAGCCATTCCTCTTTCTTTCGCTTTTGCGACATCCGCCGCGTTGGCTTTTAAGATCTCATCCTCTTCATCCAAGATCTCCTGAGCCGCAGCCAGAAGTCCCGCGTTCTTTAAGTCTGTCCCCATTTTTCCGAGGATATAGGAAGTTTCTTTTGCTTTCTGTCCGATTTCTATTAACATGACTGTTTCCTCCCTGATTTATGAGCCTGATCATGCAATGTATCATACGGTATTTTCGGTCCAAAAAATGTCAGTCTGTATGTTGTTACTTAATGCTGCACCGGATCACCCGTTTTTCTGTCACGATCATATCCACGCTCTTGTCATACGGCTCCGCCGGGAGCTCATGAAGGATCTGGAACTCGTATGCCAGGGCAATGGTCTTATGACCGGGATGCGTCTCCAGATACCGGTCATAATATCCGCCGCCTTTTCCAAGGCGGACGCCGTTTTCCGTAAATCCCATGCCCGGCACCAGGATCGGTGCTGTCGAAAAAATATACCTGGATTTCTGATGAAATTCCTGGTCCATCTTTTCCGAAGCTATTTCCGAATGGTACTCCTCTGCGCTCCGGCATCCGTTCTTAGGCTCCATAATGTGAAACGCGCCCTCAGTGAGATCATCCTCTGAGTCAGTCACGAAAAACTCCATTGTCTCACCCATGACTCTTGGAAGGCAGACAATGCATTTTTTCTTCCAAAGCTCTTTTAAGATCTCCGCAGTCCCAGTCTCCCAGTTTAAAGACGCATATCCGTAAACTGCCCCGGCATCAGTGACCGCGGGAAGAGTCAGGACCCGCTCCGCGATCTGGCGGTCCAGAATCTCTTTTTCTTCCTCCGGCAGTAACCTTAACTGGCCTCGTATTTCTTTTCTAAGATCAGCTTTCTGTTTTTCCAACATTTCCGTATTTCTTTCCAAGATCTGTCACGGAGCCATCCTTCTCAACGATGGAGATATTGTTTAAATGGCCTCTGAGGCTCGCCTTGATATCGGCAACATACTGTTTTCTCAAAGCTGCCTGTTCCTCTTTTTCCGCGTCCGTAAGTCCTACGGCCTGGGATTTATGGTAAAGCTCATTGATTCTGTCGATCTGTTCCTGTTTCATATTTGTTTCTCTTGTCCTCTCAGTTTCTTTTCAGAGCCCATATTACGCGTGAATGCTCTGGATATAATCCAACAGCGCAAATTCACTGCTCTTATTCGCTTTAAAGAGCGTTCCGATCTCCTCGCCCTTTAAGATCCGCCACATAACTTCCAGATCGTCCGCGTTGGCGATCACCATGTCGGCTCCGCTCTCCGTCGCGATCTTTGCCGCATGGAGCTTCGTCGCCATTCCACCGGTTCCCACGTCACTTCCTGTGGTTCCCTTACCCATAGCCATAAATTCATCGGTAAGATCATCCACCTGGCTGATGAACTTCGCGTCCGGGTTTTTCTTCGGATCGTCGGTGTAAAGGCCGTCGATATCGGAGAGAAGGAATAGCAGGTCGCCTTCCACGAGGGCTGCAACGATGGCAGACAGTCTGTCGTTATCACCGAATTTAATTTCATATGTAGATACGGTATCGTTCTCATTTACGATCGGCACCGTTCCGAGCTTTAAAAGTTCATTGAACGTGTTCTTCGCGTTCGTGCGGGAGGTATCATCCAGGATCGTCGCCTTAGTGATCAGGATCTGTGCCGCAGTCTGGTTGTACTCGGAGAAAAGCTTCTGGTACACCATCATGAGACGTGCCTGGCCCACAGCTGCGTATGCCTGTTTCTCGGCAACCGTCTCCGGTTTCTTTCCGCCGAGAGTCTGGCGTCCTGTGGCGATGGCACCGGAGGAAACAAGGATCACTTCTTTTCCCATGCCTCTCATGTCACTGATGATGCGGACAAGCTTCTCGATCTTTGCAAGATTCAGATCGCCTGTCTCCGCGTGTGTCAGTGAAGAAGATCCGATCTTGATCACGATTCTCTTTTTATCTTTTAATAATTCTCTCTCTGTCATATGAAAAGTCTCCTTTCAGCGGAATCCTCAGTGCTATTTAACGCACTGCTGACTGTTTACGTTTGACTACTCAGCCGCCGCATATCGCTTTATGATCTCTTCCGCAACCTTCAGGCCGTCCATGGCCGCCGATGTGATCCCCCCGGCGTACCCGGCTCCCTCGCCGCATGGATAAAGCCCTTTCAAACTGCTCTGAAGGCTCTCATCGCGGCAGATCCTGAGCGGTGATGACGTACGGCTCTCAATTCCCGCAAGGACAGCGTCGGCACGGTCAAACCCTTTGATCCGTCTTCCAAACTGTTCCATTCCTTCCAGAAACGCTCCGTTTAAGGCCTCTGGCATCAGCTCCCGCAAGTTTGCGAAGGAGAAACCTCCGCAAAATACAGGATCTACGTCTCCCAGGGCCACCGTCGGTCGGTTCGCGGCGAAATCGCCGTAGAGCTGGATCGGGATCTTTCCTCCGCCGAGGGCGAACGCACGCTCTTCCAGGCTTCTCTGGAACGCGATGCCGCCCAAAGGTCCTGATTCCGGGAAATCCGCCGGGGTGATGGCCACGATCAGGGCACTGTTCGCGATACCGCTGTCTCTCTTAAAATTACTCATTCCATTGACAGCGAGATGTCCCTTTTCTGAGGACGCGTTCACCACCATTCCGCCCGGGCACATGCAGAATGAATACACACCGCGGCCGCTGGTGGTCTTTGCCGTCACTTTATAGGGCGCCGCTCCGAGCTTTCCGGCGTCCTCCATTCCATACTGGTTCTTATTGATCTGCGCCTGGGGGTGCTGGATCCGGAGTCCCACCGCGAACGGCTTCGGTTCCATAAAGACCTTCATCCGATCAAGCTCCGCGAACAGGTCTCTCGCACTGTGTCCTACGGACAGGATCACATGATCTGTCTCAATCACAGCGCCATCTGCAGTCATCACGCCGGTGACTCTTCCATTCTCTTCCAGAATTTTCGTGACTTCCGTCCGGAAATGCACCTCTCCGCCGCCGGCGATGATCCGGTTTCTTATATTTTTAACCACACCCCGCAGCACATCTGTTCCGATATGTGGGGCATGGTCGTAAAGGATCGAAGGATCGGCTCCCATCTCCACAAACGTGGAGAGAACTTTCCCGTTTCTTCCCGAGGTATCCTTTACCAGTGTATTTAACTTTCCGTCGGAGAATGTTCCGGCTCCGCCCTCTCCGAACTGGACGTTGGATCGGATATCCAGGGCCTCATCCCCGTTCTTCCAGAAATCTTCTACTCTTTTCGTCCTCTCCTCCACGGCATCTCCCTGCTCCAAAAGGATCGGGGCGCAGCCGTTCTCGGAGAGTGCCAGGGCCGCGAACATTCCGGCAGGACCGGCGCCGATGATCACCGGGCGCTTTTTCATTTCCGCAGTTCCGTGCTCCGGGTACGCATATGGACGGAAGCCTTCGGCCCGGATGTTCTGGTTCGCCGCCTTTTTGATGACAGTACCTTCTCTTTTACTGTTCGCGAGCATCACATCTACAATATAGCTGAATAACAGCTGCGGCTTCTTTCTCGCGTCGATGGATCTATGGACGATCCTGATCTCCCCGATCGCCGATTCATCGACTTTTAGAAGCTTTGCCGCCTTTTTCTTTATGGCCTCTTCCCCGTGGTCCACGGGAAGTGTGAGCTGATTGATCCGGATCATATGTATGTTTTTTCCTTTCCTGTTTTCCCTGGGTCCTGTTTCCCTCCGCACCGGAAAACGTCATCGTTTTTCCTGCTGCACGGCTGTTTTTTAAATACCCGGGAACGATTCCTGCTGCCACATGGCATCCGGCTGCGTACCCGGAGGACCATGCCCACTGTAAATTATATCCGCCGCAGATTCCATCTACATCCAGAAGCTCCCCGACTATATAAAGGCCGGGAACACGTTTCGACTGCATGGTCTCCGCTTCTATCTCTGCCGTGTCGACACCACCGGTGCAGATCTGGGCCTGTTCAAAGGGATTTGTCTCCTTCACCGGGATCTTAAATTCCCGGATCGTGGCACCCAGACGTTCCAGCTCCTCCGATGTCAGAAGACCCGCTTTTTTGTCCGTCTGGATCTTCGCCGCCTTCAAAAGCACCGACGCTAATTTCTTATTAAAAATACCGCTTAAAAAGTCCTCCGCCGTTTCCCCGGAAAGGACTTTCCGCTGTTCTCTCAAGAGATACCGGACCTTCGTCTCATCAAGATCCGGCAGAAAGTTTAAAGATGCCAGAACTTTCTTTTTCTGGTCCAGCAGTTTTGCGGCGTACCCGCTCACCTGAAATACCGGAATGCCGGAGATTCCGTAGTCTGTAATCTGCAGTTCCCCGCGGTCCTTTGCTGCCGTTTTTCCATCCGCCGTCTGGATGCTCACAAGGGCATCCACCCGGACACCGGACGCTTTTGGGAGAAGATCCCCCTCACAGCGGAGCTGTACGAGCGCCGGGAGAGGCTTTATGATCCGGTGTCCGAACTGCTTCGCCAGCTCATAGCCGCTGCCGTCGGATCCGGTAGCCTTTGCTGCCTTCGATCCACAGGCGAGGATCAGGAAATCCCCTGTGAAGGTTCCCAGATTCGTTGTGACCTCAAAGTGTTCTTTTTCTCTTCCCGCCTTTTCCACTTCGCACCCGGTGACGATCTTAACGCCGGCTCTTTTCGCACCCCTTAAAAGCGCATCCAGAACCGTCTGCGCCTGACCGGACATAGGGTAGACATATCCGCCGCGGTCCATGGTCAGGACTCCGAGATTCCGAAAGAACGCGACTGCTGCCTTCGGCGGGAAATTTCGGATCGCAGTCCCCCAAAAGCCCTTTTCATCGCTCCGGTAGAAGGACGGATCCATATAGAGGTTCGTCAGATTGCATTTTCCGTTTCCTGTGGACAGGATCTTCTTTCCCGGACGGGCCGTGTGCTCGATTACTGTAACAGCCGCGCCCTGCTCTGCCGCCGTGATCGCAGCCATAAGTCCCGATGCGCCGCCGCCGATAATGATTCCTTTCCGTCCTCTAAAGTTCTCCGCCATTCTTTTTCTCCCTGTCTCCGGTTTCTCCTGTGATCTGAGACCGATTTCCAGACTTTAAGACTACTGCCCCAGTATCAAACAATTTCGCCAAGTTTTCTCACAGTCAGCGCAGCAAATGCGCAGACCTGCCAGGCAATTACACAATTTTTATACTAGTATATCGACCTGACGCAAAAATTTCAAGTAGTAACTGTTCCGCATCTTACCCATTTCAGGCAAAAAGTACCTCAAATTGACTTTCCGGGCGAAATTTTAACTGCTGTAAGACTCCAGATAACTGAAAATTTCAGCCATTGTCGGAAACCAGATCCCCGTCATCAGCCGCTCCTGCTCCTCCGCCGGGAATTCCGCCAGGGGCATATGGGTGAAGAGGTCTGTGGTCTCCTGTCCTTTATCATAAACGATGAGATAACCTTCCTCCGCCACAAGGAAATACCGTTCCTCATCCTCCGCCACGGTCTGATTTTCAACCTGCTCCATATTCAAGACCACATGGATCTCCTCTTTTGTCTCCTTCGCAAATACCGGTTCCTCCACAGATTCCTGCATCTGTACCTCTTCCGCCCTCTGGGCTTCCTCCCCGACCGTCATGAGAAACAATGTGATCAAGCTCGCGGATGTCAGTAAGAAAAAGAAAAGAAAGCAGGATACATACTTTTTCATAGGAATATTCCTCCTTTGAAAGTATTATCTGCTTTCTTTTCTATTTTTAAACACATAAAAACCAAATTTTTGTCCATGCACTGACAGTCAGCTGTCCCGGTTTATTTCTGTACTTTCCGCCTCTACATCAGATGCAGTTTTCTGAACACTCTCAGGAGCTTCGTTCCGCCCGGCATCGTCTTTAACTCTGCCGCGGACAATGCCCCAAGCTTAATAAGCAGCACGCCATAAACAACTACTGCGATCATCATCGCAAACAACGTAGAAATCGCGTTGCTCTTCACCGCGAGATGCGCGAGCTGGTAGGAACCGAAGGTGAAGATTCCCATCACCGCGGAGGCGATCACCGGAATGATCACCGTTTTCTTCATCTCCTGCCGGTAGCCGAGAAGCTTCCGGATTGATCTCGCGTTCATCAAGACCATGAAGAGCGCGAACAGGATATTCGAGAATACCATGCTGTAGATTCCCATGTGGAATCCGAGAGCCATGATCTCCAGGGCGATCAGGTGAAGCACCAGGGAGATCACCGCGTGGAAGATCGGAAGGCGCATTTTATCGATGCCCTGAAGGATCGCGTTTGTGACCGTGGACACGGAGTAGAATACCACCGCAAGGGAACCGTAAATCGTCATCCGGATCGCCAGGGAATTATCCCCGGAGAACAAAAGGTTGTTTACCGGTCCCGCAAGCACCGTGAGTCCCACCGTAGACGGGATCGCAACGATACAGGAGAACCGGATCGCGGATGCCACGCGCCCTCTCACAAGTTTCTTATCTCCCATAGCCACCGCCCTTGATACGGACGGGATCAGAGAGGAAGAAAGGGCATTTGAGATCGCCATCGGCACGTTGATCAGCAGATGGTATTTTCCTGTATACACACCCCAAATGGAGGCAAACTCATCCCCCTGTCCGAGAGTCTTAAAATTGTACGCAAGGATTCCGTTGTCCAGCACGCTGTTTAAGTTGTAGATCGCGGAGCTCAAGATGACCGGAACTACCGTGAAGAACAGGATTCTTGTGATGTCCCTGTAGCTCTCCAGGATCTCCGTCTGGTCTCTCCTGATCTGGCGCTTTCTCATCTTTGCGCAGGCTGCAAATAAAAACAGCAGGAAGATCAATGCGGTAAACGCGCCCGCACCTGTACCGATGGTGCCGCCGGCAGCGCCCCAGGCGTTGGAATATCCGTCTCCCGTCTGATTCTTTAACACTTCTGTCTTTAACGCCTCGTTAAAGAGGAAGCTTCCCGCCGCAACGCTGACGATGGCATTTACGATCTGCTCAAAGACCTGGGAAAAGGCGGTGGGCACCATGGTGCCCTGTCCCTGGAAATATCCGCGGAACACGCCGAGATAGGCCATGATCCATACCGTCGGGGCTAATGTCCTTAGCGCGAATGCCGCATAGGGCATAAAAAATACGTCTTTCGCGAAGAAATCAGCACCGAACCAGATCACCGCAGCCGCAAAGGCACCCACGATGGTGGCATAACAGAGCGCCGCGCGTAAGATTCTCGCTGCGTTCCGGTACTGCTTTCCCGCAAGTCTCGCGGAAACCATTTTCGACACAGCGAGGGGCAGGCTGTAGGATGAGAGAAGCAGTGCAATATTGTATACATTAAATGCTGTTCCGTAATATCCCATTCCTTCATCGCCGATGATGTTGATCATCGGAATACGGTAAGCGATTCCGATGATCCTCACGACGATAGATGCCACTGCCAGGATACTTCCCTGGACAACGAAATTGGATTCCTTTTTCTTTTTCTGTCTGTTACTTTCCATAAATCTCAGCTTTACTGTACCTGTCTGCGCCTACAATGCAGATCCAGGTCTTTCCTTTGTTAAGCATGACTTCCTTTCCTTCAGAGTCATAGTAGCGGGTCGGTCCGAAGTCCCCGTCCTTCTTCCAGGACACAGGAACGCACTTTCCGCCTGTAAATACATAACCCGCTCCACCCTTGTGAACGTTGATATTGAGATAATCGGTGCTGGCGTAATGTCCCCACTCCACATACTGGAAAATGACATTATTGACCGCAATCTGCCCGCCGTCGCCGTTGTGCTTTCCGCCGTACTGGAAACGGTGATACTTTCCGTCACTCTCATTGTACTCGAACCACGGATTATTCATCGTGTAGGACGGGTAGAACTTGTACGCGTCCTTCGCGTCGGATTCCGCCGGGACATACGCATTCTTCGAGAACTGGAAATGTCCCGTGTAGGTATCGCTGTAGGAAGTGCGGTAGCCCAGCTGGCCGATGGTCTTATTTAATTTCGCGCCACTTGTATAGGCGTTATGCGGTGCCTTCTTGTCCTTTGTGCGGTAGAACGCATTTCCGCCTGTGCCATCGACACCGTTGATGTTGTCCACATTTTTCAGATACGGAACTGCGAAGGTGCTCTGTCCGTAGTGGGCATAGATCGCATCGTACTCTCTCGCGAAATATGTATAGTAGGTACGGCAGCTTCTGACGGAACCGATCCGCTCGATATCATCATAGTCCTCGAAGATCGCCATGTAGCGGTTCATATCGCCCTCCACCGGCGCCTCGTAGACCACATCTGCCCGGTTGATGCCGTACTGAGGCAGGGATGCCTTATCATTGCTCATCATGACCGCGACAGGCCGTCTGTTGGCCTTCGCCACGTCCACCATCTCACCGGTCAGGTAACTCTGGATCTTTCCGTCGACCTCTTTGCGCTCCTCCGGGCCTTCCGGCTCCGTCTCCGCCTCCGTCGTCGGTTCTGTCTCAAGAACGATGGTCTTCGTCTCTTCCGGCGTCTCTGTGGGCGCCTCCGTTGTCACAGCTGCTTCCTCAGCCTTCTTTCCGCACCCGGAAAGAGCTGCCGCTGCCATCATGATTCCAATACCAATAATAAATGCTCTGCCCCGTTTTCTCATCTCCTGTAACCCCTCCGTTCCAGAATTTCTCTCTGCATGTCCTCCATCTGGATCCGCTCCTCATCCTCCATATGGTCGTAGCCGGATAAATGAAGCATGCTGTGCGCTACTAAGAATGCCAGCTCTCTCGTCTGGGAGTGGCCATACTTCTCAGCCTGCTCTTTCACCTTATCCACGGAAATTACGATATCCCCCATAAGTAATTCCCCTGTATCCGGGTCGAAGTATTCCTCCGGCGTCTCTTCCAGATGGGAAAAGTCGCCCGGTGTCTCAAAATCACACATCGGGAACGACAAAACGTCTGTCGGGTTGTCAATCCCGCGCATATCAAGGTTGATCTGGTGGATCCCGGCATTATCCGTAAGGAGGACATTCACCTCCGCGTCATACGGGCATTCTACATAATCCAGGGATTCCTCGATCACGTTTTTAATGATCTCTTCGTACGGAAGATCCAGTTTTTCCTCCGCTTCGTACTCCACTGTCACTGTCATCTCTGTTCCCGTCCTTCCCGGCCGCTTTTTCCATGTTCCGTGTAAGATCTTCTCTCCGGTTTCTCACGGCCTTCATATTCATCATATGCCTTTACGATCTTCTGGACAAGCGGATGTCTTACCACGTCCTCGTTGGAGAACCGGCAGATTCCGATATCGTTGATATTCTTCAGTACCTTAAGCGCCACGTCGAGGCCGGATACCTGGCCTGCAGGCAGATCCTTCTGGGACTGGTCGCCGGTGATGATGACCTTGGAACCGAAACCGATCCTTGTAAGGAACATTTTCATCTGTGCCTGGGTCGTATTCTGGGCCTCATCCAGGATAATAAAGGCGTTATCTAAGGTACGTCCGCGCATGTAGGCGAGAGGCGCCACCTCGATCAGGCCTTTCTCTGAATTGTGAAGATAGCTGTCCGCGCCCATGATCTGGTAGAGGGCGTCGTAAAGTGGGCGCAGGTACGGATCGATCTTGCTCTGAAGGTCGCCCGGAAGGAAGCCTAATTTCTCTCCCGCCTCGATGGCCGGACGTGTCAGGATGATCCTGCCCACCTCTCCATTCTTAAAGGCCTGGATTGCCATGGACATGCCAAGATACGTTTTTCCGGTTCCCGCAGGTCCCACGCCGAACACGATCATCTTTTTCCGGATCAGATCGATATACTGCTTCTGTCCAAGAGTCTTCGGTTTTACCGGTTTTCCATTTATGGTGTGACAGATGATATCGCGGTCCAGGGAAAGCATTTCCGTGTCCTTATCCTCAAAGGAAAGAGCCAGGGCGTAATCCACATTCTGCTCCCCGATCTCTTCGCCCCGCTTCGAGAGTTCCAGAAGCGTTGAAAATACGCTCTTCGCGCGTTTTACCGCATGATCTGGTCCGATGACCTTGATCTCCCCGTCCCGCGCCACCATGGATACGTGAAGCGTCCGTTCGATTTTTTTCAGATAACTGTCAAACTGTCCGCAGACTTTCCGCTCATGTTCTGCCGGAATGTCTATGATTGTCTCAATGATGCTCATCTACTGTCTGAATCTCCTCCTGATCTTCCGGGATGGGGGATTCTTTTGCGATGTCCTCCACCACCGTCAGTGTTCCATGAATCTTCCAGTGTGATTCACTTCTTTCTATTTTAACATCACTACCAAGGATTTGTATACCTTTTTCGGTGAGATTTTGCATATATTCGTTCAAATACCGGTCAGCGGAATCTGAGACTTCTGATTCCGTGAGGACTTTCTCATAGGGAATATATTCCCTTGCAGCGAGGATCCCGCCGTAGACCGGAAGGTAAAAATTTTTCGAAAGTCTGAGCTGGGATTCTTCCATGAATAGCTCCCAGGTACTTTCTTTTTTTATGTCCGGCATCAGAAAACAGAATTCCGCATCCAGGAATTTAAAGAACACGCCCGGGCGTTCTTTCCCTGTTCCCGCGCGGATCTCCTCCGTAACCGGGATCTTCCATGTAACCTTTCTCGTTGTTTCTGCGTAGACTTCCGCATCCGCATGGACTAAGTTTGTCTTCACAAGTGTCCCGGAATCATCGCAGATCGGAAGCTCTCCCAAGACCAGGACATCCCCGGTTTTCACCTCGTCCCCGGCTTTCACCCTGGCAATCCCGCTCCGAACGATGATCTTTGTCACAGTGCCGCCAGATCCTGCTGTGAGCTCACAGGGCGCTTTTGATCCGGTCTCCGTCTTCAGAATCCGGTCATTTTCCCGGATATGGACCGTTAGTCTTGTGCCGGTCAGCTCCGCAGACACCCAGCCGATCTCCGGGAACGCGTTCCTGATCCGATTTTCCAGATCCGCACAGGAGATCTCGCTTTTTCTCATCCCACACCGCATCGGGATCGCATCCATAAAATGAAGCAGCATCTCATCCGTAAAACGATGATTTCCATCAAAGGAGATGTCCCACACATAAAAAGATGAAAGGTAAACCAGCAGAAAAAAGGCGGCCAGACCTCCGACCCAGAGACTTCTGCGACGACCCAGGATCAGCCAGAATGGAAACCCGTGCTTTTCCGTGATCCGCAGTCGGACATCTGTTTTCCGGGCGATCGGCTTCAGACGTTTAAAGTCTCTCGGTGATGTCTGGAAGCAGACGGTTTCCCCCTGTTTCTTGTCCTCCTTTTCCAATTTTTCTTTTTCAACACGGTTATCATATCGACCATGCCGATTGCCCTCATATTCCGTAGCAGGGATCTCTTCTATCTCGATTTTTTCGATTACGATCCCTCTCTGCGCCGCGATATTAAAAAAGCGCTCCATCCCTCTCCCATTGATCCGGACTTTCACGCTTCCCTCCCACAATTTTTCAAATCTATTCAAACCGGATCACCTCCAGGCGACCGGATATTTTCATCTCATCTTTATCGTAATAGCTGATCTTTAACTTTTTCCCGGAGACAGAAAGAATATAATGCCTGCACTGGATCCGGATCTCTGAATCCGTGTATAAAAGAATGCTCCTGTAATTTTCAATATGTACCGCCCGTGTCCCGATGAGCGTCAAAAGCGTCTCCCCGCCCAATGCGTCCGCAAACACCCCGGCGGAGTCCGTCCGGGTAACATCATCGTTTTTCTGCCCTCTCATGTCTTACTCCGCCGAATTATGCCTTGCAAAATCTTATGCGCCATGTCTTTCCATTATTCTTTCCTGCCTTCTGTCAACCGGCATCCTTTCGCCATATACAGGAAATTCCTCAAAATTTTCTATTACAAAAGCCGCCCCTCTCCCCGGCACAAAACCGGAGAGCAGACGCGGCTTAAAAATTCACAATTTTTAATTTGTTTTCTTCTTTAACTGTCCGCGGATCGCACCAAACAGTGTGAACGCGATCAGGGCAAGAAAGAACCAGCAGATCGGGGTGTTGAAGAATACGACCGGGTTACCACTGGACTTTAACAGTGCGGTACGGAAATTCTTCTCAGCCATCGGCCCTAAGATCAGGCCGAGGATCGCCGGGCTTGTCGGGATCTTTACTTTACCCATGAGCCAGCCGATCACGCCTGCAATCAACATCGTTCCCACATCGTAGAAGTTGCTCCTCATCGCATAGCTTCCCACTACGCAGAGGATGAAGATGACCGGTGTGAGGATCGTCTTCGGAACGCTGAGTACCTTTGTGAAAAGGCGGATGCAGGAGAATCCGAGGAGTACCATGATGGTGTTTGCCACAAACATTCCAAGGAAGATCGTATAAACGAGGACCTTGTTTGTCTTAAAGAGCATCGGTCCCGGGGTAAGACCCTGGATCGTCAACGCACCGATCATGATGGCTGCTACGGCATCACCCGGAACACCGAGTGTCAGCATCGGGATCATGGCACCACCGGTTACACCGTTGTTACCACCCTCAGAAGCAGCTACTGCCTCCGGGCTTCCTTTACCGAACTGTTCCGGATGTTTGGACATGCCGCGGGCAGTGTTGTATCCAACGAAGGATCCGATATCGGCACCGGCACCAGGGATGATACCGATCATGGTTCCGATGAGGCCCGTAACCGGAGCAACACGAAGGATCGTCTTCACATCCTCCTTTGTCGGAAGAAGTCTTGTTACGCTCGCATCGATCTCATCCGTGCTGTAGATATCCTCAATGGTCTCGAAAGCCTGGCTCATCGCGAAGAGGCCGATCATGACCGGAATGTACTGGATACCGGAGAGAAGGTTTGCGTTGTCTGTGAAACGGATGTAGCTTGTTACGCTGTCGATACCGACAGTAGCTGTTAAGATTCCTAAGAATCCGCAGATCAAGCCCTTTGCCATATTCTCGCCGGAGATGTTGGCAATGATACAGAGTCCGAATACCGCGAGTAAGAAGAACTCAGCAGAGCTGAACTTTAATGCAAGCTTCGCAAGCTGCGGGCTGATGAGCCATAAGCAGAGAACGCTGACAACACCGCCCACATAACTGGAAAGTGTTGCGATACCGAGTGCACGTCCTGCCTCACCGCGCTTGGAGAACTGATATCCATCAATAGCGGTTGCAGCAGAGGCCGGTGTACCCGGTGTATGTAAAAGGATCGCGGAAATAGATCCGCCATAGATTGCTCCCACGTAAATTCCAAGTAACATGAGGATACCTGCTGTGGCATCCATACCGAATGTAAGCGGCAGAAGAAGGGCTACACCCATAGTTGCGGTAAGTCCCGGCAGTGCTCCGATACAGATTCCGGCTGCTACGCCTGCGATCATGTAGAACAGTACCATGGGGCTGAACGCGCTCTGAAATACTTCTAAAAAGAAACTCATTCTGCTACCCCTTTCTTTAAATGCTGAACATACCGAAGTCGATCGGCACATTCAGGAAGTTCTTGAAAACAAAGTAAATTGCCAGGACTACGATCACGGAGATCAGTGCGTTTTTCCAGAAAGCGCCTTTATGGAACCACTGGCAGAAAGCGAACAGCATGATCACTGACGGGATGATAAATCCAAGTGTAGATAATACCAGCATGTATACAAGCAGGATCGCCATGGAAATGTATACACGTTTTGTACCCGGTGTCCACATCGGAAGCTCCGGGAACTGGTCTTTTTTCATCATCAGGGTAACGACGATAAGGCCTACGGAACAGATCAGAAGAAGTGCTGCGATGATGCCCGGCCAGAGTCCCGGACCCGGAACGCCTGTACCGTAAGCTTCTGCTCTCGGATAGCCAAGACAGGTAACGATCACATAAACAGCTAAAGCTGCGCAGATCAGACCTGCGATAATATTTCCTTTTCTCATATTGAAACTCCATTCTAAAACAACTGTCTCACAGAGGTCTCCCTGGGGAAAGCCCTCGCAGACAAAACCGGGGAGTGGGTTTCCCACTCCCCGTTAAGTCAGTTTACATTACTGTACTTTCAGACCAAGATCTGTAACCAGAGCTGTGTATGTCTCAAGGTCAGATTTGATACGCTCCTCAAATGTAGCGCCGTCAAGAACGTCGATCACGTTGTTGGACTTGTTCATGAAGTCAACGAATGCGTCAGACTGTGCTGCCTGAGAGAAGATCTCATAGAGCTGGTCAACAACCTCGTCCGGAGTATCCTTCGGAACACCAAGACCTCTCCATGTACCAAGAACTACATCGTAACCAGCTTCCTGGCATGTCGGAACGTCCGGAATGGAATCAAGACGTTTGTCGTTCATAACTGCAAGAACCTTTAAATCGCCGGACTCAACGTAGTTAGCAACCTCAGCGTAGGAAACTGCTACTGCGTCAATATGCTCACCAAGAAGGTCTGTGATCGCACCTGCTGCTCCATCGTAAGCAACGTGTTTGAACTGAGCGCCTGTCTCTTTTGCAAGACCTGCTGCTGCAAGGTGCCAGATCGCGCCGTTACCGGAGTTACCCATGGAAACCTCGTTCTCTTTTGCGTAGTTGATGAAGTCTTCGATCGTGTTGAAACGGTCATCTTTTGCGTTTACTGTGATCGCTGCACATGCGCTGTTTACCATCATGATCGGTTTGAACATGGAATATGTAAGACCAGCGTTTGTTCCCATAGCCTCAAGAGTTGCAAGCTCTACTGTGATCATGGTAACGGTTGTGCCATCAGCCTTAGCGTTTGCGCCAGCGAGCATACCGGTTGCTCCGCCGCCGCCGGAACGATTCTCTACGGAGATGTTTTTGAAGGAACCCTTCGCTGCGTCTGCTAAAGCACGCATAACTGTATCGGTACCGCCGCCTGCATCGTAAGGAACGATACATGTAACTGTTTTATCCTTCCATGCGGATGTGTCAACGCCAGAAGCTGCTGCCTCTGTTGCTGCCCCCTCAGCTGCTGCAGTTGTCTCTGTTTTTGCTGCCTCTGTCGCTGCTGCAGTTGTCTCTGTTTTGCTGGAGCTGCTTCCGCAAGCTGTCAGGGAGAGAGCCATAGCTGCTGCCATTGCGAGCGATACTACTCTTTTTCTCATAAAACTACTCCTTTTCTCTTTCCTAATACTTTCTTAACGATTTTTTAGGTTTCTTTATGAAATTTTTACACGACATATTGTAGACGTTTGTGAACAACTTGTCAATGGTTTTATGGAAAGTCTTCACAAAAGATACTTTCAATTCCATACGGTTTTTCATGATTTTTGTAGCTTTTTACCAAAAAAGGCGCCCTGACCGTTGGACATTAATTTCAAACCCGGTCAGGGTGCCCTGAATTTTTATACATTTTTTCTTAACGGTTATTCCGCTTTTTTCTTTATTTGTCCGCGGACCGCGCCAAACAGGGTGACCGCGATCAGGGCCAGGAAGAACCAGCAGATCGGAGTATTAAAGAATACACCCACATTCCCGCTGGACTTTAAGAGCGCGGTGCGGAAGTTCTTCTCAGCCATCGGGCCTAAGATCAGACCGAGAATCGCCGGGCTTGTCGGGATCTTTACTTTACCCATGAGCCAGCCGATCACGCCTGCAATCAACATCGTTCCCACATCGTAGAAGTTGCTCCTCATCGCATAGCTTCCCACTACGCAGAGGATGAAGATGACCGGTGTGAGGATCGTCTTCGGAACGCTGAGTACCTTTGTGAAAAGGCGGATACAGGAGAATCCGAGGAGCACCATGATGGTGTTTGCCACGAACATTCCAAGGAAGATCGTGTAAACGAGAACCTTGTTGGTCTTAAAGAGCATCGGTCCCGGGGTAAGACCCTGGATCGTTAACGCGCCGATCATGATAGCTGCTACAGCATCACCCGGAACACCGAGTGTCAGCATCGGGATCATGGCACCACCGGTTACACCGTTGTTGCCGCCCTCAGAAGCAGCTACGGCCTCCGGGCTTCCTTTTCCGAACAGTTCCGGATGTTTGGACATGCCGCGGGCGGTGTTGTATCCAACGAAGGATCCGATATCGGCACCTGCACCGGGGATGATACCGATGATGGTTCCGATGAGACCGGTAACCGGAGCGACCCGGAACATGGTCTTCATATCTTCTTTTGTCGGGAGAAGTCTTGTCACCGTCGCATCGATCTCGTCGGTGCTGTAGATATCCTCGATGGTCTCGAAGGCCTGGCTCATCGCGAAGAGGCCGATCATGACCGGAATGTACTGGATACCGGAGAGAAGGTTCGCGTTGTCTGTGAAACGAATGTAGCTTGTTACGCTGTCGATACCAACGGTAGCTGTTAAGATTCCTAAGAATCCGCAGATCAGGCCCTTTGCCATGTTCTCACCGGAGATGTTGGCGATGATACAAAGGCCGAATACCGCAAGTAAAAAGAACTCAGCCGAGCTGAACTTTAACGCAAGCTTCGCGAGCTGCGGGCTGATGAGCCACAGGCAGAGACAGCTCACAACACCGCCGATATAGCTGGAAAGTGTGGCGATACCGAGGGCGCGCCCCGCCTCACCGCGTTTGGAGAACTGATATCCGTCAATAGCTGTGGCCGCGGATGCCGGTGTACCAGGCGTATGAAGGAGGATCGCGGAGATAGATCCACCGTAGATCGCGCCGACATAAATCCCAAGCAACATTAAGATACCGGATGTAGCATCCATACCGAAGGTAAGCGGAAGAAGAAGTGCTACACCCATTGTTGCGGTCAGTCCCGGAAGTGCTCCGATGCAGATACCCGCCGCAACGCCCGCGAACATGTAGAATAAGACCATCGGGCTGAACGCTGACTGTACAACTTCAAGAAAGAAACTCATATCTCAGCCCTCCTATATGCTGAACATACCGAAATCGATCGGCACGTTCAGGAAATTTTTGAATACATAGTAGATCACAAGGATCACCGCGATGGAGATCACCGCATTTTTCCAGACGGCCCCTCTGTGGAACCACTGGCAGAACGCAAACAGCATGATCACAGACGGGATGATGAATCCAACCGTGGACAACACCAACATGTAAACCAGCAGGATCGCCATGGAAATGTACACACGCTTTGTTCCCGGTGTCCACATCGGAAGCTCCGGGAGATCTTCTTTTTTCATCATCAGGGTTCCGGCGATCAGACCGACCGAGCAGATGAGGAGAAGCGCCGCGATGATGCCCGGCCAGAGTCCCGGACCCGGAACACCTGTACCGTAAGCTTCCGCCCTCGGATAACCGAGACATGTCACGATGACATAGAGGGCAACTGCCGCGCAGACAATGCCCGCAATAATATTTCCTTTTCTCATAGCTGAGACCTCGATTCTTCATAATATCGTTTTCTGCCGTACCCGGAAATTGTTTCCTCCGGCAGAGCCTCCAGATGGGAACCACGGCTGATACCGCGGCTCCCTTTTGATATTTACTGAATCTTTAATCCGAGATCGGTTACAAGAGCCTTGTAAGTGTCAAGGTCAGCAATGATCCTGTCCTCGAAGCTCGGTCCATCCATGATATCGATCACATTGTTAGACTTGTTCATGAAATCAACGAACGCGTCGGACTGTGCCGCGTCAGAGAAGATTTGGTAAAGCTGCTCTACGACGTAATCCGGTGTGCTTGCAGGAACGCCGAGGCCTCTCCATGTACCGAGAACTACATTGTAACCGGCTTCTTTACATGTCGGAACATCCGGGATCGCGTCGAGACGCTTATCATTCATAACTGCAAGGACCTTTAAATCTCCGGATTCAACATAGTTTGCAACCTCTGCGTAGGAAACCGCTACCGCATCGATATGCTCACCGAGAAGGTCTGTGATCGCACCTGCTGCTCCGTCGTAAGCGACATGCTTGAACTTCGCCCCTGTCTCCTTTGCAAGGCCTGCCGCAGCAAGATGCCAGATCGCGCCGTTACCGGAATTGCCCATGGAGACCTCGTTCTCCTTCGCGTAGTTGATGAAATCCTCGATGGTGTTGAAACGGTCGTCCTTCGCGTTTACCGTGATGGCAGAGCATGCGCTGTTTACCATCATGATCGGCTTGAACATGGAATATGTAAGTCCTGCGTTTGTCCCCATAGCCTCAAGTGTCGCGAGCTCTACCGTGATCATGGTAACGGTAGTTCCGTCTGCCGTGGCATTGGCACCCGCGAGCATGCCTGTCGCTCCGCCGCCGCCGGAACGGTTTTCAACGGAAATATTCTTGAAGGAGCCCTTCGCTGCGTCTGCTAAGGCACGCATAACTGTATCGGTACCGCCACCTGCATCGTAAGGAACGATACATGTAACCGTCTTATTCTTCCAGTCGGATACATCCACGCCGGAACCGTCAGCCTCTTTGCTCTCTGTATTTGCATTTTCAGCAGCTTTCGTCTCCTCGGCAGCTGCCGTTGTCTCTGTTGTGGTGGAATTACCGCTGCATGCGGTGAGGGATGCCGCCATTACTGCGGCGAGGGCCAGGCTTAATACTCGTTTTTTCATAACAAGTCTCTCCTTTTTAGATATTTTCTTCTGAATCTCTTCCCATTTTTTTCAGAAAGTTTAGAGATTCTTTATACATATCTATTTTAGGAAAACCAGCCCTTGCCGTCAAGCTGTCAGGCGCTTAGAACGTGTTAAGTTGTGTGATAGATCAATAAAATTGATGTGAATTCTGTCTGAGTTTTCGTAATTTTACTTATTTTTTTCTGTCAGAGATACAATATGCAGGGCTCCTTTGGCAGATGTAGGAACGGAGTCCTTCGGGATGAATTCCGTCACATGCCTAAAGAAATTCTCCTTAGCGAAGAGGTCCATGAGAGCTTCTCTCAGGGGATTCTTCCCGTAGATCACAACCGTTGTATCAGCATCGCATTTTAACGCGCTGCTGTTCTTTACGGCCTCCATATCGTTCTGTAAGACAGCGCCGAGAACATAGCTTGCGATCTTCGTCTTATCCGGCTCCGCGAAGGTATTTAAGATCCTTGCAGAGAAACATGCGCGGCCGATTCCCGTCTTCCTGGCAGTCTCGTATCCCGCGAGAACATACTCTTTCGCATAAGTCTCCTCAGAAGCGAAGGAATGTCCAACCGCATCCGCGATCAGGGTATCGTTTGTGATAACGGAGAGGAGCTCTCCCGTGATCGTTGTGAGGCAGCCAGTGATCTTTCCGTCGCGGTCCACGGAGACAAACTTCGTGTGGGAACCAGGAAGAACGAGAAGATACGGTTGTCCCTTTGGAAGGCTCTCGATCACAGCAACGGTCTCAACCTCCTCGCCGCGCATCATATCCATCGACTCGAAGGTCGTAAGATCCAGCTTTCCGTCGCGGTTTTTCACTCCCGGGATAAAGAGGATCGGGAGCGGGCATACATCCTCGATAAGAACACTCTTTGCCGCCTTCGCAAGGTCCTCTGCAGATGCCGGGGCAACCACGTGAGGGATCTCTGTGAGTCCCACGTTGGAGGTGATCATTCCGGACGCAGCGACCTGCTTTACATCGTCATATGTAATATCAGCCTGCTTTAAGACATCCTCAAGACAGCCCTTGATTGCTGCCTTTAAGCGGTTATTGTTACCGTCGATAGCGGTGATGCGGACACCGATCTCGGATTTTGCGGATGCCACCGCCTCATATTTCTCATTAAACAGGTACACACGGGTATTCGTTGTTCCTGTGTCGATCGTGATCGTATAGTTTTTCATTTTATGACTGCTCTCCTGTTGTTTTAGTTCTCTGCTGCTTTTACATAAACCTCAGCCAAGGCCTTCAACTCATCGTATCTGCCCTCTTCGATCATCTTCTTGTTTGTAAGGCTGGAACCGATTCCAAGACCGATAAAGCCAGCTTTTAAGAAGTCTGGAAGGTTCTTGTCATCCACACCGCCAACTGCGATCATCGGAACGTTGTTGATTGGTGCCATGACAGCCTTACAGTAAGAAAGACCAAGATTTCCTGCCGGGAAAAGTTTTACAACAGATGCGCCGCAACGGTAAGCGTCAGCGATTTCAGACGGAGTCATAGCGCCCGGAATTGACTCAAGACCGCATGCTACAGTCTCTTTAATTACAGTCTCGTCCACATTCGGAGCAAGTGCGAAGGATGCGCCTGCCTCTTTCGCCGCACGAACTTCCTCCACAGACATCACGGTTCCGGCTCCGATCACCATCTTGTCCCCCAGCGCCTCGCGGACTGCGCGGATAGCGTTCGGTGTATCAATGAGCTTTGTCTCGGATTTCTGGTTAAAAGTGATCTCTAAAAGGCGGATTCCGCCATCATATAATGCCTTTGCAACATCAACGATCTTCTCGGACGGCACACCTCTTAAAATTGCGATGATCTTGTGTTCTTTGATCAGACTTTCAATTTTCTTCTCCATGATTTTTCTTCCTCCGAATTGTATAGTTTGCTTGTAACTGCGCAGCAGGTCTGCACGCCTGCTGCGCTGACCGCAAGAAAACAATCATTATATTTTATATTTATTTTCTAATAGTATAATACTCATACCTGCATCCGGCAACTGAATTTTTATCCACTGCGAGTATCCATATCAGGCAAAAGAAAAAGGAGCCATCCCTAAAGGAACAGCCCCTGTACGCTTATTAGTTGTACTTGCGCTTTCTTGCCGCTTCAGACTTCTTTTTACGTCTTACGCTCGGCTTTTCATAATGCTCTCTTTTACGAATCTCCTGCTGAATACCTGCCTTTGCGCAGTTTCTTTTGAATCTGCGTAAAGCGCTGTCCAGGCTTTCGTTATCTTTAACGATTACGTTTGACATAGCTCACACCTAACCTCCCTCCAGTTGTGTAATTGTGCATAATACAACTGTTTGGGTATTTTTTAGCACTGGTATGATTATATCATAAATTACACATTCGTCAACCCGTTTTTACCGGAAAAATACATTTTTTTAAATTTTTTTGATTATATTACGATTTTAACTATTTTACCTGCTCAGAAACGACTTCCGCAACCTTTATGAGTGCGTCCGCAACGCCTTCCGGATTCTTACCGCCGGCCTGCGCCATGTTCGGACGTCCGCCGCCGCCGCCACCTACAAGACCTGCGATGGCCTTGATGAGGTTACCTGCGTGAGCGCCCTTCTTCTGGGCTTCGTCTGTCACAGCAGCCATAAGATTTACCTTGCCGTCAAGAACGGATGCGATCACAACAACGCCTTCTCCGATCTTCTCCTTTAACTGGTCGCCTAAGTTTCTTAAGCCGTTCATGTCAACGCCGTCTGCGCGGACTGCAAGGACTTTCACGCCCTTCACTTCCTGAACCTGATCCATTACATCGCCCATTGCCTCTTTGGCAAGCTTGCTCTTTAACTTCTCGTTCTCGGAGTGGAGTGTCTTGATCTCCTCCATCATGGACTCGATCTTTGTCTTTAAATCAGCCGGAGTGGACTTCGCTGCAGCTGCTGCCGCGTGAAGCTCCTGCTCTACATTCTCATAGTGATGGATCAGGCCATCGGAGGTGAGTGCCTCGATACGTCTTACACCTGCTGCTACACCAGCCTCGGAAAGGATCTTGAAGCAGCTGATCTCGGAGGTATTCTTAACGTGGGTACCGCCGCAGAGCTCTGTGGAGAAGTCTCCCATTCTTACGACACGGACCTTATCGCCGTATTTCTCTCCGAAGAGCGCCATCGCGCCTGTCTTCTTTGCGTCCTCCAGACTCATAACATCTGTAACAACCGGAAGTGCCGCGCGGATCTCTTTATTTACAATATTCTCAACTTCCTTGATCTCATCCTGGCTCATTGCAGAGAAGTGAGTGAAGTCGAAACGAAGTCTGTCTCTTGTCACAAGGGAACCAGCCTGCTCAACATGTGTGCCGAGTACGGTTCTTAATGCCTTGTGGAGAAGGTGGGTCGCACTGTGGTTTCTTCCGATCAGGGAACGGTTCTCCTCATTTACCTTAAGAGTTACTGTCTCACCTGTCCGGAACATACCGCTTACCATATGTCCGATATGACCGATCTTTCCGCCCTGAAGGTGGATCGTATCTTCTACCTCGAACTTGCCGTTCGCACTCTCGATCACGCCGCGGTCGCCGACCTGACCGCCCATGGTTCCGTAGAATGGAGTCTCGGAGGTGATAACGCATGCTTTCTCACCGTCTGTCACCGCATCTGCGATCTCATCCTCGCCTTCTTCATCAGCGGTAAGTCTTACGAGGGCTGTCACCTTGGACTCATCCTCAAGCTTGTCATATCCTGTGAAAGCGGATGTTAAGGATGCGTCGAGTTTCTGATAGATATCGTCGCGTCCCATGTAGTTTGTGGTCTTTCTGGCACTTCTTGCAGTCTCTCTCTGAACCTGCATTGCTTTGTGGAAACCTTCTTCATCGACAGTGAGTCCCTTATCGTCGAGGATCTCCTTTGTTAAGTCGATCGGGAATCCGTAAGTATCGTAGAGCTTGAACGCATCCTCACCAGCAAGGACCTTTGTTCCCTTTGCTTCCATATCTTTTTCAAGATCAGCAAGGATCTCAAGGCCTTTGTCGATGGTGTTGGCAAAACGCTCTTCCTCCTGGTCGATCACGCGGAGGATCATATCTTTCTTCTCCTCTAACTCCGGATAACCATCCTTGGAGAGATCAATAACGACCTGTGCAAGCTTTGTCATGAAGCTTCCCTCGATGCCGAGGATACGTCCGTGACGTGCTGCTCTTCTTAAAAGTCTGCGGAATACATAACCTCTGCCCTCGTTGGACGGCATGATTCCGTCAGATGCCATAAATGTGCAACTCTTTACGTGGTCAGCGATAATACGGAGAGAAACGTCCTTCTTGTCGTCCTCCTCGTATCTGCAGTGTGCAAGAGCGCCTACCTCGTCCATCAGGGCACGGTTTGTATCTACATCGAAAAGGGATGCCACATCCTGGCAGACAACAGCCAGTCTCTCGAGTCCCATACCTGTATCGATGTTCTTCTGGATCAGATCGGTGTAATTTCCGTGTCCGTCATTGTTGAACTGGGAGAATACGACATTCCATACTTCCATGAAACGGTCTCCCTCGCCACCCATAACGTCCTCCGGGCCTGTACCATACTTCTCTCCGCGGTCATAGTAGATCTCAGAGCACGGGCCGCACGGACCTGCGCCATGCTCCCAGAAGTTGTCTTCTTTGCCAAAACGGTAAATTCTCTCTTTCGGGATTCCGATCTCCTCGTTCCAGATGCGGAAAGCCTCATCATCGTCAAGGTAAACGGACGGATAGAGACGGTCTGCCGGGATTCCTACGCATTCGGTCAGGAACTCCCAGGCCCAGTGGATCGCTTCTGTCTTGAAGTAATCGCCGAAGGAGAAGTTTCCCAACATTTCGAAGAATGTGCCGTGGCGGGCTGTCTTACCGATATTTTCGATATCGCCGGTACGGATACATTTCTGGCATGTGGTGACTCTGCGCCTCGGTGGGATCTCCTGGCCTGTGAAGTACGGCTTTAACGGTGCCATACCGGAGTTGATCAAAAGTAAGCTGTTATCGTTGTGCGGAACGAGGGAGAAACTCTTCATCGCAAGATGTTCCTTGCTCTCGAAGAATTCAAGGAACATTCTCCTCAGTTCGTTTACACCATATTTCTGCATGGTACTGCCTCCTGGTTACTGTTGTGTACTTTTTTTATCTCTGAATTTCTTACCCAGAACGATACCCGCCAGGGCAACTGCGGCCAGAATCACAGCCTCTAAAGCTGTTGAAATACATGATGCGAAAAATGCGGACATAAAAACGCCTCCTTCTCCGGCTGTCTAAAATTCAGACGCCTGTGTTTAAAATGACACATTTGTACAGTTTCTATTTATATTATTTTTTCGGGATCTGCCCATAAAGCCAGTGCGCCGGTCTTCTGCGCAGATTCTCATAACTTATACTATAATCGTTTCTCGTTCTGTTGGCAAGATGTTTTTTCTGTTCCGTGGCATTCTGGTGGACCTTTTCTGCCGTCAAACGGCTTTTCTGTCACTTCTTCATAAGCGAAACCGGCGCATCTGAATTTTTTAGTGATTCAAATGCGTCGATGTGTCGTCTTTTAATTTTTCTCAGGCTCCAGGTAATCCCCATAATTTTCCAGCAGTTCATAGCATCGGTCCATCGTCACGCTCGCTGATGTGCGGACATACTCGATGCTCTGGGATGGTGTGCTGTTTGACTTCGCACTGGCTTTATCCGCCGCCAGGTCGCGCTTTCGAATCCACTCCACTTCTTCCCGGCGGAGCGCTTCCGCTGCACTCTCGTCCATCTCTTTATGGATGCTTGAATAGATCAGGTTCAGCTCGCGGTCCCAGAGATTTCTCACATATTCCGCCGTCGCATACCGGGAGGTCTGACTCATCGTCTGGTCATCCTGGTACTTTTCCGCCTCAATTCTAACCGCCTCAAGGCGCTCCTCCAGATCAGAACGTGTGTATTCGATCACAAGTTTTGCTTCCCCTGCATTTTCCGATGCTGTGCTGTCCGGTTCCAGCGGGGACTTGACCGTCTCTTCCACCGGTATCCCTGCCGCCTCGCCTGTGCCTCCGCTCACCGCCAGCTGATCATTATCCGCCAGTGACAGGTCGCTGACCTCCGCATCGGGAGCTTCTGCCGCTGCGTTTTCTTTCGTCGCAGATTCTTTCATCCTTGTTTCAGTATCAGAAGCTTCTCCCCCATCTTCCGGTCCCCGGCTGGCTTTTGCATCCACGTGGTACAGGGCGATCCCGTTATCGGCAGGGCCGCACGCCGGAGCTGGCGCATTCTGGGCTGCCGGGTTATTTTCTGCCACCTTCATCCGATTCTCTGTCATATAGGGATTCCCGGAATTTCCCGCATCCGGCTGCATGGCATCCGCCTCAAAACCGACGACAGCCGCGGTATTCACCCCATGGGAAGAAACAAATTTTTCCATTTCCCATGTGGCGGATACCCCGGCCATCAGGATTCCAATAATTATCAACCATATTCTGCGTCTGCTCATATGTGCCCTCTCGATTTTTCAGGTAACTTTTGTTCTACTAAAAAGATACCATATCGTGAGATCTTTGTGAACAAAAAACGCAAATTAGTAATACATTGTAAGACTTTTGTAAAAAACAGCGTAGCTGCCTTTTTAGTTACTAAGCCCCGTATCCACCAACAGATCCCCACCATCCGCAGCGCTGGTGGCCAGGCGGTCACAGCGCTCGTTTCCGGGATGACCGTCATGGCCCTTGACCCAGTGGAACGTCACTTTATGCGGGTTCATCGCGACGAGCAGCCGTTTCCAGAGGTCCGAATTTTTTACCGGTCCCGTCTTAGGGCGGACCCAGTTATGCTTAACCCAGCCGTCGATCCATTTCTGGTTGAAAGCGTCCACGAGATATTTCGAATCGGAATAAAGGTCTACCTCACAGGACCGGTTTAACGCTTCAAGTCCCACGATCGCTGCCATAAGTTCCATCCGGTTATTGGTTGTCCGCACATATCCCGCGGACAATTCCTTTTCGTGGAGAGTCCCATTTTTATCAATAAACTGGAGCACCGCTCCGTATCCGCCCGGCCCGTCTGGATTTCCGCGGGCCGCTCCGTCCGTATAAAGTGTTACTTTCATGTCTATTTTGTAATTCCTCTCAGATGTCTTATTTTATATGATTCCGGAATTCAGACGGCTCAAGCCGCAGTTACAGATCCCACTTCTCGCAGAGCGCGTTGACCTCTGCCGTAAATTTCTTGATATCCTTGTTCGCGCAGTCGCGGTTCTTCTGGATGATCCGCATCAGGCGCTCGCCTGCAGCCACAAGAAGAGCAAAGATGGACTTATTCTCCTTCTGTCTCGCTGTCTCCTTCTGGATTGGAATACCGACGGTCTGTTTGAGCCACGCACCCGCGGCAAGGTCAAACTCTGATCCCGAGAACGGTGCGTCCGCCACAAGATCGTAGTCCGAGCGCAGGAGGTTCGCGAACTTCGTGCATACGAGATCGTCTCCGTGTACCATAAACACACGGTCCGGTTTCTTCTTAAAGGCGTTGATCCAGGTGAGAAGTCCTTCCCTGTCCGCATGACCGGAAAGTCCGTCCAGGCACACGATCTCCGCTTCTACATCGATGGTCTCACCGAATAGTTTTACGACTTCCGCCCCCTCAATGAGGCTCCTTCCCAGAGTTCCGACAGCCTGGTATCCGGCGAACACGATCGTACACTCCTGTCTCCAGAGATTATGTTTTAAGTGGTGGCGGATTCGTCCGGCATCACACATACCCGCCGCGGAGATAATGACCTTCGGCTCGGAGTCGAAGTTGATCGCCTTGGAATCGTCGCTGCTGACGGAAAGATTTAATCCCGGGAATGCGATCGGGTTGATTCCCCTGTTCACAAGATCCATCGCCTCCTCGTCAAAGCACTCGGAAATGTTCTTATTGAACACATGGGTCGCCTCGACGGCCAACGGGCTGTCCACATAAACCGGGAATCCGTCATGTCCGGTGACAAGGCCCTCTTCCTTGATCTTACGGATAAAGTAGAGGATCTCCTGGGTCCTGCCCACTGCAAAGGCCGGGATCACAACGTTTCCGTGACGGTCCAGGGTTCTCTGGATGATCTTCGCGAACTCCTCGATATGCTCGTGGGTCCGGTCGTGGGAACGGTCACCGTAGGTACACTCCATTACCACATAGTCGGCCTCATCCGTGTACTGCGGATCCTTGATCAGAGGTTTGTTCTTGTTCCCGATATCACCAGAGAAAACAATCTTCTTCTGTACGCCGTCCTCATCGATCCAGACTTCAATGGACGCGGATCCAAGCAGGTGACCCACATCCGTAAACCGTACTTTCAATCCATCGCAGATCGTCAGGATATCACCATAATGGCATGGCACGAAATGCTTTAAAACGCCTTCCGCGTCGTTTACCGTGTAGAGCGCCTGGACCTCCGGGTTTCCGGCACGTCTTGCCTTTCTGTTCTTCCACTCAGCCTCCATTTCCTGAATGTGGGCACTGTCTTTCAACATAATGTTACAGAGATCGCAGGTGGCCTGTGTGGCGAATATCTGCCCCTTAAAGCCCTTCGCATAGATCAGTGGAAGCAGGCCTGTGTGATCGATGTGGGCGTGGGTGATAAAGATGTAGTCCACATCGGAGAACGGGATCGGAAGCTCCGCGTTCTCATAGACGTTTCCGCCCTGTTCCATACCGTAATCAACAAGAATGTTCTTTCCCGCCGCATTCAGATAATGACAGCTTCCAGTCACTTCATGATCTGCACCGATAAATGTCAGTTTCATGGAACTCCTCCTTTCGCGGCGAAATCTGGAAACTCATGCAAACATCCTATTCCTGTGGTCGATATACAGAAATATCCATTTTTCCCAACCGGGCAGTGTCCGCAACCCTTTTCACGTTCACCGCGGATTTTATCCTTCAGGTTTCTGCCGCAAATACTGTAATTTCAGCATCGTTTTGCAAAATTCGATGAAAATCTTCGTTTTTGCAAATCAGCTGTATTATTTGCATCTATTATAGCAAATTTCAGATAATTATGCAAATCATTCCGCCATTACTGTCATTAATAATTTTCTGCAGCGTATCCTGAAGTTTCATCTGACAGTCCTCCGTCATCTGGGCGATCTTCGCCTGCATGCCGTCCTCAACAATCTGTTCCACGGACTTTCCGAAGATATTCGTATCCCAGACACCTTCCTCCGTCGCTTCCCCGTCCTTTATGTACGCGATCAAGTCCTTCGCCTGCTGCTCGTTCCCAACGATCGGCGCGATCTCCGTCTCGATCCTGGCCTTTATGAGATTGATGGAGGGTGCCTGGGCATGGATCTTCACGCCGTACTTGCTGCCATGACGGATCAGCTCCGGCTCATCTAAGGAGATCTCCGTCTTATCCGGCAGGACGATTCCGTAGCCCTTCTGGCGCACCTCCACCAGGGCGTTTCTCACCTTCTCATACTCTTCCTTCATCCCGGCAGATTCCTTTAAGATTTTAAACAGGCTGTACTCATCCCGCACCGGCAGGCCGGAAATATCGCTTAAGACCTCAAAGTATGCCGCCTCATCCATCAAGACCCGGATTGTCACCCGGCCGCTCGCAAGATCCAGCTCATCCGCGATCAGTTTTTTCACTGCCTGATCTGTTTCCGGCACGGCCTCCTTCGGCACGTCCTTCATCTGGACGGATGTCTTCAGGAGTTTTCCCGCCTCCATGATCAAACCTGCCTTTAACGCATGATCATCCGGCAGGATCTCCACCCATTTCGGGATCTCAAAGTCGAGCTCTGTCACCGGGAACTCCAGGAGCACGGTGCCCAATATCTCCTCGATGTCTTCTCGCTTTAGCTGTTCACAGTTTGCCGCACGTACCGGGACCCCGTACTGGTTTTCCATCTTTAACGCCAGGGCTTTCGTCTCTGCCGCATAGGGTCTTGTAGAGTTTAACAGGATCAGGAACGGTTTTCCGATCTCCTTCAACTCCGAGATCGTCTGCTCCTCCGCCTCCTTAAAATCATCCCTGGAGAGTTCCCCGAAGCTGCCATCGCAGGCCACAACGATCCCGATGGTGGAATGGTCCCGGATCACCTTTCTCGTCCCAATTTCCGCCGCCTGGGTGAACGGGATCTCATAATCGTACCAGGGCGTCTTCACGAGACGTTCCTCCCCGTTTTCCGTATGTCCCGCAGCACCTTCCACCATAAAACCCACACAGTCGATGAGCCGCACCTTCGCCCGGATCCCCTCCGCAAGCTCCAGCTCCGCCGCCTCCTTCGGGATAAACTTCGGCTCCGTGGTCATGATCGTCTTCCCCGCAGCACTCTGGGGAAGCTCATCCCTGGTCTGGGCCTTTTTCTGTCCGTCCGGGAGGTTCGGGAGCACAAGAAGCTCCATAAACCGCTTGATAAATGTGGATTTCCCAGTGCGCACAGGTCCTACAACACCCACATAGATCTCTCCGCCCGTCCTCGCCTCGATATCCTTGTATACATGGAAATGATCCATAAAAATACCCCCTCGCATATACTGTTGCAGTGTATGCGCGAGGGGGACATTTTATACCGGCAGAGCCTTTTCTTACGCCGCAGTACGGAAAAATACAGGCTGCTGCAAGGCTTGTTCTGACTTCTATTCCCACGGAAGATCGCTGTGCTCGATGCGCTTATCGCGGAGCATCAGGTCAGCCACCGCCTCTTTTGCAGGTTTTCCTTCAAACAGGACCTGGTTTACCTCCTCAACGATCGGCATGGAAACATTGTATTTCTTTGCGAGGGATCTCGCAGCCTTCGCTGAGTAAACGCCTTCTACCACCATCTGGACTTCCTTCATTGCTTCTTCCATCGTGTATCCTTTTCCGATGAGGATACCAGCGCGGCGGTTTCTACTGTGCATGCTGGCGCATGTCACGATCAGATCGCCGATTCCGGAAAGTCCGGTATATGTCTGGTATTTTCCGCCCATAGCGACACCAAGTCTCGCGATCTCCGCCATACCACGGGTGATGAGGGCTGCCTTTGCGTTGTCCCCGTAGCCCAGACCGTCAGCGATTCCCGCTGCCAGGGCAACGACATTCTTTAACGCGGCGCCTGTCTCGATCCCCAGCACATCAGGGCTCGTGTATACACGGAACACCGGGCTGATAAATGTGGACTGGACGTACTCTGCAACGTTCTTCTTGCGGGATCCCGCAACGCAGAGCGTCGGAAGTCCGCGGCTTACCTCCTCCGCGTGGCTCGGTCCGGAAAGAACAGCTGTTTCCGCCATCGGAAGTTCTTCCTTTATGATCTGGGTCATTGTATCGAGAGTATTCTCCTCGATTCCCTTTGCCACATCCACAATGAGCTGTCCCTCTTTACAGAACGGCTTCATCTTCTGCGCCGTGCTGCGGACAAATACGGACGGAACCGCCATCACGAGAAGGTTCTTATCCTTCATCGCTTCCTCAAGGTCAGCGGTATAGATGATTCCCTCCGGCAACGTCACTCCCGGAAGATTCTTGTGAGTCCTGGTCTTTGCCATCTCCTCGATCTCCGCCGGGATCGCGGACCACAGTGTGACCTCATGTCCATTGTTTCTTAACAGCACCGCAATCGCGGTTCCCCATGTACCGGAACCGATAATACCAATTTTTTCCATGTTCAGGAACTCCTTTTCTCTTTAATCTCACTGCCCTGTACCGACTGATATTTTCGTGCTTAAGCGCTTATTCAGTTTTTCTTTCCGCCCCAGAGCTTGTTCTCTGTGCCGGATAAAAGTCTTTTTATGTTCGTCTTGTGTCTCCAGATCGCCATCGCCATCAGGACGAAGGCAACCGCATAAAACTCCATGAGATGATCCGCAGAGACGGTAAATGTTCCATGCGCCCCGTAGACCAGTATCTGGATAAAGAATGAGATCACCACCAGAATAGAACCAAGGGAGACATATCTTGTAATGATGACAGCTCCAAGGAACAGTGCTGCACAGACAAGCGTCACGCGCCAGTCCATGGACACGAGGATGCCCGCCATGGAGGCAATTCCCTTTCCTCCCTTGAAGTTTAAATAACACGGGAAGTTATGGCCGAGGACAACGCCGAGACCTGCGTAGAGCACATAGAGGTCTGTGTCCGGGCTTCCCTTAAAGATGATCCGCGCCGCAAGACAGGCGAACACCGTCTTTAAAAAATCTCCCGCGAACACGATGAGCCCCGCTTTTTTTCCCATGACCCGGAGCGCATTTGTCGTTCCGGAGTTTCCGCTTCCGTAGTTTCTGATATCGATATGGTTCATCTTACCGTAAAGATATCCTGTCTGGAATAATCCAAACACATAACCCATAACAAGACAAATCACTCTGCCCATTGCTTAATCCTTCTCCTTCCTCTCGCGGATGATGAATTTTAAGGATGTTCCGCGAAAGCCGAAGGCCTCACGGATCTTGTTCTCTAAGTATCTCGTGTAGGAGAAATGCATTAACTCCTTATCGTTTACGAAGATAACAAAGGTCGGCGGTTTTACCGCAACCTGGGTCACATAGTAGATCTTTAAGCGTTTGCCCTTGTCAGATGGCGGCTGCTGCATAGCGACAGCTTCTGTCACAATCTCGTTCAATACACCGGTAGCCACGCGGAGCGTCTGGTTCTCGCGGACCATATCGATGAGCTCGAAGAGCTTTTCCATTCTCTGTCCGGTCAGGGCGGACACGAAGATATATTCCGCATACGGCATGTAGGACAGGGTCTCTTTTAATTTTCTTGTGTACTCATAGATCGTCTTGTCGTTCTTCTCGATGGCATCCCACTTGTTGACAACGACGATCACGCCTTTTCCGCGGTCATGGGCGATACCGGCGATCTTTGCGTCCTGCTCAGTGATTCCCTCAACGGCATCGATGACCATGAGGACCACATCAGCGCGCTCCACCGCTGTCACAGTACGGATAATACTGTAGCGCTCGATATCCTCTTTGATCTTGCTCTTTCTTCTTAAGCCCGCAGTATCGATAAAGATATATTCAGTGCCGTTTCGCACGATCTCTGTATCGACAGCGTCTCTTGTGGTTCCGGCGATGTTGGATACGATCACACGGTTTTCACCGAGAAGCTTATTGATAATAGAGGATTTTCCGACGTTCGGTTTTCCCACGATAGCGATTCTCGGACGGTCATCCTCGCTGTCGTCATACTGGTCCTCACGGAAATACTTGACTACCTCATCGAGAAGCTCGCCAAGGCCAAGTCTTGAAGCCGCGGATACCGGGACCGGGTCTCCGATTCCCAGGTTATAGAATTCGTATACATCATTTCCGAACTTCGCCATGCTGTCCACCTTATTGACCGCAAGAACGACCGGTTTCTTGGACTTTCTTAACATGTCCGCAACCTTGGAGTCCGCGTCGACGAGACCCTGGCGCACATCCACGATAAAGATGATGACGTCCGCGGTATCGATGGCGATCTGAGCCTGCTCACGCATCTGCGCAAGAATGATATCCTTGGAATCCGGCTCGATTCCGCCTGTATCAATTAAGGTAAAGTTGTTGTTTAACCAGGTGCAGTCCGCATAGATACGGTCTCTTGTCACACCCGGAGTGTCTTTTACGATCGAGATCGTGCTGCCGGCAAGGACGTTGAAGAGTGTGGATTTTCCCACATTCGGTCTGCCGACGATCGCCACTACTGGTTTACTCATATATATTACCCGTCTTTCTGCGAAAGACACCAATGCGTCATGAAACATGTGCATTGGCTTTCGCTATCTAATTATTCTTCTTTCTGATATTATTTAATTATAAGACTGACACACTACAGAACACGTGGAGGTGAGTGGCGGGGCTGTATAGCGGCGACCTCGTATATATATTTGTTGTCGGTCATCCGTTAAGGCATCAATGAGTGGCGCATAACTGTAGCCCGTAAACTTATCTCTTCCGAAGTCGACTCGATCTCGCCGGATGACCAGTCACTGTCAGTTTTATAACTATAAATATCAGGAGGTATTTTCTTGTCTTTTAAAATCATCAAAAATAACTGCTGTGGACTTGATGTTCACAAAACATGGATCTTTGCCTGTATCGGTATTACTGATTCCAACAATCGTACAGAGTACAAGCAGGCTCGCTTTTCTTCCTTTACAAAAGGTTTGAATGAGCTGTGTGACTGGCTTGCCAAGTACAACTGTAAAGATGTCTGCATGGAATCAACCGGTAAGTACTGGATCCCTGTTTTTAACATTTTAGAGCAACACAATCTTTGGGTTACTTTGTCCCATCCCAAATACACAAAACCTATGAAAGGCAACAAAACCGACCGTAAAGATGCCAAATGGATTTGTGACCTCTATATGTGCGGTATGGTGAAACCTTCCTTTATTCCCTCTGCTGACATCAGAGAACTCAGAGACCTTGTAAGATACCGGTACAAACTCACCTGTATGATTACTGGTGAGAAAAACCGTGCTCAAAATTGTCTTACCGTTTCTAATCTAAAACTTGATGAGGTTTTTTCGGATGTATTTGGTAAATCATCTCGTTCCATTACAGAACAGATTTTACAACACCCAGGAGAAGCATTTGATGTAGCACATTTTGTTCACGGACGATGTAAGACTCCTATTGAAGAAATACAAGCTGCTGTTGATGGTGCCATTTCAAAAGAACAGGCTGTTAAACTCAGACAGTGCCTTGATCACATTGATGAACTGAACAAGCACATTTCAGAAATAGAACAGGAAATCCTTCGTCTCAGTGATAAATATGAAACTGCTTTAAATTTAATAAGGACTGTTCCAGG
>ERZ773144.39-NODE-39-length-107281-cov-27.509028_pt1 | contig 107281 bp, 97 predicted proteins | sample MGYA00580849_ERZ773144 | MGnify/ENA primary metagenome ERZ773144 (study PRJEB29015, sample SAMEA2737861) | human gut metagenome | biome: human gut; feature: human-associated habitat; material: faeces | place: China | collected 2012 ...
ATTTCGTCAAAGATATGCTGGACAACAAGAACATCGACATCAAAGGCAAGACGGTCATCGTTTCCGGTTCGGGCAACGTCGCCATCTACGCCATCGAAAAAGCCCAGGCCATGGGCGCCAATGTCGTAACCTGCTCCGACTCCAACGGCTATATCTATGACCCCAATGGCATCGACGTCGCAGCCGTCAAGGACATCAAAGAAGTCCGCCGCGGCCGCATCAAAGAATATATCGAAACCCACCCGAACGCAGAATACCATGAAAACAGCCGCGATATGTGGAAAATCCCGGCCTTCATCGCCCTTCCCTGCGCTACCCAGGGTGAAATCGATTTGGAATCGGCTAAAACCCTCGTCCAGAACGGCGTAAAAGCCATCGGCGAAGGCGCCAACATGCCGTCGACCCTCGACGCCATGGCATACTTCCAGGAACACGGCGTCCTCTTCGCACCGGCTAAAGCCGCAAATGCGGGTGGTGTCGCCGTATCGGCCCTGGAAATGGCCCAGAACTCGGAACGCCTGTCCTGGTCCTTCGAAAAAGTCGACGATACCCTCAAAGACATCATGCGCAATATCTTCGAAGAATCCCGTGACAACGCCGCAAAATACGGCGTCCCCGACAACTACGTAGCCGGTGCCAACATCACGGCCTTCATGAAAGTCGCCGACGTCATGATTGAACAGGGCTTAGTTTAATAATAATTTAATAATAAGTAGATATAAAAAGGGGCTGCCACATTCAGACAGCCCCTTTTTTTACGTTAACCGTAGGAATCGTAGATATAACTCTTCTGGTATATGTGGTACACACTATGCATCTCCCATCATGCATAGTGTGTACACTCTCTATCAGGCGGGCCGTCCCAAAGCCTTTCTGACCACCAGGTACCGACCATCGGGAGATGCAAGACCGTTTCCAGAACGGACAGCAGCGGCGGGCGGCCCGCTACGCGCTGAGGGCTTCCCGAAGCGTCGTTGTCAGCTTGAATCTGTCGCGGCATAGCCGCATCTGAGTCCGAGAAAAAGCAATCGTTCATAGTCCATGGCTCGTAAAACCTGAAATTATGCCAAAGAACAGGATATAGTTGAATTTCACGGCGGAGCATCCCGCTACGCTAGTCATTCTTTAGTCGTCATGCTATAATAAGTTATCATGAGTAAAGGAGTCGAATTTTTATGATGATAAAAAAACTTGTCACTTTTGAAGACCTCGGGTTCGTCCAGTGGGGCGTCCTGAATGAAGCGGAAGACGGGGTCTACGGGGCTATTGCCCTGGAAGAAGCTTTCTTTACGCCCCTTCCGGAAACAATGCTGGAATTCATCCGTCAAGGCAACGACGGCCTGCTGGCCCTGGCCGATGCGCTGGAACAGAACGAAAAGACGGGCGCCGTCAAGGCCAAACCGCTCGATACGATACGCATCATGGCCCCTATCCCCCATATGGAACGGAATATTTTCTGTATCGGCAAGAACTATACGGAACACATTGCCGAATTTGACAAGACAGCCATGCCTAAACCGCCAAAATATCCGGTCATCTTCACCAAGGCTACGTCGTCGGTCATCGGCCCGGATGACCTCATCGACCCCCATACGAACGTCACATCTCAAGTCGACTATGAAGGCGAACTGGCCGTCATCATCGGCAAGGAAGGTTCGGACATCACCGTCAGCGAAGCCATGGACCACGTCTACGGTTTCACTATCCTCAACGACGTCACGGCCCGGGACCTGCAGGCCAACCACGTCCAGTGGTTCCACGGCAAGAGCCTGGATACCTTCTGCCCCATCGGGCCGTATATCCTCTTGCGCGATGCCGCTCCGGATACGTTCGACATCGTTACCAAGGTCAATAACGAAGTCCGTCAGGATGGTTCGACCGGTGAATTTATCTTCACTATCCCTGAACTGATCCACACCATTTCCCAGGGCACGACCCTCTTCCCGGGCGACATCATCGCTACCGGTACGCCCAGCGGCGTCGGCGTCGGCTTCAATCCGCCCCGCTTCCTCCACTCCGGCGATACGGTAGAAATCACCATTCCCGCCATCGGGACCTTGAAGAATAAAGTGAAATAAAAAAAGCTGCCGCTTACGCGGCAGCTTTTTTTGTGGTTCGTGGTTCGTGATTCGGTTGGCGAAGGTTCGATGAACGACCCACGCCCCACGGCAAACGACCCACGGCGCAAAGCGCCTTACTTCCCCTCCTGCTGCAAGAGGCTGTGTTTGCGTCCGTAGATCATGTAAATGATGAGACCCAGGATGGTCCAGCCCGTGAACAGTATCAGCGTATGCGACGACAATTCAGAAAAGATGAAGGCACAGCAGATGAAGCCCAGCGGGGCGATGATGTGGACGGCAGGACAGCGGAATCCGCGCGGATGGTCGGGATAGAGCCGGCGCAGGACGAGGATGCCGACACAGGAACAGAGGAAAGCGAAAATCGTACCGGCGCTGCACGTTTCCGCGACGATGTGGATCGGCGTGAAACCGGTAATGCAGGCGACGATGATGCCGATGACAATCTGGATGATATACGGCGTATGGAACTTCGGATGAACCTTATAGAGACTCATCGGCATGAGGCCGTCACGACTCATCGAATAGAGGGCCCGGCTCTGGGCGAAGAGCATGCCCAGGACGACTGTCGACAGGCCGCAGATGGCGCCGGTACCGACGATGGCCGAACCGAGATGGAGTCCGATGTATTCCAGGACGAAGGAGGCCGGAGCGGCCGTATCGAGCATGGGATACGGAACGACGCCAGTCATGGCGGCGCAGACGGCGATGTACAGGACCGTACAGATGGCCAGGGCCGAGATGATGCCGATAGGCATGTCATGTTTCGGATTCTTCGTTTCTTCTGCCGCCGTCGACAAGGCGTCGAAGCCCAGGTAGGCGAAGAAGAGGACTGCCGTGCCGGCAAAGACGCCGTGGATGCCATAGGGCAGGAACGGCTGCCAGTTCATCGGTTCGATGTGCGGTGCCGCCAGGAAGAGGAAGAGGAAAATCGTACCGATCTTGACATACACCAGGATGCGGTTGACGTGAGCGCTTTCGCGGACGCCGACGACGAGGAGCGCCGTAGCCAGGGCAACGATGAGGACAGCCGGCAGGTTGATGATACCACCGTCAGCCGGTACCGCCGTCAAGGCTTTCGGCAAGTCAATGCCGCAGGAATGAAGGATGCCGACGAAGTACGCCGACCAGCCGCCGGCTACGGCACTGGCTCCGACCGAGTATTCCAGGATGAGGCTCCAGCCGACCCACCAGCCAAAGATTTCGCCGAGGGACGCATAAGCGTAGGTATAGGAGCTGCCGGATACGGGCAGGAACGAAGCCAGTTCCGAATAAGCCAGGCAGACAAACGCACAAGTAATCGCGGCGAAGACGAAGGATAACATCAGGCCCGGACCGGCGTATTTAGCTGCACCGATGCCGGTGAGGACGAAGATTCCCGTACCGATGATGATGCCCAGGCCCATGAGGGTGATATCGAAGGCTCCAAGAGCCTTATTCAATTTCTTTTCCTGCGTATGGGCCAGCAGGTCATCAAAAGATTTACGACGTAATATATTCATGATATGTGTCTTCGCTCCCTATTGATTAACAGATTTGCTGGAAACAGCCGCTTTCCAGATCAGGCCGATGATGAAGCCGGCAATGGTGAAGCTGATCCACCCCATGCCCAGGGTGTGGAGCGGTACCATCGTATTGAAGATGCTGTCGATAGGCCCTAAGGAAATCTTAGCCGTCTGGAGGCCGGTGACCAAGGCCGGAATCAGGGTCAGGCCGATGGTCCAGGCGTAGACGCACTGCCGTCCATCATACAGGTTGTTGAGGAAAGTCAGGATGATGATAGCGACGACGAGTGGATAAATGAACATCAGGACCGGAATTGCGGCGACGATAATTGTCTTCAAGCCGAACATGGCAACGAAGAAGGAAATGACTGTGAAGATGGTGACCCATTTCTTATAGCCGATGTTGCCGACGAGTTCATTGAAATACGTAGCGCACGACGTAATCAGGCCGATAGAGGTCGACAAGCAGGCCAGGAGTACGATGACAGCCAGGATGACCGCGCCGACATTGCCAAAGAGGATCATTGCGCTCTTGGAGAGGACCGGTGCGCCCGTTTCCTGGATACCGAAGGCAGCGACGCTGTCGGCACCGATCTTGGCGATGAAGATGTAGACGAAAGCCAGGCAGCCTACAGCAATCAGGCCGGCTTTAAAGACTTCTTTCGTAATGGCAGCCGGTTCCGTAGCGCCGTCTTCCATGACAAATTCAATGACCAGGATGGCGAAGACCAGCGATGCAATCGCATCCATTGTGTTGTAGCCATCGAGGACGCCCTGTACGGCAGCGATGCTGGCCGTCGCATAAGCAGCCGTCGGGTCTTGCGGCGAGCCGAGGGGCGTAATGAAGGATTTGGCAATGAGCAGCAAAATCGTCAGCAGCAGGGCCGGCGTTAAAATCTTGCCGATGCGGTCGACCAGTTTCTGCGGCGATACGGACAGCCAGAAGGAAATGACGAAGAACAAAATCAAAAAGCCCGTCATGACCATGTCACTGCCACCGCTCTGCAAGAACGGACGGACGGCGATTTCATAAGATACACTGCCTGTACGAGGGATAGCGAAGAACGGTCCGATTGTCAGATAACAGATGACGGTAAAAAAGAGACCGTATGCCGGATGGACGCGGCCAGCCAGTTCCTGCAAGTTCTTACAGCCTGAATAGCCCATAGCCAGGACCCCAGCCAGCGGCAGGCCGACACCGGTGACGACGAAGCCCAGGACAGCCCACCAGACATTCGATCCGGCAGCCTGCCCCATGGCAGCCGGGAAAATCAGGTTCCCAGCACCAAAGAACAGTGCGAACAACATTAAGCCGATAGCAATCGTTCTGTTTCCTTTATTTTCTCCCATATGACACTCCTCCTATCTTTGTAAAATTTTAGATTTTGTCAAGAAATCATAAGGACAGAAAATATAATAAATTAAATAGTTTAATTTGTGACTTCATTCTATCATAAAAAAGAAAAAAAATCATGACTTTTTTGCAAGTTTAATCTAATTCTAATGAGCCTTTAATCTTTCTTTAATATTTTCGTGAAATCTCGAACTTATCTAATATTTTCCGCTAAAAGAGCCACGAATCTTTCATTTTCTTCATGTGTCCGCACAGCAGTCCGGCCATAAGCTGCCGACAGGCCGGGATAGTTGGCGCAGTCGCGTATCAGCAAGCCCTGGGCTTTCAGCACTTCTGCCAGGTCAGCCGTCCGGGCGCCGTCGCCAGTCAGTTTCCAGAAGATGAAATTGACGCACGGCGGATAGACGCAGAGACCGGGAATTTTTTTCATCTGACCGTACAGCCATTCTTTTTCCTGCTGGACCAGTTGGCGCGAAGCCTGCTGATAGACCCGGTCCCTCAGTCCGGCGACGCCGGCATATTGGGCCAGGACATTGACATTCCAGACGTCCTTATGGCCTTCCATGAGGCCGCGCCGCAAGGGCGACGTGACGCCGAAGCCCAGGCGCAGGCCGGGCAGGGCGTAAAATTTCGTCAGCGACCGGATGACAAAGAGGTTATCCCTGTCCCAGGCCTGGCGAAGGACCGAATAAGCCTCGTCGGATTCGAGGAAATCGAGGAACGATTCATCGACGAGGATATCCGTCCCCTTGCGGGCGCCGACTTCAGCCAGGGCCATGATTTCATCGGCCGCAGCCAAGGTCCCGGTCGGGTTGTTGGGATTGCCGAGGACGATGCAGTCCGACTGGCCGCAGGCCTGACGAAGCTCCTTCCAGGGGAAGGCGAAGCCGTCGTCCTCCTTCAGATAACCATAATCAACGACGGCCCCGGCAGCCCGTGCAGCCCGTTCGTATTCACTGAAGGAAGGGACCGGCAGCAGGACCCGCTGAGGCCGGAAGGTATGCATATAAAGATAAAAAAGCTCGGCAGCGCCATTGCCGAGGACGATAGATCCGCCTGGTACGCCATAAGCCTGTTCCAAGGCATGGCGCAAGGCAGTCCCGGCCGGATCCGGATAGTGGACGACCTGGTCGAGATGGGCCGCCAGCGCCTGGCGCACAGCCGGCGACAGGCCCAGGGGATTGATATTGGCACTGAAATCCAGCCAGGCCTTTCCTTTCGGCGACGGCTGGTAGACATTGCCGCCATGTTCAAATCGCTGTATCATGAAGTCACCTGATTTCTGTAAAAATACCGCCCGGCTGCAACTGAACCGTTTCCCGATAGGACCACTGCGGGAACTGCCGGCACAGGGTGTCAATGACCGCTTCCCGGGATGCCGGAGAAGCTTCACAACCAAAGAAAACGCCGGCGACGGTGCCGCTGTGGGCCACATTGACGCCGACTACGGCAGGATGATCCAGGGCGGCCTGGAGAAAAGCCGTAAAATCCGGTTTCGGCAGCCACGGCTGATTGGCCAGGGCACTGAGAGAAGCCGCCAGCCCCAGGTGGCGGTCGGTCAAGGAAGCCGTCAGGAGCTGCAGACCCAGAAAAAGAGGCGCCTGGACCGGCCGGATCCGGTCCCGATGGACCCGGTGGAAAGCGACGGTATCGACGGTCCCACCGACATCGAAGACGGCAATAGCCAGGGACGGCACCTCGGGAAACACGTGCCAGATAGCCCCTGTTTCCGGCTGTATCATGGCCATGCCCTGACAAAAAACGCCGTCTGTCGGCTCAATGGAAGCTGCCAGACGGCCTATGTCCTGCTGGGAAAGTGACTTTTGGCAAACGGCGGCGACGGCGGCCAGGACCGCGCAGATATCGGCGGAACTTGAAGCCATGCCCTTGCCCGGAGGCAGGTCCGACGTCAGGAAAAAATCATACGGAAGGTCCTGGCACCGGCAATATGTCCGACCCAGGTCCAAAGCCCGACGGGCCTTTTCCCCGCCGCCCAGGAGCCGTCCCCTGCCGGGACGGACGACGACCGTACTGTACCGGTCGATGGGACACGTGATCAGGAAGGGCTCATCCTGCCAGATACCCTGCATCACTTCCCCACACGAACCGGGGACGCGGACAGTCAGCTCCATAAGCCGTAGAGCCCCAAGGAAAGAAGGGCTGTCAGGACACCGACAGTCAGGGATACGCCGTACATGAGATATATCGTCTTGCGGATGTACTGCGGCTCCAGTTCATGGTCGGCATCACCCATATATTCACGGAACGTATCCTTGCCAAAATAGCGGTTATGCCCGCCCAAACGGATGCCCAAGGCACCGGCCACGGTCGCTTCGGCATAGCCGCCATTGGGACTGGGATGCTTGGAAGCATCGCGGCGCATGATGCGCCAGGCTCCTTTGGCGTCATAACCCAGGCAGGCGGCGACGGCGATGAACAGCAGTCCCGTAAGGCGGGCCGGGATGTAGTTGAGGACGTCGTCGACGCGGGCTGCGACGCGGCCGAAATAAATGTATTTATCATTCTTATAGCCGATCATGGAATCGAGGGTATTCGCCGCACGATAGACGACGGCCAGGGGCAGGCCGCCGATGGCGAAGAAGAACAGCGGCGACACGATGCCGTCGACGGTATTTTCAGCAATCGTTTCCACCGTCGCCCGCGTCACTTCCGGACTGTCCAGATGATCCGTATCGCGGCCGACGATCTTGCCGACTTTGAGCTGGGCAATGCGCAGATGATGGCGGACGAGATACCGGTAGACTTCGCGGCCGGCCTTAGCCAGGCTGCGCGGGCAGATCATGAAGGACAGGAGGGCGCCCTGGATGATATAACTCCAGTGTTCATTCGGCAAAAATTCCAGGGCCAGGACCAGGACCAGCGTGATATTATAGACAAACAGCAGGGTAATGACGACGGTCAAACCGCCTAAGATGAAATGTTCCCACTTCGTCGATTTTTCATTATAAAACAAGCGTTCGAGCAAGCTGATCCAGCGGCCGATGAGGGCGACGGGATGAAGTTTCGTATGGGGGTCGCCGATGATGAAATCTACGATAAAAGCGGTCAGTACAGTAATCATTGTATTCCTTCTTCCATAATCTGCCGCAGGCGCTTCATATCCAGGGACTGGCGGACAATCCGGGCCAGGCGGTCGTATTTCGCTTCTTTTTCCTGCCGGTAATGCCGTGTCACCGGCAGGGCATCCCAGCCCTTCTGCTTCCGCAGGCCATTGAGGAACTGACGGCGGAACTCGTCGTTGTCAAAGAGGCCGTGGATGTACGTGCCCCAGGCCAGGCCGTCTTTCCGAGCTGCGCCGGCCGGGCTTTGGCAGGGCTGGCCAGCGCGGCCGGTGACGATAAAGGGATAGACGTCGTCCCCGCCGCTTTCTGTCCGGCCCATGTGGATTTCATAGCCGGATAAGTCGGGAATCGACAGCGTTTCTCCTAAAAAGGGCAGTTCCCGGCAGTCGGCTGTCACTTGGGACGTCAATTTCCGGGATACAAAGGTCGTCGTCACGCCCAGGAGATGCAGGCCTTCGACGCGGCCTATATCGGATTCAGTCCGTTCCGGGTCACAGACGGCTTCTCCCATCATCTGGTAGCCGCCGCAGATGCCGATGACCGGCTTTTTCTGCGCCATGAAATCGTACAGGGCCTGGGGCCAGCCGTTTTCGCGGAGGAAGAGCAAATCTTCCGTCGTGTTCTTGCTGCCCGGCAGGATGACCGCATCGGCACCGGCCAGGTCGCTGGGATGGCGGGCGTAGTACAAGGCGACGTCGTCTTCCCGGGCCAGGCTGTCAAAATCGGTGAAATTGGAAATCTTCGGGACCTGGACGACGGCGATGGATACCTTATCGGCTGCCGGCCGCTGTTCCTGATCGTCGAGGGACACGGAATCTTCTTCGTCGATGCCCAGGTCGTCGACATAAGGGACTACGCCCAAGACGGGCTTGCCTGTCTTTTTCTCTAAAAAGTCAATGGCCGGCGTAAAGAGCGATACGTCGCCGCGGAATTTATTGATGACCAGGCCTTTGACCAGGTCCCGTTCGTCCGGGTCGAGCAGCTCCAGCGTGCCGACCAGGGCGGCCAGCGAACCGCCGCGGTCGATATCGGCCACTAAGAGCACCGGTGCGCCCAGGTATTTGGCGACGCGCATATTGACGATATCGTGATCTTTCAAATTGATCTCTGCCGGACTGCCGGCGCCTTCGATGACCAAGGTATCGTAAGCCTTATCCAGTTCAGCCAGGGCGCGCTTGACGGCATCGAAGGCCTTGAGCGAATAGCCTTTGTGGTAGTCCCGGGCCGACATATTGCCGACGGAGCGGCCGTCGATGATGACCTGCGAGCAGGCATTTCCTGTGGGCTTCAAGAGAACGGGATTCATGGCCACCATGGGCAGCAATCCCGCAGCCTCTGCCTGGGCGACCTGGGCCCGGCCCATTTCCCGGCCATCGGCCGTGACATACGAATTTAGGGCCATATTCTGAGCCTTGAAAGGCACGACTTTCTTCCCGTCTTGTAAGAAAATACGGCACAACGCCGTCGTAATGATGCTCTTGCCGACATGAGAACTCGTCCCTTGCAGCATGATGTACTGTGCCAACCAGCTTCCCCCTCACCTGTTTCATTTCTATTGCAATGGTTTTATTATATCTTGTCTGACGGAAAATGCAATAGAAAAAGGCTTGTCGCATGTGCGACAAGCCTTTTTTCTGTAGGGGGCGCCCCAAGGGCGACTCGCCATGATAAAGGAAGCAGGCGGGCCGCCTTTTAGGACGGCTCCTACGGTAAAACATTAATCATGTAATTCTTTGTCCAGTTCTTCCAAGCGTTCGATGCGCTGTTCTGTCGGCGGATGGGTGCTGAACAGGTTGGCAATGGCACTGCCGGCACCGGCGAAGGGATTGATGATGCACATGTGGGCCGTCGCCTTGGTCGCGCCGGGCAGGGCGTAATGATGGGCGTAGTTGTCGATTTTCGCTAAGGCCCGGGCCAGGGCGATGGGGTCATCGATCATGCGTCCCCCTTCTTCATCGGCCATGTATTCCCTTGTCCGGGAGATGCCGAGCTGGATGACAGAAGCGGCCAGGGGCGCGACGATAGCCGTCACCAAGAGGGCGATGGGATTGCCGTCGCCATCATCATCGCGGCCGCCGCCGAAGATGGCGGCCCACTGGGCAATGTTGGCGATCATGCCGATGGCACTGGCAAACGTGGCGACGATGGTACTGATGAGGATATCCCGATGCAGGATATGGCTCATTTCATGGGCCAGGACGCCGCGGATTTCATCTTCGTCGAGAAGATCCAAAATTCCGGCAGTTGCCGCAACGGCAGCATGGGAGGGGCTTCGGCCCGTAGCAAAGGCATTGGGTACCTCCGTCGGGATGATGTAAACTTTCGGCATGGGCAGTTCCGCCCGCTGAGCCAGGTCGGCAACGATACGGTACAGGTAATGGTCTTCCCCAACTTCCTGCGCCCGATAGGCTTTAAGGACCATCGTATCACTGAACCAGTAGGAAAAGAAATTCATCGCCGTAGCGATGATGAACATGACCATGACGCCGCTGCGGCCGCCGATAAGGCCGCCGATGGCCATGAGGATACCGGCCAGGGCCGTCATGAGGAATACCGTTTTTACGCGATTCATAAAATCAACTCCTTATCAAGAAGCTAAAAGTCAAAAGGTAAAATTGTTTACATTCTCATTATATACGGTCTTATGTTCGTTGTCAATATGGTTGTCAATAAAGAGGTTACTTCAATATCTTGTTGTTGTAGCGCCGGATATAGACGATATAGTTCCCGTCGCTGTCCTTTTGGCCGTCAAAAGCGACGGTAATCGATACGTCATCCTGGGTCCATTCCACTTCTTTGCTGGTCTGTTTGACCGGGAAATTTTCCATATTGGAATAAATCGTGGCGACCAGGCGGGAATAAATACTCTTGGCCGTCGCCTTGTCGGTCGTCTTGAAGTAATTGTCGAAAGCCAGGACCTTGCCCTTGGCCGACGTGTCGGCCGAAAAGATTTCAATGCCTTCCGTGACCGATACGTTCTTGACGACCGACGTCCGTTCGGCCCGTTCCGTAAAGGACACGGAGCTGCCGTAAAACGTCCAGTCCGGCAGGATGGAGAAATTGGCATCGAAATCGGCCCGGGGCATGCCGAGATAGACTGTCTGATAGGCCGTAAGCGGGCTTTCCGCGATTTCATCGACAGACTGATTATAATCAAAAGCACCGGCCGAAGCCGTCAAGGCTGCCCACAACAAGGCCGAAGCCATTACTTTTTTGTACATCATAGAAACGCGCCTCCTTTATAAAAACGGTGCCAGGATCAAGCTGAACAGCGCGAAGACCAGGCGCTGCAAGGGAATGAGGATATACGTGAAGAACGGCGTCATCATCAAGGCGATGAGGATGAGGAAGCTGTAGCGTTCCAGGCTGGCCAGCTTATAATTCCACGACGTCGGCAAAAAGCACATGAGGACCCGCGAACCGTCGAGGGGCGGCAAGGGAATCATGTTGAAAATGGCAAAGTTGACATTGTACAAGACAATGAGGTGAAGGACCATGGGCAGGGCTGTCGTCGTAAAGAGATGGGCCTTGACGAAAATGACTTCGACGACCAGAGCCAGGAAGGCCATGAGGAGATTGGACATGGGCCCGGCCAGGGATACACAGATTTCCCCTTTCCGCCAGTTGCGGAAGTTCCCCGGATTGATCATGACCGGCTTGGCCCAGCCGAACTGCGCCACGAGGAGCATAATTAACCCGACCGGATCGATATGGGCAACGGGATTCAACGTCAGCCGCCCAGTCATACGCGGCGTATCATCGCCCATCCAGTCCGCTACCTGGGCATGAGCGTATTCATGGACGACCATGGCAATGAGCAGGCCCGGAAGGCCGGCGATAATAGAAAGTATATTAAAATCGAACATAGAATTCTCCTTTCGTTAATATTTTTATTATACGGTATCCAGGAGAAGATAACAAGATGTGGCTCGTGGCTTGTGGGGAATAAGCGGCTTCCTATCCGACCCGGGTTCCCTGGATTCGTAGGGGCCGACCTGGTAAGGCGGCCCGCCTGAAACGATGGTGTACACGCTATTCATGACAGGTGATGCGTGAAAAAAGCCGCATATCCCAGAAGGGTCATACCCACGATTCACAGCGGGACGCCCTTTGGGCGTCCCCTACGGTATCGCAAGCGATGGAAATGAATGCTTGTCTTTTACTTCATAGTTTGTAGTATGGAGTTTGTAACTGCTAGCCACAAAAAAAGCTTGTCGCACGTGCGACAAGCTTTTTTTCACCGCTTCCGGTATTCGTATTCTACGTTTTGTTCGACGATGGCCGCTTTTTCTTCGATTTCGCGGATTTCGTTGATCATCTGCTTCACGAAGGTTTCGTCTTTGATGGATTTCAAATTGATGCGGACGCTATAGAAAGCCGAGCGCATGGCGGCCCTGGCATTCATGGTGGCGATGACGCCATCGGTGATGACCCAGGCGTTGCCGTAGCGAACGACTTGTTCTGCCAGCTGGAGGAGGACAAAGATGTCCTTCCCCAATTCAAACGGCGATATGGCCGCATCCTTGAAGGCCTGCTGGACCGTGGCCGCCCGGTCCGGGGTGTCCTTGGGCAGGCGGACAGCGCGGATGACGCTGTCAAAAGCGGCGGCGTCTTCGGCGATGCCGTCGAGGTACCGCTGGCGCAGGCCATGGGCCTTGTCGCGAATGGAAACCATGAGTTTCTCGATTTCGCCATAACCTTTCTTGCCGATGGTCAGGTTGGCGACCATTTCTACGAGAGCGGCTGCCGATGCCGCCGTCATGGCGGCGATGCCGCCGCCACCGGGAACGGGTTCCTTAGAAGCCGTGACTTCCAGGAGCCCGTCCAGGGGCATGGATTGGAATTGTGTAAAATCCATCTTAGAACAATCCCGTAATGACGCCGTTTTCGTCGATGTCCATGCGGTTGGCAGCCGGTACTTTCGGCAGGCCCGGCATGGTCATGATGTTGCTCGTCTGGCAGACGATGAAGCCGGCACCGGTGCAGACGCGGACGTCCTTGACCGTGACCTTGAAGCCCTTGGGCGCACCGAGGAGCGCCGGGTTATCGGACAGGGAGTACTGCGTCTTGGCCACACAAATCGGCATTTTGTCGAGGCCAAAAGCTTCCAATTCTTTGATCTGTTTCTGGGCGTTGCCTTCGAAGATGACGCCGTCGCCACCGTAGACTTTCTTGACGATGGTTTCCATCTTCTTGGGAATAGAATCGTTGACATCGTACAGCGGTTTGTACGGCGTCTTGGGCTGTTGCAGCAGTTTCAGGACTTTTTCGCCCATTTCGACGCCGCCTTTGCCGCCTTCGGCCCAGCAGTTGTTGAGGGCGACTTCGACGCCATAGTCTTCGCAGAGTTTACGGAGCGTTGCGATTTCTTCATCGGTGTCGCTGATGAATTTATTGATGCCTACGACGACAGGGACATCGAAGAGGCGCATATTTTCGATATGTTTTGCCAGGTTGGCAAAGCCCTTCTTCAAGGCTTCGACATTTTCTTCCTGCAAGTTCTTCTTGTCGACGCCGCCGTGCATCTTCAAGGCGCGGACCGTAGCGACGATGACGACAGCATCCGGTTTGATGCCGGCGAAACGGCACTTGATGTCCATGAACTTTTCTGCCCCCAAGTCGGCACCGAAACCGGCTTCCGTAACGGCGATGTCCCCCATCTTCATGGCCAGCTTGGTGGCGACGACGGAGTTGCAGCCGTGGGCGATGTTGGCGAAAGGACCGCCGTGGACCAGGGCCGGTGTGTGTTCGATGGTCTGGACCAGGTTCGGTTTGATGGCATCCTTCATGAGGATGGCCATAGCCCCTTCGACGCCGAGCTGGCGGGCCGTGACCAGATTGCCGTCCAGGTCATAGGCTACGGTGATGTCGCCCATGCGTTTCTTGAGGTCCATGAGGTCACTGGCCAGGCAGAGGGCTGCCATGATTTCCGATGCGACAGTGATCATGAAGTGGTCTTCCCGCGGGAAACCGCAGACTTTGCCGCCCATGCCGACGACGATGTTGCGCAGGGCCCGGTCGTTCATGTCCATGACGCGCTTCCAGATGACGCGGCGCACGTCGATGCGCAGGGCATTGCCCTGGTGGACGTGATTATCGATGGCTGCGGCCAAGAGGTTGTTGGCAGCCGTAATGGCATGCATGTCGCCGGTAAAATGCAGGTTGATGTCTTCCATCGGCAGGACCTGGGAGTAACCACCGCCGGCAGCACCGCCTTTGATGCCGAAGACCGGTCCCAGGGACGGTTCGCGCAGGGCGACGACGGCTTTATGACCCATGTAGTTCAGGGCCTGGGCCAGGCCGATAGTCGTCAAGGTCTTGCCTTCGCCGGCCGGCGTCGGCGTAATGGCCGTGACCAGGACCAGTTTCCCATCTTCGTTCTTCGAGAGGCGTTTGATGGCGTCAAAAGAAATCTTTGCTTTATATTTTCCGTAGAGTTCCAAGTCATCATCGGTGAGGCCGACTTGGTTTGCAATGGCCGTAATCGGTTCCAATTTCGTCTGCTGTGCAATTTCGATATCGCTCAATACCTTTGCCATAGTAGTTGTCACTCCTGTTCTCTGCATAAAAAAAGGCCGCTCCGCTGGAAGTTTGCCCAGACGGTCGGCTTCAAGAAATCATGCTCCCCGTGGTAACTCCACTTCCGTCAGTCACATGATTATGGCCTTATTATACAAAAAAAGAACCCTTGGGTCAAGGGTTCTTTTCGTTACGTCTTACTGGATTACACTGGTATCGAGGTGTTCAAAGCCCGTAAGCAGGCCTTTCACCTGGCTGGCGATCTGCTGGCAGCCGCCTTTTTCCCTACTTTCGATATTCAGCGGCATGTTCGGGTCGTGGAGGGACATGCGCAACAGGGCCCAGCCGTTGGGGAATACGAGGCGCACGCCTTCATAGGACGGCTTGGCGATGGAAATGCCGGCTGCAACGGCCCGGTTTTCGAACTGTTTGAGCACGTCAGCCCCATAGGCCTGGACACCATCAGTGCCGGTGATTTTCAGGCGAAATTCGACGCCTTCTGCCGGATGGCCCAGTTTGGCGATGAGGTCGCCGAGCTGTTTGCCTTCTTTCTTGGCTTTCGCCGCAGCGATGAGCAGTTTGACCGCCAGGTAGGCACCGTCGTCGAGGTAGTAGTTTTCGCTCAGCGCACCGTGGCCCGACGTTTCGATAGCCAGCGGCGAGACCGTGCCGGCCTCGTTGAGGCGGATACATTCGTCGATGACATTTTTATAGCCCCGCATGTAGCGGTGATGGACCAAGTGGAGTTCATCCTGGAGAAACGTCGTCAGTTCATCCGACGTGACCGAGTCGGTGACGATGGTGCTGCCAGGATAATCGGGCGCCAGGATAGCGGCCATCATAGCGATGAGGGCATTGCGGTTGATTTCTTTCCCATCGGGCAGGACGGCGCTCATGCGGTCGACGTCGGTGTCGAAGATGAGGCCCAGGTCGGCTTTGTTGTCGAGGACGGCCTGGCGGATCGACGCCATGGCGTCGGCATTTTCCGGGTTAGGGATATGGTTCGGGAACATGCCATCCGGTTCGAGGAACTGGCTGCCCGTCGTATCGGCGCCGAGTTCAGAAAGGACCTTGGTGGCAAAGAATCCGCCGCTGCCGTTGCCGGCATCGACGACGATGTGCATCCCTTCCAAAGGACGGTCGTACATCCCGGCACAGAGGCCGGCGCAGATCTTGCGGCGCAGATGCAGCGAATAGAGGTCGATCAGGTCCAGCGAGGCAATGGCAGCCGACGAGACAGCCATGGCCGACGACTGGGAAGCCAGGCTCAGGACTTCCGTGACCTCGCTCTTTTCCAGACCGCCGTCGACGGTAAAGAATTTCAATCCGTTGCGGTTATACGGCAAATGGCTGGCCGTAATCATGATGGAGCCATCCATGTGAGTATCTTCAAAAATGATGGACATGAACATAGCCGGTGTCGAAGCCAGGCCGCAGTCCGTGACGTGGACGCCTTGACCGAGGAGGCCGCCGAAGACGGCTTCTTTCATCATAGCTGCCGATACGCGGGAATCGTGGCCGACGGCAATGTGCAAGTCACTCACCTGTTTATTCAGCTTCTTCGCCAAAAACTTGGCAAAGCCAGCGGCAATGCGGTTGACCGCTTCCGGTACCAACGTGACGTCTTCACCGGGGACGCCGGCAACGGCGACGCCGCGGACATCACTGCCATTCTGTAATTTCATCATTGCTTCTGTAGAAATCATGTATTCATGTTTCCTTTCTTCAATTTAGCGCACCGAGGTCCGCCGCTTTTTATCATACTGAAAATCAGGCCAAAAGGCAAGCCTTGACGATGGCCTCTGCCGTAAGGCCGTATTTCTGCAAGAGTTCTCCGGCCTTGCCCGATTCGCCGAAACAATCATCGATGCCGACATAGGCCTGGCGGGTCGGATAGCGGCGCGACAAGGTTTCTGCCACGGCACTGCCCAGGCCGCCGATGACGCTGTGTTCTTCAGCTGTGACGACGAAACCCGTCTGTTTGGCCGCAGCGACGACCAGGTCTTCGTCCAGGGGCTTGATGGCTGCCATATCGATGACCATGGCCTGTTTTCCCTGGGCTGCCAGGGTGTCCGCCGCAATCAGGGCCTGCTGGACCATGAGGCCCGTGGCGATGATGGTCACATCCCGGCCTTCGCGCAGGACCGTCCCCTTCCCCCACTGGAAAGGACAGCTGCCCTGGTAGACGTCATCGACTTTGGCCCGGCCCATGCGCACGTAAACCGGCCCGTCGTGGGCAATGGCAGCCCGGATGACGGCTTCCGTTTCCGCCGCATCGGCCGGACAGACGACGGTCATATTGGGCAGGCTGCGCATGAGAGCCAGGTCTTCGACGGACTGGTGCGTCGCCCCGTCTTCGCCGACACTGAGGCCGGCATGAGTGGCACAGATTTTGACATTGAGCCGCGGCAGGCAGATGGAGTTGCGAATCTGTTCAAACGCCCGGCCCGTGCCGAAGACGGCAAAGGTGCTGGCCAGGGGAATCTTGCCGCAAGCGGCAAAGCCGGCAGCCGTCCCCATCATATCCTGTTCGGAAATGCCCATGTCGAAGTAGCGTTCCGGCGCGACCTCCTTAAAAGCGATGGACCGCGTCGACGAGCCCAGGTCGGCGTCGAGGACGACGATCTTGGGATTTTTATACAATTCCGTTTCTAAGAGATGCCCGTAAGCATCGCGTGTTGCCATTGCCATCAGCCTTCGCCCCCTAATTCACGTAACGCCCGTTCACATTCTTCTTTCGTCGGCGCCTTGCCATGCCAGGACACGGCGTTTTCCATGAAGGACACGCCTTTGCCCTTGACGGTCTGGGCGATGATGGCCGTCGGTTTCCCTTTCAGGGCCTTGGCCTGGGCCAGAACCGCTTTGATGGCGTCGTAATCGTGGCCGTCGATTTCCAGGACGTTCCAGCGAAAGGCCCGGAACTTGTCGGCAATGGGCATGACGTCCATGACTTCTTCATTGGATCCGTCGATCTGCAGGCCGTTGTGGTCGATGAACAGGGTCAGGTTGTCCAGCTTATACTGAGCTGCTGACATAGCCGCTTCCCAGATCTGGCCTTCTTCGATTTCGCCGTCGCCGGCGATGACGTAGACCCGCCAGTCTGCCCCGTCCAATTTGGCCGTCATGGCCATGCCGTTGGCTGCCGACAAGCCCTGGCCGAGGGACCCGGTGGTCATATCGATGCCCGGCGTCGTATTCATGTCGGGATTGCCCTGAAGCATGGCGCCGCACTGGCGCAGGTGCCACAGTTCCTCTTCCGGGAAAAATCCCCGTTCGGCCAGCGTCGCGTACAACGCCGGCACGGTATGGCCTTTCGAGAGGACGAAACGGTCCCGGTCCGGCCAGTGAGGCCGCTTGGGGTCGACCCGCATGACATCAAAATACAAGACCTGCAGCATATCGACGATGGACAAGGAACCACCCGGATGACCCGACTGGGCCAGGGTAACCATCTTGACGATATTCTGCCGCACGTGAGCCGCATGGCGGCTCAATTCATAGCTATCCATGAGAAAGCCCCCTTTTGCCTTATATTATAGCACAAAAGGAGCTGTCGCATCGCGACAGCTCCTTTTAAGTTGTTAGTGACTAGTGGTTAGTTGTTAGTGGATGGCTTTAGATGTAAATGCCCATTGGCTCTCTTCATAGGAGAGTTGTCAGCACAGCTGACTGAGAGGTTCAACCTCTCCGGCCCTGCGGGCCACCTCTCCTATTAGGAGAGGCTTACGGTCTGCGACCTGCGGCCGTGGCCTTCGCAGTTCAGTTTCTTACGAGCCACGAACCACGCTCACAACACATACTTCTCGATGGCTTCGGCGACGGCACCTTCATCATTGGTGGCGTCGGTGACGACGTCGCAATACGGGCGGATGATGGGGTTGAGATTGTGGACGCCGACGGAAAGGCCGGCCGCTTTGAGCATATCCGTGTCGTTGATGTTGTCGCCGATGGCCAGGGTCTCTTCATAAGGCACGCCCAGGAGATCGGCCAGTTTGTGCAGGCCAGCTCCTTTGTTGACGCCTTGGTGCATAAATTCGATATAACGGTTGCTGGAGAAGCTGACCGTGATATCGCCCAGGAGGGGCTGGAGTTCGGCGTGTACCCGCTGCAAATAGTCATAGTCCGTATTGGTCACGATGAGCTTGCAGACTTCTTCTTTACCGCGGATGAAATCGAGGCTCTCCGTTTCGACGGGCACATAGCCCATGCGTCCGTGGAGGAAGGCTTCTTCATCAGGCGTAATATTCGTGATATAGACGACATCACGCGTATAGATATGCATACATTGATCGTATGCACAGCAGCGACGGAAAATCCGGTCGGCCAAGTCGAAAGGAATGGGATTCCAGAAAAGGGATCGGCTGCCCTTATTTTCCGTAATATGGGCCCCATTAAAACCAATGACATACTGGTCCGCCTGGTCGTAGAGCCCCAGAGTCCTCAAGACGCCTTCGATGGAACGGAACCCCCGGCCCGTACAGGGAACGAATTTTACACCTTTGGCGATGGCCGCCGTAATGGCTTCGATGTTGCGCTGGCAAATCGTCGCATCGCTGCTGAGCAGCGTTTCATCCATATCACAAGCAATGATTTTATACTTCATGTCGACTCCTTTTCTGTCGTAACGGCTGGGGCATAGTAGTCATAAATCTTCCAGGCTGCGAGCGCTGCCAGACATTCAAAGATCCAGAAGGCGTGCCACACGCCATCAGGGCCAAAGACGCGGCAGAGGAGCCACGCCGCCGGCAGGCTGATGACAACGTAGCGCAACAGCGTGATGGCAAAGGACGGGTTGCCCTTCCCCAGCCCTTCCAGAGCGCCAGACGCCGTAATGGACAAAGCCGACGGCACGCTCCCCCAGGCAATGATGCTCAAGGCCGACGCGCCAGCTGCGATGGTTTCCTGACGAGACGTGAACCAGCCCATGAGGACGTCCGGTATAGTCAGACAGATGATCAAGCCTGCCATCATGATCAGGCCGTTGAGAACGAGCGTCGTCCGATATATAGAGCGCACGCGGCCCAATTCCCCAGCTCCGTAATTATAGCCAATCAACGGCCGTACACCTTGAATGATACCATTTGTCGGCATAGAAAGAAAGGTCTGGAGCTTATAATAGACGCCGAGAATGAAAATATAAGTCGGCGAAAAAGGCACCAAGAAATGGTTCAAGGCGACGAGGAAAACCGACGACAAGCCCATGTTGAGGGCTGCCGGGATGCCGATGCCATAGAGCCGTTTATCGAGTTCGATATCCCAATGGAGATGGCAGCGGCGGACTTCGACCCGCAGCGGCCGCCAGTGACAGATAAAGGCGTAGAAGAGCAGGTTCACCGTCTGGCCCAAGCCCGTCGCCCAGGCCGCGCCTTCAATCCCCATGGCCGGAATCGGTCCCAGGCCAAAAATGAGGATCGGGTCGCCAATGATGTTGACCAGGCAGCCCAAAGACAAGCCAACCATAGTAACCTGCATGCGGCCAACGGCTTGAAACATCTTTTCATAAACCAAGTCGACGCTGAGGATCGTAGAAAAGGCAAAGACGATGACGGCATAGCGCAGGCCTAGGTCGATGAGCCCGGCATCCTGCGTAAAGGCCCATAAAAAAGCCGGCACAGCCCAAATACAGCCTGCCGTCATGACCAAACCATGGATGACAGCCAGGAAGACGCCATGTGTCGCGGCTACGTCAGCTGTCCCCTTCTGGCCCGCACCGAGACAGATGGAAATGATGGCATTCAGGCCGACGCCAAAGCCGATGCAGACAGCATTGACGAAGTTCTGCATCGGAAAGACCAGGGACACAGCTGTCATAGCCTGTTCGCTAATCATGGCGACGAACAGGCTGTCGACAATATTATAGAGCGAATTGACGATCATCGACACGACGGCTGGCAGAGCCATGGAAACGATGAGCGGCAAAATGGCCCGTTCTTTCATAAATGACTCGTCCATACGTCACCTGCTTCGACGGTTACGAAGCCAGCGCCAAAGGGAAGTTATGCCTTTGATGACCAGATAGAAAATGAAAATATTCACTAACAATCCGAGGATGTCGGCGCCCCAGCCCAGGGACCCCCAGCCAAAGAAATGGCTGAGCATACTGCCCAGGAACATGCCGCCGGCAAAGAGGCCGACACCACGCATGACGCTGCCCAGACGGGACGAAGACGTCGTCCGGTTCGTATTGGCCTGCGGGCTTTCCGCCTTGCGCGGCTGAGCCTGGATGGGTTTCGTATTGCCCGTATTGGGCGCTGCCTTTGTGCCCGGCCCGGTTTTCGGCGTCACCGCCTTTGGCGCCGGCAGCGATTTCGGCGCCGACACGCGGACACCGCCACCGCCTTTGGCAGCCTGTACGGAAGACGGCATGGCCGGCAAAATCAGAGCCATCCATAAGGCAAACATGCAAACGGCAATAAACGTCTTTTTTTTCATAAAATTTCTCCTTTATAATGCGTCCCGCGATGCCCCTGACGCTTTCACAGGCGCCGGGCCGCCGTGGGGGAACATGATGTCATACAAATGGATCGTCGCCAAATAAGCCGACAGCTTGCCCTGTACGCCAGCCAGGGCTTCGTGGACGTCGCAGAAACCGTAACGGCGATGATAGGGGCATTGGAAATCGCCATCCAGGCAGCTGGTGATCATATTTTCCCGTTCCATGACGTTGATGATGTCCATGAGGGTAATGTCATGCAAATCCCGGGTCAGGCGGCAGCCGCCCTGGGCGCCGCGGATGATTTCGATGAAACCGGCCCGTTCGAGCTTTTTAGAAATCTTATAGGCAAATTGCCGGGGTACCATTTGTTCATCACTGATTTCCCGGATATTCTTCAATTGTAAATCAGCCAGGGACCGTAAAATGCGGATGGCATAATCTGTTTCTCTGGTAATAATCACGATGTAAGACGCTCCTTCTCATTCTGTATAGTTTAAGTCTATTATAACGTGAAATGGCAAGAAATGCTAGCCGTAAATCGCTTGCGGTTCCCAGAAAAACCCGATATAATAAATAGTGTTTGCATGTTTTAGCTTTAACTACAGATGAGGTGTACTATGTCATTAATCGATGAAGTAAATAATCGCCGTACTTTTGCCATCATCTCCCACCCTGATGCTGGTAAGACGACGCTGACTGAAAAATTACTGCTCTACGGAGGTGCTATCCACCTGGCCGGTTCCGTCAAAGCCAGAAAGACGGCGAAGCACGCCGTTTCGGACTGGATGGAAATCGAAAAACAGCGTGGTATCTCTGTCACCAGTTCGGTCCTTCAGTTCGACTACGAAGGCCATCACATCAATATTCTCGACACGCCGGGCCATCAGGACTTCAGTGAAGATACGTACCGGACCCTCATGGCTGCCGACAGCGCCGTCATGCTCATCGACGTCGCCAAAGGCGTCGAAGCCCAGACGAAGAAGCTCTTCCGCGTCTGTAAAGAACGGGGCATCCCCATCTTCACCTTCGTCAATAAAATCGACCACTTCGGCCGCAACCCCTTCGACCTCATGGATGAAATCGAAGACATCCTGGGCATCCACGCCTATCCTATGAACTGGCCTATCGGCCTGAACGGAAACTACCAGGGCATCTACGACCGGGCTTCGTCGTCTATCGAACTCTTTGAAAAAGACACGACCCACGGCCAGCGCAAACTGGCATCGACCAAAGGCTCTGCCGACGACCCGATTTTCAAGGAACTCCTCGATGAAGACGTCCACCAGGGTCTCATCGACGACATCGAGCTCCTCGACGAAGCAGGCGACGAATTCGACATGGAAAAGGTCAAGCGCGGCGAACTGACGCCGATGTTCTTCGGTTCGGCCATGACCAACTTCGGCGTCAAGCCTTTCCTGGAAGAATTTCTGCGTATGGCACCGAAGCCGCAGCCGCGCAAATGTCTGGAAGGCGTCGTCGAACCGACATCGGACCAGTTCACGTCGTTCGTCTTCAAGATCCAGGCCAACATGAACCCCCAGCATCACGACCGCATCGTCTTCATGCGCATCTGCTCGGGCAAATTCGAAAAAGGCATGACCGTCACCCACCGCCAGTCGGGCAAGACCCTGCGCCTCATGCAGCCCCAGCAGTTCCTGGCCACGGAACGGACCATCGTCGAAGATGCTTACCCGGGAGACATTATCGGCGTCTTCGATAACGGCACCATGGGCGTCGGCGACACCCTCTATTCGGGCAAGAAAAAAGTCACCTTCAAGGACTTCCCGACCTTCCCGCCGGAACTCTTCGCCCGCATCCGCGCCAAAGACTCGATGAAGCGTAAACAGTTCCTCAAGGGCATGACCCAGCTGGCCCAGGAAGGGGCCGTCCAGATTTATGAAAACCTGGGCTCCATGGAAAGCTACATCGTCGGTGCCGTCGGGCAACTCCAGTTCGAAGTTCTGGAATACCGCCTGAAACACGAATACGGCGTCGACCTGGAAATGAACCGCCTGCCCTACACCGTCGCCCGCTGGATCCAGGACAACGGCCATGACTATAAGGAATTGAAGAACATCGACAGCGCCATGATCGTCAAAGACCACAAACAGCGCGTCGTCCTCCTCATCGCCAACGAATGGCAGACCAACTGGATCGTAGAACGGAACCCGGAATTTACCTTCTGCACCACACCGGACCAACTCGCCATCGATGAACCTGAAGAATGAGTTAAAAAAAGCTGCCGCTTACGCGGCAGCTTTTTTGTGTATCGTGGGTCGTGAGTCGTTTGGCGAAAATTCGTAGAAATACCGGACAGGCTGTACACAGGATTCGCGCGGGCGTCCCACGTGGACGCTCCTACGAACCACGAATCACGGCAAACGACCCACGGCGCCAAAGGCGCCTTTAAGCCGTGAGGCAGCACCATTCCGGCAGGACCACGGTGCGGTCGAAGGCCGGGATCCAGGTCCCCTGGCTATGGTCATAGGTCCGGACGAGTATGTGGTCTTCGTAAAGGTAGAGGGAGTTGGTGTAAATCGTGTCTTCATCCCAATCGCTGTTATAGACGTTGAGGACGCGGCCTTCATAGTAATTGGCGTCATCCATGAAGGTGGCATCGCTTGGCATCGTATGGGTATGGCCGGATACCCACAGGCGGACCTGGTGATGGCGGGCCAGGATAGTACGGATATCAGCTGCCGGCTGGACAGAATTGCGCGGCGACGGCAGGCTGATGCCGGGGCGGCTCGATACGGCTGTCTGTTCCAGCGGGGCATGGCAGAAGATGATCGTCGGCTGCTGGCGATGGGCGGCCAGGGTCTGGTCCAGCCAGGCCAGCTGCTGATGGGACAGTTCGACGGCTGCGCCGCCGGTCACGGTGTCAGGCGATAAGAAGACCAACAGGTATCCGCCCTGCTCCCCGGCATAATAAAGGGGGCCGAAGGTCTGGGTATAGCGGGCGAAATGGATAATCCGTTCCGTGCAGCTCCCAGGGCGCAGTTCGCCATGATGGCCCGTATAGAGCAGTTCGTGATTTCCAGCAATGAAAGCCTTGCGTTTCTTCAATCCATTGACGACGAGGCGCACCAGGCGGTATTCGGCAGCATCGCCGTTGCGCTGGACCATGTCCCCTGTAAAGACAGCCAGGTCCAGGTCCCGCCAGTCATTCATTTCCTGGAGCACCCTTTCTTTGGCGGCCATCCGCATCAGGCGTTCCTTCGGCGGGACCAGGTTCTTACAGGGATAATGGAAATCACTGATGATGACCAGGCGGGAATAATTCCGCTGAGGCTGGGCTTGGTTTTTGGCAAACAACGACGCAAACATGGCATTTCCTCCTTCATCCATACAAAAACAGGCTCGGGCTGTATACGTTCAGTATAGCCAGAGCCTGTATATTTTTTGCAAAAATCAAGGGAAATATCCGTAAAAGCTTACTTCTTCGCGGCTACCGGGTAGTCCTGCAGGGCGTCGTATCCTTCTTCGCCGGTGCGGATCTTGACGGCATTATCGATGGCCGACACGAAGACCTTGCCATCACCGTAGTTGCCCGTATAGAGCACTTTCTTGGCCGTCTCGATGATGGTCCGCGGCGATACTTTGGAAACGACCATTTCTACGCGGACTTTCGGCAGAAGCTTGGCCGACACCTTGGCACCGCGGTAGAATTCGGTCCGCCCTTTTTCGATGCCGAAGCCCAGCGCCCGGGTAATGGTCATGCCCGTGATGCCGATGGCTTCCATGGCATCCTTCAAGGTTTCGAACCGCTTCTCATCGGTAATGATGGTCACGTTATACATGGCATGGCCGCCGACCGGCTGGGGACTGGCCATGACCGAATCGGGGATGACCTGGTCCAGGGGGATTTCTTTCGCCCCTTGCGGCGCTTCCCCGGCCTTCAAGGCTTCAGACAAGTCTTCCAGACTGTCGCTGCGGTCCAGGCCGTAAGCCGGTACCAGCCCGTTTTCCTTGAAGTCCAGGCCGTTGATTTCTTCGGCTGCCGATACGCGCAGGCCGATGGTCGCCTGGAGGATGCGAAAGACCAACGTCATGGCGACGAAGACGAACAGGCCGATAGCTGCGACGCCGGCGATCTGGACCAGCAGCAAATGGGTGTCACCCGTATAGAGCAGGCCGTCTTTGACGCTGAACAAGCCCGTCAGGATCGTTCCCAAGGCCCCGCAGCCGCCATGGGCCGCAATGGCCCCGATGGGATCGTCGATGCGGAGCTTCTGGTCAATGAATTCGATGAGGAAGACGACGATGACACCGGCGATAGCGCCGATGAAGAAAGCGCCAGGCACACTGACGACATCACAGCCGGCCGTAATGGCAACCAGCGCAGCCAGACAGCCGTCAAGGGTCATGGATACGTCAGGCTTGCCATAACGGATCCACGTCGTCACCATGGCTGCCGTCGTCCCGGCAGCGGCCGCGATATTGGTGATAAAGAAGATAGCTGCCGCCTTGAGCAGGGTCTGTTCCCCCGATAAGGACAGGGTCTGGCCGCCATTGAAGCCGAACCAGCCGAACCACAAGATGAACATGCCCAGGCAGGCCAGGGGCAGGCTGTGGCCGGGAATGGCATTGACCGACCCATCCTGGTTATACTTGCCGATGCGCGGACCCAGGGCCTTGGCACCGGTCAGGGCACAGATGCCGCCAGTCAGGCTGACGACGGAAGCACCGGCAAAATCATGGAAACCCAAGGCGCCCAGCCAGCCGCCGCCCCAGACCCAGTGGCCGGCAACGGGATAAATGATCAGGCTGATGATAATCGTGACCAGACAATACGACGAAAACTTCGTCCGTTCCGCCATGGCACCGGATACGATGGCTGTCGTCACGGCACAGAGGACAGTCTGGAAGAGCAGAAAGGCCAGGTCCGGATAAGGTGTCCCGGCCGTGAAATCCACTTGCTGGGCAAAGAAATCCGGTACCCCGATGAGGCCGGACAAATCGTGGCCGAACATGAGGCCAAAACCGGCCAGCCAGAAAACCAGCGTAGCCAGGGCAAAATCCATGAAATTCTTCATGACGATGTTGCCGGCGTTCTTGGCCCGCGTCAGACCCGCTTCGAGCATGGCAAAGCCAGGCTGCATGAAGAAGACCAGGACTGCGGCCATGAGAATCCAAAGTGTATCGATTGCCGAGTAACTCATCGTACTTCCCCCTCTTCTTCCGGATACGTCAGGCCCCACTGCTGGCGGATGGCCGTCATGAGGTCCATGACCTCTTTCGTATAATCCAGATACATGCCCTGGCCACCATGAGCCACGGCATTTTCCATATCCACGATTTCGTATTGCAAGGCCTTGGCCTGGCTGCCGGCCTGCAGGACCTGCTGGCGGCCATCGGCCGTATAGGTGATCGTCGCCGTATCGGCCCGGGGATAGTCGTAGATTTCGATATACCCCTTGTCAAAAGCGGCCATGCCCCGTTTCGGCTGCTTAGCGTGGAGCGATAAGGAAATCGTCGCCATTTCCCCTTCCCGGTTCTGCAAGAGGATGCCCGCCTGTTCATCGACGCCGGTCGGCGCCAGGCGGACCTGTGACGCAATCTGGTCGGGCTGACAACTCATGAAATAGCGGACGAAAGACAAGGCATAGACGCCGATATCGAGGAGGGCCCCGCCAGCCAGAGAGCGGTTGAAGAAGCGGTTCGTCATGTCATAGTCTTTATAACTGCCGAAATTCATCTGGATGAACCGCAGCGGCCCCAGGGCCCCGGAGCGGATAAGCTCGGCGAGCTGCTTATAAACCGGCATGTGATACAAAGTCATGGCTTCGGCCAGGACGACGCCGTGTTCCCGAGCACAGCGTCGGGCCTGGTCCAGTTCCCGGCTGTTCAAGGTGATGGATTTTTCGCAGAGCACGTGCTTCCCGGCAGACAGGGCCGGCAGGAGATAGCGGATATGCGTATTGTGCGGCGTCGAAATATAGACGATATCGACGTCGGGATCGGCAAAGATATCCTCTGGCCTGTCGTAGACCTTGGAGATGCCGTATTTTTCAGCAAAAGCCAGGGCCTTCTCATGGGTCCGGTTGCCGACACTGTATAAATTCCCGCCCAGGGCCTGCATCGCCTGGGCCAGTTCATGGCCGATGACGCCGCAGCCTAACGTCGCCCAACGATATGCTGGCATAACGATTCCCCCTTTTATGCTAACAGGCGGCCGACGAGTTTGACACAATCTGCCGCATCTTTAGAATAGCCATCGGCCCCGATTTCATCAGAGAAACTCGGCGTGACGGCCGCGCCGCCGATGATGATCTTGCCGTCGTAATGCTTATCCGCCGCTTCGGCGATGACGTCCTTCATGTGCATCATGGTCGTCGTCATCAAAGCCGACAGCCCGACGACAGACGCTTTTTCACGCAGCGCCGTCTCGATGATCGTACCGGCCGGCACATCCTTGCCCAGATCGACGACTTTATAGCCGTAGTTGCGCAGCATGAGACCGACCAGGTTCTTGCCGATATCGTGGACGTCGCCTTCGACTGTCGCGATGACGATAGTCGCCATGTCCTGCTGGCCCGGTTCTTTCTTGATGAGCGGTTCCAAATAGGCAATGGCCGTTTCCATGGTGTTGGCGCTGGCAATGAGCTGGGGCAGGAAGTAGACCTGTTTATCGTACAAATCGCCGACTTTCGTAATGGCCGGGATGAGCAGGTCGTTGATGACCGCATCCGGTGCCATGCCCTTGGCCAGTTCGGCCTGGGCCAGGGATACGACGGCATCCTTTTCCCCTTCCAGGACGGCCTGATAGACGGGATTGACCGGCCCTTGTTCAGTCTGCTGGGACTCCCCCGCCGCCGCCACGTCGGCCGGCATCCCCTGACGGGCCAGGAGTTCTGCCTCTTCCTGGCGTTTCTTTTCGGCTTCTTTCTTGTCGAAATACTGCATGCGGTGGATATAGGCCAGGTCGCTGCCTTCCTTATTCATGAGCATGTTGGCAGCCGCTGCCGTATTCATGAGCAGGTCCTGGGACGGATTGGCAATAGCCATGGTCAGGCCGCTGGCGATGGCCATGCCCAAGAAGGTGGCATTGACATACATCCGGTCGGGCAGGCCGAAGGAGATATTGGACAGCCCGCAGACCGTCGCCAGGCCCAGGTCGCGTTTGCAGTGCGAGAAAGTCGCCATGCAGTCCAGGGCCGACGTCGGTGCCGCACCGACCGTAGCCACCAGGGCATCGACGACGACGTCTTCCGGCGTAAAGCCATGGTCATAGGCATCGGTCAGGAGTTCGTCGAGGACGGCGTGCTTTTCTTCCAGCGTCTTAGGGATACCGGCGTCGGATACGGGCAGGGCAATGAACATGGCGCCGTACTTCTTGACGACCGGCAGGAGCTGTTTGCGCTTTTCCGTTTCACAGGAAATGGAATTGACCAAGGCCCGGCCGGGATAGATGCGCAGGGCCGCTTCCATGATTTCCGGCGAACTCGTATCGATGCTGAGGGGCAGGCCCGATACGCCCGTCACTTCGTAAATGGCTTTGAGCATCATTTCCTTTTCATCAATGCCGTTGGTCCCCATGTTGACATCGAGGATGGCCGCGCCGTTGCGTTCCTGTTCGCGGGCCATGGCGCGTACCAGGTCCAGCTTTCCCGCCCGCAGTTCAGCCTGGAGCTTCTTCTTGCCCGTCGGGTTGATGCGTTCACCAATGACCTGGAAAGAGCCGTCGAGCTGGATTTCCACGACCTGCCGTTCCGAAGCCAGGACGCGGTGATGGCTGGCATGAGGCGCTTTCGGCGTCATCTGGCAGACCGCATCGTGGAGGGCCCGGATATGGTCCGGCGTCGTCCCGCAGCAGCCGCCGACGATATGGGCACCGGCTTCGATGAGCAGTTTACCGTCCTGAGCAAATTCTTCCGGCGTCGTCTTGTAGACCGTCTTGTCGCCATCCCATTCCGGCAGGCCCGCATTGGGCTTGGCAATGAGGGGAACCGTTGCATATTCATACATCTTCTGGACCGTTTCCACCATATCGGCCGGCCCGGTCGAGCAGTTCAGGCCGACAGCGGCGACGCCGAGGTGCTGCAGGACGACGACAGCCGCTTCCGGCGGCGTCCCATAGAGGGTACGGCCGTCTTTTTCAAAAGTCAGCGTCGCCATGATGGGCAGGTCGCAGACTTCTTTGATGGCCAGGACGCAGGCTCGCGTTTCCTGGAGGCTCATCATGGTTTCGACAATGAACAGGTCGACGCCGGCGTCATACAAGACCTTTGCCTGTTGGCGATAAACATCGACCAGTTCCTCAAAGGTCAGGTCGCCCATGGGATAGAGCTGCTGGCCCGTCATGGTCATATCGCCGGCGACCAGGGCCTTCCCCTGGGCGGCTTCCTTGGAAATGGCGACCAAGCCCTGGTTGATGGCGGCCAGCTGGTCGTCCAGACCGTATTCGGCCAGTTTGATGCGGTTCCCCGTAAAGGTCGGTGCATACAAGATCTGGCTGCCCGCTTCGACGAAGTGGCGCTGCAAGTCGATCATGACCTGGCGGTTCTCCAAGATCCATTGTTCCGGGCAGACGCCGATAGGCATGCCCGCCTGTTGCAGATTCGTCCCGGTCGCACCGTCGAGCATGACGACGCCGCGACTGAGCAAGTGCTGGAATTCTTCGTTAGTCAATCTAAGTTCCCCCTAAAAATTCAGATAGTCGATATATAAACGCTGAAAGGCTTCATCGTTGCCGAGGACGATTTCTTCCGCCCCGTCGGCTATGGCCTGTAACGTGTCTAAGGTCACGGCGCCCGTCAAAAGGCCGATGGCCCCTTTCAGGGACGTATTGCCCACGGCCGTCGTCCGTTCAGCCAAATCCGGCGGCAGCAGGCCGATGACAGCCGCTTTCTGCGGATCCAGATAATAGCCGAAGCCGCCGGCCAGCCAGACCTGCCGGATACGCTGGCGGGAAAGGCCGCTCCGTTCGATGAGCGACTCGATGCCGGCCCGTATGGCGCTCTTGGCCATCTGGATTTCCCGGATATCCTGCTGGCTCAGGATGATGCGCTGATAATCCAGCGTCGATGCCAGCGGGAAGCCTTTATGGAAATAAGGTTCGACGAGTTTCCCCGTTTCGTCGACCAGGCCTTCCCGGACGAGGCTGGCCATGGCTTCCAGGATGCCCGTCCCGCAGATGCCGACAGGGACCCCATGGTCGATGGTCCGCACCTTGGCCCGGCCCCGCTCGATGTGGACCCCGCAGATGGCCCCGGGCACACTGCCTGTTCCCCAGGTCAGCTTGCCCCCTTCCAGGGCCGGCCCGGCCGGTGCCGAAGCGATGAAGCGTTTCTCTTTGTTCCCCAGGGCCATCTCCCCATTGGTCCCCAAATCGACGAACAAGCTGAGGTCGTCCGACGAAGCGACGCCGCACTGCCAGATGCCGGCCGTAATATCGGCGCCGACGTAGGTACTCATACCGGGCAGCAAAGTCACTGTGCAGTCCGTAAGTACGCCCTGCCGTCCCAGAACGGCCTGTACTTCATAGGTCCCGCCACCTAGCGAGACGGGATGGAAGGGCCAGTTCCCCAAGCCCTCACAAGACCAGCCCATGAGCAGATGGAGCATCGTCGTGTTGGCCGCGATGGCCATGCGGTGACAATGGCCGGCAACGCCGGGATGGTCCTGGAAGAGTTGTTGCACAAGGCGCGTCAAATCGCGACGGACGGCTTTCTGCAAGGCCTTTCCCTTGCCATGGCAGGCAGCGCCGATACGGCTGATGACGTCGGCCCCAAAGGAACGCTGGCTGTTGACGGCCGTCGCCGTCGCCAGGATCTGGCCATCGGTGCAGTCGACGAGGGCTGCGGCTAACGTCGTCGTCCCGATATCGACAGCCAGCCCGTAGTCATGACCTTCCGTTACCACAGCAGCCGGGTCCGTCGAGTCGGCTGCGACGGCCGAAAAGCCCTGCTGCTCCTGGACCGGGACGACGAGCTCTACGGCATCGCGGGTCACGGCCTTACAGGCCAGGCGCCAGCCCTGGGCCAGTTGTTCATCAGAAAAGATGCGCCGGTCTTCGGGCGTGACCGGCAATGTTCCCTGGACGACGCGGACGCGGCACTTGCCGCACATGCCCTTACCGCCGCAAGGCAGGGCCAGAGCCGTTCCCTGAGTCTGGATATAGTCATGGACCCGGCAGCCTCCGGGGCAGGTAATATGCACTTCCTGAGCCGTTCCAGCCTGGCGCTGGGTGCAATCCGTCTTCGGGCAGGATGTACAATCGTGATTCACTTGGAACACAGCCGGGTCGTCGCCTAAGTCAAAGACCAGGCTCATGGACTTCACCGGCGACAAAGCCATCGAGGCATTGACCGTCACGCCGACCGTCCGGCCGGCAGAAGTCTCACGGATGACATCGGCCTGGACCGATAAAGGCAGGTCGCTTCCCGGCTCGTGCCGGCAGACGATGCCGCAGCCCTTTTGCCGGCAAATGAGTCGGAGCTGCTGGAGAACCTGCTGTTCCAAAGCAAATAGACACGTATCCGCCATGGCGTCGAACAGCAGAGCCCCTACGTCGTCGCCGTCATCGCGATAGCGGTCCAGCTGACGACTCACAGCCGCGCCTAACGTCAGGATGACATAGAGCCGTTCCCCGGCAAAAGCCAGAGCCGCCTTGGCCTGCAAAGACCGCCGCAGGAGCGGTGCCATATCCCGGCACATCCCTTCAGCCCGTTCCCAGGCCTCCCCTTTCGAGCCATAGCCGGCAAAGCGCAAGGCCTGCTCTATATCGGGAACAATCCGCTGCCCCCGGATGATACGAATATCTGCCATATACTTCCTCCTAAAAAGATTATCCATAATACATAAATTATATAACCTCAAGGCGTCTCGTGGCAACACAATCTTAATAAAAAAAGGGATGGTCACACGCGCAACAATCCCTTTCAAGCCATTAGTGGCTAGCAGTTAGTTGTCAAATTGGACGAAATATAAGCAGTTTCATCAGTATCTTCTAATAGCAATTTTGCGTAGACATAAATACAAAAGGTAGAAAATTTCTTTGACATGCCCAATCATAGTTCAACCTCTCCGCCCTGCTGGGGCACCTCTCCTATAAAGAGAGGCAAAACAAAAAGACCGCACATGAAGATTTTTATCATGTACGGTCTCTTTTTCATTGATGGTGGTCCGCAATATTATTAATTCTAAACCAATTCATTTCACAGAAAGCTATTTCTATATTCTTTGTTCTGCCTAGTATGTTTTTTCTCGCACAGTGGTAATTATGCAGTAAAAAGCCCCCTAAATTCAGCTGATTGCATCACTGAATTTAGGGGGCACTTTCTTTACATGTATGCCATTATTTTGTCACCCAGCCCACCAAAAAAATCCCTGCTGTAACGGCCCAGGTATCCCGTTGTCGTTTTAAGCGGGCTTCTTTTTTTGTCATGCTATTTATTTCTTCTGTCAATGTCTGCAAAGATTCTTTCTGCCTCTGTAATTCGTTGTTGGCTTGAGTCAATGAGACGCTGGCTGTCTGCAACGAGTTTTTTGTTTTCGTCAACTGTTCGTTGGCTGTTGTTAATTGAGTCTGCAACTTCATCGAGTTGCCGTCGAGCTTGTTCAATTTCATCTGAAGCGTTGACAAGTTGCTCTCTAGCTCTCTGATTGTCGTCTTTAATTGATTGTACTGTACGGCCGACATCGTGATTGTCGCTGGCTGCTTGTCTGTCGTAGTGCCGGTACACCATCCAGCCCCCGGTAAGAGCAACCAGAAGCAACAACAAGCAAGCAATGATAAGTGTTTTATTTTGTTGGACAATGGCTTCAACTTCCTTTCTCTGCGGCAGATACAATAAGATCACCTCCTACATATACCATTCATTCATATCCAGTCTCCAATCCCAGCCATCAATGCGGTCATTGGCTGTGTACTGCCATCCTGCCAGCGGCAAGCGGCAAACTTCCGAGTAATCGCACGTTGCATTGTACTGGTTATACCAAATTGGGACATAATCTGCCAATTCACTTGTAGCAATGTAGTCTCGCAAGGCGTAATAGCCAGCGTAGATACCAGCCGCCTGGCCAGCTGCGTTTAACTCTGAAATAAATGCTGAGCATCGGCCCGTAGGATCCGCAACTCCGGTCAACCATTTGACCGGATTCGGCAGCGTATTGGGATCGTCTTCAATGTCGTACCAAATCCCCAGAGCCGGTGTTTCGCCGCCCAACAGATTAAGCATGGACTGTGCTTCTACGCGGGCTTCATCGGGAGTCCAGGCGTGAGTATAGCAATAGACGCCCCAAGGTAAGCCACGCTTACGACATTCGCCGATGAAATCATAGACGCAAGCCGTCGGAGATTGTCCGTTCAACGCTTTAATGATGACGCCTTCGACGCCAGCATTGACAATATTGTCAAAATTAATCCCTTCTTGCCAATCGGAAATATCAATTACTTTCATCATGTTCCTCCTAATCTTTCACACATAAATTATCCCATTTTGTGTAGACGTCTAAATACGTTTCTCCCTTATCACCATTATGGGTTACTTCGAAGTACATACCTAGTGGGAATGTTGTTCCGACTAAACATTTCCAATTTTGCAGCGTCTTGCAAAACCAGACAATGAAAAGCTCGTTAATTGTAACTGTAGGCTCTTCTACTAGATGAGCATTAATATAATCCAAGACAATCTTTTTAGCTTTTTCCTGCACCTTTTTTGACCTCCTGTCTTAATGGCATAGCTCCGACTGGCGAGTTGTAGCGCGAGTCCATGCCGTACTTTGTCCATGCCGCTTTTGCCAGGCCCACGATACCGGCTAAGCCGCCGGCCACGGCAGAGACACCGGACCAGCAACTCATAAGTTCAAATTTTGTACCATTTAGTGCATTTGACCAGTACCCGTAAAGCCAGCTACATAAAATCAGACAAAGAAAAATCATCATGATGACGGACAACATGATGACTAAAGCCAGCCAATTTTTCTCTGCCCAATGTCCAAATTGGACAATCTTTTTCATAGCATCCCTCCTAATGCCGAAAATAATCAACAATAAAAGATATGATACCGCCGATAATGCCAGCGATGACATACATCGAATTGATACGATGATGAGCCGAACGGCCGCGCTGATCTGCGATGATTGCCAGCTCTTTCGTAGCCTGAAATTGCTCTTCTAATTTTTTCACCGTATCGAGCGCCTGCTTTGATTGTGCTTCAAGTCGGCTCATGCGTTCTAGAACTTCCGTCTGGAAATCATGTTCGCTCATGTATTCGCTTCCTTCCAATGAAGAAGACAGCCAATCTTTACATCTGTGGCTGTCCATAAATTCTATAATGTGTTAATCATTTTGTGTAGTGTACCTCGTTTCATTTTTCATCTTCCTTTAACCTTTATTTCCTATATATTAATAGGAATCATTAGCCACATATGTTATGTATATTGTGTATGTATTCCCCATTTCTAAATCAGCCTGCGCTTGTATATTCTTATTTTCATAACTGATCCACGGAATACTTGTTTTATTTTTATTATCCAACATCCACCCTAGTATCATATTTTTACTAGTCGGTATGTTGATGATTTTTGTACCACTAGGCACTCTTTTAGTTACGTTTACTGTACACTGGATAGTAATTACGCCGTTTCTATATTTTCCATTTACACCGCTTAATGTTATGTCACTTATTAATGGCTTAATTTGTGATGATACATCCCTTGTTATATCCCGTGCTGACTTCCACTCCGTCCATGTGGCACTACTTTTTGTATACATACGTGTATATTTTCGCCTATTTTCCCAGTCATAAATGATTTGTGATAAGGTATTGCTATTGTAATCTAAATCGGCACTGGAGCCTACTTGCACAATTACATAGAAAGGCATGTCTGTAATCGGCGAGTTTTTCATTAGATCAGCATCTGCATACGAAATAACACTATACTTACCAGTTATAGTCAAGTTATTTAAATCGGTTAAATCTGTATCATTCCTTGTGATTATATATGTACCCCCCTTGAAATATCTCCCATTGGTTAACTTCCCAAGGGGGCTTTCCCCAGATATAAATACCCAACCTGTGCACTCCTTTGTGTACTCTAAATACTTATCGCCGACTGGATAGTTTGAAACTATCAAGAAGTCCGTGGCTTTACCATCTACCGTTATCAAATTATCGTTTTCTTCATATCGTCCATTATTAAACTCAAATCCTGCAAACCCCTTGTTGTTCTTTTTTGCATAATCACCTTGTTTTAAATTAAATCCTCGCTGGACACCTTCTACTGATACATGATCAAAAATCCATCTGGATGTCCCATTTTTAGAGTTATGGAAATAATAAAATCCGTTGTCTCCACGAGTGAAGGTACCATAGTGTAGATAGTTTTCATTCATCCAAGGCCAGTCATCCGATGTAACATATATCCCGTTAGTTTCTACGGCAATCTCTTTAAACCATATGTCTGTATACGACGAATAGCGATTGTATTGGTCACCACACAACCAAATTCCTCCGCCGTTGAGTGCAATAATATCATTAAACCTAAATACGCTATAATTATTTGACCCTAATTTAAAAGCATACTCAGTTCCAGTATACAAAATATGTGCATTAGATGCATCTATAACAATATTATCATTTTTTGTACGTGTAATCATAGTGTCTATGCGATACGTGCCAGATGGAAAATAAACACTCTTGCCTGTGTCAAATGCTTTTTGTATAGCAAACGAGTCATCAAAAACACCATCACCAATTGCCCCATATGCTTTAACGTTTGCAATATTAGGAGATATATTTGGCGTAATACTTCTGCTATCCGATAATACTGGTGTATTATTTTTTTCTATGCGAATCGTACAAAGGGGGATACTTGTATTGGGGATTGTGGGTGAGCTAATAACTTTCTGTACACTACGTGTCATAGAAAGCTGTATAATTGGTACAGGTTCGCTGTTTTCTTTCATGAAATTTCGCGGAGTATTCCCCCCTGCCACTTTTTCACGTACCATAAATTTATCACTCGCACCCTCTACAATATATGCCGTCCATTTATCCGATAATGTTGGTATTGAATTAAAAACATTTACTAAATTTTTTACAGTGTCTGCAATCGTACTACCAATCAAGAAATAGCCATTATTTCCTGCAATATTAATATCCTCCGTCGGCTTCAAATCAGCCCCATATACACTCCCGAATCTCATCCAATTCCCTTTAATAGGTTGTGCCGACATTTTATAAGTAGCTTCTCCAGCTTGAGATTCTTGTATATACGCTGGTTTTCCCTTGCTATATGACACGTTGCCGTTCATGTCTACCGCAATTACATCATATCTCGGAGTATCCTCTGCCTCAATCAGTTCAAAATCTTGTGCTGATATTCTATGCTTATTCCCTGTTTTTGCCACAACAATACCACTATCTATATGAACGGTATTATTAATTAAAGATGGGGTGCATCCCTTCACTACCCCATATCCTAGCATATCACCTAGCCATTCATTTTCTGTAAGTAACCCATCAAATGCAGTGTTAGCTTCATCTAAATATTGTTTACTACTTAACGCCCATCTTTTCGCACTCTGTGTATAGCCTGTAGGGCTATCAGCGTCTGCTACTCCATCGGGGCTTACAGGGGACATGGCCCATTTTTTTGCCATGTCTTCGCTATTGGCTGCGTTTTCTTCGCTTTCGGCGGCGGCACTGGCGCTGTTTCTGGCGTTGGTTTCGCTGAGTTTGCAGTCGTTTCGGATATGCCACAGGCTATTACAGCGGCTTCCGATTTCCTGGAGGATCATGATAATCCAGTCCAGGCTTTTTTCAATGAGTGAAAATGGCAGTTTTCCTGGTAGATCTGCGTTCTGTTGCTGCGGTGTTTCCCGGATGAGTTTGATGGAATATGGCGCGGCCAGGGGGTCCCCGGCTAAGGGGTACTGGTATATGTTGCTGACTTTGTCGTACTTGAAATTATTCGTAATTCGTTTTTCATAGCCCAGATCATTGATGATGTACCCGACTATGTCATCGCTATTACGATACGGATAAGGGTATGGAAACAACGTTTGCACGCCGTCTCCTTTGTAGGTAATACTTACTTCCGTTGTCTGAATCATTTTTTACTCTCCTTTTTCTTTTCATTAGCTTTCCGTTTGGCTTCTTGCTGCCGCTCCTTCGCCGTTTTATAGCGCCGGTCGAAGATGACTGCGTTGGCCAAGGCGGCCAGGCTGCGGTCTGTATCGATCATGCTGAAGCGCATGAGCGCCCAGAAGCCGTCGGTCAAGGTATCCGGCAATCCGACAAAGCGGTTCAAGACGCGATTTGCGGCGCGGGCTACGTCGGTGGCGTCCTGATTTTTGGATGCTGCTGCTTTCGAGGCTTTCATGAGTTCGTCTACAGCAGATACGGCTAGGACATTGCTGCTATCGTAGTTCGGCAATCCGAACATATGATTTCCGATGATTTCGGCGGCATCGCGGATGACGGGGATACCCTGGGCAGTATTGGTCATGAATTTGACGCCCATCTTTTTGAGCAGTTTGTCCAGGTCATCCCCGGAAACGGCCGAGCGGTATAGCTGTTCAAATACGCTGTTCAGGACAATCCAGTACAGCATTGCGTTGAACATGGCCAGGCGATTGCCCGACTTCCACTTATAGCCCGCGTCGATGAGGGCATTCATGACGGTATTACAGTATGAGTAGAAGGGCGTAATCTGCGCGACGAGTCCATTTTTTCGTTGCAGTTCGGCCTGGTCTTTTACCATGCCGGAGCCAAGAACGTCGCGAACGGCCTGGTCTGCTTCAAAGAGTGCCTGGTCGCGCATCAATTTTTCGTCCGTCTTCCCGGCATCGATTTGCTGCCGAAGGGATTCTTCATACTGATATTTCCACAATGCCAGACTGCACATGAGGTCGGTTTCGGCGATAAAGAAGTAGCCGTAGCGGTTGAGTGCGTCACGAGCGATACGCGCCTTCTGCCCTGCCCGGCTGGTGTTTTTCGGCATAGTCAGGCGCATTTTCTGCTGCATGTCTTTATCTATGGTGTTGATACGGTCCGCCATAAAAGGCGAATGTTCCATGACAAAGCGGCGATTTCGATTGTATGTCGGCGTCCCTTTATAAAATCCAATTCCAAAATTCACCATGGCTTTTGCTGTATTCCATGGCCCAATGCGATTCATCATCGGTAGGATGTTCAAGCCGTTCAAGACGGCTGTACTGGTTCGATAGGCCATAACCGTAAAGGTCGTGTTGCGGCGCATGTTTTCCAGCATACGGGATATTTTATCGGTTTTCTGGATATCGGTCTTCCAGCAGTCTTTCGCCCACTGTTTAAGAGCCGCATAGGTCTTCATACCATAGTTTTCCTGGACGGCCGCTTCCACATCCGGGTGTGATACTAATTTGTATACATCCGTGACAGCTTCACGCATACAGATATGGTGAATGGCTTCGTTGACCGCTGATGGCCATACATCCAAACTCTTATAAAGAATCTGGTTTTTGACTTGCTTCACTCGTTTCTTCGTACTGCCCATACCAATACCCATGGTCGAAGAGCCGGACAGCTGTGTCTTGACAATGTCATCCAGTTCCATTTCATTGGTCCGCGTCGTGAGCTGAGGGTCGTAGACAATCGGATAGTACCCGCCGCTCACTTTGCGGCCATTGATGGTATACGGTTTCACCCGGACACGCCCCATACCAGAGCCGTACAAGCGTTCCTGGACTTTATTCCGCTCCGGCCAGTATTGTTCCAGCTGGCCCCAGATTGCTTCCAAGAAGTCCAAGTCCTTATTGCTTAAAGCCCGCGAGAAAATATCCTCAATCGTGGCTTCATTGGCCTTCTGTGCTTCGTTCTTGACGTGTCGGTTCGCTTCATCAAGGACGCGCTGCCGGCCTTCTTCGTTGCCCCAGTTCAGGGCCATGACGAGGAGCTGTTCTTTCGTGAACCGGTCCACGCTGCCCAGGGAGTACTTTTTATCGCTGCGGATATGCTGCCATTCTTTGTCCGTGTAGATATGGTAAATACGGGCGAATTCATGACATGCTTCCTGCTGCATCGAGAGTTCCCGGCGGCAGGCTTTATCAATAGGCCGATAGATAAACTGCATCCATTCCGGTCCCATGTTCCGCAGCAAGGTTTCTATTTTCGTCAGCGATAAGAGGGCATCGCTCAGGATTCCCTTGCCCCGGTCCTTGCGGGTCCGGTCGTTCTGTTCCTGTTCGGCGTTCCATCCTTCCTTATGCGGGAGAGACTTTGCCAGGCGTTCGGCCGCGTCTGCAATGGCGACGACGCGGCCGTCATCGTCGAGAATGGTATTTGCTTCATAGTCGCGGCGGGATACTTTGTTGACGGCGCGTATGGCTTCGTTGATATCTCTAAATTGTTCCATTGTCAGGTCTTTGTCGTATTGAATACGGTCTTTGCCGTCGACAATGGCACGGATCCACGGCGCCACCATGGCGTCCGGATTCGGGGCTGTTTCCTGTCCCGTCGCGTAGTCCGGCGAAAGGTCCCTATAAATGTAGTCCCAGTTCAATGGTGCCGGGTTGCCGTCCTTATCCAGCGGCGGCCGCCCGTCGCGGTCTGTCATGCCCAGGTTATATGCCAAGTGCTGGATGAAGTACCGTGCGTGCGGTCCCATGCGGACCGGTTTGTCTGCACGCCCGAGCTGTTTCAATATGCCCTTAATGCCGTATATTTCCTGCCCGTTCATGTCGAGGGAACCGCTTTCGCCGGCCATGGCGCGGCGGATATAGTCAGCATTGTCTTTCGCTGCCCGTGCCAGTGCGTAGAATTTCTGTGCATTGGCTTTTTCCATGATAGCCTGTTCAAAGGAGCCGGCGCTCATGTACTGGTCTGCACGGTGACTGGCTGCTTTCGCTTTCATTTCATAGTGCCGCCAGACGGTCGCGTCGTTTACTTTCATGGCATCCAGTTCCTGTCGGGCCAGCCGCAGGGTTGCCGTATAGGTCCCCTGGACCATGTCGCGTGCCTGGTTGAGTCCGTGGATGACGTCGTTCAGCGAGTCTTTCAGTTCTTTGATAGTACGGTCATTTTCGGCTTTTGTCGCCGCTGCTTTCTCATCCTTTTCGGCCAAGCGTTTCTTGAGGTCTTTAATCTGCTGGTTCTTCGTCAGGATACTGTCTTTCAGGGCGCCTTTTTGGGCTTCGTTCTTATCGTATTCGACGCCCAGGATTTTTCGCAGCTGTGCGGCAATTTCCGCATCCGTACCAGAGACGCGGCCGACTTCCCGCAGAGCCTTTACACATTCGGCGATATAGCCGTTCATTTTGCGGCGCATAGCAGCCGCTTCCAGCTGATTCAAGGCCATCTGTCCGTTTGTCGACGCTAACATCTCATCAGCTTCAGCACGTATCATGTCCGGCGTCATGGCCATGTCTTCTTCATAGGTATTGCGGATGGATTCTACATACTGGTCCGTCCGTTCTTCCAGGGAACCGCCGGCGGCTTTTAGTGCTTGTTTAAATTCCGCATCATCGGCATAGCCTAATTTAGCCAAGATGCCGGCGCGGGCTTCTGGCATATTATTGTAGATGTTTTCGTACTGGTAAATGGGATTTTCCGCACACAACTGTTTCTGGTAGCTGATACGCTCTTCTTCTAGCCCCTGCTGCCGCTCCAACTCGTCACGCTGCCGGGCTTCTTCTTCGTACTGGGAAAGCAACTTTTCCTTACATTCTTCTTTGATTTTTTCGACCCACTTCTTTATCATGGCCCCTTCGCTGCCGGAGAGATCCCCGGCGAAGCCTTTGCGGTTCCATGCATCGAGTTCGCGCAGCCGTGCCCAGGCTTCTATTTCATCGTCTGACGCAATCATCCGGTCCATGACACGGCGCACGTCGTCGGACGGTTCTTTGCCGAGGTTGGTCAAGTCCCGGTAGATACTGACAAGCCACCTCTTGAAACGACGGAAAGGGCCTTGTAATTCTTTTACAGGCGCTTTCCCTTCGGCGATATAGCGTTCAAAGGCACGGGCGAAGCGTTCCTGCATCCAGCGTTCTTCGGCGGCTTTAATGGCTACGGTATTGCCACTTTCGCGGGCCTTCCGGATAGCGGCTTCATAGCCTGCAAATTCTTTTTCCAGGAGTGTTCCTTTGTAGTCGTCCAGTCTGCCATCAGCATAAGACGCCCAGTCTTGAATTGTATGCCAGTCCTCGACAAGCTGTTTCGGCGCTCCTTCTTCCTGCACCATACGTTCCATTTCCGTCAAATACATATGGGCTGATTCATGGATGAAAGAAGACTGATCCGCTGCATCGAAGAGGTGGATAGCGCCGGTGTTCGCGTCGAAGGCACCACGGATTTTTCCCTGCCGATATGCCTGTTTATATCCATCAGACCCGATGTACATGACACCGCCAGTTTTGTTATCTCCAAAATAGATACCATAATTGGGAGTACCATCGGAATTGATATAGGGTTTACCCAGGTTATCGTTTACATTTTGCAGGAAGTCACGTATACTAATGTTAGAACCAATGCTTGGTACTGGCCGGTCAAGCCCTTGCTCACTAGAGGAAGAATGTCCGGAGGTACTGCCAAGCATTGGTTCTTTTTCATTTGATATATCATAAGCTCTAAATTGGGTATATTCTCCATCTTCAACACTAAAGCCATGTTTTTGTGCTTTGACAGTAATTTTTACAGCGTATTTGTTGTCATTCATCTCTACAAGCGCAAAAATCAATGAGATTCTATTAGCTTTTCCATGTTTATCTACATGATCTTCCACCCAGATTCCCTTGCGGATAATATCCGGAATAGCTTCTATCATTTCATAATGTAATGTGTTTTGTCGGTTCTTAGTAGCTGCTGCATTACTGGTATGGTCTGTTTTGAAATGATCTACTGATTTTTTCGTAACAATGACTTTGTTTCCCGTTGCTTTATTGACATAGGGGATATACTCTCCTTTGTCGTTTTTCTTAGAAACAATGTCATCTTCGACAGTACCAGGCAGTTTACGGCGTAAATTCCTCCAGTCCATGCCTGCATATTTTTCTTTAATCGTAATGATTGGCGCAGGGGCGTCCAGATTGATGGTCATATTGGTTATCGGTTGTCCGAATTGGACATCGCTTCCAGTTCCGCCAATGTGGATGGGATGAGCAGCGGCAAAGTCTTTAGCCGTGTAGGCTGTGTCTCCGTAGTCCCGGCGGATTTGTGCCCACCGTTCGGCCATGCGGGCGTATATGTAGGCATTTTCTTTGGCTGCCTGGGATACGGCCTGGTTCCCCTGCTGGAAGGTTTTTACAGCGTACTGATAAACGGCCGCACCTTCTTTGCTGAATGTCTTGCGAAGGGCGTAGTCACTATGGCTGAGTTCTTCGAATTTTTCGCCCATATCGCGCAATGTTTCATAGCGCTGTTTAGCAGCTTCCACGTTGGCATCCCATTGTGGCAGGAGTTCCGGCGATGACGCTGCCAGTTCCGCCCGTTCGTTCTTATAGGCCACATCGAGCATCTGCTCTTTCGTTGCTTTCCCGCCGTACTCTTTATACATATCGCTATACCAGGGTTCGTTGTTGCTCATGCGATAGCCGCGGCCGGTCTGGACGTTGTCATGGTCGGCCGTGTCGGCAACGACGATAGACACGCCCTGGGGCTTGTAGGTCCAGTAATACTTAAAATTGACTGCGTCTTCATATTGCTTACGAGCGTCTTTCAGCGCTTCTTTGTAAGAAGATTGCAAATCATAGGGATTGCGATAGACGACGTCACGGGCAGCCTCCTGTTCGACGGCATCGGCATCTTGAAAATGTTCCTGCATGATTTCTTCGGAGATGGCATCGCTCTTATCGTTGGCAATGTCGCGAAGTTCCTGTGCCAGGGCATCCATACGCTGCTTCCGTTCGCGAAGCGCTGCCAAGTGCGTACCGCCCTGGTTCATGGTAGAGGCATCCATGAGGGTATCCGTATCAAACGATTCGTCGGCCCGCTGCGCAAAGACGCCGGTCTTGATTTCCAGATCTGTGCCATTCTGTACCGCTGTATCTACCTGTTCCGGCGTCACTATATCCCGTTTTACGAGGTCGTTCAGTACGTTGACGCCTTCCGAAGTCCGGGCCAATTCCTGGGCATCGGTGTAGATAGTGCCCATATCGTGCTGTTCGGCCTGGCTTTGGATGACGGTTTGATACGTGGACGGAGAATCTGTAGCCAGCTTATTATCCGATTTATTAGCCACAAGGTCTGTAATCATTTGTTTTTCTACGTTGCGCTGATATTCTTCGCGCCAGGCGTCAACTTTGAGGCTGGCAATATTACGCATGGCGTTATAGTGCCCGGCCGTATGCATCCCGGTTCCCATAGCGCCCATGCCGAGGGCGGCCGGGACAGCCTCTACCATAGCGTCGACGGCGTTGTTGAGCACATCGCCGACGGTGTTCCATCTTCCCTTATGATGGATTCCATATTCTACGTTGGTTGCGACGTCACCGATGACGGACTGCACGCCCTCTTCCGTTAATTCAGACAGCGTCCCGCGGGCGTACTGTTTTGCTCCTGCAATGGCAGCAATCTTAGCTAGGGCTAATTTACCCTGGTTTATTACGTCCCGTTGAGCAGCTGCATTGGTCAGCAGAGATTTTGCGGCATCTTTGCCGAAGGCCGCTTTAATCGGACCATAGCCAAATTCCAGCAATCCCAATTCGACAGCCCCATTCAGCGCGCCGACGATGGCACTATCAGCCAGCATGTTCGCCCGACTGTATAAAGTCTTTCCATTCGACTGCTGCTGTGCCATCTGCCAATAGCGGTCAGCCATGGATTGCTTGCTGATTTCATTGTACAGGCCGGTCCGTAACCCCCAGGCGGCCCCGGTCGCACCGGCGGCGGCCAAGATGGCAGCCGAGCCAGCCCCGAGTGTTTCCGGACCAGCCGCGGCGGCGGCAGGAGCGGCCGTGGCCATAGCCAGGGCCATGCCCTTCGGGACATACTGGAGAGCGCGCAAGCCCTGAGTTCCGTAAATGGTCAGCTGCTGCACGGTATCATAGACGATTTTCCCCAGTGCCGATGTGGGCCGGTCTTCTTCCTGGTAGGCTTTGAGACGCTGTGTGATTTCGTCGACTTCCGGTTTTACGGTATCCAGGTCTTCGCCATTGACAGCTTTCATCTGTGCATCATAGAGTTTCACCATATCGGAGCCGGAGTTAAATGCGTCAGCAAAGAGTTCACCCGCATTGTTGAAGGCATCGCCGATACGTTCGAAGATGCTGCGAGTATCATTCAAGTCCCGGTGATTCCGCAAAGCCAGGGCCGCACCAACGGGGTTTTCCTGACGGAATTTCGCCAACTCCGGATAGTATTTATCCAGCGTTTCCGGCGAATACCAGTTATTGCCAGGAAGAAAGTCATTGATAGTCAATAGGGTATCGCGTTTCTTTGTTTCTTCAAGCAGTTCGGGATGATCTACCATATACTGCGGCGACACGCCGAGCATAGGGGCATAGGTATCGGCATCCTTGAGTACCTGCGCATTTTCGTTGAAAAGATTGCGCCAAATGTCGCGGGCCGAATCGACGACCCATTCAGCGGCCTTCTGCCATTCCGGCTTTTCTTGCGTCTCTGGTGGGTTCAAGTTCCCCGTGATGGTTGGCGTTGTCAGTAAATCAGGTATTTTACGCATAACAGGCCGGCCGGATGCGATGATTTCCCCAATTTTTTCATCATTGACGGCCGCTTCCTGGGCTTCGGCTTCATGTCGTTCAGCCGTTTCTTCTGCCGATGGCGTAATCATAGCCTGCGTCTGTTCTTTGACGGGTGTTATTTTAAGGGCATCGCTCATATCGCCCGACGTATCAAAGGTATAGTCTGCCATATTTCCTCCTAATAAATGTAAGACCCGCCACCTTCGGACTGGTCTTCATCTTCCCCATTCGCATAAGCTATATTATTTTCCACGTGTTCCGTAACGCTTTCATCGACGGCATCAGCCGCTTCGCTGATAGCTTCTCCTACTTCACTGGCTGTTTCTGTCAAAGTGTCAACATAGCTATTGTCATCATCACTGCTATCACTACTATCTCCATCATCACTGGCCGCTTCAGCCGATTCGACTACATCGGCCAAGGTCCGTTCGCCGTCAAGGATTTGTTGTACATCCCAGCGATCAATGGTATATGAATTATAGTTCCAGTCTGTAACGATTGCATATCCATCGTCACCTACCGTAATACGAAGGATACCTGCTGCCCGCATTTGTGCCTGTGAATAGCCACCATTCGTCGGATCTGCCGTTATAGCATTGACGCCAAACTGAATCAAATCATTCATAGACGGTTCATTTCCATTGTGTTCGGCACGGTATTGAACGGCTGCCCCGCGAATCAGCTGCTGAATAACAGGCCAATTTCCTTTAAATTCCGCCGGATTGATACCGCTGGCATCAGCAATCTGCTGAGGCGTGATATTGTACATCGGCTTATATTCACCGGTCCCGTTCTGATAATCACTGGCCGCTTTCTGCAAGGTATTGAGGCTTGAAGCTGATAAGTGAATCCCGTGATTATTGCAATAGTTGACTATGTCGTTGAAGGACTCTATGCCGTTGCTTCCGAACAGTGATTTTAGGACAGTCATATTGGCCCCGCTGCTACGAGATCCGCCGCTTCCACCACGACCACCGCCGCGGCCGCTTCCTCCGGATCCGCCAGAGCCGCCAGTACGGAAGCTGACATAGGCACTGATACAGCTTTTCAGCGTCGTATATACATCAGGATTGTTGTAGCCGTATCGCTCTGCAATGGCTAAGTAGGCTTGCGGGTCCAGATTTCCCGATTGATAGAGCTGCTGCATCTCCATTCTTCCCTGTTCGACGATAGCGTCATTAGCTTCTTTTTCCTGCCGCTTCTGTTCAGCGATGATAGAAGTCGCCATTTGCTCCGCTTTTTGGAGTTCTGCTTCGTCATAGATGACTTCTGTATGAGCCGTCACACCGCCGGATTTTTCCAGGCCGCCGTGATAACCGCCTAAATGGAGATGATAGCCACTGCCGGCATCGTGGAAGAGGACCTGGTCAAAGGCGCCGGAGTCTTCAAAGGCTTTGCGGACTTCTTCGGCTTTTTCGGCCGTCGTGCCGTCCGGCAGGACAATGTCCACGGCATCGCCGCCGTTCGGTCCAATGATATGCTGACTTGTAGGACTGCCGCCGACTTCTGCGTTATGTTCCCGTGTGCGTCCGCCGGATGAGATTTCCGCGCCGTCAGCGACGCCCATTTTGTTGAGCATCCCGCCGATAATCGGCAGGGCTTCCCGGAATTCCGGTTTCAGCTGCTGGACCTGTTCGTCGATGTTGGCCCCCTGTGTCGGCAGGTTGTACGGTTGAATCTTGCTGCCGCCGTTGCCGGATAAGTCCATATTGGCCAGGGAGTCATAGTTCTTCTTGACGAGTGCTCTATAGTTTTCGGCCGCTTCACCGCTGCCGTTGTAAGCACGGACGCCTTCCCATTCGTCGCCGCCGTTTTCTTCGATTTTATTTTTGAGAATATACGCGCCGGCACGGATATTCTGTTTCGCGTCTGTATTCCAGCCAGGGAATTTATTATCCAAGTCGTAGGCCTGCGCCGTTTCGTCGGTGATCTGCGCGAAGCCGCCGCCGTCGGCCATGTGCATTCCTTCGATGGTATCGCCGCCAGTTTCTCTCATGCCTGTTGATAGATAAATTCGAGGGTCGATTCCCTGTTCGTGCGCTGCGTCGATGTACATGTCGACGGTCGGGTTGCCCGTGCTGGCACTGCCGCTATAAACCGTTTTCGTGGCCCCTTGACGGATGTATTCGGCACGCTTTTTCGGGTCGTTCGGATACAGGCGAGCCGCTTCTTTGGCCCGTTCTAGCAGGCCATTATCATGTTTCCGCTGCAAGAGCATATGCCGCATGGACGTCAATTTGCTGTCATCGACCCAGGGACTGACCTTTTCCAGCAAGGCCGTAGCTTTGTCGAAGTCCGATGCATTACCACTGGCCGTCAAATTGGTGAGCACCGAGTTGACCATTGTCGTGGCTTTGTCTTTTATCATGGCGTCCATCTTATCTTTCCCGTAGATATTGCCATAGAGAGCATAGGCCGTCGCCGTAATGCGGTTCAGCCCCTTGAAAAGGCCGTCGCTGTTGCCGCTTTCGATGAGGTGGTCCGTTTCGTTCGTGACAAAGGTATTGAACGTGTTGTCCCGATGTTCCAAGTCTTTCGCGTACTGGTATTTCATGACCTGGCCCGCCCGCTGAACGTTTACGTCATCAGCCATGCGCAGGAAGGCATCGTGGGCTTTCTGGTAGTTCGGCAGTCCGGCCATGGCCGATTCCCGGATAGCCCGTTCGCCGGCCTGGTATTGATTGACGACATCCAAGGCATTTATATCCTGCTTATTCAGCAGTCCCGTATCGGGGTTGTTGAGCAGGTCGTTCATGCCTGCTTCGTATTTATTCTTTGCATCCAATACGCTCAGGTTGATTTGGTCGTCGACATAGGCCTGCATCTGTTGCTGAACGGCGCTCATACCAGTTTGCCACACTTTAGCGCCAGACACGTTGGCCCCATAGGCGTTGGATTCGCTTGGAGCCTGGACATTGCCATGGATGGTATTCGGGTCCACGGACGGGTTATAGCTCTTGATCTGCATGATTTCCTCCTAATAGTATTTTTCGAGATTGACCGGACGGATACGCGGCTTGGAATCGTATTTGGCAATCGCCTTATCCAGGTTGACTGGTGTAATTCCCGTATACGTGTAGGCCGGCGTGAAAATGCCGACTTCCTGTTTGAACCGGTTCGTATAGGTATAGTGGCCGCTGCCGTTATAATAGGTGCCCGGGTTAATGTCATAAGCGCCATTATACGTGCCGCTGGTCTTGTCGGCGGCTCCGTAGGTCCGATGGATACCGTACATGGACGCTGCTGTCCCTAGAATCGTGCCCCATAAGGCACTCTTTTTCTGAGCTTGTAAGTTAGCCGCGCTGGTCCGGTAGGCATTGGCCTGGTTCTGATAGTTGACCTCGTTCACATGTTCGGACCAAACGTCATTGCGCTGGTTCTGCAATAAGGTACTGCTGTCATCCCGCCAGGCATCATAGCTGGAAGACAAAGCATCCAAAGGGGACCCGCTGAGTTGCAGTCCGCTGGCGCCGGCCTGAGCGGCTGTCTGCCCAGCGGCTAATTTCATGCGGTCATTCAGCTTAGACTGCTGCGCTGCATATTGTTCGGCAATCTGTTCTTGTTTTACCTGGCTGATACGGGCATTTTGTTCGGCTGCCTTAGCCTGTGCATTATACAGCGCAGATTGTGCGTTATACTGCTGTTTTTGCTGGTTGTACTGATTGATTCCCTGTATGGCTGTAAGGGCCATCATCCACGGTGCGCCGCACATGCTTTTCATCCCCTTTCACAAAAAACAACTGCCACGACATATCTTTATAGATAAAGGGCTTCGAGAATTCCGCGCCGAATGATTTCAGCCAGCGCCGGGACTTCTCGTTGCTCTGGGTTATCATATTCCACATTTTCGGGAACCGCCGCTTCCACTTCGGCAGAATCTGCCGGCCCAGGGCGACGAATTCTTTCTTGTAATGCTGATATAGGTCCTGCCGTGCGACACACCACACGACATGGCCATAGCCGCAAATTACACTGCGGCTGACGCCGAACAGCAATAGCGGCTGGCCATCGATGTAGGCGATGTAATTTTCGTAGTCTACATCGACGGCAAAAGTTTCTAAGTCGGTATCTGTAGCTTTTAATTCCATATCGTCCCGATTCCGCAGGCGTTTTGCCAGCCAGCGGACGTCGGGCAGTAATTCTTTCGTTATCGGTTTAACCGTTATATGCGCTAACCAATCCCCCATCAATACTGACCTCCTTGATTATGGCGTTGAGTTTAAAGGGGTACGGTTCATCACTCATGATACACAAGTGGTTGCGCGTGTTGGCCCCAATATCATATAAAGGGACGCTCTGAGTCAGGTCCCCGGAAAATAAGGTATATTCGTCGGTGTATTTGAGTTCATCCATTTTATCGAAAGTCAGGCCGATTTTACCGCCGTATGTATCTTCGACGCGCAGGGTGACCGCGTTGATTTTATGGACGCGCCCCTGCAAGGTTCCTTCCCGGAGGCTGACTTCCATGCCGGGCTGTTCAATCTTGGTCGTGTATGGCAGACCCGCGATGATACGGCTATACGACTCATCAAGATGCACCATGCCGTCAGCTGGGACGACTTCATCTTTTTGACGGATACCGTCGCCTACGATGGTTACGGTTTTCCCGATGAGGTGCGGCAAAGCAATCATTGTGCCGCTGCCCGTGACATAAGAGTCGGTGTATTGGTCGGTATCGTCGCGCATGACGGCAAACTGTTCCAGATAGCGCTTCGGCTGCCCGTTCACGGTCCGTTCGACGATCGCGTAGAGTTCGTCGTTCTCGTTGCGTGGGATGGCGACAATCCATTTATATTGCCCGTCTGTGACGAAATGAGACCAAGCAAAGACTTTCTGCTCTCGTATCATCGTAAAGGCCAGGAGTACGCCGTCATCGCGGACGAAAAAGAGCGTAGAATCCGGCTCCTGGCAATAAGCCGATGAGAGCAGTTTATGGTTCTTGACTAAGTGCGTAGCCAGAATATCCAGCTCATCGCCGTTATAGTTATCCGATTCGTACTGATAGCCCAGGTCCCGGACGGTCGATCCGGAGCGCTGAACATGGACGATGCGGTTGCCGATGTGCTGCGGCAGGCACGTCGAGGAGCCGCGCATGGTCTGTGACTTCGGATAAGCCTTCGTCGGCGTCAGGACACTGTCGCCGCTGATGACCCATTCATTGCCTGACGTGAGGACGACGAGGTCCTGTGACGGGACGAGGTGACGTATCTGATACGAGTTGCGGACGATGAGGTCCATTTTGATAGCGCTGTCATCGGTGACCGTACCGTCTACTTTTTCGACGGAGAAATTCGGATAATCGCCGGTCTTACTCATCCATAGCGAATAGGGATTCTTGTAGTTGGCGGCAAAGACTAAGCGGTCCTGGAAAAAGCACGACTGCTGGGGGAAACCGTAATAGCTATTCCACGAAGACAGGGCATAGTCGGCCGTTTCGTCGGTACTGCCGAACACATCTTTGACGGCAGCGGTGACGGTCGTCCCAGAATTGACAGCCGTAATCTTTGCCGTCCCCGTATGGGTATAGGGCAAGCGTGTCAGATCTACGGTCAGTTTCGATGAGCTTGCCTCATCATCATTCCAGACTTTGACTATGAGACGCAAATAGCAGCCCTCCGTTTCACTGCCCGATTCCGTGTAGTTCTGGTCGTCATTGGATGTGTACTTGCGATATTCCCGCCAAATGGAGCTTTTCTTTTCCCGCTTCTGAAGAAGGATTTCGTAATGGTGTGTCCCGTGAGTGACGATTTTCCATTTTTCCCCGACATAGAGTTCGCCTGACGTCCAGGTCGTCGTTTCTTCGCCCCAGGAGCCTGATAAGGTCTGGCTGCCGACTTTCTGGTTGAGCTGAATATAGCCACCTTCCATGCCATTGTGAAAAATAGCGGCTTGCGAGCTGATAGTCACGGTTCCAGAGGTTCCGGATGGCGTGACTTTATTATCGACGACGGCATCGAGCATGGCGTCATAATAGGGTTCGGTTATTTCCATGTCGATAAGGTCCCAGCCGTCCTGTTTATGCCGCAGCAGTTTTACCGGATACTGGCCGGAACAAATATACATGACATCGCCGGACTGACTGAATTGCAAGCCTTTAGGATTACTATAAGGTGTACTGATTTCTATGCCCGTATAGGCGCTATCTTTCCAAATCCGGATGTACTGGACGCCGACTTCCAGGAGATACGCGTCAGTTTCAGAGTTGTAAAAACTGACGAGGATAGCGTCCTGAGTGCTGCTTTTGAGTTCGCCAATATACTTGGACCCCTGCCGACGGTAACAGCCGCCATAGGGGCGTATAACGGTGTTCTCCGCATTAAGCAAAGCCGACTTGTACTGGTCTAAATCGACGCGGCTGCCGACTGCCGGGGATATTTCGCCGGTCGTAAAGGCCGGCTGAATGACGTAGATGTTAGCCACGGTATCCCCTCCTTGCGGCGATGTAGCTGCTTTCAAAGGCGGTGTGCGGTTCCATTTCCCGGGCATCCTGGACCTGCGCCTGAGCGATGACAGCCCGGTACAGCTGGTATTCGTTCTGTCCCTGCTGAGGGTTGCCAGTCAGCCGCATAGCCAGTTTCGACGCCAGCAGATGCGAGAATCCTTGCAGGAAAATCGTATCCATCAATTCCGGGTCTTCCACATCCCACGTATAGTCTGCATAGCACTGCTCGCCATTGGTAACAATGACTTTCGTACTGCTGCCGACATTGACGACGTCGAAGCGCTCATAGACGCGGTCAGCGCCGCTGGCATCGGATACGACGTTACGGATCATCAGGCATTTATCGGGATAACCATAGGCAAAATCCCAGCCCGGCACATCGACATCGACTACGGCCAGGCGCTCAATCCGGTGTGCAAACCCCCAGGGAAAAGACCGTAGCACTTCACGACGCGTCGGGTCGTAAAATAGTTTACAAGCTCTCGCATTTTCCACGCCTTCTTCCATGTTTTCAATGACGCCTTTGCCGATATTCGACAGGGCCATGTTACAAATATCTGTATCGGTCATGGCTGCTCCTTTCTATAGAGTGAGGGGCCGAAGCCCCTCCCATCTACAATCTGTGTTTCCGTACGAGGTCGACGAGGTCTTGTTTCGTCGCATCGTCGGGATACGGTATCCCGGCATGTTCCAGGCGAAGTCGCAGCTCATTGGCATGTAAGTCTTCGAGTCTCCGCTTCGGCCCGGCGTTTTTGAAGTGAATGGCCGGTATCATGCCAGGTCCGCATCCATGACCAGGGCGGCCGTCAAGGTGCCACCTGTCAGAGCCGACGCGCCGGTGTATTTGATACGCATGAAGCCCAAGTCCCCATAGGGAACTTTTGTTTTCAAACCGTCGTCTTTTTTCAGGGTATACGTTCCCAGGGTAACAGCTTTTGTAAAGGCTTCGTCCACAGCCGTCTGTAATTCAATGGTCAAATCGGCCGTAGCGCCAGGAGCCGTGACGTAGAGGATAAGCGGATTACCCGCATCCCCTTTTCCGGTCTGGACGACGTCCGACGTACCTGTCGTCGTCCCGTTCAGTGCTTTCTTCCAGTAAAAGGTGTTTTCGCCATCGTAAACCATAGGGTCCTCCTATTCTGTAATAACCGGTTCGGTATCGCTCAGGGCGTCACATTTTGACACTTCCAGGCCCTGTACATAGAGTTTCGGGATTCCGTTCAAGGCTTCGCTCTGTGTGACGTAGATGTTGTTTTTGTCGTTCAAGTACAATTCGAGAATTGTATAGACTTTATCCGATACGTAGAGAATCGGGCGTTTCGGGTTGACGATACGGTTCTTTGCGACGATGATATTTTCGACGAGTTTCTTCCGGTCGGATGCCGTAATCCCTGTCGGGTTTGTTGCAACATCGACGTTGCGGATAGCCGCTACTTTACGGAGATTCTGGACGGCCAGCCCAGCGTCCCAGGAAAACCAGGTAACGAGGGCATTGTACTTGCCCCCTTCGCTATCTTCCACGATATGCTCGCCTTTGTCTTCCATTTTGAGTCCAGCCTGGGAGCCTTTTGGATAAATGCCGGTGACGGCATTTTCGCCCCAGTCGACAATGTACATCGACGTCTGCTTATTTTCCGTTGTGCCGCCGGCGTTAATAGTCTGGAAACCATAGGTTCCTTTATCACCCGTGAAGGTGTTGAAGCGAATGCCCAGGCCATTGAATTCGTCGGGGTTCTTTTCTGTGTCGCCGTAGAACATATATTTTGCCAGGTCCTGCGTGAAGCCTTCGACGAAGGCGCCGTCTTCTGAACGACGGGTTGCTTCTTTGTCCGGTGCCAAGTTGACGATACGGACGTCTACCTGGCTCATGCCTTCCATAAGGCAGCAGGTATCGACAATCTGACGGGTTGTCGATTTCCCCGGCGTAATGCCGCGGTTGATACGGCGGAGCTGGGGATGAGGATACGACGTGCGCAGTGTCGTCTGATTGCCTGTCGGCAGGTTGCCTTCCATCCAGGGGATGTGCTGCATAATCGGGTTGCTCTGGGCCATGATTTCCATGATCCAGGCAATCTTGCCATCGGGATCCATACGCTTGCGCAGGTCCGAAAAAGTCAATGCGGTGTTACCGTAAGCCATAGTTTAGCCTCCTAATATTTTGAAAAATCTGTCTGATCATATAACGAGCGGCCGCTTCCTCCGCCGCTGCCCTGGCCACTGTGTCCCGGGTCTTCGCCCACAAGAGACGCCATTGCGGCCATGGCGCGGATCATGGCAATGTGGTTGCCAGCGCCGGTGAGGTTCAGCATTTGCGTAAAGCCCGGCACTTTTTGTTCCAGGTAGTTCCGCGTCGTACAAGCGGCTGCTACGGTTTCGTCAAATTTTCCGCCCAGTTCCTGGCGGGCTGTTTCGCCCCATCCCTGGATTTCCTGGACGTAGCTGTCCTGTACCTGCTGCGCGGCGGCTTGTGCCGCATCCCGTGCATAGGTCATGCCGAACCGTGCGGCCGCGGTGGCCTGGTCCTGCGTGGCCCCCAGGCCGTGAAGAATGTCGCTCAGCTGGTTCGACAATCCATCATCCATTTCGGCGTTTTCGCCAAAGATTTCATGAAGTGCGCCGGAGTAGTCATACGTTTCCGGTGCGGCCGGCGGGTTCGTATCCTGCGGGGCCGTCGGCGGATTCGTGTCCTGCGGAGCCGGTGTCCCTTCGTCACCACCCAAGGCAGTGGGTACGACGGGAGCGGAAGGGGCGGATTCCGCGAATAACTGTAAGTCAAACATGTTTCTTTCCTCCTTCAATGCGGGCGATTTCCAAGGCGTATTCGTTTTCGGCCTGCTGTTTTTTAGTAATGTGGTCGACATCTCGTGTCAGCATGGCCAGGTATTCCAGCCCGACGGAACGCCTGCCTTCGTTATACGCCGTAATCAAAGCGCTGCGGTGAAAGGTCGGTACGTTGACACGCGCCCGGTCTAACAGACGCATGAGGAACCACCGGCCTTTTCGGTCCGCCAGTACATAATTCAAAGCCTCCTGGTCGAGGCGCTGGTATTCATCCATCATGTTTCCATCCCCATCCATTCTCGTAATGCCGGATTACCGTCATTGGCCGCATCAGTCAGATTCTTTGCCGCCTGGGCCAGCGGGGCCGCCTGCTGTGCCTGCTGTGCGGCCAGGGCCTGCTGCTGCGCTTCCTGTTCGGCTTTCTGCTGTGCCTCCAGGATTTGCTGATATTCGTCTTCCGAGCGGACCATCGTAGCCGGTACGCCGATCCGGTCGAGGTACTTAGCCACGGCATCGGAGAAGTCGACACGGTTCACGACGCGCGGGTCGAGCTGTGCCGTCTGTCCGACAAAGGCCAGTCCCTGTTCAATCGCCGTCAAGCCGGACATTTTCTGGGCCTGTGCCAGCGGAGACAGGTACTCGATTTTGATTTCCTGCCCGTCGAGCAACTCCTGCACTTCGTCCGGCAAGGGCGGAAATACATGGTTCCGGTCGAGGATGTTATAGACGCGTTCCAGCACTTTATTCAGAAATTCTGATTGCAGTCGTTCGACGACTGGTCCCAGCTGCTGAAGCTTTTCCTGGTTCCGGGCCATGACTTCCTGTGCTGTCATCTGCCCCCGGTCGAGCTGGTCGAGCATGAGGAACAGGTCTGTCGAATAGGCCCGTTTGATACGGTCTTCGACGCGGACGATTTTCTGGTCCAGCGTGCCAATATCCAGCTGTCCCTGGAATAAGGGACGAACGGCATTGTTCGGGTCCAGGTTCGCCGTATAGCCTCCAGGGAACAAATTGATACGGTGGGCAATATCCGCCGGCCCCTGCATGGGCGGTTTGATACCGAGTTCGGTAGCCATGGCCGCGTCGTACTCCATTTTTTGGAGCATCCGCGAGTCCGGCAGGGCATACCATGCTGGGCCGATACCGTATTCTTCCAGTCCCTTTACGTCATAGCGGGCTACGGGGATAGCCCATTCTTCAAATCCTGTAGCCGCCAATACTTCCTGGTCATTGGAGCCTTCCACCCAGTAGACAGACCGGAACGGCATGTGCTGGTTTCCCAGTTCGTCGGCATCGGCTTTATCGTTTTCTTCGACGAGCCAGCATACGGTAAAGTACGTGCTGTAGCCATTATTACTGCGGTAGACATCCTGCACGCTCTGCGGGCAGTTCTCCAGGCCGAATTTGCCGACAATCTGGGCCGCTGTCATGCGGACTTTGCGGGCAAAGGTATTGACGATACCCTGGGCATTGGTGCCGAGGGCATAGGTGCCGATGGTATACGGCACAAAGGTTATGCCGCGTCCGGCGGCAAATATGCCCATAGGCGCCTGCCCCATGGGCAGTTCCATGTATACCGTATGGACGGCATTATAGAAGTTACTCCGTGCCAGGACATACTCTGTAATGTCACAGCGCTGATCTAACACGCGCTTGACCATGACGTTGTCGTTGAGCGTCATGTCGGCCAGGGTATAGCGGAACCACTTCCGCGACGGCGGCGTCAGTCCCGACTGGATCCCCGCCGCAAAAATACTGCGGCAGTCGCCTGGCGTCGTGTTGTAGATATTGTCGTCGTGCAGGTTCGGCTTGCCTGGCTGGTCATCGTCGAACTGGCCATCGTAGGGAAGTTCATTGTCCCGTATGTCCTTCCATATATCCAGCCATCGCTGACGGTTCCGAAAGAGTGCGGCATAGCGCTGTATGAGCTTTGATTTCTGCTGGACCGTGTTGGTCTTCTTGAATTTATGGCTGCCCGTCGGCGAGCGGGCCAATTCTGTTTCAATAACCGGTCTCATAGCATCACCCTAACGTATTCTTGCCATTGGTGCTCCCTAAAATGGAGTCCAGGCCGGACCGGAAGTCCCGCAACTGCGTTGCCGAAAATCCGCGTTTCTTCTTCGCATTTTTCGTGGCATCGTCCGTCGTATTACTCGTATCATCGCCGACGTTGACGGTCGTTGCTACGGGGTCTGCCTGCGGGACCGTCGGGGCGCTGCTGCCCCCGCCAAATCCTAAAATACCGCCAATGGCTTTCCCTACTTTTCCACACATAGTGTTACCTCCTCTTGAACAAATCGTATTTCGTATTAGCCGTCCCTATATCCGCATCCCTGCGGAGTACAGGAAAGGCAAAGGTCAGCGCCAGGGCATCTGCTTCGTTCGGAGATGGAAGCCCGCGCCGCTTCATGTCTTCTTTTTTCTCCAGCTGTATTTCGCCTTTAGCATTGACAAAGGCTTCCGGCCCGATGAGGTCGTCATGGATGACGTCCCCGTCTTCGAGTACCCCGCCATCCCGCAGCCAGTCCCGGAGGGCGCCCCACATTTCGGCCCGCTTATTGGCATAGCCCCGCTTTCCGGACGCACTGCCAAAGGCCACGAGCCGCCACTGGCGCCCCATAGTCAGGCCGAAAGAGTACACGCCCGTTCCGTAACCCTGGTCGATGAAGACGGCCTGAGCCTGGTACTGGTCTTCAAAGGTGGCAATCTTTCCGGCGATGACGCCGTCGTTGTCGTTTTTCGCATACGACGCCAGCTTGCGGCTGTACAGTCCCTGCCGCAAATAGATGACGGTCGCATCGCCGCCACTCCATGCCATGTCCACGCCGAGAATAACCGGCGCAAAATTGTACTGAGCGGGCCGTATGGCGCGTTTTTGCGCGTCTTCGACGAGCTGTGCCGAGATGAACTGATTTTCCGATGTAGACGGAAACTCGCCGCGCACGCGGACCCGGAAGAAGTCTGAGTCTTCGCCGTATTGGTCTTCCCATTGTTGTATTTGGGCTTTGTTCGATATAGGTACAGACCGGCTGTCTATCTTCTTTGTGTTCCAGTATTTCCGGTATTTCGTAAAGCAATCATGAAAGCGCCCGGTATTGCGCGTCGGGTTGCCGAAAGCACACCAGATAATCTGGGTATCCGTATCGGTCAGCGCCCCTTCGGCGACTTCCCAGATAGCATCGTCAATGGCCGAGGCTTCGTCGAATACCAATAAGATTCGGCTGCCCTGGTTATGCAACCCGGCGAAAGCTTCCGGGTTGTCTTTACTCCAAGGGATAGCATCAATGCGCCAGGTCCGGTCGTGCCCTTCCTGGATGGAAAAGAGCGACGTTGCCGTCAGATGGAACAGCTCTTTTCCGATGAAACGCCGATACCACTTCGCGAGTTCCGGCCATGTCTTCGTCCGCAGCTGTGCTTCTGTATTTGCTGTGACGACGCCGCGCGTGTTAGGATACGTCGAGATAGCCCATAATATGATCCAGGCGACCAGCGCCGATTTGCCGATACCATGACCAGAGGCCACGGCTTGGTGAATGACTTCATTTGGCGTAGCCAGCCCTTTCCCGATTTTTCGCAACTGCTCCAGCTGCCACTCCTGCGGCGCCTGGCCTTGCAAATCCGGGTCATGGTCCCAGTCAAAAGCAAACCAGACAAAGGCTTCCGGATCGTCACTTACTTGCCCCAGGCAGTCTATGACTTGATAAGCTTCATCTATGGTCATTCCTTTTTCTTCCTTTCCATAGCGGCTTTGAGCCGGCCCTCTGTATTTACAGCCGCATCGATACTCAGGTTCCCTGTTACTTCCGTCTGCTGCTTCTGCTTCCAGTCACTCCCGGCCCGGTTCGTAAGATAGAAGATACCGGCCCGCGTGTCCGGCGGATAGTAGCAGAGGCTGTTTTTCTCCGTTGTCGTCGTAACCTTCTTGCCGTCTTTTTCGACGGTGACAGTTTCGGACTCGTGGATTTTCTTTTCGATTCCCAAGGCCCGCGTCAGGAGTGCATTTTCTACGCGGGCGATGCAGTATTCTTTCGGCTCTTTGAGGGCCTCCGAAAACTCTACATGTTCGGCCTGCCATTTGTAAAACGTAGACAGGCTGATACCGATGTAGTCGGCGATTTCATCATTAGTCCATCCCTTGCGGCACATAGACTGAACAATCATCATGTTTTTCGCCGTGTTGAATTTAGCCCAGGTCACAGCGCGGCGCTTCTTAGTTTTTATTTTGCGCGCGCTATTTGGGCGCGTATTATTTTTATTTAAAAATATCTTTTCCCGGCGAATCGGTGTTCCCCGGATTTTATTGGCTGTCATTTAAAGACCCTCTTTCTGGACCGATAGGGGACCGGCTCATGGTTCAGATCTGACACATGGCGTTTCGCTCGATGATATTTCAGTTCAAAACACACACAGCGCTCATGGACGATTTCCAGGCGCAGGTTCGTACAGATTTCCATTTGATTGAACTTACAGCGGATGTTATCGCAGTGAATCATGGCCGTCCCCCCTTTCTGGGTACAAAAAAGGCGCTCCGCGGTTAGGCGAGCGCCCGTATTTTGTTTTTTTCTGACACTATCATTTTACCACAGGTTCGACTCCTATTTACTCCTGTCTTTTAAAATCTCGATAAATTTCCGCATCCATGCGGCCCGTATCAGACTATTCAACTGCTCCAGTGCCAGGCGGTGACTGTTATATGTCCGGGACGGCGATAAGTGAATCCTCATGGCGACTTGTTCCCATGTCAGGAAGTCGACGTAGTAGTATTTCAAGATGGCCCGCGACCTGGCATCTGGAAGCAGGGATATAAAGTCTTTTCCCATTTCCCGGATTCGATAGAGTGCCGCTTCTTCGCGGGCAATCTTTTTCACAAATTGTTCGATGTGAACGGGGATACGCGATAAGTCGTTAGGGCCGCCAGCGCTGACACAGGGCCGCGACGGGTTCGAGACTTTCAGGCATAGCCCGTTTTCCTCCAGGTAGCGCTCATACTTCAGCTCTTCCAGCTCGTAATGCTGTTCCCGAATCAACAATAAGAATTGCTTTGCATCTACGATATTAGCTCTGACAATGTCCACCTTACCACCTCAACAGTAAATACGTAATTCCGAGCCAAAAGATAATCGCCCAGGCAATCATTGCCGTCCATACAATCCGTTTCAGGTCCACGCTATCGGTCCTCCTTCGGTATCCGTGCTATCGGTGCCCAGTACTGTACCCGCTTCTGGTCGATAAGCTGCTGTACATCGTCGACAATCCAATATTCCCCATCAAAAAATCCACATACCGGGAATCCGTATTCGGTGTCGGCGTACATCGCGCATAACACGCGACGTCCTACTTCAGGCATTTCTTCCTTCGTTGCTACCCATTTCATCACATTTCACCCTTTCCTTCATTTTTCTTCGTTTTTTCGTGGAGAACCCGCAGGTGATCCAGTTCCTGATACAGCGTTCGTGCTTCATACTGTGATTCGGCAATATAATTTTCCGTTGTGATATTCCCGTTAACATGTTTATCATGAAGTTTCCAAAGGCTGTACGTTCTCTGCCAGATGCTTTCTGCTACTGTCTGGTATTCTTTCAGTGCCAGGTTTTCTTCAGAGTCCATGGCATCCTCTTCGTTTTCCGGTTCATGTTCCGCTTCCACCGCCGCAGGACGTTCCGGTTCTCGACCAGCTTCCACCATAGGCCGTGTTTCTTCTTCCGGCTCTTCGTCCGGTTTGTCGTCGATGAAGTCCATGATAGTTGTCTGCCGCGGATCATCGCCCGGCTTATTACTAATGCCGTTCATGTCTTTATAGTGGCGGACATCGGCCAGGCTGATTTCTTCTATGTCGAATTTGGTCATTCCATCTAACAGGCCCTTTTGGTCTTCTGGCCGTAACTGGCAGATTTCATAGGCCACGGATACACCGAGTTTTCCGTCTTTCATTTTCTGCTGTAAGTCGACGATGAGGTTATTGTAAATAGCGCAGAGTCGGCCAATGGTTCCGCTGCTTTTATGCAGTAAGGTCTGCATGGCCTGCCGCTTCGTTTCGGAGATGACGCCTTCCTGCCGCTGGCGGGTGATGATTTCATCGGCCCGCTGCGCTTGCAGGACTTCTTCCCATGGCGTCAGGATACGGGCCGCACTATTGGCCCTAATGAGTAATCGTTCCGCCTTCGCATGGTCCGGCTCGATTTCACAAGGCAGGTCCGCTTCCACGTCGGCCCCGTCGACCAGCAGTTCTTTGACGGCCTGACAGCGCCGGTGCCCGCTGATGATGATGTACGTTCCATCGCCCTTCGGTTCGACGATGAGGTTTTGGCGAACGCCGCCGTCTTCTAAAATGCTGGCTTTCAGCTCATCCAGACTACCGATGTGGTAAAAGTTCGCCGGGTTCGGGATGAGCTTGCCTACGTTGATGGCCCTCACGGCCCGTGCCGTCTTTTGCGGTACGAAGCCCAGGCTTTCTGCTAAATTCATGTGCTACCTCCTGTCCAATTTGGACAACCTGTCCACGATTTCATTCATGACACGCCGATACTGCCAGGCCGGCTTGATGCACATTGGCTTTAAATGATGGTCCGGCCCGGTCAGTTCTGCCAGGGGCTTATGCTCGATAGTCGATTCAGCCACCCAGGCACTGCGGCTGATGGCCGTCGGAAACAGCGGCAGACGTTCGCCAAGCAAAGCCTTTACGTCATCACGGTACCATGCCGGCTCATCGTGCGTGACCAGGACACCCAGCACTTTCGCATCAAAGCCCGCTTCCTGCAAGTAGCTTAACTGCTGCATGAGGTTTTCCAGGCCGTGCGTGCTGAAGGCATCCAGGCGGATAGGGATAATCAGATAGTCTGCACACCGCAATGCTCCCGCCGTCAGTTTCCCCAGGGCCGGCGGACAGTCGATAAGGCAAAGGTCGTAGTCGTCGGCAAAGCAATCGACGTCTAAGGCCACATCTTCCATACCCGATAGCGATAAATTTCCAGGGATAATGTCCAGCCAGGGCCATTCCGTGCCGACCGGGTTCAGCTGAACAGGTCCGTCCGCATCATAGCGGCTGAAATATTGCGACAAGTTCCCCTGCGGGTCCCGGTCGACCAAGAGGACACGGCGCAAGCTGTTCCGCTTCGTCCCTTTGAGTTTTTTTGTTCGATGGGTTGCGTACAAATGCCCCAAGTTGGCGGCCGTTATGGTTTTGCCAACGCCGCCCTTGAGACTGTATACGGCTATTTTAATCATGGCCATGCTCCTTTTCATAGACAAATTTCAAATGACGGAATTCACTTTGCACACTAAGACCGGATTTCTGGCAGCGCGTCTTGATCATGGCCATCATCTGGCCATAGCCGCCGATACCCATTTTCCGTCCCAGGTCTTCCACTTCGGCCATGAAGCTTCGCGTTTTCGGCTTCTTGATTTTTGGGGCCGGTTTATATTCCGGGTGTGCATCGTGCCAGCGCAAATTGATGATACTGCGGCTCAGACGCTTACATTTTGGGCTGCAATACTTTTGGCCGCGCCTGGCATCGGGCATGGTACGCCCACAGATACAGCACACGCCATGGGTCGGATGATAAATCCGCTGTTCAGCTGCCACGGAACAAGCTTCGCACAAGTTTTTCTTTTGACTTGTTTCAAATGATTTTCCGCACAGTTCACACGTAGCAATCATTCTTTGAGCGCCCCCTTTTCACCGTACAGACGGTGCAGGTAGTCTACGCAAATATCCCGTGCGACTGCCGGCGCCTGGTGATGGCGAATGAAATGGCAGTGCGGGCAAAGCATGACGACTTTTGTTTCTTCGTCACTGCGATAAATGCCGCATGGTTCATGGTGGTACTTTACGCCATATTCAATCGGCACGCCGCACCAGATGCAATGGCCGCCGTCGCGTTCGTAAATCGTATCGTAGAATTCCTTTGCCTTGCGTCCCGTCAGGTGGACTCTCTTCTTCTTTTCAAGTGCTGCCATTTTTTGGCCTTCCTTTCATTGGTCCGGGTACGATAGACCCGGAACTTGACCAGGCGCTTTTCGTAGATGTACTCCACGCGCCCGTAACATTCTTTCCCGGTCCGCTGCCCGCAGGCGAATTCGACGAAGTGCAGGATTTCGTCAATCTTGATGCACTCGTTTTTTCCGAGCAGCAGCGTGTTTTCCCGTCCCTCTGCCACGGCAGCGAATGGTCCCGGTTCTTTTCGGATCAGGTACACTATGGGAATCCTCCTCTCTTATCATGCGATAGAACATGTAAGGGAACCCGTACGCCGTATAGCCGTACTGCACCGGCTTTTCGATGTAGTAGCCCTTTTTCGGTTTGGGGTCTCGCCATGTCTTCGATTGAATGACTTGTTTTTCGACCTTCGGTTTTCGGAGGTTGCGGCTGCACCGATAGCGCGAGCGTTGGCAGCGTTCCTTCTGGCAGTACGTTTCCCGCGTCTCTTTGACCAGGTACTTTGCTACCCGTTCCGCATCTTCCGGCGCGCTGTCGTAAAAGCGAAATGCCTTGTACGGAATCCTGCCCCACTTCCAAAGGGCTTGGTATTCCCGACGTCCCCAACCTATGTTGTTGACGAGCAGGTGATGGTGGGGCCGGTGTCCCTGCCCTTCACTCGTGCCGATCCATTTCAATTCGTGTCCCGCTGCCCGGTAATGCCGCCGCAGCGTGAGAATGAAATTGTCGAATCGTCGTTTCGCTTCTTCTTCCGTCGGTTCCTCTCCTTCGTAGGTCAGGTCCAGGCGGATATCATCTTTGCCGAAGTTCTCCAGGATGAGCAGGCGCAGGTTGCGGACGGAATTCTTCTCGTTCACCTTCCATTGCTCCGCGCAGGTCTTCTTTTCTTTCTTCGCCCTGGGCATCGACGGGGTCCGGTATCGGGACGTGTGATATTTTCTTACCTCGATGACAGGTCCTGCTGTCACGGTCTCCATGACATACATGTCGTACCTCCTGCCGTCGGTCGAATGTTTGTATATTTAATACCTTTAAGCAAGTGTAAAATAGGGGCTTCCCCCTATCGGTTTTTCCTTGCTATATGTTATACTTGTAGTGTACCGACGATCTCTTTTTGCAACACAAGGACGAAAAGCGCTTCATTCTTTATGAGTGAGGCGCTTTTCTATTGCCCTCATGTCATTACGGAATTTCTCTACCGCCCGGCCGCCGCGAGTTGCCGGCAGCGGTCCGGATGCTGCGAGTGTTTCCTTAGATACTTTCTTTATGCCGTACCAGCAGGACCACAACATAGTCCCCGCAAAATACGGGCATGTCTTACAGTGTTCCTGGCAAATGTCCGTCTCCCTGGCTTTGCAGTAAATCCAGCTGTTCGACGGTTTGCCGCAGACGGGACAATTCATCGTCCCTCGAGCAGTGCGAAAAGATCTTCGCCGTCATGCTTCGCCAGGAACGCGTTGAGCGTGTACTTCCGGATGCTCTTCGACGTTCCCCGTCTCATGCATGTCAGTGCGCCCGTCTTGATGAGCTTGCCGACAATGGCCGGCGACGTCCGCAGGCGCGCTGCCGTTTCATCAATGCTCATGAGACGGTCCCCGTCGTCCGGGAAAATTCTGTCGTTCATAGCTGCCTCCTAAAATTTAATAATCAGGCGCTGGCCCGGCTGAATGTCTTCATTCCCGCCAATGTCGTTATCTCTTTGAATTTTCCAGATAATACGGCGGATATCATCGTGGTTACTGGCTACGCCGCCGGCAATGTCCCAGAGGGTTTCCCCTTCTTGGACGTAATGAATCTGCTGCCGTTCCACGGTCTTGACTTCCTGGCCGGCCGTATGGCCGATATACGCGCCGATGCAGAACGATAGCGCCAGCCCCAGCCCTACGGTTATGATTCTGCGGGCTTTTGACTTTTTCGGTGCCGCGCTGTGGTGATCCCTGATTTCCATGACTTTCATTTTTCATCACCTACTTTATAGGACTGCGAATTGGCAATCGTGAAAAAGTTCGGCTTGTATTCCGGATGCGCTTTCATCCATGCGAAGAAGACGGTTTCGATAGCGTCGTTCAGTTCGTCCTGGTCTTCTTTCGTCACATGGTCCAGCCAGCCTATGCAGTAATCCCCGGCTTCATCGTAGGCCTGGTCTTGCAGCCGATCGAATAATTCGTCGGCAATCATCACAACGGGACGGAACGCCTGCACCTGGCCAACCCATACCGTCGAGCAGTCCTGCTGCCGGGCATCGTCCATGGCTTCTTCCAGGGCTGCCTCTTTGCTGTCAAAGAAGACGCCGTTATAGTCTTCTTCATCGCCCAGGGCGTACGCCCACTTATCTGTCATTTCCATTCCTATCCCTCCTCGTTACCAAATCATTCTTTCGCCTTTGTTCTCTTCTACTTCGTCGATCCATTCTCTTACAATTTCTTCTGCAAAAAGCGACCCGTAATGTACGGCGATTATGTCTATGACGGCTTCGACGTATCCCAGGGCTACACCGCATTGGTGTTTCGCCCGGTCCATATCTCCGCCGCCTCGTTGGCAAAGCTTCTGGCAATGGATCGAATAGCTCCAGCGATTTTTTACGCCTTTCTCTACTTTTTCAATTTCTTCATCTGTCATGGCGCTACCTCACAAACCACTTGGCAGCCCCATTGATGACGTCCACAATCATGGCCGCCGGGCTGTCAAAAGCGACCCGGATAGTAATGTGTTCATAGCTTCTCAAGTTGGTAACTTCGACTTCGCTTTCGTCTTCCGTCAAAATGAAGCTCAAATCTTTTCCGGCATATTCTGCTGCCCGTTGAAGACAAGCCAGTACATCCCGTTTCTGTTCCCATTGACCACTCATGTTTTATCCTCCTTCCCCTGGGCTTCTTCCTTTGCCTTCCGATATTCTTCCAAAGCCTGGACATTAGCCGGGTCCATATAAAACTCTAAAATGTCTCTATAGAATTCATCCAACATCGTCTTCACCGCCTTTTTTCATTAATTCTTTTATAAAAAACGTTCCATGTCGTCGGCATCGTAAGCGTCTATCGCGCTTATCTTGTCCACGCGTTCCCCTGAGTTGGCGTTGATGACGGCCAAATATACGCCGCCACCAAACTTTTCAACCAGGTAATTATGGATGTCTGCAAACGTAATATTCCCGCCTTTAGGCTTTCTGAATACTTGTACCAACGTTCCAGTACAATCCCTATATGAATTCATGATTAGTTTTTCCATGTTCACGTCCTTATAATACTTTCGAAGTAATTCGCTCAATTATATATCTAGTATACTAGATTTTTAGCTTATAAGTTCAGTCCAATTAATATCCAATGCATTAGAAATTGCTTCTATTGTAGACAATTTAACTTCTACAGTCTCACCATTTTCAATTTTAGATATAGTAGCTCTAGACACACCAGACTTTTTGGACAGTTCTTTTTGGGTCATTTTCTTTGATTTTCTAATTTCAGCAATATTGTATGCCATATCTAGTTTCCCCCTTTCTTATGTCTAGTTTACTGGATTTATATTTTTATGTCAAGTCTATTTGACATATAGTAGGGATGTACTGTAAAATGTAATTGACATTATTATGTTTTGCGGGGGTATTGAAATGAAAATTGGTGAATGGGTAAAAACTTATAGAAAAGAACACGGACTATCAATGCAAGCTTTTGGTGATATGTGTGGGTTAAGTCGAGCGTATATCTCTATCTTAGAAAAGGGAATTAACCCTACTACTAAGAAATCATTTTCTCCAACAATTCAAACCTTACAAAAAATCGCCGAAGTCACTGGCCTAGATTTAAATATATTAGATAAAGATCAATCCGTAATTATTAATGCAGAAAAGAAATCTAACAAATCTATTTCATTAACTGCTGATGAAACAGAACTTCTTGCATTGTATAAACAACTTGATCCCTGTGATAAAGCTGAAATTCGTGGAGAAATAAAAGGCATGTTACGTGCTGAAAAATATCAATCGAAAATTGAAGAAGGAAAGGTAATCTGATATTTATTAAATTTAGAAAAGGGTGAATTATTAAGCTAAAGGAGTAACACTCATAAGCATATGCACTGATTGTAGCACAACAATTTTTAGAACAGCGCTGTAATTTAATCATTGTCAATTTCAAAAGAGGGTGTCATTATGCGTAAATTCTTAATTTCAGTAATGCTTATTTTATCTATGAGCGCCTCGGTATTTGCTATGGACATTAAATTGAATTGTATGAAAATCACTTTACCTCAATCCATAGTTAATAATATTACTATTCTCAATTCTAATTCTATTAGTATCTTGACCCCAAATCATTTGCTTATATATACTACCAATCCTCTGACCTCTACATCAGCTAATAAATATATATCATTCTCTGCTATTCCTCATTTATATCCTAAATCGGGGGAAGATTTTTTAAATACTTGGAGAACCAATCTCATGAACAAAAATTCTGATATTATTTTCTCTGAAATTATTCCCGAAAAGAATGGTGTATTGTCCATTTTAAAAGCAGATAAAGGGCATTACTATATATGGTGTAATTTCATTAGCAATAACTATTGTTATTCTATTACATGTTCAAGTAATTCAGATTTTGATGACACTAAAGAATTGGGAATGAAATTATTTAATACAGTTTCATATTGGCAATTATTTGGAGAATAAACGCCTTTGATTATTATTTAACTTTAATTTATCGAGGGGATGATTTTCTTGAATACAAATACCCTTCCTCAAATTGCTCCACGTTGTCCACATTGCGGTATTACTATGCAAAAGCGTCATGGTACTTTTGGATTCTTTTGGGGTTGCCCCAATTATCCTAAATGTCCTTTTACGCTAAATTATCCTAGTGGTAAATTATCCGCATCACAACAAAAATTTTTAACCGGACTCCGTGATATTGAAAATCTCTGTAAATCTTACTCATCAAAACTAGCTAAAGAATCTGATACAGCAACTATCCAGTCTCTACTGCTTTCATTTGAAGACGAGTTTTCCATATCAAAAAAAGCGCTTACCTCTTATCTTCAAAAGCAAAAATATTTCTACATGAGAGAATATATCAGCACATTAGCTGGCTTAGTATATTATTCTGGAGCAAAAGCCTTATGCTCCAGAGGCGAGTTTACGGAAGCATTGAGAATTAACGGTATTGCCCAGGGGTTAATTCACTCCACTGATGCAAATACAGAAAAGCTCCATACTTTAGATGCTTATATTCGTAACAAAATGAAACACCCTGATTTTATTTTACCTCCACTCAATAAACCAGTTTCTGATGCTCAATCTATTTCTCCGCGCGCCTCTGGTAATGGATACATCAAAGTAGCTGCTACCCCACATTCACGTTCCTTTTCAAAATTCAAATATATTTCACTATGCATAGTAATTTTATTGGCCTTCTTTACACATGGCTTTGGCCTGTTAAGTCCTTCAACATCTAAACAGAAAGCCTCACCGCCAACAAAACAATCCATTCCGCTAAAAAAGGCTCCATCTTCTAAGAAGGATACTTCCCCCATTGTACTTCCTGCAACAACGGGTCCAGGTTCATCTACCAAATCTTTTCAACCAACATTACCTACAAATCAAGATATTCAAAATCCAATTTCCACCACTTATGTAGGAAATGCACGCACAGGAGTTTTTCATCGTTCTGGGTGTCGTGCTGAAAGGCGGATGAGCGAAAGCAACCGCATCTACTTTGATAATCGGGACGAACTTATAAATCGTGGATTTAGGCCTTGCCTAATCTGTAAACCATAAAAAAATCCCGTATCCTTCGAACCAGGATACGGGACGCGCCGGCGGTATCACTAGTACCGTATCGGCATTTGTAAATAACCAAGTAATAGGCTGATTTACGGTATCATTATATCATGAATCAGCCCCATTCGCCTACGAAAGGACTGATTTTTATGTCAACAAATGCTGTTATCTACGCACGCTTTTCCTCTGACAAACAAAGAGAAGAATCCATCGACGGCCAGATCCGCGAATGTAAAGCCTTCGCCCAGGCCAATCAGTTAAACGTCATCGCTATTTATATTGACCGGGCCATGTCGGCCCGCACGGATCACCGGCCGGACTTTCTGCGGATGATTAAAGATAGCCGGTCCGGTTCCTTCGATTATGTCCTCGTGTATCAGCTCGACCGCTTCTCCCGCAGCCGGTACGACAGTGCTATTTATAAGCATGAGCTGAAGAAAAATGGCGTCAAAGTATTATCAGCCAAAGAAAATATCACCGATTCGCCGACGGGTATCATGCTAGAAGCCATGCTCGAAGGTTATGCTGAATACTATAGCGCCGAGCTGTCGCAGAAGGTCCGCCGCGGCATGACGGAAAACCTGCTGGAACATAAGTGGAACGGTAGCCCTGTCCCCCTGGGATACGCCTTAGACGCAAACCATCGGCTTGTCATAGATCCGGACATGGCACCTCATGTAAAGGCCCTTTTCGAAATGTTTCTAGCCGGGAAAAGTTATGCCGAACTTGCGCGGTATCTCGATGAAAAGCATATCCGGACCGTCACGGGCCGAAAGTATACTGGCCCCACGGTCCATAACTTGATGAGTCGCCAACTCTATACCGGCACTTATACCTGGGGTGGCCAGGTAATTGAGGATTTTTGCCCGGCCATCATATCAAAAAGCAATTTTGCCCGCGCCGCCTTGCGCATGGCCAACCGGAAAAGAACTGCCAAAGACGGTATCCCTATGAGCGTGCGCCGCAGTCCAGAGTACGCATTAACAGGCATCATCTACTGTGGCGAGTGCGGCCGTACCATGACCGGTTATTCCGGCCGGGGACAGAATGGTGATCGTTATTACTATTACCGCTGCAACAGCAACAACAACCGCTGTCGTCAGACGGAAAAAATCAAATGTAAGAATCACCCTATTCGCCGCAATCGCCTAGAAGATTTGGTATTACAGACGACGGTCAATATCTTGTCCGACAAAGAAGCTGTGGCGGCCATTGCCGAGCAAGTATCCCGCATCAAATTGGAAAACCCCTATGCCTCTGAGCTGTCCAATATCAAGTCACGACTTGCGGATCTGAAAAAACGACACGACAATTCTGTAAAAGCCATCGAAGCCGGCGTCATGTCTCAAGCCATCATGGACAATGTCTGCAAGTATGAGGCCGAAATGGATAACTTAAAAGCACGTCAGGAAAAAATCAAGCTTGCCACCCCTTCCCTGCAAATCGACCCGGTCGCCGTCGAATATTTTCTGAAAAGCCTATTGCTAAATAAAAAACAACACGATAAATACCGCCTCGATCTCTTCGAAGCTTTCATTCATCGTGTTGTCGTCTATCAGAATAAAGTTGAAATCCAGTACAACTACTTGCCTGGACATAAACTCGAAAACCCGATAACGACGCCGCTACCGGGTTGTTCGAATTTGAATAAAGTGGTGGGCCCACTTGGGTTCGAACCAAGGACCAACCGGTTATGAGCCGGTGGCTCTACCACTGAGCTATAGGCCCAAAGGATAAGGCACAAGGCCTTACCAAATCATTATACGCTAATTGACATATGACGTCAAGGATGGATTTCGGCTTAAAGGAAATCTTTGATTTTTTCCCGTTTGCCCCAGTTGCGGAGTTTGCTCAGGGCTTTGCCTTCGATCTGGCGGATACGTTCACGGGTGACGTTGAAGTGCTGGCCGACTTCTTCCAGAGTACGGGGACGGCCGTCTTTGAGGCCGAAGCGCAGGTAGAGGACTTTGCGTTCCCGGTCGGTCAGACAGGAAAAGACGTCTTCGATCTGTTCTTTCAGCAAGATGAAGGAAGCAGCGTCGTCAGGGGCGACGGCTTCCGAGTCTTCGATGAAGTCGCCGAGGTGGGAATCTTCTTCTTCGCCGATCGGCGTTTCCAGGGATACCGGTTCCTGGGCAATCTTCATGATTTCCCGGACACGTTCTACGGGGATGTCCATCTTTTCGGCGATTTCTTCCGGCAACGGTTCGCGGCCTTTATCCTGCAGGAGCTGACGGGAAATGCGGATCAGCTTGTTGATGGTTTCGACCATATGGACCGGGATGCGGATGGTCCGGGCCTGGTCGGCAATGGCGCGGGTAATGGCCTGGCGGATCCACCATGTCGCATAGGTACTGAATTTATAGCCTTTGCTGTAGTCGAATTTATCGACGGCTTTCAACAGGCCCAGGTTCCCTTCCTGGATGAGGTCCAGGAACAACATGCCCCGGCCGACATAGCGTTTGGCAATGCTGACGACGAGGCGCAGGTTGGCATCGGTCAGTTTCTTCTTGGCAATCGTGCCGGCTTTGATGTCTTCTTCTGTCGCATCGGGAGCATTGCCCTTTTCAATGGCCTTGGCCAGGGTAATTTCTTCTGTCGCCGACAGCAGGGGGACGCGGCCGATTTCTTTCAGGTACATGCGGACCGGGTCATCGATATTGATGCCTTCCGGTACGCTGAGGTCGACATTGTGCAGATCCGGCACTTTTTCTGCATCTTCATCATCTATATCATCGTGTTCATTCATGGAATCATCTTCGCCGATGATGTCGATGCCCTTGTCGGCAAAGACTTCGTACATCTTATCGATCTGGTCCGGCGTCAGTTCGTCTTCTTCCATGAGGTTCATGATTTCTGTATAGGTCAGACTGCCTTTCTTCTGCCCCATTTGCAAGAGCTGCTTGATGTGCTGCAGGGCCAGGGCCTGGCGTTCTTTTTCACTCAACGGTTTCTTTACGGCTGCATCCTTTTTCTTGGACGTCTTACGGCGCGTCGTTTTCTTCGTCGTTTTTTTCGTTACTTTCGTATCATCTGTCGTTTTATTCACCATGGTGTACAGGCTCCTTTCTGCTCCTCAAGACCATTGTTTCATTTCATCGTTAATTTTTTTACAGGCTGCAAGCTCTTCAGCCAACCTTGCATCGCCATTCCGGCTATAAGTAGCAGCCAGGCGGCTGTGCGCCAGGTACTGCTTTTGTAAATCGGCCAGGCGAAAGCGCTTGACATAATCCATCAGTACATTTTCGTCCATTGGGACATCTTGTAGAACCATAATTCGTGCTACTTCTTCGGCCTCCTCAGGAGTTAATTTTTGCTGGATGTCATGTGGTGTGTACATCCCTTGGTGTGCATACGTATCCAAAATGAGCTGGTAAATATGGCGCCGTCGCTCATCGGCAAAGAGGTCCGGCGAGACTTTGGCCTGGACCCGCCCGCAGGCAGCCGATTTTTCCAGGAGGAAACGCAGGATATTCTCTTCAGCCACGGCCATGGAGCCGTTCCCGCGGGCTGCGGCATTTTCCTGGGATACGGACTGGGAGATGACGACCTGCTGCTGGCCCGCTTCCGGGTGGGCAGCGACGTATTTATTGAACTCGCTGCGCACGGCGTTTTCCCCGATTTGGAGCTGGCCTGCCAGTTTCTTCAGGAAGGCTTCCAGGAGGACCCGGTTATCGACGGCGGCGACGACGGGAAGGACCATGGCCGTAATGGCCGATTTCCCTTCGAGGGTCGTCACATCGAACTGCTGCAGCGCCCGCATGAGCATGTAATCGAGCACATTCGGCGCTTCATCGACGGCCTGGCGGAATTTTTCCGGTCCGGCGGCGTTGATGTATTCATCAGGATCCTTCCCCTGCGGCAGGGACAAGACGCGGATGCGCATGCCCAGGCCGCGGACGATTTCCATGGCCCGCCGTGTCGCCTGCCGGCCGGCGCCGTCCATATCGTACCCCAGGACGAGTTCTTTGGCCTGGCGCTGCAAGAGCCGCGCCTGTTCCGGCGTAAAAGACGTCCCCAGGGACGCGACGACATTACGGATGCCCCGGTTATGAGCGGATACGACATCCATATAGCCTTCGACCAGGATAGCCTTGCCCTGCTCATAAATCGCTTTATGGGCCAGGTCCATGGCGAAGAGGAGCCGCCGTTTATTGAAAATCGGCGTTTCCGGCGAATTGAGGTACTTCGGCTTGCTGTCGTCGAGGACGCGGCCGCCGAAACCGACGATGCGGCTGCGGCCATCGCGGATGGGAAACATGACCCGCCCGCGGAAGGCATCGTAAAAGTGGCCGTTCTTTTCCTTGGCCAGCCCCAGGAGGACTAATTCCCTGCCGGTGACGCCTTTTTTCATAAAGGCTGTCGTCAGCTTATCCCAGCTTTCCGGGGCAAAGCCCAGTTTGAAAGCTTCGATGGTATCGTCCGATACGTGGCGTTTGTGAAAATAAGCCAGCCCGGGCTGGCCGTAATGGGTCCGGGTCAGGCAGTTATGGAAAAAGTTACCTGCCATTTCGTTGATCTGATACAATCGGTCCCGCTGCTTATCGCGGGCGATTTCTTCGGCCGACCGTTCGACGACAGGCAGGGCGAGGTGTGCCCGTTCGGCCAGTCGTTCGACGGCATCGGAAAAGGAAAGGTTTTCTTTTTTCATAATGAACTGGAAGACATCGCCATGAGCATGGCAGCCGAAACAATAGAAAAAGCCTTTGTCGGCAGCGACGCTGAAGGAGGCGGTCTTTTCATTATGGAAAGGGCAGCAGGCCCAAAAGTTCCGGCCCTGCCGTTTCAGCGACACGTAATCGGAGATGACGCTGACAATGTCATTGGCCTGTCGGACCTGTTCGATAAATTCGCTGGAAAACCGTTTCACTCATATCACCTGTTTCATTTCAATAACGCTGACGTATATATTATTCTCTATCCACCTGTGAAATTCCTTCTTTAGGGAACACTCTTTTCTCGCAAATCATAAAAAATGGATACATAACATTCCTATGATATACTATTTCGACGCGGAGCGTCAAGTTTCCTTTTCCAGAAGATGATTTTTTCTAAAAAACCGCACGCTCAGGCCCTTGCGGGCTAAAATATAGCCCACATGATTTCACGAAATGTATGGATTTATTTATTTTCATTTTGTATAATAGATGTAGACAAAGCCAATATAGGGGAAATGCATATGATTCATTTTACCGTCGGGACGATTACCCGGCCCACATCCTTAGGCGGCGCCTTGAAACACTTCGGCGTCTCATCGACGCTGCGGCGCCGGATCAAACACAACGGCATCTGCACCATCAATGGACAGGCGGCGTCGACGCGCGACTTCGTCCAGGAAGGGGATGAAATCTGTGTCACCCTTCCGGAAAAGAATCCCTTTCCGCCAGAGGATATACCCATTGGCATCGTCTACGAAGACGACTACCTCATGGTCGTCGACAAGCCGGCAGGTATCCTGATGCACCCGACATCCGCCGTCCGGGACGGGACCCTGGCCAATGCCGTCGCCTATCACTATGAAAAGACGGGCCAGCACTGTTCGTACCACCCAATGCACCGCCTGGACAAGAATACGTCCGGCCTCTGTATGGTCGCCAAGGAGCCGCAGATCCAATATGCTTTCGATAAGCAGGACCTGGGGTATAAGCGTTTGTACTTAGCCATCTGTGAGGGACGATACCCATCGCGGGTCACAACTGTACACGCCCCCATCGGAAGATGTCCCGATAGCATCATTACCCGCTGTGTCCGCCTCGACGGAAAGCCGGCCTGGTCCGATTTCACCTGCCTCGCAGCTGGTAGGGACTACAGCCTGCTCCAGGTCGTCCTGCACACGGGACGGACCCATCAGATCCGGGTCCACAGCAGTTACCTGGGCTATCCCCTGGCCGGCGACGACCTCTACGGCGGTTCGCGCCGCTTCATCGGCCGCCAGGCCCTGCACGCCTACTGCCTCCAGTTCACCCACCCCATGAGCCATCGCTTCATCACCGTTAATTCCCGGCTGCCTGAAGATATGGACGCCCTCGTCCAACGGGCCGGCTGGAATTATATATACTAAAACATCTTTACGTATTATGTAGGAGGAATGTAAACATGCCATTAATTGGAACTACAGAAATGTTTAAAAAAGCCTATGAAGGCCACTATGCTATCGGCGCATTCAACATCAACAACATGGAAATCGTCCAGGGCGTCACCCAGGCCGCTGCTGAATTGAATTCCCCGATCATCCTTCAGGCTTCGGCCGGTGCCCGCAAATACGCTAAACCGCCGTATTTGAAACATCTCGTAGAAGCAGCTTTGGAAGATCATGATCTCCCCATCGCCCTTCACCTCGACCACGGCGCTGACTTTGAAACCTGCAAAGACTGCATCGACGGCGGTTTCACTTCCGTCATGATCGACGGCTCGAAACATTCTTTCGAAGACAATATCGCCCTCACGAAAAAAGTCGTTGAATATGCACACGCTCACGGCGTCGTCGTCGAAGGCGAACTGGGCCAGCTGGCCGGCATCGAAGATGATGTCAAAGTCGCTGCTCATGAAGCTCACTATACCCGTCCGGAAGAAGTCGAAGAATTTGTATCCCGCACGGGCGTCGATTCCCTGGCCATCGCTATCGGCACCAGCCACGGCGCATTCAAATTCACACCGGAACAGTGCACGCGCAACGCAGACGGCGTCCTCGTACCGCCGACACTTCGCTTCGACATCCTCGAAGAAGTCTCCAAACGCCTGCCGGGCTTCCCGATCGTCCTCCACGGCGCTTCTTCGGTCGTACCGGAATATGTCAAGATCATCAATGAAAACGGCGGCAACCTGGCCGACGCTATCGGCATCCCGGAAGACCAGCTCCGCAAAGCGGCTTCCATGGCTGTCTGCAAGATCAATATCGACTCCGACCTCCGTCTCGGCCTGACTGCCGGCATCCGTCAGCACATGGCACAGCACCCGGAACATTTCGACCCGCGCCAGTACCTCGCCGACGGCCGTCAGTTCGTCCATGACATCGTCGCTCACAAGATTAAATGCGTCCTCGGCTCGGAAGGCAAAGCTTAATCGTATGTCTTGTAAAAAAGGTATTGCTTTTTTCTGCGCCATATGGTAAAATTTCTTCTAGTGTTCTTGTAAATTAGGGAGGTGAATCCATTGCCGCAGATTAAATCCAATATCAAAACGATGGAAAAAGACGCAGCTCGCCACGCAGCTAACTCTCAGGTTAAATCTTCTGTTCATACTGCTATCCGCCGTACGACCGAAGCTATCGCCGCTGGTGACGCTGAAGCTGTTAAAAAAGCATTCGATAAAGCTAGCAGCGTAATCGACAGCGCCGCACAGAAAGGCGTTCTCCATAAAAACACTGCAGCTCGTAAAAAATCCCGTTTGGCTTCCAAAGTCAATGCTATGGGTAAATAAGCTTGACTGAAAAGGGGGACTGGCGCATGAAGGTTTCGACCATCATGCACGGTCCCTTTTTCGTTTATGTTTGAGGTTTGAAGCTTGAAGAAGGCCTTTAAATTTAAAGCCATCCGCTAACAACTAACTGCTAGCCACTAACAACTTTAAAGGGCTTGTCGTTGTGCGACAAGCCCTTTTTCATACAAGGAGGATGCTATGTTCCCCCATTTATTTCAATTGCGCCATTTCTTGGTCCTGTTCTTTCCCCTGCTCCTGACGCAGATGGCCCAGGTCGGGACGGCCGTTTTCAGTTCGATTTTCAGCGGCCGCGCCGGGACGATCGACCTGGCCGGAGTCGCCGTGGCCGTCAATATCTGGTATCCCGTCTTTGCCGGCCTGTGCGGTATTTTCTTCGGCATCTCGCCGATCATCGCCCAGCTCCGGGGTGCGAAAAGGACCGAAGAAATCCCGCCGTACATCATGCAGAGCCTGTACCTGAGCCTGGGCTTTACAGTCGTCATTTTCCTGGCCGGTGCCGTTCTCATGCCGCCCTTCCTCGACTTCATGGGCCTCGACGCGCCGGTCCGCTACATCGCCTGGGAATACCTCAAGGCCCTGGCCCTGGGGCTGGTCCCCATCTGCCTGCAGGCGACGATGCGCTATATCGTCGACGCCCACGGCAAGACCCACGTTTCCATGACGATCTTAGTCATCAACCTGGTCCTGACGATTCTCCTCTTCCGCCTGCTCATCTTCGGCGCTGGTCCCATTCCGGCCATGGGCGGCATCGGCACGGGCTATGCCATCACCATCGCGTCGTGGCTGTCTTTCCTGCTCTTTGCAGCTGTCCTGCAGTGGATGGAACCGTTCCGGTCCTATCACCTGTGGAGCCGCCTGCGGCCCGTCAGCTGGCATCACATCCATCACCAGCTGGAATTGGGCATTCCCATCTTTATCGCCGTCTTCTGCGAAACGAGCCTGTTCTCCATCGTCGGCCTGTTCATGGCCGAGTTCGGCACGTTGTACCTGGCCGCCAACCAGGCCGCCATCAGTTATTCGACCCTGACGTACACCCTGCCCTGGAGCATCAGCCTGACGGCGACCATCGTCATCGGCTATGAAGTCGGCGCCCGCAATTACGCCGCAGCCCGGCAATACGCCGTGCTCAGCCAGATGACGGCTTTTGTCATCGCCCTCGGGCTCATCGCCATGACCTATCATTTCATCGACCCCATCGCCAGGGTCTTTACCAGCGATGCCGAGACGTTCTGGGCCATCCGCATGTTCATCTTCTATGCCGTCGCCTTTTCCTTCTTCGATGCCGCCGGTACGCCGGTCCAGGGCATCCTGCGCGGCTATAAGGACGTCAAGATCATCACTTATGTCGCCTTCGTGACGTACTGGCTCATCAGCATCCCCATGGGCTATGCCATGGCCCACGCCACGTCTTACGGCCCCTATGGCTACTGGATCAGCCTCATCATCGGCCTGGCCATCAATGCCAGCGCCCTGAACTGGCGCCTGTGGAAACATACGGCCTGGAAAGTTCCCATCTCATACCCATCTACTAAGGAGTGATTTTATGCCAACTACTCAGCAATTAACGGCTTATGCCCGCGTCCTCTTACAGAAGGGCCTGAACCTGCAGCAAGGCCAGACCCTGGTCATCAACGCCCCTGTCGAATCGCACGACTTCGTCGCCCTCTTGACAAAAGAGGCCTATACGGCCGGCGCCGCCCAGGTCGTCTGCAACTGGCGATCTGACGCCATGGCCCGCCTGCGCTACGAACACGAAGACCAGCAGTACTTCGAGTCCCTGCCGGACTGGCGCCGCGATTTCAGTCTCTATTACTACCATAAGAAAGCGGCCTTCCTCAGCCTCATCTCGGCCAACCCGTATCTCATGGACGGCATCGACACTAAGAAGATCTTCGCCCAGCAGAAGGCCCAGAACGAAGCCCTCAAGGAATACATCGACGGCATGATGGCCTCGAAGACGACGTGGCTCGTCGCCGCTGTCCCCAGTGCCATCTGGGCCAAGCTCCTCTATCCGGACCTCGACGCCGACGCCGCTTATGAAGCCTTGTGGAAGCAAATCCTCCAGTCATCCCGCGCCGACGGTGCCGATGCCCTGGCCGACTGGGACTCCCATCTGGCAGAGCTGAAGAAACGCCGGACCTGGATGACGGATCAGCACTTCACCAGCCTCCATTATACCAACAGCCTGGGGACGGACCTGACCCTCGGCCTGCCGGACGGCCATATCTGGCAGGGCGGAATGGAAGAGACGGCAGACCACCTGCTGTTCAACGCCAACATCCCGACGGAAGAAATCTATTCCGCGCCTAAGGCCGACGCCGTCAACGGCACGGTCTACAGCACCAAGCCCCTGGTCTATAACGGCAACCTCATCGACAAGTTCCACCTGACCTTCAAAGACGGCAAAGTCGTCGCCGCAGCCGCCGAAACGGGTGAAGACGTCCTGAAGAAGCTCATCGCCATCGACGAAGGCGCCTGCCGCCTCGGCGAAGTAGCCCTCATCCCCTACCATTCCCCCATTTCCCTGTCGGGCATCCTCTTCTATGAAACGCTCTTCGACGAAAACGCCTCGTGCCACCTGGCCCTGGGCGCATCGTATCCGACCTGCCTGACTGGCGGCGCCGATATGGACAAAGACGCCATCGCCGCAGCCGGTCTCAACGATTCCATGATCCACGTCGATTTCATGGTCGGTTCGCCGGACCTGACCATTACCGGGACCAAGGCAGACGGCACGACGGTGCCGGTCTTTACCCATGGCGACTGGGCACAATAACGATTTTCCATTGACAAGCCCGGCCATCCGTGCTATTATAAGACGCAACAACCATATACCCTTCATCCAGAGCAGCTGAGGGACTGGCCCGATGACGCTGCGGCAACCCCCTATCGGGAAGGTGCCAATTCCAACGGAACATTCCGACAGATGAAATGAAACCGTATATACGGCCGTCATCTGCATGACGGCCTTTTTTGTTGTTGTTTTTCCCTAGTTACGCCTATTTTAAGGAGTTGATATTGTGATTACACTGAAAAATATTACCAAGACCTACGGCGGCTCGGCTCAGGTCCAGGCCCTGAAAGGCATCAACCTGACCATCGAAGACGGCGAAATCTTCGGTATCATCGGCAAGAGCGGCGCCGGCAAATCGACGCTGGTCCGCTGCATCAATATGTTAGAGAAGCCGACGAGCGGCCAGGTCATCATCGACGACAAGGACCTGACCAAGATGAGTGAATCCCAGTTGCGGGCAGAACGCAAGAACATCGGCATGATTTTCCAGCATTTCAATCTGTTATCATCCCGTACGGTTGCCGAAAACATTGCCTTCCCGCTGGAACTGATTGGGGCCTCGAAAGACGTCATCGAAAAGAAAGTCGCATCTCTTCTGGACCTGGTCGGCCTCAGCGACCGGGCCGGCAATTACCCGTCCCAGCTCTCGGGCGGCCAGAAACAGCGTGTCGGCATTGCCCGCGCCCTGGCCAGCGACCCGAAGATCCTGCTCTGCGACGAAGCGACGTCCGCCCTGGACCCGCAGACGACGAAATCCATCCTGGAACTGCTCCAGGACATCAACAAGCGCCTGGGCATCACCATCGTCGTCATCACCCATGAAATGGCCGTCGTCAAGGAAATCTGCCATCGCGTCGCCGTCATCGAAAGCGGCGTCATCAAGGAAATGGGCCGCGTCGTCGACATCTTCACCAATCCTCAGTCCCAGACGATGAAAGACTTCGTCACGTCCATCATCAACATGGAACTGCCGGCAGGCATCAAGAACCTGGGTGTCACCAATCAGCCTGCACCGGACCGCAACATGCTCGTCCGCCTGCGCTTCAAAGGCGCTGCCACCAACGATCCCGTCGTCGCCGACGTCGTCCGCAAGTTCAACGTCGAAGTCAGTGTCCTCTATGGCAACATCGACTATATCCAGGATGAACCCTTCGGCTACCTCATCGTCGTCATCATGGGCGATATGGAAACACAGGCCAAGGCATTCTCGTATATCAAAACATTACCGATTGGAAGTGAGGTTTTAGGTTATGTCCCAAGAAATAATTAAGTTAATGCTCCAAGGCATTCAAGAAACATTCTATATGGTCGCTGTCGCCACGATCATCGGCGGCATCATCGGTATTCCCCTGGGTATCACCCTGGTCACGACCAGCAAAGGCCATATCCTGGAAAACCGCTTCATCAATCAGATTCTTGGAACCATCGTCAACATCATCCGTTCCATTCCGTTCATCATCCTCATGGTCGCCATCATCCCGCTGACGCGCCTCATTGCCGGCACGTCCATCGGTACGACGGCAGCCTGCGTCCCCTTGACCATCGTCGCCATCCCCTTCCTGAGCCGTCTCGTCGAAACGTCCATCCGCGACGTCGATTTCGGCCTCGTCGAAGCGGCCGAATCCATGGGGGCTACGCCCTTCCAGATCATCCGCAAGGTCCTTATCCCGGAAGCCCTGCCGACGATCATCAATAACATCACCGTCCTCATCGTCAACCTCATCGGGGCATCGGCCATGGCCGGCGCCATCGGCGGTGGCGGCCTCGGGGATATCGCCATCCGCTACGGTTACCAGCGATTCCGTCCCGACGTCATGCTGGCGACGATCATCATCCTCATCGTCGTCGTCAACGTCATCCAGGCCGGCGGCGACTTCGCATCGAGAAAAAAGAATAAGAAGTGATAGAAAAAGGGCTTGTCGCGCGTGCGACAAGCCCTTTTTAGTGGTTAGTGGCTAGCAGTTAGTGGTTAGCCGCGGTCCCATGGACCGCTTTGTAGGGGCCGTCCCGGAGGGCGGCCCGCTCATGCCAATGGATCACGGGAGTCTTACATATACCCGACGGGTTCGTGAATGGGATTTCCACAACGGGCCGCCCTTTGGGACGGCCCCTACGAACCACGAGCCACGAACCACTAACTACGAATCTCCAATGCCCCTACAATATCCTGGATGTGTTCGATGCCTTCGTCCTTACAATACTGGTCCAGGCCTTCGGCGATAGTTTCTACGGCTCTGGGGTCCACGAAGTTATGGGCCCCGACGGCGACGGCGCTGGCACCGGCCAGCATAAATTCGACGGCGTCCTGCCAGGTCGTAATGCCGCCCAGGCCGAGGATGGGGATGGATACGGCCTGAGCCGTCTGCCATACCATGCGCAGGGCAATGGGTTTCACAGCCGGGCCGGACAGGCCGCCTGTGATGTTGCCCAACAGGGGGCGGCGGCTCTTGATGTCGATGGCCATGCCCGTCAGGGTATTGATGAGCGATACGGCGTCGGCACCAGCCGCTTCGACGGCTTTAGCCATGACCGTAATATCCGTGACGTTCGGCGACAACTTGACGATGACCGGTTTCTTCGTATGGTCCTTGACGCTGCGCGTGACTGCAGCGGCCGCTTCCGGCTGGGTCCCGAAGACGATGCCCCCTTCTTTGACATTGGGGCAGGAAATATTGACTTCCAGGGCGGCCACACCATCGACGTCGAGCTGGGCTGCCAATTCGCCGTACTCTTCGGCAGTACCGGCCGAAATATTGACGATGAGCGGCGTCTGGCAGGCCTTACGGACCTTGGGCAGGATGTCCCGCTTAAAGACTGCTACGCCCGGATTTTCCAGGCCGATGCAGTTGAGCATCCCTGCCGGCGTTTCGGCGACGCGGACACCGGGATTTCCCGGCCGCGGCAGCGGCGTGATGCCTTTGGAAATGATGGCCCCGACGTGGTCGAGGTCGAGAAAATCACTGTATTCTACGCCGAACCCAAAGGTTCCCGAGGCTCCCATGACCGGTGTCTTCATGGAAATCCCGGCGAATTGGACGGCAATCCGTTCGCTGATCATGCAAAGACCTCCTTCGCGTCAAAAACAGGACCGTCGGCACAGACTTTATAGCGCTTGCCGTCGAGCTGGCTTTCAAAGGTGCAGCCCAGGCAGACGCCGATGCCGCAGGCCATCCGCTTTTCCATAGATACTTCACAGGCGATGCCGGCCTTGGCCGAAGCCTGGGCAATGGTCTTCATCATGACCGTCGGGCCGCAGACCGATACGCGGTCGATGGGCTGATCGGCAAAAATCTGCGGCAGCGCATCGACGGCAAACCCTTTGATGCCCTGCGAGCCGTCGTCAGTCGTCACGTAGATCCGGCCGGCATAGGGTTCAAAGAACTTCGTCCAGAACGTTTCGGCTGCCGTCTTTCCGGCGACGAGCACGACGGGATGGTCCAGGCGCTTTGCCAAGAAGATGAGCGGTGCCAGGCCGACGCCGCCGCCAGCCAGCAGGACCTTGCCCGGTGTCGTCGTAAAGACGCCTTCCCCTAACGGGCCTTCGACGCTGAGTGCATCGCCCTGGCGCAAGGTCTTCATTTCGGCCGTACCGACGCCGACCAGGCGGTAAATAATAGTCACATTGCCCGATTCCGTATCGGCATCGACGATGCCGAAAGGACGGCGTAAAAAGGTCTGTCCCCCATCGCGGTGGACATTGACAAACTGACCGGGCCGCGCTTCTCTTGCGATTTGCGGCGCATGGAATACCATTTTCCAGACTTCGGGAATAATGGCTTCATTCTCGACGATAGTCGCCATTTCCAAGAATTTTTTCACCCTCTGATCATCCTTCCTCTGTTTGCAATAAGTCGTCTTTATTGTACCACAGAACTGCCGATTTTCGTAGCCGCGATTATAACTGCCGCTTCTTGCCGATTTCCTGGCGCATCTTCTTTATATTGTCCCGGAAAAGGCCTTCTTCCTGCATGGCAATCCGCGTATAGAGGACGTCGCCGATGGCCATGTGGATCAGGCGCGATGCCCCGGCTTCCGACGTATACTGGACTTCACGGCCCATGCCGCACAGGCAGACATCGGCTTCCCCGGCCAAAGGCGACTGGCCGTGGCTGGTGATGACGATGACCTTGCCGCCGGCCGCCTTGGCAGCCCGGACGGACTGGAGCAGTTCCTTCGTCGCCCCGCTGTGGGACACGGCCAGGACGACATCTGCTGGCGTCATGAGCGCCGCTGCCGTCACCTGCATATGGGAATCGGCATATTCCCGGATGGCCAGGCCCAGGCGCAGGAACCGCGTGGCCATATCCATGCAGACCGTCGCCGAATTGCCGAAGCCAAAGACATAAATCCGCCGGGCCTTCAAGATGAGCCGGGCCGCTTCATCGACGGCATCATAATCGAGGAGGCTCAGCGTATCCTGCAAACCTTCGGCGATATTGGCAAAAACCTTGGACGCCACCTGGCGGCCCGTATCGCCGGCCTGGATATCGTGGAAGTCCTTCTGCGGCGCTGCCGACAAATCGGCAGCCAGCATGAGCTTCAATTCCTTCAACCCGCTGCAGCCCAATTTCTTGCAAAACCGGGAAATGGTGATTTCCGAACTCTGCGCATGAACGGCCAGGTCCGCTACGGTCTCTTCCATGACCTCGCCGGGATGATCGACAATATAATCGGCAATACGGCGCTCTGACTTGGTCAGACCGCCGTATGCACTGCGCAGGACAGGAAATACCTGGAGCTTCATTTCTTCCATCGTCTTCCCTCCTACTTTCATATTCACTTTTATTTTAGCCTACAAAGAGATTCAAAACAAGTACACCAGCTAAACCCATGACGGCAATGATTGTTTCCAGGGCGCACCACGTGCGGACGGTCTGTTTGACCGTCAGGCCGAAAAATTCCTTGAACAGCCAGAAACCAGGGTCATTCGGCGGGCTGAAGATGAGCGAACCGGCGCCCGTAGCCAGGACCATCAGTTCCGGATTGGCACCGGTGACGGCGCAGATAGGGGCAGCAATACCGCCAGCCGTCAGGGCTGCTACCGTAGCCGAACCGCAGGCCGTGCGGATGACGGCAGCGACCAGCCAGGCCAGGAGCAGCGGCGACAAATCCGAACCGGCGACGAGGTTGCCGATGTACGTGCCGACACCGCTGTCGATGAGGACCTGTTTCAAGGCACCGCCACCGCCGACGATGAGCAAGATCATGGCAATGGTCAGGACGGCATCCTGGACGGTCTTCATGACATCTTCCATGGATTTGCCCCGGCCCAGGCCGAAGGTATAGATAGCGATGGCGACGGAAATGGTCAGGGCAATGTCCGGCTGACCGAAGAAGGTCAGGATATGGCGGGCCGGGACATCGGCACCCATGGTCAATTTGGCAATAGCCGAAGCAGCCATGAGGATGACCGGGACCAGCGCCGTGAAGACGGAAATACCAAAGCCAGGCATTTCGTCGTCCTTAAAGATTTTCGGGTTGTACATGCCCTTGGGGATTTCCGGATTGATGTCCCGCGTCAGCGTGCAGTACAGCGGGCCGGCGACGATGGCCGTCGGGATGGCGATGATGGCACCATAGACCAGGGTCGTGCCGATATCGGCATTATAAATGATGGAAATCGCTGTCGGGCCCGGATGAGGCGGCAGGAAGCCGTGCGTGACCGACAAGGCCGCAGCCATGGGGATACCGACTTCCAGCAGGGGAATCTTGGCTTCCGCCGCAATGGTGAAGACCAAGGGGATGAGCAGGACGAAGCCGATTTCATAGAACAAGGCGATACCGACGATGAAGCCCGTCAGGCAGACGGCCCATTTGACCTTTTCCCGGCCGAAGACGTTGATCAGTGTTGTCGCAATGCGCTGGGCACCGCCGCTTTCAGCCATGAGCTTGCCCAGCATAGCACCGAAGGAAACGACGATGGCCAGGCCGCCGAGGGTCCCGCCCAGCCCTTTTTCAATGGTCGGGATGAGCTTGTCGATAGGCATGCCTTCGGCCAGGCCGACGGCACCGGCGACGAGGAGCAAGGCCAGGAAACTGTTGAGCTTGACTTTGACGATGAGGAAAAATAAGACGAGAATGCCAATAGCGAGTATGACGAGTGGCATAATGAGAAACCTCCTTTATTTTGTATAATGTTCATGCCAATGATGATGGAAGGTGCCGGCTTTATCGACGCGCTGGAACGTATGGGCGCCGAAATAGTCGCGCAGGGCCTGGATGAGGTTGGCTCCGACCTGAGGGCTGCTGTAGGCGTCGAGGTACTGGAGCGAAGCCGAAAAGGCCGGGATGGGAAGGCCGTTGGCAATGGCCAGGCCGATGATCTGCCGCAGGGCGCCCTGGTTGGCATTGATTTTAGCCAGGAAGAAATCGTCGAACAAGAGATTATCCAGCTCCGGATTCTTGTCATAGGCTTCGGTGATCTTGGTCAGAAATTCGGCCTGGATGATGCAGCCGGCCCGGAAAATGGAAGCGATGGCGCCGTAATCGAGGTGCCAGTCATACGTTTCCGAAGCGCTCTTATAGAGGGAAAAGCCCTGGGCATAGGCGACGATCTTGGCCGCATACAGGCTCTGGCGGACGGCTTCGACGAAGTCCGGGCCGCTCTGGGCCGTCAGGGCCGGCTTGGCAATGACATCCTGCGCTTTGGCACGGCCTGGTGCGTTGGACATGACGCGGGCATTGCAGGCTGCCGTAATCATGGAAATATCGACACCCTGTTTCATCGATTCGATGCTCGTCCAGCGGCCGGTCCCCTTCTGACCGGCGGCGTCTACGATCTTATCCAGGACCTGTCCGCCTGCTTCGTCGTCTTCGGCGAAAATATCAGCGGCGATACCGATGAGGAAGCTCTTCAGTTCGCCCTGGTTCCATTCATGGAAAATCTTAGAAATGGCGGCGTTATCGTAACCGCCGACGTGTTTGAGCAATAAATAAGCTTCGGCGATGAGCTGCATATCGGCGTATTCGATGCCGTTATGGACCATCTTGACGTAATGGCCGGCGCCGTCTTCGCCGATATAAGTGCAGCACGGCTTGCCATCAGCCGCTTTGGCCGCAATGGCTTCGTAAATGGGCTGGATTTCAGGATACGTTTCCTTATTGCCCCCCGGCATGATGGCCGGACCGCGGCGGGCGCCCGTTTCCCCGCCCGAAATGCCCATGCCATAGAAATGGATGCCGTCTTCTTTGCAGCGGTCGTAGCGGCGGCGCGTATCGCCGAAATAGGAGTTGCCGCCGTCGATGATGATGTCACCTGTATCCAGGAGGGGCAGCAGCTGGTCGAGCATGCTGTCCACAGGCGCACCGGCCATGATCATGAGCATGATTTTGCGCGGCCGCTTCAGGGAAGCCAGGAAATCCTTCAGCTCGAAGTAGCCCGTAATCTTGTCATGGGGCCGTTCCTTGAGGAACTGTTCCGTCAGATCCGGCGTATAGTTGTAGACCGAAACGTCGTAGCCGTGGTCGGCCATGTTCAGGGCCAGGTTACTGCCCATGACGGCCATGCCGACGACGCCAATATCGTGAAGTGCCATAGGTATCTCTCCTTTTCACTGGAAATTATAATTTCTGCTGGTATGCCGTAATGTCGGCAAATTCTCCCTGCAAGTTATGGTAGAGCCGGACGAAGATGTCGTAGAGCTGCTGGTAGACGGCTACGTTTTCTTCGATAGGCGTATAGATTTTCTTGGCGTGGACCAAGTCGGCCGTATCGGCGATGCTCTTCAATTTGCCGCTGGAAATGAATCCCAGCACGGCCGCCCCGAAAGCAGCGCCTTCACTGTTGTCCGGCAGGGTGATGGGCTGATTGAGGACGTCCGATAAAATCTGGAGCCACAATTTCGACTTGGTGAAGCTGCCGCTGACGCGGATGTCCTTGACGTCGCCAAATTCCTTGAGAGCTGCCATGACGCTGTTCAGGCTGTAGCAGATGCCTTCCATGACGGCGCGGATCATGTGGGACCGGCTGTGATTGAGGGAAAAGCCGAAGAACATGCCCCGCAGTTCCGAGTTCCAGTACGGCGCCCGTTCGCCCGTAAAATACGGCAGGCAGATGAGACCGTCGGCGCCGGCATCGACGTGTTCTGCCTTCATGGTCATCAAGTCATAGGGGTCGATGTCCAGCGTTTCCAGGGCACTGCCGCCGTAATGGCAGATTTTATCGCGGACCCAGCGCAGGATCATGCCGCCGTTGTTGATGGCACCGCCGGCAACCCACATGTCGTCGGTCAGGTTATAGCACCACGTGCGCATCTGCGGGTCCGTCTTGGGCTGGCGGGTCAGCATGCGCAGGGCGCCGCTGGTCCCGATGGTCCCGCTGAGCTGGCCCGGTTCGACGGCACCGATGCCGACGTTGACCAGGACGCCGTCCGTAGCGCCGATGACGACGGGAAGGCCGGCCGGCAGGCGCAAAATCTTGGCAGCGTCTTCACACAAACCCTGGCTGTACGTCGTCGATACGACAGGCGGCAGCTGGTCTTTAGTGACACCGGCATAAGCCAGGATTTCATCATCCCAATCCAAGGTCCGTTCGTTGTACATGCCGCTCGTGCTGGCTGCGGACTTGTCGATGACCCATTGGCCCGTTAAGTGATAGAACAAATAATCTTTCAATGATCCGACATAGCGCATCTGGCGGAAGAGTTCCGGCTGGTTCTGGCGCAGCCAGATGATCTTGGCCAGGGGATAGCAGGCATGGATGGGGCAGCCCGTCCGTTCATAGAAAGACCGGCACAAGCCTTCGTCTTTCTTCATTTCCCGGACAATAGACGCGCTGCGGCTGTCAGCCCAGGTCTGCATGTCCATGAGGGGTTCTTTGCCTTCGTCGAGGCCGGCGAAACTGTGCATGACCGTGCTCAGGGCGATGCCGGCCAGCTCCTTGTTCTTATAGCGAAGCTGAGCGGCCGTCTTGCGGATGACTTCCTGGACGGCTTCCAGGATCTGGAGCGGACTTTCTTCGGCCCAGTCCGGATGGGGTGTCAACAAAGGATAAAAAGCTTCCGACGAGCAGACATTGGTCCCGTCTTCCGTATAAGCAATGGCCCGGACGCCAGTCGTACCGACGTCGACGCCGATCCACACTTCCTGGTTCGCCGAATCCATAGGCGTAATGGTATTCATGAGTCATACTCCCTTTCACGTATTTGGCTAAGGAATCTTCTTGATGACTTTATGATACCATTTCCATGGACTATATGCAATAAAAATATCATTTTAAATTTTATATTTTGATACTTTTATATCATAAAAATAGGCCACGCTATGCGTATAAGGAAAAATCAGCCGTTAGCGGTTAGCGGCTGGTTTTGCGAACCACGAACAGCGGCCTGCGTATTTGCTTTTTTGCCCTTTCTGTGCTATAGTATTTTTGCAAGAATGATAGTTTTTTATCATCTCAATATGTAATCATGATATTTACAGGAGGGATTCCCATGAAAGTTATCTTATTGAATGGCAGCCGCCGCGAAAAAGGCTGCACCTATACAGCACTGTCTGTCGTCGCCGATACGCTCAAAGAAAACGGCATCGATGCAGAAATCGTCCATGCCCTTCCCGATGACGCCATCGTCGACGCTGTCGCCGAAAAAATGAAAACCGCCGACGGCCTGGTCATCGGCTCGCCGGTCTACTGGGCTTCGCCGTCTGGTGAAATCATCTCCTTCATGGATAAACTGGCTGGTAAAGCCGGTGCTGCCCTGACCCATAAAGTCGGCGCTACCGTCGCCTCGGCCCGCCGTGCCGGCACGACAGCCACGCTGGACGTCCTCAACAAATACTTGTCCTACCACCAGATGGTCAGCGTCGCTTCCAACTACTGGCCCATGGTCCACGGCAATACGCCGGAGGACGTCAAGAAAGATGAAGAAGGCCTGCAGATCATGCGGACCCTCGGCCGCAACATGGCCTGGATCCTGAAATGCATCGAAGCCGGCAAAAAAGCAGGCATCGAAGCCCCGGCAACAGAAGCCAAGATCATGACCAACTTCATCCGCTAAGGACTCGTAGGGATAAGAAATCGTAGGGACCGTCCCAAAGGGCGGCCTGCTCTCGTAACCCACTGGCTCTCCTCATAGGCGAGCTGTCAGCGATGCTGACTGAGAGGTTGCTTTTCATAGTTGTTGGCATGAAAGTTGTTGGCATGAAGTTACTACAAACTGCAAACTTAATACTCGAAAAAGAGGCTGTCACACAAAGACAGCCTCTTTTTCACTCAGAAATTTGTTGTATTTACTACAGCTTTTTCCCCTTATAATGGTATAATAGAAGGCGTACAACTTTGAAAGGGAGTTCCGTTTATGTATCCTATTAATCTCGATCTCACCGGCCAGGCCTGTCTGGTCCTCGGCGGCGGCAGCGTCGCCGAACGCAAGGTCCGGCGTCTCCTCGATGAAGGGGCCGTCGTAACGGTCATTGCACCGGCCTTGACACCAGCTTTGCAGATTCTGGCCGAAGAACATCAACTGTCCTGGCAAAGGCGGACCTATCAGCCTGGCGATGAAACCACCTTCTTCCTCATCATCTGCGCCACCGATGACGAGGCCGTCAGCCAAGCCGTTTCAGCTGCTGCCAAAGCCCAGGGGAAACTGCTCAATGTCTGTGACGTCCCGGACCTGTGCAACTTCACCCTGCCCTCCATCGTCCGCCAGGGCGACCTGCAGCTCACCATCTCCACCAACGGCAAGGCGCCAGCCTTTTCGCGCTGGCTCCGGAAGCACTTGGAACAGAACTTCGACGAACGCTATGGCCGCTGGATGGCTGAACTGGCCGCTATCCGCAAAGAGGGCCAGACCCTCCTCGCGACCAGCCGGGACCGCCAGGCCTTCTGGCGCCAGGCCCTGACCGATGACGTCATGGACCTGGTAGAAAACAACGAAATCGACGCCGCCAGCTCCCTCCTCCGGAAGCGGCTGGCCGCCTGGGAAAGGAAAAACCATGAAACGTAATCTGACTATCGGTACGCGGCGCAGCCAGCTGGCCCTGTGGCAGGCCAACTACGTCGCCGAAGCCCTGCGCCGGCATGACCCGGAACTGACCGTCCAGCTCCAGCACATCGTCACGCAAGGCGACAAAATCCTCGATGTCCCTTTGGCCCGCATCGGCGGCAAAGGTCTGTTCACGACAGAACTGGAACAACGCCTCCTGGACGGCACCATCGACCTGGCCGTCCACAGTCTGAAGGACCTGCCGGCGGACGTCCCGGACGGCCTCTGCCTGGCAGCCATTACGGCCCGCCACCATGTCCACGACGCCTTCGTTTCCAATACCTATGCGTCCCTGGAAGCCCTGCCGGCCGGTGCCCGTATCGGCACGTCGAGCCTGCGCCGCAAGGCCCAGCTCCTCCACACCCGGCCTGACCTGTTCGTCGCCGATCTGCGGGGCAACGTCGACACGCGCCTGAAGAAGCTCGACGACGGCCAATACGACGCCATCATCCTGGCCGAAGCCGGTCTGCAGCGCCTGGGCCGGGCCGACCGCATCACACAGCTCCTGCCCGTCGATACGATGATTCCCGCCGTCGGCCAGGGCGCCCTGGCCATCGAAACCCGCGCAGACGACGAATCGTTGAAACAGGCCCTGGCCTTCCTCAATGACGAAGGCACCGCCGCTGCGACGACGGCCGAACGGACCTTTCTGGCCGCCATCAACGGCAGCTGCCAGGTCCCGGTCGGCGTCTACGGCACCGTCCAGGACGGCATCCTGACGCTGCAGAGCATCATCGCCGCTCCCGACGGCAGCCAGGTCTGCCGCACGACGACACGCGGCTCCGCGGCGGACAGCGCCGCCATCGGCCACGAGGCCGCCTGCACACTCCTCGACGACGGCGGCCGCCGCATCCTCACTGATTTGGGCATCATCCCGACCTATTAAGGAGGTTCTCTCTATGAACGGTATCGTTTATCTCACTGGCGCCGGTCCCGGCGACTACCGCCTGCTCACCCTGCGGGGCCGGGAGGTCCTGAAACGGGCCGATGTCGTCATCTACGACTATCTGGCCGATCCGCGCCTTCTAGAATTTGCTCCGCCAACAGCGGAAAAAATATATGTCGGCAAAAAAGCGGCCGACCACACCTTGTCCCAAGATAAAATCATCGACCTGCTTATTGCCAAAGCCAAAGAAGGCAAGATTGTCGTCCGTCTCAAAGGCGGCGACCCCTTCGTCTTCGGCCGCGGCGGCGAAGAAAGCCGGGCGCTCCACGACGCGGGCCTGCCCTTTGAAATCATCCCAGGCGTCACGTCGGCCATCGGCGCCCCGGCCTATGCCGGTATCCCCGTGACCGACCGGACGGCGGCTTCGTCCTTTGCCGTCGTCACAGGTCACGAAGACCCGACCAAAGGCCAGTCATCGATTCACTGGGACAAACTGGCAACGGCCGTCGATACGCTGGTCTTCCTCATGGGCGTCCACAACCTGCCATCCATCACCCAGCAGCTCGTCGCCCACGGCCGGCCTGCGACGACGCCGGCAGCCCTGGTCCGCTGGGGCACCAAGGCCGACCAGGAAACGCTGGTGGCTACGGTCGGAGACATCGCCGAAAAAGCGGCGGCCTGCCATTTCAAGGCACCGGCCGTCTTCATCGTCGGCGACGTCGTCGCCCTGCGGCCGTCCATGCAGTGGTTTGACACGAAGCCCCTCTTCGGCCTGACCATCGCCGTCACCCGGACCCACGCCCAGGCGCCGGACCTGACACATCGCCTGGAAGAACTGGGTGCCCGCTGCCTGGAAGTGCCGACCATCCGCATCACGCCGCCGACAGACGGCTACCAGGCACTGGATACTGCCATAGCGGACCTGGAACATTACGACTGGGTCATCTTCACCAGCACCAACGGCGTCGATGCCTTTTTCCGCCGTCTCCAGCATCACGGCCGCGACAGCCGTGCCCTGGGCCGGGCCAAACTGGCCGCTATCGGCAGTGCCACGGCCAAGGCCCTGACAGCTTACGGCCTCCAGGCTGACGTCGTCCCCGGCGCCTACTGTGCCGAAGACCTGGCCGCCGCCCTGGAGCCGCACCTTTCCGGCAAAGAACGCATCCTCATCCCCAGGGCCAAAGAAGCCCGGTCGGTCCTGCCCGACACGCTGCGCCGCTGGGGCGCCGTCGTCGATGTCTGCCAGGCCTATTGCACTGTCGAAGCCAGCGAAAACGGCGCCGTCCTGAAAGACCTCCTGGCCCGCCAGACCATCGACGTCGTGACCGTCACCAGCTCGTCAGCCGTCCGCAGTTTCCTCTCCCTGAGCCAGGCCCAGGCCAGCGACCTGGATGATATCACCTTCGCCTGCATCGGCCCCATCACGGCCCGTACCTGTCAGGAAGCGGGCCTGAAAAAAATAGTGACAGCCCAGACCTACACCATTGCCGGCCTGGCTGAATGTATTACAGATTGGAGAATCAAACAGTCATGAAATTGAATACCTTACGCCCCCGCCGCCTGCGCCTTTCCGCTCCCCTGCGCGCTATGGTCCGGGAAAACCATGTATGCCTCAACGATTTGATTTACCCTATCTTCTTCGTCCCCGGCACGAATGTCAAAGAAGAAATCCCCAGCATGCCCGGCTGTTATCACCTGTCCGTAGATAACGCCGTCCGCCTGGCCGAAGACATCTATGCCTTAGGGCTGCGGGCCATCGAAGTCTTCGGCCTGCCGGCTTACAAAGACGAAATCGGTTCCAGCGCCTGGGACCCGCAGAGCCCGGTCCAGTGCGCCATCCGGGCCATCAAGAAAGCCCTGCCGGACATGGTCATCGTCGGTGACGTCTGCCTCTGCCAGTACACCGACCACGGTCACTGCGGCCAGATCAAAGACCATTACGTCGATAACGACGCCACGCTGAAACTGCTCAACAAAGTCGCCGTCAGTCAGGCCGAAGCCGGTGCCGACATCGTCGCCCCGTCGGATATGATGGACGGCCGCATCGCCTCCATCCGCCAGGCCTTGGATGAAGAAGGCTTCATCAACACCATCATCATGTCCTATGCCGCCAAATATGCCTCCGGCTTCTACGGTCCCTTCCGCGACGCCGCCGATTCGGCACCGCACTTCGGCGACCGCCGCCAGTATCAGATGGACCCGGCCAACGGCCGCGAAGCCATGAAGGAAATCGACCTCGACCTGGAAGAAGGCGCCGACATCATCATGGTCAAGCCGGCCCTGTCCTACCTGGACATCGTCTACCAGGCCCGCCAGCGCTGCCAGCGGCCCATTGCCACGTACAACGTCAGCGGCGAATACGCCATGGTCAAAGCGGCTGCCCGCAATGGCTGGATCGACGAAAAGCGCATCGTCATGGAAGAATTGACCAGCATGAAGCGCGCCGGTGCGGACATCATCATCACCTACCACGCCGTCGACGTCGCTAAGTGGCTGAAGAACGGCGAAGTCGAGGCCTAACGATGGACCTCGTCATCCTTGGCCTCAACCATAAGACCGTCCCCGTCGCCATCCGGGAACGCTTCACTATGACGCCGGACGCCATCCACCAGGGCCTGCAGCACCTCGATGATTACGGCGGCCTGCGCGAAGCCGTCGTCCTGTCGACATGTAACCGGTCCGAAGTCTACGCTGTCGTCGACGACATCCGGGACAACGAACAGGCCCTGCGCGATTTCTTCCTCGACCTGGCCGGCCGTCCGGCTTATGACCCGGCGTATTTCTACAGCTATACGGGGAAAGCCTGCATCCATCACCTGTTCACCGTCGCCGCCAGCCTGGACTCACTGGTCCTCGGCGAAGGTCAGATACTCAGCCAGGTCAAACAGGCCTACGTCATGGCCCATGAAAACGGTGCGACCAGTGCCATCCTTAACATGCTCTTCCAGCAGGCCATCGCCACAGGCAAACGGGTCCGGACAGAAACGCACATTGCCTACAATGCCGTATCCGTCAGCTATACCGCTGTCCAGATGGCCGAAAAAAGCCTGGGCTCCCTCTCTGGCCGGAACCTCCTGCTCTACGGCGCCGGCCAGATGGCCCGCCTGACAGCCCAGAATTTCTTAGGCAAAGGTGCCGGGAAACTGTACATCGTCAACCGCCATCTGGATCGGGCCCAGGAACTGGCGGCGGACGTCGGCGGCCAGGCCGTCCACTATAAAGAAGTCCAGTCCGTCGTTTCCGATGTCGACATCATCATCGCCTCGACTGGCGCACCGCACTATGTCATCACCGTCCCGCGGCTGCAGCGTTTCCAGGAACTGCGCCAAGGGCGGCCCCTGCTGATCATCGACATCGCCGTCCCGCGCGACGCCGACCCGGCAATCACCCAGATTCCCGGCGTGACCTTATATAACATCGACGACCTGCAGGAAGTCGTCCACGATAACGAAGCGACGCGTCAGCGCGAAGCCATTGCCGCCAGCTATATCGTCGACGAAGCCGTGGACACCATGATTGAACGCTATCAATACCTGTCCGTCCGCCCCGTCGTCCTCAGCCTGTCCCAGCAGGCCGAACGGACGCGGCGCCATTTCGTCAAGCGGGCGCGCAACAAACTGCCCGAACTGACAGACGACCAGTTCCGCGTCGTCGAGAACTTATCTCACATCCTGGTCCGCAAAATCCTGCGCGCTCCCCTGCGGCGCACCGTCGAAGCGGCCAACACGCCCGATGAAGACCGGGTCGTCCGTGAACTGCGGAATGTATTCAACTTAGACATCAAAGAATGAGGAGGCCTTCCCATGCTCCATTTAGAAAAATCAGCTGCGGCTTTTGCCGAAGCGCAGACCCTCATGCCGGGCGGCGTCAACAGCCCGGTCCGCTCGTATAACCGTATCGGCTGTCCGCCGCCGTTCATCGCCTGGGCCAAAGGCAGTACCATCTGTGACATCAACGGCAATCAGTACATCGACTACGTCGGTTCCTGGGGTCCCATGATCGTCGGCCATGCCCACCCCCGCGTCGTCAAGGCCCTGCAGGAAGCGGCCACGCGCGGCACGAGCTATGGCGCCCCGACGCTGATTGAATCGCAGCTGGCCAAACTGGTCAAAGAAATCTATCCGTCCATCGAAAAACTGCGCATGGTCAATTCCGGCACAGAAGCGACGATGAGCGCCATCCGCGCCGCCCGCGGCTATACGGGACGCGATAAAATCGTGAAATTCATCGGCTGCTATCACGGCCACGGCGACAGCCTGCTGGTCAAAGCCGGTTCCGGTGCCGCCACCTTCGGCCAGCCCGACAGCCCAGGCGTCACAGCCGGCACGGCCAAGGATACACTGACCGTCACCTATAACGATGCCGACGCCTTCCGGGAACTCATGGACCGCTGCGGCGACGACATTGCCGCCGTCATCGTCGAACCCATTGCCGGCAACATGGGCCTGGTCCTGCCGGAAGAAGGCTATCTGCAGCTCTTGCGTGACGAAACACAGAAGCATGGCACCGTCCTCATCTTCGACGAAGTCATGTGCGGCTTCCGCACGGCCCTGCACGGCGCCCAGAGCATCTATCACATCGTCCCGGACATGACGACCCTGGGCAAAATCATTGGCGGCGGCCTGCCCGTCGCAGCCTATGGCGGCCGTAAAGACATCATGGACTGCGTCTCGCCGGCCGGCCCGGTCTACCAGGCCGGTACCCTCAGCGGCAACCCCCTGGCCATGGCAGCCGGACTGGAAACGCTGCGCCTCATCACAGAAGACCCGGATTACATCGAAAAAGCCTGTGCCAAAACGAAAATCCTGACAGACGGCCTCAAAGACGCCGCTGCCCAGGCCGGTGCTGCCGTCCAGGTCCATCGGGCCGGCACCATGTTCAGCGTCTTCTTCAGCGCCGTCCCGGTCACCAACTACGCCACGTCCGAAGCCAGCGACCAGGACGCCTTCCGCCGCTACTTTCTGTCCATGCTGGAACAAGGCATCTACCTGGCACCGTCCCAATTTGAAACCAACTTCGTCTCCGGCGCCCACAGCGATGAGGATATCGCACGCACCGTCAAAGCCGCGGAAACAGCATTCCGGGCGGCCCGGGGATAAGGCCCTGCGGGCCGTGGGCCGTGGTTCGTGGTTCGTGAGTCGTAGACCGTGGATTGCTGGAGATTGTGCAGACACCCTTTCGGTGTAGGGGCGCCCGAGCGAATCCTGTGCACAGCCTCAGCCTGCATTTCTACGAATTTTCGGCAAACGAATCACGCCAAACGAACCACAAAAAAAGCTGCCGCTTATGCGACAGCTTTTTTTTACGCTTTTTACAGGATCTTCGACAGGAAGAGTTTCGTCCGTTCTTCTTTCGGGTGAAAGAAGATGTCGTCCGGTTTGCCCTGTTCGAGGATTTTCCCTTCATCGATGAACAGGACGCGGTCGGCGACTTCCCGGGCAAAGCCCATTTCATGGGTAACGATAGCCATGGACATGCCGTCTTTGGCCAAATCCTTGATGACGTCCAATACTTCGCGGACCATTTCCGGGTCCAGGGCCGACGTCGGTTCGTCAAAGAGCATGAATTTCGGCTTCATGGCCAGGGCGCGGGCAATGGCCACACGCTGCTGCTGGCCGCCGGACAAGGTTTCCGGATAGGCATCTTTCTTATCGGCCAGGCCGACTTTTTCCAACAGCTGGATAGCCGTCTTCGTCGCTTCTTCCTTGCTTTCACCACGGGTCTTCATAGGCGACAAGATGATGTTCTGCAAGACCGTCATGTGCGGGAAGAGATTGAAGCGCTGGAAGACCATGCCGACTTCCTTGCGGATATTGTTGATGCTCTTGGCATCGCTCATGCTGATGCCGTCGACGATGATTTCCCCAGCCGTCGGCTGTTCCAGATAATTGATGCAGCGCAGGATCGTACTCTTACCAGAACCGGACGGGCCGATGATGACGACGACTTCTTTATCCTGAATGGTCAAGTCGATGCCCTTGAGGACGTCGTGCTTGCCAAAACTTTTTTTCAAACCTTTAATTTCTATCATCCGTTGCGAACCTCCGTTCCAAATAGCTTACAAGACGGGCAATGGTCAAGGTCATGACCAGGTAAATGGCAGCAACCGTAAGCCAGATTTCAAAAGAACCATAGGTCTTGGCAATGATGAGCTGGCCGCGGCGGGTCAATTCTTCAAAGCCGATGACCGAAACCAGGGACGTTTCCTTGGTCATGGAAATAAATTCGTTGCCTAACGGCGGGATGACGTGTTTGAAAGCCTGGGGCAGGATGACGTAGCGCATAGTCTGCATCCACGATAAGCCCAGGGACCGGCCGGCTTCCATCTGGCCTTTATCGACAGACTGGATCCCGGCGCGGAAAATTTCCGAAACATAAGCCCCACTATTGATCGAGCAGGCAGCGACGGCAGCGACGAAAGGATTGATACGTTCACCGATAACCATGGGCAGGGCAAAATAAATCAGGAAAATCTGGACCAGCATAGGCGTACCACGGATAATATTGACGTAGCAGACGGCAATGACCTGCAGGACCTTGACGCCTGACAGACGGCAGACACTGGTAATCAGGCCGAAAATGAAACCCAGGCCGACAGCAATCGCCGTGATTTCAATGGTAACACCGGCACCGGCTAACAGCAGGGGCAATGAGTTCCAGATCAGACTAAAATCAAACGACATGATAACACTCCTCTAAATGACACTCTGTAACATATGATAATATATACGCTACTCTATTATACGTGCATATTTATAAGATGTCAACGCATTGAAGGGGATTATCGCACGAAGGCTGCCGTTGTCATGCATACCCCCTTTTTCACGTCGTTTACCGTGGGTCGTGGTTCGTTTGCCGTAATAAACAAACGCAGTCGGCTGGCCGCAGGCCGCGGTGTAGGGGCCTCCATAAGCGGAGGCCCGCGCGAATCCTGTGGGTGTCCCAAACCTGTATTTGTGAGAGCTTTCGCAAAAAAAGAGGCTGTGCACAAGGAGCATTTCCTTTATGCACAGCCACGGCAAACGAATCACGTTGCACGCCAAACGGCGCCGCAGGCGCCTTATCTCCCTAAGAGATGGACGAGGTTGAACAAGTTTTCGTCGATGGGATAGCGCAGGGCTTCGGCTTCCGAATACGGCGTCGCTACGACGCGGTTATCGATGAGGCCGACGACACAGTTGTACGTGCCAGCCAGCAGGCTGTCGACGGCTTTCTGGGCAAAACGGCCGGCCATGATGGCGTCATAAGCCGACGGAGCGCCACCGCGCTGGACATAGCCGAGGACGGTCAAGTTCGGCGAAAGGTAGGTGTGTTCTTTGATGTAGTCGACGACATCAGCCCCTTTGGCAGCACCTTCGGCGACGATGACGATGCTGCTCAATTTCTTCATGCGGTGCGATTCTTCCAGGTGACGGCAAAGGGCTGCCAGATCGACGGGATGTTCCGGGACCAGGACCGCTTCGGCACCGGAAGCCATGCCGGCATTGAGGGCGATGAAACCGGCTTCGCGGCCCATGACTTCGATGACGGCGACGCGGTCATGGGAGAACGCCGTGTCGCGGATCTTATTGACCGATTCCAGGACCGTATTGACAGCCGTATCGAACCCCAGGGTATACTGCGTCCCCATCATATCGTTGTCGATGGTGCCGGGAATGGTAATCGTCGGGATGCCCCAGCGGCTCAAAGCCTGGGCACCGCGCATGGAGCCGTCGCCACCGACGACGACGAGCGCATCTATTTCCAGTTCACGCAGGTAGGCAGCGGCTTTCTTCTGCGTTTCTTTTTCCTTGAATTCCAGGCAGCGGGCTGTCCGAAGCATGGTGCCGCCACGATGGATGATGGCACCGACGTCACGGCGGCCCAAGGGGCGCGTTTCATGGCTAAGCAGGCCTTCATAACCGCGGATGATGCCTTCGACAGTGAGACCCTTCTGGATGGCATACCGCGTGACGCCGCGGATAGCCGCATTCATACCAGGAGCGTCGCCGCCACTGGTCAATACTCCGATTTTGTTGATCATTTTACATCATTCTCCTTTTTTTCCCGGGCAATGAATTGCACATGCCTTTCGTTGATTTTATGGACAATGGATTCGACGATCTGTGACGCTCCCCCGCGCGTCGTATCAATGACGCAGTCGCAGTACGGATAGACCTCTTCCCACTGTTTCATCATCGTGTGGACGAAATCATGAAGATTCTCATAATCGACAGTCGGCCGCTTGCCTATATGACGGCTGACCCGTTCTTCCACGCGGAACGGTTCGGACAATAAAGCGACGATAAATCCATGACGATGCAGGATTCGATAAGTACCGACATTCATGGGAAAGTTGCCGCCAAAGGAAATGACAGCTTCATGATAGCGGCTGACTTGCTGCAGGACATTGATTTCCCGTTCGCGAAAAACTTTTTCTCCGGCACTGGCATAGAACTCGGCAATGGTCATGCCCACAGCCCGTTCAATACGCCGGTCCGTATCGACAAATTGCCAGCCGAGGCGCTGGGCCAGCTTGCGGCCAATATGACTTTTGCCGCTCCCCATCATGCCGACGAGAACGATATTCCGCTTCATCATTATCGGCGCACCTCCTCTATTAGTATACTCTGCATATGTACCCCCTTATTCTATCATAATTTTTTCTCCTTGACACAAAAAATTCTGTACTTTTTCTTCATAGAACTATAAATGGAGTGAATTTCCCTTCATAACAAGATGTTTCCGCCCCTATTCAAGCCCCAAGGCCTGCCGTATAATAGAAACATATTCTATGGACGCGAGGAGAAATCATATTATGAAAATCACACAGCTTATGTATATCAATGAAATAACAGGACTGTCGTGCCGCGGCAATGAATGTTTCTTGCCATATGGCGAAATGCTCTGCCTGGCAGGGCGGCCCGTTCCGACAGCGCGATTATGGGACAAACTGCAAAAAGACGGGTACATCGAATTCCCGGACAAGACGGGCTGCATGGATGGCACGTGCCGCCTGACGCAGCACTCCTTCACGCCGCGCAAATCCGTTTACGGCCTGAGCCGGACCGATTCATCAGGCACGGTGAAGGCCGCTACGATTACGGTAGAACAGTTCCCGCGGCCGACGGCCATCAAAGGCCACAAAGTCCGGGGCCTCATGGCAGTGACTCAGCCCCGTATGCCATCGAATACGGCAGAAGCGTTGACCTTGGCAGGCGTTCTGGATACGGCCGGCCAAATCGCCCTGGCCTTCGGTGTCATCCGCCTGGTCTACGACGACACGCTGCCCGTCACCGACGACGATGCTGCCCGTCTCCGCGATGAACTAGCCCAGACCCAGGCCTATTATCAGACCTTGCAGGAAAATTACGACGGCTACGTCCAGACCCTGGAACAGTCCCTGCGCGAATGGGAAACGCGCTGTCCCCAGGAAGACGTCGAAAAAAGGGCCTTTCCCCTGCCCGACGACTACACGTCGCGCCTGGAAAAGGCCCTGGAAGGCTTCCGCGTCTGTCTGGCCGGAGGCAGCGCCCTGTGGCATGACAAAGTCCGCACGCGCTTCCCTCATTGGATGATTCTGGAAAGCAAACATTTCGACATCCAAAAACTGCAAGGTGCCGATGTGCTCATCATCAATACCAACCACACGGGCCATGCCCTGGTCCGCAAAGCCTGCCAGCAGGCTGCGTCTCAAGGGACCCTCGTATGCTATACCAGCCGATACAACCTCAATGCCGTCGCCGCAGACATACTCTACGCCTTAGGCGAATAGCCTTACGGCTTGACATCTTTTAATTCCGCTTTGAATTCCTGGGCCAGCCGGTTCAGGCTATCGTCGCCATTCAAGGCCGGATTGGTCGTGGCCCCGTTGTCCATGGCCGTGTACAATACCGACGCGAAATCATCACGCGTCATCATAGGACTCTTCAACACAGCCGGACGCTTGAATCCCTTGAGCGCGCCGGCTTTTTCCAACTTGGCCACATAAGCATAGGCCCAGTGATTGTCAGGCACATCGGGGAAAATATCGTCGCCGTGAGCCGCTGCCGGACGGGCAGCCTGGGACTGGTTCTGAGCCAGTTTTTCCAAGATAGCCGTCTGCCGTGCCAAAATCTGAGTCAAGGCTGCCGTATCGCCAGACGGAGCGGCTGGCATGGCCGTCGTCACAGCCGGAGCCGGCGTTGCCGGAACGACCGCTTTCACCGGAACTGGCGTAGTGACAGGAGCCGGAGTGACAACGGGTGCCGGAGTAGTAACAGGTGCCGGACGGACCGGAGTGGCCTGCTGCACGGCAGGAGCCGCCTGGACCGGATGCGTAACCACAGGCTGAGCTGCCCGTTGTTCATGACCGCTACGTCCCATCTTCCAGGTGATGCCGGCGTTGACCATATTTTCACCGCCGCCCATACTGCCGCCGATGGACAAGATTGTCGTATCATTGGGATGATAATAAGCCCCAATAGCCACGGCATTGGCGTCATGATAGCAGCCGTAGTTGTGCTTCAGAGATAGCCGCTGCCAGCTGACTTTCTGTTGCAACCTTAGTCGAGCCTTTATAACCGCCCACGGAAACATCCTGCGTCGCTTTTGCAACTTCCCATGTTGTATTGGACAGGCCGGATACTGTCTTATTTGCGCCATCTATCGTCACGCCACCGACTGTTGCCATGCCCTTTGCACTGTCCATGAGGATTTTGTTCGCATCCGCATCTTCCCCCAGCTGAATAACACCGTTTGACATTTTGCTGGATCCGACTTGTACAGAACCGTCTTCCGACAAGTTCAGCGTCTTATTGAGTCGGATACGCAGCACACCGCCTTCATTCGATGTCTTGATGTTGCCATCCTGCGAACCTTCACCGTCACCTTTAATTTGGATGGTCTTGCGAAGATCCTGCATAATGGAGTCCCCAGTATCTGCTTGCAAGCCGAAACCACCAGTACCACCACCCGACGTAGTGATATTCTCAATGGCTTGTTTAAGTTCTCCTTCTGTAGCTACCATACTGCTGTTTTCCGATATGGTCGCGCGGTCCCATTTTGTATTGGAAAGGCCTGTAATATAGTTACCGTCTGCAGTGTTGGCACCAGAACCTGCCTGCTTGCCAATCAAGAGGCCGCCCGACCAGTTCCCATTATTCAGAGTACCGCCAAAGCGGATGGTATTCATTCCGGTTAAATCGGTCTGCAGACCATAGGTGAAGGAAGCTCCATTCTGGACAAGGGATAGGTTGTTTCCGGCATTGAATATTACCGTATCTCCGGCCGAAATCTGTTTATCCGCAGCGTTGGCCGTTTCATCCGTCTGGCTACCGCTGCCGGATTTTCCGGAAGCTGCGGTCCAGTAAGTCTGGTTGATGGTTTCCGCCACATTCTTAGCCGTGGCAAGGCCATCATCAGCGTCAGAAACAGAAGCGACTGTTCCATTCGTACCCGACGCAAGTGCTTTCGTCTTCAGACTATAGGTAACATCAGCACCGGTATCCGATTCGCCCGTACCTGAACGAGCTGCTGTACTAGTCGTCAGATACGCACTGTTCGACTTGAAGGTCACCTTCTTGCCGGCGCCGATATCCGCCACCTTCTGTCCGTCATTACCGGCAATCTGCCAACCGCTGCCCACCTTGTCATTCACTTCTTTCAGCTGGGTCACATTGACAGCATCTGTATCAGCTGTACCAGCACCAACACCACTGATGACGTTACCACCATTACTCAGCCCCTTATTAGACAAGATAACAGCTGTCTTGCCGTCTTCTGGAGTCTTCGGTGTCAAGGTAATGCCCTGTCCATTCTGAATATAGGTATTGCCCGCTGCATCCGTGGTCGTAATGCCTTCTGCCGTCTGAACCGTAGAGCCTTTCGTCGTATCGGATGTCGTGACTTTAGAGATACTGATTTCTTGTTTCAGGCCGTAAGTGAAAGTTGCTTCGCCTGACGTATTATCCCCCTGAACCAAAGTCAGATTTCCATCATTGGCAAAGTGAACAGTATTTCCTGCTTTCACTGCTTTCTTACTACCCGATGTATTATCAGCCACTACATTGATAGATGCGCTGTTGATAGCATTCGCTACATCCTGGGTCGTTGCCAGTCCATTGGCTGTGGAAGTAACCGTACCAGCCTTATCACCGGTACCAGAACCAAATGTGCCGGTGGTCACATCCACCTTCACCGTGGCATTGCTAGTGCTGTCATCCTTCGTGACTACAGACTTGATATAGTTGCCGTTATCATAGGTCACGGTCTTTCCCTTACCGATATTGGCGTTTACATCTGCATTCGCCGGATCTTTGCCTTTGATTGTCCAACCTGCGTTCACATCGGACTGAATGGCTTTGAGCTGCGATACATTGACCGCATCCGTATCGTTACTGCCATTGGCAACACCACTGATGACCCTGTTTCCCGCGTCGATACCGCTGGCGGCAATCTTCGGCCCGCCGGAAATGGTGAGACCCTCTGTATCCAGTGTGCTATTGCCGGTAGTGACTTTCTTCAGGGAAATCTCCTGATTCAGGTTGTAGGAAACAGCACCGCTCTCTTCTACAGAAGCAGTTGTATTAGTGCCGTCATTGAAGGTCAGGCCGTTTTTCAACGTCACCGATTTCGCAGCTTCTTTGTTGGCTTTCACTGCCAGATTGTCCACATTCCCCGTATAGGTATGGTGTCCATCAGCATCTGTATCAGCCAAAGTGATATTCGTGCCCTGGGTCAGCAATGTACGGGCAGACTGCAGCTGCTTAACATTAACCGCATCTGCATCATCCGTACCTGCCGTCACATTATGGATTTTCTGGCTGGCTGCATCAATGCCGCTGCTGGTAAATTTCGGGCCATTGGCAATCGTGAGGCCTGTGGTATCCAGGGTAGTCTTTACGGTTCCATCAGCACCAGCCAATGTCATCTGGCCGCCGTTGGTCCCTGTGCCGTCGAGCTTGATGGTTTCTTTATAGCTTTCCCCACTGCCAGAGCCCAACTGAGCGGTGTTCAGGTCCTTGAGGTTGCTGGCCAGCTGTACATGGAGGGCATTCTTGTCCGCATCTGCAACAACAGCAATGTTATTGCCGGTGAGCTTGGCAGTATCCACCGTGTTGGTGGTCTTGCCATCGACGTTGGACGAAGTGACAGCATCGCTGCCGCCGGTGATGGAAATAGCCTCGTTGGAGCCACGGGCCACGACGTTCTGATCGTCTGCCGCAGTGGTACCGAAGCTGGAATTGTCACCGCCGAAGCGGATCTGGCGGGTCAGAGCATAGAGTTGGGAGCCGTTGACGGCGTCGGTGCTCGTAGGACCGACAAGACCAGCAGATACGTTCTGGATGCGGCGGGTAGCGTCTTTACCGCCTACTGTAACAATACCATCAGCCTGACTGCCCGCATAGTTGCAGCTACTATCATTGCCATAGGTGTAATCTGTGTCGTAGTTGGTCACGCCGGCAGAGATACCGTCCTTGTCCATTGCCGCGATATTGGCCGCATGGATATACTTGGCTTCATATTTCTGCTTGATGGCATTTTGGGCTTCGTCTGTGGCAGCGTTCTTGTATTCATCCGAAGCAAGTGCTTCTGTATCGCCCTGGTCTTGGGCCAACTGGATGGCTTCCGCCGTTGCCGACTTAGACGCCGTGGCGGAAGATTTTGTGCCGAGATAGACGGAATTGCCGAGAGTAGCTGTCACATCGTTGCCGAGGATCTGGAGATTGGATACGGGTGTCGACTGCTTTGTTGCATCGACGGCGTTGTATTGGCTTTGAAATACTTGTACAGATTGGACACATAGGTGATATTCCCGCTGTTGTCCGTTATTTTTTCCACACCCAGGGCATTGACGGCTGAATCCAAAGCCAGCAGATTGTAGGCAGTGGATTGCCCGTTATAAATATAGAAACCGTTTTCAGGAGGCCGCAGTTCCGTATACAAGGTTCCGCCAGTGAGCAGTTCTTCGTTTCCATCAGCAATGGTCCCAATACCCAGGGCTTCACCCCAGAGTTTGGCATTGTCTTCCTGCTTTTTCTTTTTGGCTTCATCGGTGGTTTCACTGGAAGTATCAATTTTCGTACCGATGTTGGACGCATCCACATTGGCCTTGGAAGCTAGGCTGTTGTCGCCAGTAGTCAGTTTGGTTTCCAAGTCACTGATAGCCTTAGTCCGAGCTGTGGTTTCATTGCTGATGGCCCCTGTATTAGCGGCAATATTGCTCGTATTCGTGGCAATGCTTGCAGTGTTTTTGTCTATTGCCGTCTTATTCGCAGTAATATTGTTTGTATTGGTAGTTGTCGTGGTTTTATTGGCAGCAATATCCTGTGCATTCTTGACTACCTGCTTGTCCAGAGCCTGGATATTCTGGACTTCTGTATTGGTATCAGAGATATAGGTAGTATCCCCACTCCCCGTATTCCCACTTCCCTCTTCTGCCTGCACGGCCACCCCCACGGGCATAGCCAGGCTCATGGACAAGACGGTCATCACGATGCCTCGGGCCAGGCTCCCGTGTTTGCTGAAAACGGTTTTCAGCATTTCTGGGGTTTCTGATTTGGTACGACCTTTGGCAAGTTCGGATACGACTTGATACATGCATCGCGTCCGGTTGTAAATGACTTTATACGTCTTGTTCATGATAAAACCGCCTGCACGCCTTATGATGTCACAATGAGTTCAAGCAATTCAGTCTATTTCATCAAATATATTCGTATAATAGTGACAAAATATGGCATTTTTATATGCAAATTTTATATACTATTTATTATATGCCTCTGATAAGTATTTTTCAATAAACCCGTTATACGTTTGTAAAATAAGACAGGTCTGTCCATTTCTCGTGCAATTTTTCACGGTATATTGACGGCTGCCTCGGCGACGCGCTATAGTAAAATGAAGAAGGAGGTGTTATCGTGAAAATTTGGAAACAGGCTATCCTGGCCGCCTTGTTCTGCACCTGCACGACCTTGTCCGGACTGGCTGCCGACGAAGCTGCCAAAACGGTTCCAGCCGAGCCATCCGCACAGGTCCAGGCCGCTAATCCGGCTGATACAGCCAAGGCCAGTGTACCGACGGACCCTTTGGCCGGCCATACGGGCAAGATCATCGACAAATACTACCTGACCAAAGGCTCGACCTATAAAGACGTGACGACCTTGCTCCAGACCATTGATTCCCAACGGACCGGGCTGGATGCGAAAACCAGACCTTATTATTTCCGCGTCGACAAGGACCTGACGGACAAGTATTTCCGTCGCGTCCGGGCCTATGATGACAAGACAACAGAACAGATTGGCGAATACTTAGTTGCCAAAGATAAGAGTTCCGTCTGGCGCATGGACACATCTCATGAAGGCCTGATTTATGGCAGCGCCGAAAAAATGATGAAAAAGAGCCGCATCATTATCTACCCGCGCTATCTGGCCTTGGGCAGCAAGGGCCTCGTCGCCTTGCAGACACCCGGCAATGTCCCCTATGACCTAACGGCTAAAAGCCTCAATGAATCGGTCGCCAAAATCGGAGAAGACAACACGATCATCCCCGTAAAGACAGGCCAAGTCGACATCTTGGCGGACGTCACCGTCGGCGACATCAAAGAAACGGCATCGCGCCGCATCTCCGTCGTCACCCAGGCCGATTTGGAACGCATGGCCTACAACGCCTACCTGACCCAACTGTATATGGACACCTATTGGAACTGGGGCGGCCCTTTTTACCGTGATTGGGGCTGGCACCGTCCACCACCGCCGCACCATGGCCACCGGCCACCACTGCGGAGATGATAAAAGGGCTTGTCGCACGTGCGACAAGCCCTTTTAAGTGGTTAGTGGCTAGCAGTTAGTGGTTAGTAAATGGTGTTAAATTTAAAAGTCATCTTCTGCAAACTACAGACTCTGTACTACAAACTATAAAGCAAAAACTCACACCAAATGTCTGGGAGCAGCCGAGACGGCTCCTTCCAGGCTTTCTTTTTCTGTTTTATAGATGCGTTCGGCGATTTCGTCGACTTTGTGGGTCAGCCACATATAAGCCGTCGTACCCTCGCGGTAATCGGCTTCAGCATACATATCAATGCGGCCATCTTCCCGCAATTGTTCGACTTGGCGGAAGGCCTTGCTGTTTCCTTTAGGGTAAATGGCAAAGGTCGATCCGCCAAATTTTTTGACTACCGAAAAGGCCGGCACATCGCTGGGCCCGTCGGCAATATAAATCATATTGGGAAAAGCGACGCGCCGCAGAGCATCGGACATCCTGGCATTGACGTCGATTTCCGGATGCTGGGGCACGCCCTTATTGATTTCAAACAGCGCCCGCGTCTTAGTCGTATTGTCGATAGTGTAGCCCACTTCGCTGATGATCTTATGCTTTTCTCCATCAAGCCCTTCAATGAGGTCACAGCCCCAGATAGCTTCGACATAGGGCATGACTGCCGACCCTTTGATAATAGCCGACATACCGGTACTGACGATGTAATGTTCCACGCGGATATTGTACTCGCGGTACTTGGGATTGTCTTCGACGACGCGCTGGAGGTTCTTGAAAATCTCCGGGACGCCGTGATAATATTTCTGTTTCTGACCAAATGTCTTCAGCTTTTCATTATTGAGGCCCTTGAAAATTCCTTTCTGCGCATCCTTGATGAACTGATTCAAGTAAATCGTGTCCGCATTGACTTTGACGCCCTCCTTGGCATAGCGCGCTGGCAAGGCATTGACTTTCTCCCAGAATTTCGTCTTGTCGATATGGTATTCTTCAAAAATAGGGTCCTGCATGTTCCCGTCAATCAGCGTCTTATCGAAATCCCAAATCACAGCAATAATGTTCTGCATAAAGCCCACCCCCGCTTTCAGGCAATCAGAAGGAAAAGGTATCGTTCAACCCCAGCCACTGCTGGTCTTTATCGCTCAGATTCAGCGGCGTCCCGTCTTCGAGGTGATAGCCGGCGGCGCTGGGCGAACCCTGATATTCGCCGACGAGTTGGGGCCACTGGATGCCGATTTCCGGGTCGTTCCAAGCCATGCCGCCTTCATCATTGGGATGCCAGAAATCATTGACCTTATAGCAGAATTCCGCTACGTCACTGAGGACCAAGAAGCCATGGGCAAATCCTTCCGGAATGAGGAACTGCTTCTTATTTTCTTCCGTCAATTCGACGCCATACCACTTGCCATAAGTCTTGGACTCACGGCGCAAATCGACAGCGACATCAAAGACACTGCCGCGGACGGCACGGACGAGTTTGCATTGAGGGAAATGCTTCTGGAAATGAAGTCCCCGAAGTACGCCTTTAGTGCTCATGCTCTGATTATCTTGAACAAAATTGATATGGAATCCCGCTTCTTCCATGTCCTTCTGATTATACGTTTCCATGAAATATCCACGGCCATCGCCATGGACTGTCGGCGTAATGACACAAAGCCCGTCAATACCGCCCACATTCTTTTCAACCTTTATCTGACCCATTAATAGTTATCTCCCTTCATGCATGTTTCCTTTATTATAACATATTTAGTTAAACGCAAGCCGCAAATCGGAGTCTTGTATTTTTTTACGGTCCACAGGACCGCAGGCGGCCCGCCACGACTCCTGGGAATTGACAGTCCCCCAACAACTGTAGGGGCGACTACGTTGTCAAGAATAACATCGTTTACATTTTGTGCAAGGACATCCTTTACACTTTATGC
>ERZ773144.51-NODE-51-length-100454-cov-13.735894_pt1 | contig 100454 bp, 87 predicted proteins | sample MGYA00580849_ERZ773144 | MGnify/ENA primary metagenome ERZ773144 (study PRJEB29015, sample SAMEA2737861) | human gut metagenome | biome: human gut; feature: human-associated habitat; material: faeces | place: China | collected 2012 ...
AGCAGGTCATCCGTCAGCTTTCTATGCAGACCGAATACAGCCGTCAGGTTTCTGAGGCAGCGGCGGAAAACAGAAGGCTGATTCACGACATCAAACACCATCTGCGGACCATAGACCGCATGGCCTCTGAACATGGGCAGACAGAGATCTGCTCCTTCCTGTTACAGGTAGAGGAACAGGTTGCGGCGTCATCGGGTCACTCCCCTGCCCAGTTCTGCAAAAATCCCGTTGTAAATGCGCTGATTGAATACTACTACGGCATGGCGCAGACACAAGGGACAGAATTTCAGGTGCGGCTCGATCTTCCCGATCAGATGCCCCTTACCGATGTGGAACTGTGTACGGTGCTGGGCAATCTTTTGGACAATGCCGTTGAGGCGTGCAGCCGCCAAAAGCAAGGGGTGCGCCGCGTTTTCATTGCAGGCGAAACCAGAGGCAATATGTACTTTTTGAAGATTGAAAACACTTACGACGGTCTGGCCTTGCAAGAGGGAAAAACATTCCTCTCCCGAAAAGGTACATCTGATGATCATGGAATCGGGCTTTCCTCTGTCCGAAAAATCATTGAAGGCCATGGCGGTGATCTCGATCTTGTTCCCGGTGAGGAATCCTTTCTTGCTGGAATTACAATACAGATGTAAAAACTGTTTTTTGAGGCGCATTCAGATAACATAGGAAAGACCGCTTGTGGCGCTTTCTTGAATTGAAAAAAGCCCGCTTTTCGCGAAACTTGGACATTGCATTTTCGTACATTTCTTCGAGGGAAACGCACTGGTGATTGTAATGAGTTGAATAGGCGAAGCCTATTTTTAATGTAACAGGAAATTCCGAAGAATTCCCTGTTACATTAAAAGGCACTGACGTGCTAAAGATGCGCACTCGCGCGAGGAGGTCGTAAGGCGAATCCACAATAACAGCGGCATTGGTGAAAGTATCTATTCCGACATAATTAAATCAATGAGTGAATCAATGTGAACTTGCATCACATTAAGGCATGGAACTGATAAATCAATTCCTTTGAAAATCAAGGGGAGTTCTGTGCATCCAAGTATGATTGTGTCAACGTTCTCATCTTGAATGATTCGTTCTGCAATTGTTCGAAAGTTGTTTTGAGTATCAGATACAACTTTTCCAAGTTCCAGTTCTGTTTCAATTTTTCTATCAATATACTCTTTCTCTGCCGCATCCGGTGTAATGACTTCGATACCTTTAGATTCGAAAGATTGCTGAAAAAAGGTTCCGTTCATGGTTGGAAGAGTTCCTAACAGGCAAACTTTTCTGTAGCTGTGTGCTTTGGCAAATTCACTTGCGGTATCTACCATACTAACAAGCGGTACAGGAGATACTTTCGATAATGCATCAAAAACAATATGTGTTGTGATTCCGGTTAGAGCAGCGTATTGTACTCCTGCTGCAGAAAGTTGATTGATACCGTTGAGAAGATAATCTGTCAACCCATCATAATCCTGATTTTTGCATAAATTGAGTACGTCAAATACATTAATACTTTCTATGGTGATATTGGGAAAGAAATTTTGACCACTTTTTTTCTGTACGCCATATTCTATGCTGCGATAATATTCAATGGTGGATTCTGGCCCTATTCCACCAATTAATCCTAACTTTTTCATTAATTTTACCTCTGAGTTTACGGAATTCTGCAAATATGTTCGTCTTCATGAATGCCTTGTGCAAAGCTTCTAATGACTTTCCTGACGGAATGGCATGTAGATATTCCACGGTACATTTATAAGAGCATAGTCTGTTTTTTAAATTCCTGTCCGATCTTATTCTGTTCTTTCATGCATGCAATAAATTTCTCACGGGTCACATCTTGCGGGCGGTACTGCCATTCGGTGGAAGTAAGAATTCTATCTGCCATGAGATCAAATTCATCTTCAGTGATATCGATATCATCGAAGCATACCGGAAGACCGATACTGGCATTGAATTTCATGATCGTATCACGGAGAGCGTTCGCGCCTTCATAGGTGAGCAGGCAGAGAACACCGAGGGATACGACTTCGCCGTGCAGGTGTTCGTGACCATGACGCGTGATCGTGGAGCCATTATAGACACAGTGCGCGAGGGAGGAATTGTAGTAATAATCCGGAATATGAGTCGTCATATTGGAAACGATACCGGTGGAGACGATGATATCCAAAGTGACCTGCATGAGGGCATCGCTGACTTTGTGCGCTTTTAAGGATGCGAGTGCCTCTTTTCCATAATCCAGGAGCGGTTGTGTGCAGACTTTACTGAGCTGGACACCCATTAACGGAGTATGGCTTAAGTGCTTACCTTTGCTGGAAAAAACAGCCTCACATTCTTTGGAGAGTGCGTCGCCGATTCCGGCCCAGAGGAGGTCGTAAGGAGAATCCGCAATAACAGCGGTATTGATGAAGGTATGATCAGCAAGCTTCGGATAATAATATTCCCGGAAGGTGCCGTTGGCATTGTAGATGACACAGATGGCAGTCACGGCCGCGCAGTTGCTGGCAACGGTCGGGAAGGTAAATAACGGTTTGTCAAGTTCATTTGCTACATATTTTGCGGTATCGCAGGCTCTTCCTCCACCGACACCGAAGATGATGTCTGCGTCGCGGACGGTCGGGTTCGCGATCAATGCGTTGCCGTTCTCGTAGCTGGAATCACCGCCGTACCAGATGAAATCCGTGATCTCAAGATCGGAGCCCTTGATGCCTTCCAGGAGCGCATCTTTTGATTTTGCCATAGCGGTTTTACCGCCGATCACGACTGCCTTTTTTCCATAGTTTCTTGCGACATATGGAAGTTCCTTGTAACAATCTTCACCGATGGAGTAATTAGGAAGATATACACTGTAACTCATTTGCTTCTGCCTTTCTTATTGTGAGCTGACAAATGTCCGGAATAGACAATATCTGTCAGGTTGTGGGGTAACTGTTTGAGGATAGGGTAAACTGTCCAGAAGCGTCACGGTTGATAGTAAAGATTTGTCGTAACTGTTCATTACTCTCACTGTTACGCGCAAAAATCCATTCCAAATCGGCTGTGCCGATAGGATTTTTGCCATATAGTCTAAGTTTTCTTACGGTCAGCGCAGTAAATGCGCAGACCTACTGAACAGTTACGATTTGTCATCAAAATGGATAACATATCAATATTATAGGCGTTTGAAAAAATAATTCAAGATGTTCTTAATTTATGTCCTTTAAATTTTCCTGCCATTGCACATCACATTGTGCTACTGCAGAAAACCAATGCATGTATGATCATGATTATGCACGAGGAATAAGTTCACAATTAATTCACAAAAAATTAGCACTCACATCTTGACAGTGCTAATAATATGTGTTATAGTACATGCAGAACAAAGGAAGAGAGAAAGAAATCAAAGGGATGCAAAAAGTCCTGGAGATTTTCAGAATCTCCCAGACAATAGATTTCAGATATTCTGATTGGAGGAATGATTTATGTATATGCCGAGTATTTTTGGAGAGAGTTTATTTGATGATATGTTCCCGTTTGATGACAGCTTCTTTACTTCTAAGAAGAATCCGCTGTATGGAAAGAATGCTTCGAGAGTTATGAAAACTGATATCAAGGAGAATGAAGGTTCCTATGAACTGGACATTGATCTTCCGGGATTCAAGAAAGATGAGATCACTGCAGAATTGAAGGATGGTTATCTGACCGTCAGCGCTGCTAAGGGCCTTGATAAGGATGAGGAAGATAAGAAAGGTCACTATATCCGTCAGGAGCGTTATTCCGGAGCAATGAGCAGAACCTTCTATGTTGGCGAAGATGTAAAGCAGGAAGATATCAAGGCTAAATTTGAAAATGGTATCTTAAGCCTGTCCGTTCCGAAACCGGTTGAGCAGAAGAAGGTTGAAACTTCTAAGCGTATTGCGATCGAAGGTTAAGGAAGCGTGGCAGACAGTGAAAGTTGCCTGCGGTGTATGGTATCAATGAAAATAACCTGTAGCTGAAAAGGACCGTTGCCTTTGCAGAGAGATCTGTGGGGCAGCGGTCCTTTTTTATGTAACAGGAAATTCATAGGAAGTTCCTGTTACATAAAAAGGCACTGACGTGCCCAAAATGCGCACTCGCGCGAAGATGCAGATTGTCGCAAGCGCCCGCGCGAGGCGCGAGAATGTGCCAAGGCAAATTCTTTTATATAAAAGGTACAGCTGCACATTATTGGTTTATGTATCCATTTATGATAGAATGGTAATAGATAAAAAGCTGGCATTTATGAGCGGCGTGAGCTATGGTGCTTTAAAAAGATTTGAATTGAGGAACGAAAAGTGTCAGGGAAGAGAGATAAACGGAGTTTTTATGATCCCGTTCGGACTGGTAGCTGGATTTGCAGACGGGCAGGAGATCCGGATCACGGAGCTTGCGGAACATGGATTTTGTTTTCGGACATTGGATGAGATCCGCGAAGTGAAGAGATTCCGGATCTGTTTTTATGATGGGTTCAACGGGATGAAGACGGGAGATCAGGAGAAGAAAAGCAGTGATCCATATACGGAAGTTGAGATCCATTTTTTTGAGATGGAAGTGCGTGTGGAAGATGGACCGGGGATTCCGGTATATGTGTATTCGGTATTTGTGGAGCAGGAGAAATACCGGGAATGCGCCGGAAGCCTGATCCTTTGGTATGACAGATTTGTGCGGCTGAAGCTGGAGTGCGAGGACGGGGAGCTTGCAATGGCGCTTACCGGGTATCCGGCCAAAAAGGATGAACAGTTTGCGGAGGATTTCATCGAACAGAAAAAAGAGTGGTTCGGTGAAGGAGAAGACAGGGCGAGGCAGGAAAAGCGGAATACAGGAAGCTATTGCTGCGGTGATTTTACGGAATCCAAAAGGAATGACTTTGAAGATAGAATGACAGTAGAAAAGCGAATAGAAAATCAGTCGGGTATAAGGGAAAATTGCATCGCAGCAGGAGATTTTGAACTCAAAGAATACAAAGAACATAAAGAATACAAAGAATATAAAGAGCAGGAACGGAAGAATACCGAAGTTGCTGTGGAATTGGACCGTCCGGAGCTTTATGAGCGATATTTATCCATGAAATTCCGCGATTTTATGGACTGGTACTGGAATGTGAATGGGGCTAAAGAGCTGGGAAAACGAATGCCGGTTCCAGAGCGGATTTATGTGGGAAATGCCTTCTGCCATCTGCTGTTTCCTGAAAAACGGCAGTTGTTTGAGATCCTTAAAAAGGCAGAGTCGGAAGGTCTGTCTGTGACAGTTACATTTTCATATCTGCGGGAATTTATGCTAAAACCGGTGGAAAACCTGTTGGACGAGCTGAAGGAGTGGTGCAGAAACCGGGAGACATTTCTGGAGATTGCGGCAAACGACTGGGGCCTGCTGGAGCTTTTGAGAGAGCGGAAGGAATGGAAGGAAGAAAAAGAAGCTCTTGTGCCCTGTATGGGGACCCTGTTAAATAAAAGAAAAAAGGATCCACGGATGGGATACAAGCAGGGAGAGACAGGATATTTCCGGGAGAACAGCCTGAATGCGGAATTTTACCGGACGTATCTGAGAGACACGTTCGGGATCCGGCGGTACGAGTGGGAGTCCTGTGGATACAGGCAGGAATTTCCGGAAGGAAAGAACAGCATCCACGTTCCGTTTTATCAGACGAATACCTCCCAGTATTGTACGCTGTATGCTGTGTGTAAAAATGGAGAGCGGGGAAAGCAGGAACTGCCGGAATCATGTCCGGGATATTGCAGAGAGAAAGTCTTTCTGTATCCAAAGCATTTGAAGATGGCGGGGCGGTATAATTCGCTCTTTGCGCTGGATGGGAGTGCAGTTTCCGGAATGATGAATATGGAAATGTGGAAAAAACAGGGAATTGACAGACTTGTGGTGAATCTGCTGTAATGAGGCAGTTTGCACTGTTTAAGCTGCATATAAGGAGAGATACCATGAAAATTATAGCGGGACTTGGGTCTATCGATGAATATGTACGGTACGTCGAGGCCGGGGCGGATGAGTTTTTCTGCGGATATGTACCTTATGAGTGGAATAGAAAATACGGGACGATCCTGCCGCTAAACCGTCGCGAGGTTCTTGGCATCAACGTGCAGATCGGGGCGGAGAGTGAGTTGAGGATTCTGGCGGCGCTGGTGAGAAAATATGGGAAGCCGGTACATCTGACGTTTAATTCGCTTTATTATACGCCGGAGCAGTACCCGGAGATCGCGGATGTCCTTCACCGGTGTACGGAGCTTGGATTTTCAAGCTTTATTATCGCGGATCCGGCGCTGCTGATCTACCTGAAAAATAATGGGATCCGCTGTGAGATCCATCTGAGTGGGGAGACGGCAGAGGTAAACAGCCGTATGATAGATGTATTTGACCGCTTGGATGTCAGTCGGCTTATCTTTCACAGGAAGAACAGCTTCGCAGACATGGAGTCGGTGATCCGGCATGAGAGGGAAAAGGGCAGCAGGGGCGTATGTGAATTTGAGGCATTTGCGTTAAACGAGCTTTGCCAGTTTTCGGGGGCGTTCTGCAATTCCCTACACTGCGACGAGATGGGGTATTTGTGCCGGGTACCGTATAAGATAGGAAAAGTTAAAGGAAATAGAGAGAAAAAAGAAGAATGCTTAGAAACGGAGAAGCTGATCTCACGGACGGAGAGCTCAGAGAACGATGCGAATGACGAGCAGAGCACAGATAAACCGAACGAAGATGATGAGGAACGGATGTATGATCCCGATGGCTATCTCTGCGGTGCGACAGGTTGTGGACTCTGCGCACTGTATCGGCTGCGAAAGGCCGGAATCACCCATTTGAAGCTTGTGGGGCGTGGAAATTATGTAGATTTTATGGAAAAGGATATCCGGAACCTGAAGACAGCTCTGGATATCCTTGAGCATGTGGATACGGAAGAGGAATATATCAGGGACATAAAACGAACATTGTTTCCGTATGGTTGCAGCGGACTGTGTTATTATAGAGAAACGGAATCGGTTGCCGGGAAGACAATTTAAATACAGTGTGCAGGAACCGTATTAACACTCGATGGCTACCTTGATCACGCCATCCATCTTATTTTCAAAGAGTGTGTAAGCTTCTTCGATTCTGTCTAAGGGGTATGTATGTGTGATAAGGGGTTCTGTATTCAGTCTGCCCTCTGCGATCAGCCGCAGTGTCTCCTCACAATTGCAGCCGTCTACACCGCCGGTCTTGAAGGTGAGGTTCTTTCCGTACATATCCGGCAACGGCAGTGTCTGAGCCTTGTCATAAAGAGCAACGACCGTCACGACCGCATTTGCTCTTGCACATTCCCATGCAAGGCGAAACGTGGATTCGGCTCCTGCAACTTCGAGAACGACATCTGCTCCGCCATGGTCACTGTTGGCACGAACATAATCTGCACAAGCTTCGGGTGATACAGTAAGGATTTCCGGATAGTGCTCATGGATAAAGCGGATACGGCCTTTGTCTTTTTCACAGACGATGATACGTTTCGGATTCTTCAGCATGACACAGAGCAGCGTACAGATGCCCGTAGGTCCGGCTCCGATGATCAATACCGTATCCTCCTCTTTGATCTCAGAAATACGAGCTGCCCAGAAACCGGTGGCAAGAACATCTCCGACCAGCAAAGCCTGACGGTCTGTAACATGATCCGGGATTTTATTTAACCCCTGATCTGCAAACGGCACGCGAACATATTCTGCCTGTCCGCCATCGATCCGGCATCCGAGAGCCCAGCCGCCATTCTGATCGGTGCAGTTGTTTACATAACCATGCCTACAGAAAAAACATTCCCCGCAGAAGGTTTCCACGTTTACCGTGACTCTGTCACCGGGCTTCACATTCGTTACAGCGCTGCCGATATCTTCAACAATACCGACCATTTCATGTCCGACAGTTATACCCGGCACAGCGCGGGGGACACTTCCGTGTTTAATGTGCAGGTCACTTGAGCAGATGCTGGCAAGTGTTACCTTTACAATGGCATCCCGTTCATCTATAAGAACCGGATTCGGTTTTTCCATTAATTCAAATTTTCCCTTGGAAACATAAGTATACGTCTGCATTTTTTATCCATCACTTTCTTTTTTTATTGATTCTTTTATCTCAGTCGAGAAGACTTCCACATTTTTTAGTGGTGAGTAACAGCAAATTTGTCTCGGTGGGAGTCAGGTCTCCGACTTGAATCATGTCTTTGGTGGGCCCAGGGGCAAAAGTATTCCTACAGACAAGCCCGCGTCGGACTTCGGACCGCATGATCTTAGTATTATATTATAGCATTTATCTGCGCGGATAGATACAAAATTCCCTTTCCGGATCCGAAAAGGGAATAGATTAGATGTTGCTCCTGTCTGCAATGAAATGCAGTGTGAAGGATATCTCTAATATAAAGAAGTGATGATGTTTACACACTGATCGATTCCAAGCACACCGCTGTTGAGTGTCAGATGATAATTCTGTGCATATCCCCATTTCATGTCGGTATAGAACCGGTGATATGCGGCACGGCGTTTATCCTTATCGCGCAAGCGTTCCTCCGGGGACTGTTCCCGTTCTCCGTAAACCTCGACGATGCGCCGGGCACGGAAATCCATATCTGCGTGGATAAAGACCTTCAGGCAGTCGGCCTTATCCTGTAAAATGTAATCAGCGCAGCGTCCAACAATTACACAGGAGCCTTTTTGTGCAAGCTCCGTGATGACCTTATATTGATGCTCCCACAGAATATCCTCATTCGTGGGACCAAACAGGCGGTTTGAAAAGGCAGATGAGAGGAAGCTGCCGGGCGTATATTCACCGGCTTCCTTTACATAGTTCGGCGTAAAACCGGTTTCTTTTACCATTTCCTGAATGATCTCTGCGTCATAGCAGGGGATTCCCAGCTGTTCGGCCACTTTTTTTCCGATGGTACGTCCACCGCTGCCAAATTCACGGCTGATCGTAATCACTCTGTTTTTCATACGTTATGCTCCTTTCACATTTAATTCATGATATGTTTTTGTGATGATCACTGCTGAGATGATAAAGGTCAGGATATCTGAAACCGGCATGGAATACAGAACACCGTCCAGACCGAAGAAAATTGGAAGGAGCAATGCGAAGCCGACTCCGAATACTACTTCACGGAACATGGAAAGCATGGTAGATGCCAATGCCTTGCCCACGGCCTGTAAAAAGATGAAGCATGCTTTGTTGATACACGCTAAGATCATCATGCAAAGATAGGTACGGAATGCCTTAACAGCAAAATCGGTATAGTAGCTGCTCTCATTAGAAGCACCGAAAATGGCGATAAGCTGATGCGGGAGTCCTTCCGCCAGTATGAGCGCGACTGCACCTACCAAAGCCTCGGAAATAAGTAGCCGGGTAAACAACTCCTTCACACGCATGGTCTTTTCTGCCCCCATGTTATAGCCGACGATCGGAATACAGCCTGCCGCCATGCCGACTACGATCGAGATAACGATCTGGAAAAATTTCATTACGATCCCGACGACCGCCATGGGGATCTGTGCGTACTGCTCCTGTGAGAACACAGCGTCCAATGCACCGTATTTACGGAGCATATTGTTGATCGCTGCCATTGCGGCCACAAGGCTGATCTGAGAGAGAAAGCTGGTAATACCAAGGGTGAGCATCCGTCCGAATATATTTGGAGAAAGTGCATAGTCGCCGGCTTCCGGCTTGATGATCCGCATGTGCAGCAGATACCAGACGGCGAGAATTGCCGTTACCACCTGACCGATCACTGTGGCTATGGCTGCCCCCATCATGCCCCATTGGAGGCCGAAAATGAAAATCGGATCAAGAATAATGTTGATAACAGCGCCTGCCAGTGTGGAAATCATGGCAAATTTCGGGTTCCCGTCTGCACGGATAATGGGATTCATAGCCTGACCGAACATATAAAACGGAATCCCAAGAGTAATATAGAAGAAATATTCCTGAGAATGCCGATAAGTTTCCTCATTGACTGTACCGCCGAACATGGCGATGATGCTGTTTGCAAAGATCAGATATACGGCGGTCAGGATAAGACTTCCTACAATGATCAAAACCACCGCATTGCCGACGCTGCGCTTTGCTCTGGCTGTTTCATTCCGGCCAAGCGCCATGCTGACAAAGGCACAGCAGCCGTCACCGACCATCACGGCGATAGCCAGTGCAACAATCGTCAGCGGAAAAACAACGGTATTAGCTGCGTTTCCGTAAGAGCCGAGGTAGCTGGCGTTTGCAATAAAGATCTGATCAACAATATTGTACAATGCACCTACTAACAATGAGATGATACAGGGAACCGCATACTGACGCATCAGCTTATCAATACGCTCTGTTCCCAAAAACTGATTTCCAATTTCCATAATGATCTCCTTTTTCTTAAAAAAATAAGAAATGCGTAAGCTCCTTTAAATCCGGACTTACGCATTTCTGCAACACGATCTGTCTATAAAATTGTTCTTTATCGTTCGCTCCCCCCTTCTTAAAAAAAAGTGTGGCGCTTCTGCAACTGGATTTACGCAGAAAACGCCACACGATGTAGCACTATTATAGCAAAAACAGACGAAAATGTAAAGCGGTGGATTTTTAAACGGAATAATACAATATGGTTATAGAATGAAGGAAACCCAAAGAAAGCCACAGGTGATCGGATAAGGTGTGTCAAAGACCCGAGAATAGATCGTGTTACATTTTTATTGATTTGTTTATTGACTGATGGTAAAATAATAATAGATAATATATTATATATTTTGAATATAATCATATGATAATAGATAAAATATTATCTAATAAAAGTATAAAAAACGGAATCGAAAGTGGGAAAGATTATGGAAGGTTTTATATGGGAGACAGCGGAAGAACTGGATCTGAAGCTGGCGCAGAGGGTCCGCAATATTAGAAAACGGCGTTCAATCTCGCAGGAGAAGATGGCGTCGATGAGCGGTGTGAGTTATGGTTCTGTTAAAAGATTCGAGTCTACCGGTCAGATATCTTTGTTGTCTCTGACGAAGATCGCAATGGCACTGGATATTGCGGATGAACTCAGGAATATTTTTTCGCAGGTACCATACAGAGACATAAAGGAGGTCATAAATGAAACAAGATAATGCGCTGCAGGTGTATTATGATGAAAAACTTGTGGGGACATTGGCCATGACAGCAAATCGAAAAGCAGCATTTCAGTACACCGATGAATGGCTGGAACATGGATTTTCGATCAGTCCGTTCTCGCTGCCGTTAAAAAAGCAGGTGTTTGTGCCCACAAAGGATTATTTTGGCGGCCTTTATGGCGTGTTTGCGGACAGTCTTCCGGATAATTGGGGAAGATTGCTGCTAAATCGTCTGCTTCGTGAGCATAAACAGGATCCGGATAAACTGACGGTTTTAGACCGACTGGCAATCGTTGGAAAATCAGGAATGGGTGCGTTGACGTATTATCCGGAAAGAAAATTTCCAGAGCAGCGGGATAATCCTGACCTGGATGAACTGGCGCGGGAGTGTCAGAAAATATTGAACACAGAATATACAGACAAACTTGACGAATTGTACCGGCTTGGAGGAACGAGCGGAGGAGCAAGGCCGAAGATCATGACTTCGATTGGAAATGAAGAGTGGATCATAAAATTTCCGGCCCATGTAGATGGAAAAGATGCGGGAAAAATGGAGTATGATTATTCATGCTGTGCCCGGAAATGTGAAATTACGATGAGTGAGACAAAGCTGTTCCCGTCTGGAATCTGTAAAGGCTATTTTGGAACCAGACGGTTTGACAGAGTCCCTGATCAAAATGGGATAAAGCGAGTCCATATGCTGACAGCTGCAGCGCTTCTCGAACTGGACTTTGAACAGCCGAGTCTTGATTACCACAGTCTGATGAAACTTACGAAGATATTGACGAAGGATCATTATGCGGATGTGGAAAGTATGTTTCGAAGAATGTGTTTTAATGTTTTTGCGCATAACAGAGATGACCACTCAAAAAATTTCACCTATTTGTATGATGAAGAAAAAGATCAGTGGAGACTGAGCCCTGCATACGATCTTACTTATAGTAATACGTACTATGGGGAACACACAACGACCGTTGACGGAAATGGAAAAGATCCGGGAAGAAAAGAATTATTAGCTGTTGGCATTACGGCTGGAATGAAGAAGAACCGGTGTATGGAAATTATTGATGAGATCGAGAAGTGTGTGGGAGAGATGCTTGGCGACTACCTATAGAATGCGTTCTACTATGAGCCTGAAAAGTTACAATGTTTCAATGAAATACACAATTAATTCACAAAAAAATTAGCACTCAACTATTGACAGTGCTAATAATATGTGTTATATTACATGCAGAACAAAGGAAGAGCGAAAAAATCAAAGGATCTCAAGGAGTTCCCAAGATTGGAAAATCTTCTGAAGTTCTTTCAGATAGATGACAAACAAGAAAACAGAAATTCTGATTGGAGGAATGATTTATGTATATGCCGAGTATTTTTGGAGAAAGTTTATTTGATAATATGTTCCCGTTTGATGAGAAGTTCTTTACAGAAAAGAAGGATCCGCTGTATGGTAAGAATGTATCCAGACTGATGAAGACAGATGTCAGAGAGACAGAAAAGACGTATGAGCTTGATATCGATCTTCCGGGATTTAAGAAAGATGAGATCCAGATCGAACTGAAGGATGGTTATCTGACCGTCAGTGCCGAGAAAGGTCTTGATAAGGACGAGGAAGATAAGAAAGGCAAATACATCCGCAAGGAACGTTATGCAGGTGCTCTGAGCAGAACCTTCTATCTTGGCGAGGAGATCCGGGAAGAGGAGATTAAGGCAAAATTCGAAAACGGTATCCTGAGCGTATCAATTCCGAAAGAGGAAGAGAAGAAGGTTGAAGGTCCGAAGCACATTTCCATCGAAGGGTGATCTGACAGCCCCGAGCGGTAACGATACAGAAACGCATGCGAAGCTGCCACGTATCTGAAAGATTAAGCCGCCCGGCGGATGAAAATTTCGCTGGGCGGTATTACTGACAACAAACACAACAAGTACTTCAGAATTGAAGGGAGGCTTGCGATCATGAATATCAGCAAATTTACACAGAAATCAGTGGAAGCAGTCCAGAACTGCGAGAAGCTGGCTTATGAATATGGAAATCAGCAGATCGACCAGGAACATCTCCTGGTGAGTCTGTTAAAGTTAGATGACAGCCTGATCTTAAAGCTGATCACAAAGATGGGAATCTCCGGTGAGCAGTTTACGGATGAGGCGGAAGCAGCACTTAAGAAGCTGCCGAAGGTATCCGGAGGCGGACAGGTTTATCTGACCCAGGAGCTCAATAAAGTCCTGATCGATGCCGAGGACGAGGCAAAGGCGATGGGAGACGAATATGTTTCCGTTGAGCATTTGTTCTTATGCCTGTTAAAACAGCCGAACAAGGCTATGAAGGAACTGTTCCGTACTTATGGGATCGACCGGAATAAATTCTTACAGGCTCTGTCCACGGTCCGCGGCAACCAGAGAGTTACCAGTGATAATCCGGAGGCAACCTACGATACCTTAAATAAATACGGTTCTGACCTTGTAGAAAAGGCAAGAGACCAGAAGATGGATCCGGTGATCGGCCGTGACGCCGAGATCCGGAACGTGATCCGGATCCTTTCCAGAAAAACGAAAAACAACCCGGTCCTCATCGGTGAACCCGGTGTTGGTAAGACCGCCGTTGTGGAAGGACTTGCACAGCGTATCGTCCGCGGCGATGTGCCGGAGGGCTTAAAAGACAAGAAATTATTCTCACTGGATATGGGGGCCCTTGTTGCGGGTGCGAAATACCGTGGTGAGTTTGAGGAGCGTTTAAAAGCCGTTCTCGAAGAGGTGAGAAAGAGCGAGGGACAGATCATTTTGTTCATCGATGAGCTTCACACCATCGTCGGAGCCGGAAAGACGGAAGGCTCCATGGATGCCGGCAATATGTTAAAGCCGATGCTTGCCCGTGGTGAGCTGCACTGTATCGGTGCGACAACTCTGGACGAGTACCGGAAATATATTGAGAAGGATCCGGCTCTGGAACGTCGTTTCCAGCCGGTTATGGTTGATGAGCCGACGGTTGAGGATACGATCTCGATCCTTCGTGGACTGAAGGACCGTTATGAGGTTTATCATGGGGTAAAGATCACCGATTCCGCGCTTGTAGCGGCGGCAACCCTTTCCAACCGTTATATCAGTGACCGTTTCCTTCCGGATAAGGCTATCGACCTCGTGGATGAAGCCTGCGCAATGATCAAGACGGAGCTCGATTCCATGCCGACGGAGCTGGATGAACTCTCCAGAAAAATCATGCAGCTAGAGATCGAGGAGGCGGCTCTCAAGAAAGAGACAGACCATTTAAGCCAGGAACGCCTTGCGGATCTTCAGAAGGAGTTGGCGGAGCTTCATGACCAGTTTGCGACTCAGAAGGCCCAGTGGCAGAATGAGAAGGCAACGGTTGATAAGCTTTCCTCCATCCGTGAGGAGATCGAGGCAGTCCATCGTCAGATCCAGGATGCACAGCAGAAATATGATCTGAATAAGGCAGCAGAGCTCCAGTACGGTAAGCTTCCGCAGCTTGAAAAAGAGCTGAAGGAAGAGGAGGAGAAGGTAAAGAACGCAGATCTGAGTCTTGTTCATGAGAGCGTTACCGAAGATGAGATCGCAAGGATCATCTCCCGCTGGACGGGCATCCCGGTTGCAAAACTCACGGAAAGTGAAAGAAACAAGACCCTTCATCTGGATGATGAACTCCACAAACGTGTTGTCGGTCAGGATGAGGCAGTTGAGAAGGTTACAGACGCGATCATCCGTTCCAAAGCCGGGATCAAGGATCCGACAAAGCCGATCGGCTCCTTCCTGTTCCTGGGACCTACCGGTGTCGGCAAGACAGAACTTGCAAAGACACTTGCAGCAAGCCTGTTTGATGATGAGAACAACATGGTCCGGATCGATATGAGTGAATACATGGAGAAATACTCCGTATCCCGTCTGATCGGAGCGCCGCCAGGATATGTCGGATACGATGAGGGCGGTCAGCTCACAGAGGCAGTCCGCAGAAAACCGTATTGTGTCGTTTTGTTCGATGAGATCGAGAAGGCACATCCGGATGTATTCAATGTTCTGCTTCAGGTCCTCGATGACGGACGTATCACAGATTCCATGGGCAAGACCGTTGATTTCAAGAATACGATCATTATCCTGACCTCCAATATCGGTTCCCAGTATCTGCTTGACGGTATCGACGAGAACGGTGATATTAAGCCGGAGGCAAAGGCTGAGGTCATGAACGATCTGCGATCCCACTTCCGTCCGGAGTTCTTAAATCGTCTTGATGAGACGATCCTCTTCAAGCCGCTTACAAAGAACAACATCGGAAGCATCATTGATCTGCTTGTTGCCGATATCAACAAGCGTCTGGCGGATAAAGAGCTTGTGGTTGCACTTTCCGATACTGCAAAGCAGTTTATCGTAGACAACGGTTATGATCCGGTATACGGCGCAAGACCGCTTAAGAGATATCTGCAGAAGAATGTAGAGACTCTGGCAGCCCGCTTGATCCTGTCGGATGGCGTCCATACCGGAGATACGATCAGGATCGACGTGGTCGACGGAAAGCTCAACGCGTCTGCGGAGAGAGGAACAAAAGAATAATCAGAAAACCGGATTCCGGGCGGGTGCCTCGAAAGGCAGTCCGGAACCCGGATAAAAGAAAAACTTCATCCTTGGAGTTGTTCAGACTGATATCACAGCCTGAAAAACTTCCGAAGATGAAGTTTTTTTGCTCTATAGGAAAGAGTACGTTACATTAAAGCGTGAAAGCAGTGATTCCTATAGAGCAAAAAATCCCTCCGGGGGGATCGCACTGCGGCGGAATGGAATGATGTCGCTAACGCGACCCGTCGCAGGCGGAGAATCCTGCAAAGCAGGATTCTATTTTATGCGACAGAAATGATTTTTTAGTGTGTTTCTCCGCCAATCACTTTGATATCCTGCTCATATTCAACAGCGGCCTTCACCGCCGCCTCCAATGCAGCCGTAATATCCGCAATGGCCATGGACGGGGTTGCCGGTTTGTTGATTACCTGGGAAACGGCATACGGAACGTGGATAAAGCCGCCGCGTACATTTGGAAATTCCTTTTGGATATAGTATAAAATTCCATACATGACATGGTTGCAGATATAGGTTCCTGCGGTGTTGGAGAGGGTGGAAGGATAACCGGCGTTCCTGATCTCCTGAACCATCGCCTTCACCGGAAGATTGGAGAAATAAGCGGCATCTCCATCTGCAAAGATCGACTCATCGATGGGCTGGTTTCCTTCATTATCCGGGATTCTTGCATCTGTTACATTGATCGCAACACGCTCCGGAGTCACGCCGAACCGTCCGCCGGCCTGGCCGATGCTGATAACGATATCCGGGTGGAGCTCCTGCATCTTTTCATGGACCTTCGCAATGGATTTAGCGACTACAGTCGGGATCTGCAGCTTTGTGATCTTTGCCCCGGCGATCTCGTCTTTCATGGCTTTTACGGCTTCCCATGCCGGATTGATCGGTTCTCCGCCGAAGGGGTCGAACCCGGTGATCAGTACGTTCATGTAAATTCCTCACTTTCTTTACAGCCGCCTCTGCAACGCGGGGGATTTTCAGTCCGGAAAATCCACGCCGTGATATTAACGGCATATTTTCTCAGGAGACTTATTTGACAAACAGAGTCTCCGACGTTATGATAGATAAGGATATTATACAGGAAAATAAAAGAATTCGCAAACACAATTCCTGTACACGGACAGGGATTTTCTAATGTGCAAACACGCGAAGATGCAGATTGCCGCACACGACCGCGCGAGGCGCGAGAATGTGCCAGTTACATTCTTTTTTATTGAAAATCCCGTACGGTACAGAGACGCAAAAACAGATAGAAAAGAGGAAAAATTATGTTTCGCAGAATCGGAAAAAATGATCCATGCTGGTGTGGAAGCGGGAAGCCATATTGTGAGTGCCATATGGCATTTGACCAGAAGATCAGTCGTGCCCGCTTCGCAGGCCACGAGGTTCCGTCCCACAAGATCATCAAGACACCGGCACAGATCGAGGGGATTCGTGAGAGCGGAAAACTGAATGTGGCAGTCCTTGACTATGTGGCGGAGCACATCAGAGCAGGAATTACCACAGAGGAGATTGACCAGTGGGTATACGACTTTACGACAAAGCACGGCGGGATTCCGGCACCATTAAATTATGAGGGATTCCCGAAGAGCGTGTGCACCTCCATCAATGATCAGGTGTGCCACGGAATCCCATCCGGGGATGTTGTCTTAAAAGACGGCGATATCATCAACGTGGATGTCTCCACGATCCTTCACGGATATTTTTCTGATTCGTCCAGAATGTTCCTGATCGGCAACGTGGATCCGGAAAAGGAAAAACTTGTCCGTGTCACGAACGAAGCTGTGGAAAAAGGTCTTGAACAGGTAAAACCGTGGGGATTCTTAGGAGATATGGGGCAGGCAGTCCATGACTATGCGAAGAAGAACGGATACACCATTGTCGAGGAAGTCGGCGGCCACGGTGTCGGTCTTGAGTTCCATGAAGATCCGTTTGTAAGCTATGTGACAAGACGGGGCGAGGAGATGCTTATGGCACCGGGGATGATCTTTACCATCGAGCCGATGATCAACATGGGCCGTCCGGATATCTTTGTGGATGACAGCAACGGCTGGACGATCTATACCGATGACAGGCTTCCGTCTGCCCAGAGGGAGATCATGGTACTCGTGACAGAGACCGGACATGAGGTCCTTGCGTGGTAGAAAAAACGAGAGAAAAATCCAATAGAAAACAGGAAAATTCCTTGAATAGTATCTGAAAATTCGGTATAATATAGTCAAATAACAGTAAACGTGAGATTTGAATAAGGAGGATCGTGTATGGAGTTAAAGTATGACAAAATTCAGACGACCGGTACAGATACCCCGTTAAAAATCGTAAAGGGACATTTTGCAACGAATCATGCCCACACGAATTACTATTTTGACCTGACGACGGTAAAGAGCCGTCTGAGTGAGGCGGGAGGAATTGCCCAGGCACTCGTACATATGTATCTGTACGATATGATCGTCGATACAATCGTATGCATGGAAGGGACCGAAGTGATCGGAACACTTCTTGCGCAGGAGCTGACAAAAGGCGGTTTCATGTCGAAGAACGCCCACAAGACGATCTACGTTATCAAACCGGAGTTCAACAGCAACAGCCAGATTGTGTTTAAGGACAATTACCGCGCAATGATCAACGGAAAGAATGTGCTGATCCTCACTGCGACTGTGACAACAGGCTTGACGATCAACAAGGCGATCGAGGGTGTCCAGTACTATGGAGGAATTATTCAGGGGATCTCCGCAGTATTCAGCGCGCTTGAGAATGTCAATGGGATTCCGATCAAGTCGGTATTCGGATTAAAAGATGTTCCGGATTACCAGTACAGCGATTACAGGAACTGTCCGTTATGTAAGGAAGGAAAGAAACTGGATGCGCTGATCAATCCGTACGGATACTCAAAACTGTAAAAAATAATTTGAAATAGGAGCAGCTCTGCAGGCCGGGGAAATCCCGGTGCCTGCAGAGCTTTTTCTTAACAGGAAACGCGAAGGAATTTCCTGATAAACAAAAAGGCATTTACGAGCGGGCAATGTTTTATAACTCTGGTTCATACAAGCTATAAAAAGAAATTACTTGCAATTTCTGACAAAGTGCTTATAATAAAACGTAGCAACATTGCTGAAGGGCAATTGGAAAGGAGACGCAAAGATATGACGAATCTTATTCTACTCGCAGTCGTGATTCGAATTATCGTCAGCATTATCGTCGTGAACGGGAATGCTTATTTGCGTTATACTGAATCCGGGATTGCCTGATAGAAACTTGAAAGAACAAGTTACGAAGAAAAGCAAAGCCTTACAGTGTAACGCTGTAAGGCTTTTTTATACCTGAATTTTGATACGGACATTTGTCCGCACCAGAAAAAGAAAAGACGGGAATGTCTGACAGAGCCGGACATTCCGAAAGAAATAAGATGAGGGGAAAAACAGCTATGAAAATGAACGGAGCGCGGATCCTGGTGGAAGAGCTGATCCATCAGGGCGTGAGAGTGGTCTTCGGATATCCGGGGGGCGCAGTGCTTGATATCTATAATGAACTCTATCTTGCGTCTGACCGTATCGGACATGTCTTAGCAGCCCATGAGCAGGGAGCTGCCCATGCCGCTGACGGATATGCGAGAGCAAGCGGAAAGACCGGCGTGGTCCTGGCCACAAGTGGCCCGGGTGCGACGAACCTGGTGACAGGAATCGCAAACGCCTACCTCGATTCCGTACCGATGGTCGCGATCACAGGAAACGTCGCGGTAAACAGTCTCGGAAAGGATTCTTTCCAGGAGGTGGATATCGTCGGGATCACACAGCCGGTCGTAAAACACAACTTCATGGTCCGGGACATTAAGGACCTTCAGAAGACGATTATTGAAGCCTTTGAGATCGCGAATTCCGGACGTAAGGGACCGGTTCTCATTGATATTCCGAAGAACGTCCAGTCCGCGGAATATGAATATATTGAGGACTTAAAGGTTCCGAGCGTTGTGAAGAAGCCGAGAAAGTCCGAGTGCGGCAGCATCGACGAAGTCGTTGAGATGATCAAAAAGGCAAAAAAGCCGTTTATCTACGCAGGCGGCGGTGTTGTGGCAGCAGGAGCCCAGAAAGAAGTCCTGGAGCTCTCAAAACGGGTCGACGCGGCGATCGGTCTTTCGATGATGGGAATCACCTCCGTTCCGGCCTCCTATCCGCTGAATCTTGGAATGTGCGGCATGCACGGAAAATATCCGTCCATCAAGGCCCAGTCCGAATGTGATCTGCTTCTGGCAGTCGGCGTCAGATTCTCTGACCGCGCGACAGGCGACCTGAACGAGTACACAAAAAAATGTATGACGGTCCATATCGATATCGACCGCGCGGAGATCGGAAAGAATGTCAGTCCTGATGTGAGCCTCTGGGGCGATGTGAAAGAGATCCTTGCGAAGATTCTGGAAGAGCTCCCGGAAGAACGGCATCCGGAGTGGGTGAGTGAGCTTGAGGGCTATAAAAACGAGATGATCCTCCCGGCACCGAAACCTTACGGACCGGAAGCCATTATTGAGGAAGTTCACAGACATTGTACCGAGGACACAGTGGTCGCTACCGACGTCGGACAGCACCAGATGTGGACCATGCAGTTCTACCCGTTTGAAAAGCCGCACACGCTTCTCACTTCCGGCGGTCTCGGAACCATGGGATACGGTCTCGGAGCAGCCATTGGCGGATGCATCGCAGCGAGAGGCAGAAGAACCGTTCTCTTCACCGGAGACGGAAGCTTCGGAATGAACTTAAACGAGATGGCAACGGCGGTGAGTCAGGAACTCCCGATCACCATTGTCATTTTCGATAATGATGTCCTCGGAATGGTAAGACAGTGGCAGACAATTTTCTACGACTGTCACTATTCCCAGACGATCCTGGACAGAAAGACGGACTTCCCGGCTCTGGCGAAAGCCTTCGGTGCTGACGGATATGCGGTCTACACGATGGAAGACCTGCAGAAAGCCCTCGATGCGGCTGACAAATCCCAGGGACCGGTGCTGATCGACTGTCACATTGATATGGATGAGAAAGTCCTGCCGATGATCCCGCCGGGACGATCCATCAAAGACATGATTGTGGAAGGATAAGGTGACCATGGAAAACAAAGTTGAAAAGTTTGCGGTCGCCATGATCGTAAACAACCGCTTCGGCGTTTTAAACCGCATCGCCGGTCTTTACGCAAAGCGCTGCTATAATATTGATAATATCTCTGCAGGAACACTTGATGATCCGAACTATACGCGGATCACCATCGTCTCCACAGGAGATGAATATATGAAGGACCAGGTGGTCCGTCAGCTGGAAAAACTCATCGATGTCCGTGCTGTAACACTTTTGGAGCCGGAAAACACCGTATTTGCCCAGCACATGTACATCAAAATGCACCTGACAGGAAGCCACAGAGGTTCCAGCAAACATCAGGTACTGGATCTGATCAACGAGTACGGCGGAAAAGTCATAGACTTCGGTGAAGAGCATCTGACAGCCGAGATTACCGGAGACAGCAAAAAAGTTGAATCTTTTATTGAAAAAGTCAGAGATTTTGGTATATTAGAACTTAGCCGGTCGGGAGAGATCGCGATCGGTTTAGGGATAGACAACACATTACGTGTCGATCACAATGAAGAATAAGGAGAAGAAAAACTATGGCAACCATGTATTATGAGAGAGATTGTAACTTATCACTTCTTGACGGAAAGAAAGTAGCTGTTATCGGCTACGGTTCTCAGGGTCATGCACACGCTCTGAACTTAAGAGATTCCGGTGTTGATGTAGTAGTAGGTCTTTACGAGGGCTCCAAGTCCGCAGCAAAGGCAAAAGAAGACGGCTTCACAGTTATGCTCACAGCAGACGCTGTAAAGGCAGCAGATATCATCATGATCCTTGTAAACGATGAGAAGCAGGCAGCTCTCTACAAGAAAGATATCAAGGACAACCTTTCAGCAGGCAAGACACTTGCATTCGCTCACGGCTTCAATATCCACTTCAAACAGATCGTTCCGCCGGCAGATGTAAACGTGATCATGATCGCTCCGAAGGGACCGGGCCACACCGTTCGCTCCCAGTATGTAGGCGGTAAAGGTGTTCCGTGCCTCGTAGCTGTTGAGCAGGACCCGGCTGGAAACTCCATGGAAGTTGCTAAGGCATACGCTGCAGGCATCGGCGGAGCAAGAGGCGGTATCCTCGAGACAACATTTAAGGAAGAGACAGAGACAGACCTCTTCGGTGAGCAGGCAGTTCTCTGCGGCGGCGTTTGCGCATTAATGGAAGCTGGTTTCAACACACTTGTTGAGGCTGGTTATAAGCCGGAGAACGCATACTTCGAGTGCATCCACGAGATGAAATTAATCGTAGACCTGATCTTCAACGCTGGTTTCGAGGGAATGAGATACTCCATCTCCGATACTGCTGAGTACGGTGACTATGTAAGCGGTAAGAGAATCATCGGCGATGAAGCAAAGAAAGCAATGAAGCAGGTATTAACAGAGATCCAGGATGGTACTTTCGCTAAGAACTGGATTCTTGAGAACCAGGTTGGCAGAACAACCTTCAACGCAGCAAGAGCAGCACACGCTGAGACACTTGCAGCTAAGACAGGCCGCGAGTTAAGAGCAAAGATGGGCTGGAAGCAGACACAGGATCTTGACGAGGCTAAATAGTCGCGATAGCAATGAGCAGTGCGAATCCGACGAGGAAAGATTCCCGTTGTGCTTGCACATAAGTGAATCTTTGCCGGCGGATTCATAGGGCGAATGCCCGCGCACGAGCGGACACAAGTCCGCGAGTGTGGCACTGCGGGGCAGCGAATCCGACGAGGAAAGATTCCCGTTGTGCTCGCACATAAGTGAATCTTTGCCGGCGGATTCATAGGGCGAATGCCCGCGCACGAGCGGACGCAAGTCCGCGAGTGTGGCACTGCGGGGCAGCGAAACCCTAAAAAATTCTTCAGGGCCAGGCATCACCGCCTGGCTCTGGATTTCATAAGGAGAAAAATCATGAATTCAGATAAAGTAAAAGCTGGCGTAGAGCATGCGCCGCACCGTTCCCTTTTAAAGGCAGATGGATATAACGACGAGCAGATGCGTCGCCCGTTTATCGGCGTTGTAAACTCTTTCAATGAAGTAGCACCGGGACATATGCACTTACAGACCATCGCCCGTGCCGTAAAGGACGGCGTCCTTGCAGCAGGTGGAACTCCGATGGAGTTCAATACCATCGGTGTCTGCGATGGTATCGCCATGGGCCATGATGGAATGCACTTCTCTTTAAGCTCCCGTGAGCTGATCGCAGATACCATCGAATGTATGGTAAAGGCACACTGCTTCGACGCACTTGTATTTATCCCGAACTGTGATAAGATCGTTCCGGGTATGTTAATGGCAGCAATGCGTCTGAACCTTCCGTGTATCTTCGTGTCCGGTGGTCCGATGCTCTCCATCAACCAGAGAGACTTAAATACTGTATTTGAGGCTGTCGGCGCAAGAAAAGCAAATCTGATCAACGATGAGGAACTCGCTGAGATCGAGGGAAGCTCCTGTCCGGGCTGCGGTTCCTGTTCCGGTATGTTCACTGCAAACTCCATGAACTGCTTAACAGAAGTTCTTGGTCTCGGTCTTCCGGGAAATGGTACGATCCCGGCTGTATACGCAGAGCGTATCCGCCTTGCAAAGACAGCTGGTATGCAGGTTATGAAGCTGCTTGCCGATGATATCCGTCCGCGTGATATCGTAACACCGGCAGCATTTGAGAACGCGCTGACAACCGATATGGCTCTCGGCTGCTCCACAAACTCCGCACTTCATCTCCTTGCGATCGCTCACGAGGCTGATATCGCTCTTGATCTTCATATGATCAACGATATCAGTGAGCACACTCCGAACCTGTGCCATCTTGCACCGGCCGGACATCACCACATGCAGGATCTGATGGAAGCAGGAGGAATCTCCGCAGTATTAAAAGAGCTTCTCGATGCAGGAATGATCCAGGGACAGTGCAAGACTGTAACAGGAAAGACGGTTGCTGAGAACATTGCACATGCAGTAAACCGCAATCCGGAAGTTATCCGTCCGATTGATAATCCGTACACAAAGACCGGCGGACTTGCCGTTCTTTTCGGAAACCTTGCTCCGAACGGCGCGATCGTAAAACGTTCCGCTGTAAAACCGGAGATGTTAGTCAACACCGGTACTGCAAAGTGCTTTGACTCCGAGGAAGAGGCGATCGCTGCGATCTACGCAGGAAAGATCGTTCCGGGTGACATCGTTGTCATCCGTTACGAGGGACCGGCAGGCGGCCCGGGAATGAGAGAGATGCTCTCCCCGACATCCGCGATCGTTGGCATGAAACTCGATACGACCGTTGCTCTCCTGACAGATGGCCGTTTCTCCGGCGCATCCTGTGGTGCAGCAATCGGACATATCTCTCCGGAGGCAGCTGCAGGCGGCCCGATCGCTTACATCAAAGACGGCGACAAGATCGCTATTGACATCCCGAACTACAGCTTAAAGCTGCTTGTTTCCGATGAAGAGATGGAAGAGAGAAAAAAGACCATGAAGATCCGCGAGCCGAAGAAGCTGACAGGATACTTAAAACGCTATGCGAAGAACGTATCCTCTGCGGATAAGGGTGCTATCGTAGAGTAATTTGATACCTAGGGTCAAAAGGTCGGAAGGCCTTTGGCAAGCTTGTTTGCAAAAGGCTTTTTGATCTTGGAACCCTGGTATCGCATGATATATAAAAGGCGGCGGGCTTATTTTGGAAGCTGCGCCGCCTTTTTACCAGGTATCCGACGGAAAATGCCATACGGCAGTTTCTGAAGGCTGCCAGGTTTCGGAAAAATCCCCGGAAAGAGAGGAAACTATATGAACGAGATCGTATCAAACCTGCTCGTATACGGCAGCCCGCCGGAAGACTCGATCCTCTGGCAGCTTGCGGATATCTGTGAGAAACTGAAAGATGGAACAGAGACGAAGGCGGCGCTCAGAGGCCGCGTTTTCCACCAGGTGAAGAATCTTCTGACGGTTGCCACAGACTACGCTTTTGACAAGAACTTATGGCACAACTACCTGACATTCCTCCTGATCACGAATGAGAATCCGTTCAGCCTCGTCTGTGAGAAGATGGGGGCTCAGGAAGGAACGGTCAACAACTTTGTGACCCACGATTTCGACATGTTCAAGGAACTGTTCGATTACGATTTTTCCTGGCTGGAGAAAGAACTCTCCATCGATTGCTTCACACAGCTGACCCACTACCAGGCAATCCGCAAAAAAGAGCTGATGTACAATAAAAATGTCAGCGAGAAAGTGAGAAACTTAAGCGAGAAGCTTGAGACGGCCGAGTCAGGCGCAGATTTCTTCCAGTATGTGACGGAGTTCTACAAAGATTACGGTGTCGGCATGTTCGGACTCAACAAGGCATTCCGCATTGCTGAGAACAAGGACGGATCCATCCGCTTCCTGCCGATCAACAACATGGATACCGTTATGCTGGATGACCTCATCGGCTACGAGCTCCAAAAGAAGAAACTTGTGGAGAACACCCAGGCATTCTGTGACGGAAAAGCGGCGAACAACGTGCTGTTATTCGGCGACAGCGGTACCGGTAAATCCACCAGCATCAAGGCCATCGTCAACCAGTTCTACCCCCAGGGCCTGCGCATGATCGAGATCTACAAGCATCAGTTTAAGGATCTTTCCACGATCATCGCCCAGATCAAGAACCGCAACTACAAGTTCATCATCTACATGGATGATCTCTCCTTCGAGGAGTTTGAGATCGAGTACAAGTTCTTAAAGGCTGTTATCGAGGGCGGAGTCGAGACAAAGCCGGACAACGTGCTGATCTACGCCACATCCAACCGCCGTCACCTCATCAAGGAGACGTGGAAGGATAGAGAGGACATGGAACACAGCGAGGATCTGCACCGCTCCGACACCATGGAGGAGAAGCTCTCCCTGGTCAACCGGTTTGGCCTTTCTATCTTCTACGCGAAGCCGAACAAGGAAGGGTTCAACGAGATGGCAGTGGCTCTCGCGAGACGCGCGGGCATCACTCCGGAGGTTATGACTGATGAGGAGATCTGCTACGAGGCGAACCGTTTCGAGATGCGCGGTGGCGGACTTTCCGGCCGTACAGCGCAGCAGTTTGCGAATTACCTGCTCACGATCAAATAAAAACGACAGAATACGAGAAGACCCGGTATGGAAACATGCCGGGTCTTTTTTATGTAACGGGAAATTCCGAGGAATTCCCCGTTACATAAAAAGGCACTGACGTGCCAAAGATGCACACTCGCGCGAAGATGTAGATCGTCGCAAGCGACCGCGCGAGGCGCGAGAATGTGCCAAGGCACATTATTTTTAACATGTCTGCTGTTAAAAAATGTTAAGAAAAGAAGATATAGTGATAAAAATAGATGCAAAGCTCGTAAAATAACGAAAAATCACGAATGATTTTGAAATTGTACACCTATTTCGGATTGGATTCGACAAGGGGGCAATACTATAATGTCTATATTCCTACCGGGGATGCTCAAAAAGAAAAATATCATGTCAGACGCCCGGCCGGAACGGGGAAAATGACCGAAAAAGAAACTTTATGTGTTACAGGAGGAGCATTATGGCAGAATTATCCATTGCGATTGCAGATGACAACAGACAGACTTTGAATTTACTTGGCGAAATTCTGGAAAAAGAGGATGGGATCCATGTAGTTGGGAAGGCGGATAATGGCGAGGACGCGTACAACATGATCGTCCGCACGAATCCGGATATTGTCCTCATGGATGTGATCATGCCGAGACTGGACGGAATTTCCGTCATGGAAAAAGTAAAAAACAACACGCAGATGAAGAACCACCCGTCCTTCATCATGGTGACGGCGGCCAGCAGCCAGGATGTGACAGAGGACGCGTTCCGGCTCGGAGCTAATTATTATATTATGAAGCCCTTCAACAGGGATATTATTCTGGATAAGATCCACAGAGTCTGTCGCGGTCGGATAAAAGCGGCAGGTGCGGTACATACGGATGTGAAGAAGGTACAGCCGTATCTTGATAAAGAGACCTATATAGAACAGAATCTCGAGACGGATGTGACCCAGATGCTGCATGAGATCGGAATTCCAGCCCATATTAAAGGATACCAGTATCTGAGAGATGCCATCATCATGTCTGTCAGGGATACAGAGATGCTGTCCTCTGTCACGAAGATCCTTTATCCGACCATCGCGAAGACCCACAAGACGACACCGAGCCGCGTGGAGCGCGCCATCCGCCATGCCATCGAGGTTGCCTGGGGCAGAGGAGAGCTTGATACCCTGAACAGCCTCTTCGGATACACGGTGAACGGCGGCAAGGGAAAACCGACAAATTCTGAATTTATTGCACTGATTGCAGACAAAATCCGACTGGATTACAAACGTATCTGAAAAATCTGAAAAAAGAAAAAGACCCACTTTCTAATTTCCGAGGGATGTGTTATACTGAATCTAATAGCGGGACATGGCATTTTTGCGGAATTTTCCCTGCCATGGAGCAAAAAGTGGAAGGATGGGTTATCATGAAGAAAATATTGTTTGTCGCTTCCGAGGCTGTACCTTTTATCAAGACAGGCGGACTTGCCGATGTTGTGGGATCCTTACCGAAATGTTTTGATAAAGAATATTTTGATGTGCGGGTCATGATCCCGAAGTATCTCTGTATCAAGGATAAATTTTTGTGCAATCTTATTTATGTAAATCATTTTTATATGGATTACCTGGGACAGAGCCGTTATGTCGGAATTCTTGAATATGTATATGAAGGGATCACCTTCTATTTTATCGATAATGAGAGTTATTTCTGGGGCGATAAGCCATATGGTGATTGGTATTATGACCTGGAAAAATTCTCATTTTTCTCACAGGCAGCGTTATCCGCACTTCCTGTGATCGGATGGAGACCGGATGTGATCCACTGCCATGACTGGCAGACTGGACTGATCCCTGTATACTTAAAGGGAAGATTCGGAGAGGGAGAGTTTTTCCGCGGAATCAAGTCCGTCATGACGATCCACAACCTGAAATTCCAAGGCGTGTGGGATGTAAAGACGATCCAGAGATTCTCGGGACTCCCGGACTACTTCTTTACACCGGATAAGTTAGAGGCATACAAAGACGGAAATATGTTGAAGGGCGGTCTTGTGTATGCCGACGCGATCACGACGGTCAGCAACACCTACGCGGAGGAGATCAAGACCCCGTTCTACGGAGAAGGGCTTGACGGACTTATGCGGGCGAGATCCGGCGATCTCCGTGGGATTGTAAACGGTATCGACTATGATGTCTTCAACCCGGAGACGGATCCGGATATCGTTCAGAATTACAACGCGAAAAATTTCAGAAAAGAGAAAGTGAAAAATAAACGCGCGCTTCAGGAAGAGCTTGGTCTCGCGAAGGACGATAAGAAGTTCATGATCGGTATCGTCTCAAGACTCACGAACCAGAAAGGTCTGGACCTGATCCAGTGCGTGATGGACGAGATCTGTACGGATGATGTGCAGCTGGTCGTTCTTGGAACCGGAGACGAGAACTATGAGAATATGTTCCGCCATTACGACTGGAAATATCATGACCGCGTATCAGCGCAGATATACTACTCCGAGCCGCTGTCCCACAAGATCTACGCGGCCTGCGACGCGTTCCTGATGCCGTCCTTATTTGAGCCGTGCGGTTTGAGCCAGCTCATGGCGCTCCGCTACGGAACGGTGCCGATCGTCCGCGAGACAGGCGGCTTAAAGGATACGGTATGGCCGTACAATGAGTTCGAGGGAACAGGAACTGGATTCTCCTTCGCGAACTACAATGCCCACGAGATGTTGAATATTATCCGCTATGCGAAGCATATTTACTACGATAAGAAGCGGGAATGGAATAAGATCGTTGACCGGGCGATGGCAGTGGACTTCTCCTGGAAGACGTCTGCCGGAAAGTATCAGGAATTATATGACTGGCTGATCGGATACTAAAATGATTTGGAAATACTGACATAAAAGAGGAAAACATGACAATGTGGAATGAATTTCTGGGAAACCAGATACTGATCAGTGCAGTGCTCGGATGGACAGTGGCACAGTTTTTAAAGACTGTGATCGATATGGTGATCAATAAGTCTTTTAACCCGGAGCGGATCTTCGGCTCCGGCGGAATGCCGAGCTCCCATTCAGCGACGGTCTGTGCGCTTACGACGGCATCCGGAATGAAGTACGGAGTGGGAAGCTTTGAATTTGCCATCAGCTTTGTTCTCTCGATGATCGTAATGTACGACGCGATGGGCGTAAGGCGGGAGACCGGAAAACAGGCAAAACTGTTGAACAGCGTTTTCTTTGAGAATATCCTGAATTTAGACGGAGTTTTTCTCCAGGAAAAACTGAAAGAATATGTGGGACATACGCCGCTGCAGGTAGTTGCGGGAGCGGTTCTTGGTATCCTTCTGGCAGTGCTCACTGGTAAATTGTACTAAATTAAAAGAAAATTGTGTACAATTTTGACCAAGAAAAACGACGGAAATTTACAGAAATATGTGAAAAAATCACGAAACTTTTATAAAGGGATGTTGCAATTTTTGGCAACATCCCTTATAATATGTACAGGCCTTTTTTCCGACACTCGATTTTTTTGTGCGATATTTCCAAACCGGAGTTACGTGATGGGGGAGCGGAAGTATTGCAGGGGAGCAAAGAGATGAGGGCAATATAGACATCTTAGTCTAAACTAAATTCTAGGAGGAATAACAACTTATGGCAAAGTGGGTTTATAAGTTTGAAGAAGGCAGCGCGGCAATGAGAAATCTTCTCGGCGGCAAAGGCTGCAACCTTGCGGAGATGACAAATCTTGGCATGCCGATCCCGCAGGGATTCACAGTAACAACAGAAGCCTGCACAGACTACTACAACAGTGGAAAACAGATCACAAAAGAGATCCAGGATCAGATCTTTGAAGCTTTAGCATGGCTCGAGGGCGTGAACGGAAAGAAATTCGGTGATACTGAGGATCCGTTACTTGTATCTGTACGTTCCGGTGCACGTGCATCTATGCCGGGTATGATGGATACCATCTTAAACCTCGGTTTAAATGATGTAGCAGTAGAAGGTTTCGCAAAGAAGACAGGTAATCCGCGTTTCGCATATGACTCCTACAGAAGATTCATCCAGATGTATTCCGACGTCGTTATGGAAGTTCCGAAGTCCTACTTCGAGAAGATCATCGACGAAATGAAGGAAGCAAAAGGCGTTCACTATGATACAGAGTTAGACGCTAACGATTTAAAGGAGCTTGCTGAGAAGTTCAAAGCTGTATACAAAGAGGCTATGAAGGGCGAAGAGTTCCCGCAGGATCCGAAGGAACAGTTAATGGGAGCTGTGAAAGCTGTATTCCGTTCCTGGGATAACCCGCGTGCAATCGTTTACCGTCGTATGAACGATATTCCGGGCGACTGGGGTACCGCAGTAAACGTACAGACAATGGTATTTGGTAACAAGGGTGAGACATCCGGTACAGGTGTTGCGTTTACACGTAACCCGTCCACAGGTGAGAAGGGTATCTTTGGTGAGTACCTGATCAACGCACAGGGCGAGGACGTTGTTGCCGGTGTTCGTACACCGCAGCCGATCTCCCAGCTTGAGAAAGACCTTCCGGAGTGCTACAAGCAGTTCATGGAACTGGCTATGAAACTTGAGAATCATTTCCACGACATGCAGGATATGGAGTTCACGATCGAGGAAGGTAAGCTCTACTTCTTACAGACACGTAATGGTAAGAGAACTGCTCCGGCTGCAATCCAGATCGCATGCGATTTAGTAGATGAGGGACAGATCACTCCTGAGGAAGCTGTTTGCAGAATCGAAGCAAAATCCCTCGACCAGTTATTACATCCGACCTTCGATCCGGCTGCATTAAAGGCGGGCGAAGTGATCGGACAGGCTCTTCCGGCTTCCCCGGGTGCTGCAGCTGGTAAAGTCTGCTTCACAGCAGATGACGCTAAGGCAGCCGGTATCGGCGGCAAAGGCGAGAGAGTGATCCTGGTTCGTCTTGAGACATCCCCGGAGGATATCGAGGGAATGCACGCTGCACAGGGTATCTTAACAGTCCGCGGTGGTATGACATCCCACGCAGCAGTAGTTGCACGTGGTATGGGTACCTGCTGTGTATCCGGCTGCGGCGAGATCAAGATCAACGAGGAGAAGAAGGAATTCACACTCGGCGGACATACCTTCCACGAGGGCGATTACATCTCCTTAGACGGTACAACAGGTAAGATCTACAACGGTGATATCAAGACTCAGGAAGCATCCGTAGGCGGAAACTTCAAGAGAATCATGGATTGGGCTGACTCCTTCAGAAAACTTGGTGTCCGCACAAACGCTGATACACCGGCTGATACAAAGAACGCAGTTAAGCTTGGCGCAGAGGGCATTGGTCTTTGCCGAACCGAGCATATGTTCTTTGATCCGGAGAGAATCCACAACTTAAGAAGAATGATCGTTTCTGATACAGTAGAGGCAAGAGAGGAAGCATTAAGCAAACTCCTTCCGTACCAGAAGGGCGATTTCAAGGCTATGTACAAGGCACTCGAGGGCAGACCAATGACAGTTCGCTACTTAGATCCGCCGCTGCATGAGTTCACTCCTAAGACAGAGGAAGAGATGGCTGATCTTGCGAAAGATATGGGCATCACTGTTGATGAAGTAAAGAAGAAATGCGACGAACTTCACGAGTTCAACCCGATGATGGGTCACCGTGGATGCCGTCTTGCAGTTACCTATCCGGAGCTTGCAAAGATGCAGACACGTGCCGTTATGGAAGCAGCGATCGAGGTTCAGGAAGAAGATGGCTACGATATCGTTCCGGAGATCATGATCCCGCTCGTTGGCGAGAAGAAAGAGCTCAAGTTCGTGAAAGACATCGTTGTTGAAGTTGCTGAGCAGGTTAAGAAAGAGAAAGGCTCCGATATGAAGTACCACATTGGTACAATGATCGAGATCCCGCGTGCAGCTCTTACTGCAGGCCAGATCGCTGAGGAAGCTGAGTTCTTCTCCTTCGGTACAAACGACCTGACACAGATGACATTCGGCTTCTCCCGTGATGATGCCGGTAAGTTCCTTGATTCCTACTACAAGGCAAAGATTTACGAGTCTGATCCGTTTGCAAGACTTGACCAGACTGGTGTTGGCCGTCTCGTAGAGCTCGCAGTTAAGGAAGGACGCGCAACACGTCCGGAGTTAAAGTGCGGTATCTGTGGCGAGCACGGTGGAGATCCGTCTTCCGTAGAGTTCTGCCACAAGGTTGGCTTAAACTACGTAAGCTGCTCACCGTTCCGTGTACCGATCGCAAGACTTGCTGCAGCACAGGCAGCTCTTCATGAGAAAGGTTACAAATAGGATATAATGAGATCGTAAGATCATAGGAGACCCCTGGGAAATTTTCCCAGGGGTCTTTTTGAGCATATGCGTCTGTAAAATAAAAATGCCCGGATATTTTCCTGCAAAATGTCGATAGTTTTGCCTGGAAAGGATATCTGAGCATTTTTTACATATTAACTTATAGGCTTGTTGAGGAGTTCCGGCTCCACCTGATGAATATAAGCTTCCAGCGTATGTCTGTCCGGCAGAGAGGATGTAGTTCCCTGACGGGTGACCTCCAATGCAGCGGAGCAGGTGGCGATCTTTGCAGAGGTGACGAGGTCATATCCGTACATCATGTAGGAGACCAGGGCGCTGATAAAGGCGTCGCAGGCACCGGAACTGTCGATGGAGATAATGTCCCTGGCAGGGATCCGGCATTCACAGCCAAATTCCCGGCTCTTGATGTAGGAACCGTCAGCCCCCAGTGTCACGATCACGGTTCCGATTCCGGAATCAAGAAGACGGTCAACGGCTTCATTGATATCTGCGGCATCCGGCACGATCTCAAATAATTCGCTGTGGTTTGGAATGATCATGTCGATCATGGAGAGAAGCTTATCCGGCAGCACGGAACAGGCGCTCGGCTTTAAAACGGTCCGGATGTGTTTATCTTTACAGATCTCGCATGCTGTGAGAAGTGTTTCTGTTGGGACTTCTGTCTGCATCAGGCAGCAGCGGGCATTCGCGAAAAGTTCCTCATTGAGGGCAATGATCTGTGGAGTCAGGGCGTTGTTTGCGCCGGACATGATGGAGATCATGGAGTTTCCGTCCTGTTGTACGAAGATATACGCCTGTCCGGTCTGCTCATTCCGGCAACGTTTTAAGCCGGTCTTGTCCATTGTATAGCCGTGAAGATAATCGAAGATCGTATCCGCGTCCACATCGTCCCCCATGCAGCTGATCGGTACGGCGAAATGACCGAGCCGTGAGAGTCCCACGGACTGGTTTAAGCATTTTCCGCCTGGATAGGTGGCAGAACTTGCGGTGCGGACTGCTTTTCCGGTGTGCGGCAGTTGGTCAAAGTTCAGATACCGGTCCATATTTGTACTGCCAACGACGATTACTTTCTGGGAACTGAACAGATAAGGCACACCTACAGAGGAAAGACCAGTGAGAACCGGGAGTGCGGTGAAAGGCTTGGTTTTTCCTCCTTTCGCTTCTACGATCTTTACGAGGGAAGTGAGAGCATGACGTCCGCATTCGGTGTGCGGCACCGGAATCGCGGAGATCGGTGGGTACGTCTGAGGGAGTTCATAGTCATCGATCAGGGAGATGACGGAAAAATCGTAGGGAATCGTATAGTTCCGCTTTTTGCACATCTCATAGAAGAGAAGGGCATCTTGATGATCGCTGACCACAAGACTGGTAAAAGTCCTTCTGGTCAGAAGATTGGAGAGGTCCATGTCCTCTAAGGTCAGGATCAGGTGGTTATCCAGCTTGATCTGATGGTCAAAGAGACATTTCCGATAACCTTCGAGAAACTCTTCGTTCGGATCTTTCTTTTTTAAGATACAGGCGATGGATGTGTGGTGATTTTCCACGAGGATCCTTGTGGCCTGGTAGCCCAGTTCGGTATAGTCCACCCGGATGGAATTTTTTACAGGGGACCGGAAAAAGAGAAAGGGAATCTGACCTTCCTCCAGCAGAAGCCTATTCTCTTCTACAACAGGGAGAACTGGCTCCCACAACACTCCATCGACTCGGGCGGAGATCATCCGGTGGATATTCCGACACTCTTTTTCGGCAGAGTTTCCACTCTCACAGACCATTACAAAATATCCGGCTCGGTTTGCCGCCTCAAGGATTCCGGAGAGAAAAGGGGCAGGATTCTTTAAAGAATTTAAGATTACACCCAGAGTCATAGTTTTTACATCCGGAGATGTGAGGGCCTGGGCGGGAACATAATTGTACTGTTTCGCAATGGATAGAACGTGTTCTCTTGTTTCAGCACTGATGTTGTCATCCTTCTGATGCATGATCTTTGAGACGGTAGAAGGAGAGACACCGGCAATTCTTGCAAGATCTTTTATTTTCATAGAATACTCCAAATATATACAGGATTCGCTGTTAGTTTAACATACGGTCAGAAGAAAAAGATATCGAAAACAAAAGAATCGATATAAATTGATAATATTATACACTATATCGATAAAAAAATAAACAAATTTGGTAAAAATGCAAACAACTATATTGACTTCACAAATGCCATGTGCTATATTTTGGTAAAGAAAAAGATTTCGGAAATAATTTCTTGTACAAAAACACAATGGAGGAGTAGCATGAAGGTATTAAATATCGGTTCCTTGAACATCGACCGGGTATACGAGGTAGAACATTTCGTGAAACCCGGCGAGACGATCAAAACGACGCATTATTCCGAGGCATGCGGAGGAAAAGGCCTGAACCAGTCCATCGCTCTCGCGAGATCCGGTGCAGAAGTCTACCATGTCGGCGCTGTCGGCGCGGACGGCGGAATGCTTTTAGATGTCTTAAAGACTTCCGGAGTTCACACAGAGGGAGTCAGGACGCTTCCCGGAGCCAGCGGACATGCCGTGATCCAGGTGGACGTGAGCGGACAGAACAATATCATCATCTGCGGTGGAGCGAACGATTCCGTATCGAAAGAGATGATCGATGAGACTGTAAAGAAGATCGAGTCGGGGGATATCGTCCTATTCCAGAACGAAATTTCCAATGTGGGCTACGCAGTCAGAGCGGCGAAGGAAGCTGGAGCGAAAGTTGCGTTAAATCCATCCCCGATCAATGAGAATCTCGCGTCGATTCCGATGGATCTGGTAGATTATTTCCTGGTAAACGAGATCGAGGGAAAAGAAATCTCCGGCGCAGAGACGGAAGAGCCGGAAATTGTAATGGAAGGACTCAAAAAGAAATTTCCAAATGCGGCGGTCGTCCTGACACTGGGCGATAAAGGTTCCTGGTATTTTGACAGAGACAAGTGTATTCGCCAGGAGATCTACAAGGTAAAAACGGTGGATACAACGGCAGCCGGTGATACGTTCTGTGGCTATTTCCTCTCAGGAATCACAAAAAACATGGAAATGCACGAGATCTTAAAGACGGCCAGTGCGGCCAGCGCCATCGCGGTCAGCAAAAAAGGCGCCGCACCGAGCATTCCGACGTATGAGGAGGTTGAAGAGTTCCTCAAGGAAAATCAGTAGACATGCACATTTACAATCTATGGAGGAAAAAGCATGAGTAAACGTCCGTTTATTATCGACTGCGATACGGGAACCGATGATGCCATTGCAATTCTGGCGGCCTATGGCTGTCCGGATATGGATATTTTGGCAATTACATCTGTAAACGGAAATGTTGCAGAAAAATACACATCCGCGAACAATTTAAACCTTGTGGAGTATCTCGGAAAAGAAACGAAAGTCGCGAGAGGCGCAGCACTTCCGTTGTACACCAGAGGTGACTATTACAGCGATACCCACGGTTCCACAGGACTAGGAAACTGCGAGCTCCCGACAGCGGTAAAAAGCAGTTTTATTCCCGAGACGGCTCCGGAACTGATTTACAAACTGGCCTGCGAGCACGGAAAGATCGAACTTCTCGTGACAGGCCCGATGACAAACATCGCGATCGCGCTGAGCCTGCATCCGGACCTGAAGGAGCATATCTCCTATATCTGGTTTATGGGCGGTGCGGCAGTCGGCGGAAATGTATCCACCACAGCAGAGTTCAATATCTGGGTAGATCCATATGCAGCAAAAATGGTGATCGGATCCGGAATCCCGATGACGATGGTAGGTCTGGATGTCACGGAAAAGGCGATCATGCTGCCGGAGGACGAGAAAGAACTCCGGGGATTCGGAACAAAAGCCGGAACCTTCGCGGCAGATCTTTTGCAGTTTATGTTTGACAGATGCACCAAAGGCGGAGAGGATGCCGTAATGCATGACTCACTGGCCCTGGCAGCGGCCTTCGCTCCAGAATGCTTAAAGTGCACGAAATACTTCGTGGATGTGGAGTGTGAGGGCGAGTATACAGCTGGTCATACCATGGTGGAAATGAAATCGAGAAAGAACAAGGACCATATTCCGAATGTGGAGGTTGCTCTTGAGATCGATGTTCCGGCATTCAGAAAATGGCTGGTAAAGAGTATCGGAAACTGCAGAGGATAAACAGAATATGGAACAGCGCATTGTAACAAAACCTTCGTTTTACACGAATATCATGCTGCTGTCGATTCCGATCATCTTGCAGCAGTTTCTGAGAGTGAGTGTCGACCTGTGTGACAGCATCATGCTCGGACGGATCGATCAGGTCCAGATGGCTGCGGTTTCCCAGGCGCAGCAGATCTTTTTCGTGTTCTACACGGTCTGCAACGGTTTTGCCGTCGGATGCAGTGTTTTGATTGCCCAGTACTGGGGGCTTCAGAGAAAAGAAGAAATCAAGACTCTGTTCGCCATCGGCTCAAAGATCATCGCGGTCTTCGCGATCATCATATCTGCCATAGTCCTGATTCGCCCGGACCAGGTTATGAGGATCTACAGCAGCGATCCGGAAGTGATCGCACTGGGAGCTTCCTATTTAAGGATCGCGGCGTGGATGTACACCCCATGCGCGGTGAGTTCAATGTTGTTCGCATGCTGCAGGGGAATCGAGCAGATGAAGATCTCCTTCGCGGTAAATGCGGTATCTTATCCGATCAACCTGATCCTGGACTACTGCATGATCTTCGGAAAATTCGGTTTTCCGGAGCTGGGGATCCGGGGCAGCGCAGTCGGAGCCGTGATCGCAAGACTCATCGAATTTGGCATTCTTCTCTGGTTTATTATAAGGAAAGAGAAAACACTTCAGATGAGGCTTAAGGATTTCCTCAGGAAAGACTGGAAACTCACAAAGGACTTCTTGAAAGTGGGAATTCCCATTGTTGCCCATGAGATGATCTGGTCAGCGGGAACCACGGCGGGAAGCTCCATCACCGGACAGATGAGCACGACCATCGTCGCCGGATATAACGTGGCGAACGCCATGTACCAGCTGATGGCCTGTACAATGAACGGAATTCTTCACGCGTGCTCCGTGACGATCGGAAAGACCATCGGATCCGGTGCATCGAGAGAGGAGATCCAGAGAGAGGCTTACAGTCTGATCCTCATAGGACTTGTGGGCGGTTCCGTTCTTGGAATGCTGACACTTCTCGGCGGCGATCTGTTCATCAGCTTCTATTCGCTGACAGACGCAACAAGGGCATTCGCGAAAGGATTTATCGCGATCTTTGCGGCAATCTGGCCATTCTCCGGAATGGAAATGACAGGAATGATCGCAGTGCTCCGCGCGGGAGGAGATGGAAAAACGGGATTTATCTCCGATATCTTCACTATGTGGATCTTCACGATCCCGCTTGCGGCGGCAGGGGCATTTATGTGGGATTTCTCCCCGTATGTGATCATTGGAATTATCAAATTTAACATTGTATTGGAAGCATTGGTGGGAATATGGAGGATCCGGTCGATGAAATGGATCCGCAATCTCACAGCGGCTTAACCATAAAAAACAGGAGGAAGAAATTTATGAAGAGAAAACAGTTGGCAGCATTGGCAGCAGCAACCGTAATGGCATTATCCCTGGTGGGATGCGGCGGCGGAAGCAGCACAAGCACAGAGACAAAGGCAGCTGAGGCTGGCGCAACAACAGCAGCTGCAGCAGAGACAGACAAGAAGGCAGACGACGGCGAGCTCATCAAAAAGGTTGCTCATGTTTGCCAGGGACTTGGCGATAAGTCCTTCAGTGACTCCCTTGAGGGCGGCATGAAAGTTCTCCGCGAAAAAGGATGGGATTGCAAGACAGTTGAGTGCGGCGACGAGACAAAGGCAGATAAGTATGAAGATATGATGCTGGATGTCATTGATGAAGGTTATCATTACATTGTTGCGTCATCTACATTCCGCGATGTAATGTTAAAGCTTGCGAAAGAGTATCCGGAAAACCAGTTCATTATTGTAGACGACAGTATGGACGAAGCTGATATCCCGGACAATGTGGCGCTGATCTTCTACGCACAGAACGAAGGTTCCTACATTGTTGGACAGTTAGCAGCAGGCATGTCTGAGTCAGGTGTTGTAGCAGTCAATGTAGGTATGGATACACCGGTTATCGCAGACTTCGTAACAGGTTTCATTGACGGTGCTCAGGCTTATGATCCGGATATCAAGATCGTCAAGGCAGCCGTTGGTTCCTGGACAGATCCGGCAAAGATGAAAGAGCTCTGCTTAACACAGGCAAGAGACAAACAGGCAGATGTATTCTACCAGGTTGCAGGCGCATCCGGCGCAGGTCTTTTCGAGGCTTGTAAAGAGCTCGGAACATGGGCAATCGGTGTTGACTCTGATCAGTACGCATACTACAAAGAGTCCGAGAACCCGGAACTTGCAGACATTATCCTCACATCCATGTTAAAGAACGTTGGTGACTCTGTTGTCGCTTTCTTCGAGAAGGTTGAAAACGGTGAAGCTGAGTGGGGCAAACAGAACAGCCTCGGTCTTTCAGACAACGCGGTTGGTTATGTAGACAACGATTTCTTCGAGGCAACTGTTCCGGAAGAACTGCGCGCAGTCATGACTGAGTCCAAAGAGAAGATTGCAAGCGGCGAGCTCAAAGCGAAATCCTACTATGATTTCGCAAATGAGGACGAGTACCAGAAACTTCTTGATTCTGTAGCACCGTAATAAAAACGCATATAACGGCGGTCCTTATAACAGGAGGCTGAATGGGGACGCAGAAAACGTGCGAAATACCGCGTTTTCTGCGTTTCCTTTGAAGACAGGAGGAATGACGATGGCGGTAGAAGTGCTGCGAATGGAAGGAATCACAAAGATATACGGCAACGGTTTCGTCGCCAACAAGAACGTTACGTTCTGGCTCAACAAGGGAGAGATCCTGGCGTTGGTGGGTGAGAACGGAGCAGGAAAGACCACTCTGATGAAGGTACTGTTTGGTCTTGAGAATCCGCAGTCCGGTCAGGTATTCATGGACGGGGAGCCGGTGAAGATCTTAAATCCGCTGGATGCGATCAGTAAAGGAATCGGAATGGTTCATCAGCACTTCATGCTGCTGCCATCTCTGACGGTGGCGGAAAACGTTGTTCTTGGAATCGAACCGATGAAGAACGGATTTTTTGACTTCAAAAAAGCTGTTGAGATGACGAGAGAAGTTGCGGAGAAATATAAATTTGATATTGATCCGCTCATGAAGGTAGCAGACCTTTCTGTCGGACAGATGCAGAAGGTCGAGATCATGAAAGTTCTGATCAAAGGCGCAAAGATCATTATCATGGATGAACCGACAGCGGTTTTAACACCGCAGGAGACAGAAGAGCTGTTCGAGCAGCTGATCCTCCTCAGGGAAAACGGCCATTCCATTATTTTCATCTCTCACAAACTGGAGGAGGTAAAGCGGATCTGTACGAGAGTTACCGTACTCCGCCACGGATACTGTCTCGGAAGTTATGACTTAAAGGACATGAACGAGGCAGATATCTCAAGACTTATGGTCGGACGTGACGTTATCTTAAAGATTGAAAAAGAGGCGCCGAGTGTCGGAAAGATCATCATTTCCATCAAAAATCTTGTGAAGGTAAATGAATCCGGAAAGACAGTTCTGGATGACATTTCCTTAAATATCCACGAGGGAGAAGTCGTGGGAATTGCTGGTGTCGAGGGCAACGGACAGAGTGATCTCTCCGATGTGCTTTCAGGAATGGGCGGATTCACATCAGGAACCGTGGAATTAAACGGAAACAGCATCGCCGGAAAGACGGTCCATGAGATCCGTCAGATGGGACTTGCCTATATCCCGGAGGACCGTATGGAGTACGGATGTGCGGGTGACATGTCCATCCGCGACAATATTATTGCAGACCGTTATTTTAAGAAAGAATATCGGTCAGGATTTTTTGTAAACAGAAAATATATCGACAAGATCGTCGATCAGTATATTAAAGATTTTGAGATTGCCTGTGACGATAAGAACCAGCCGGTGCGAATGCTTTCCGGCGGTAATATCCAGAAGGTCGTTGTAGCGAGAGAGTTCACATCAGGATCGAACTTCATTCTCGCGAACCAGCCGACACGAGGAATCGATGTCGGAGCGGCTGAGATGATCCGAAAGACGATCGTTAAAAAATCGAGAGAAGAGGGAACCGCAACACTTCTAATCTCTGCGGACTTGAACGAGGTCCTGGAGTGTTCTGACCGCCTGATCGTCATGAGAAAAGGAAAGATCGTCGCAGCGTTCCCGAAGGCAAACGAAGTATCTGAATCAGAACTGGGTGAATATATGCTGGGCCTTAAGGCAATGACCGCCGAGCAGATGGGAGGCCTGTTATGAACAAAACGAGAAAAATTGAAATTACAGTCGAGCTGATCCGTATTGTTGCGGCCGTAGCCATCGCCTACGCCATCGCGCTTCTGACTCTGGTGGTCTTCAGTGACGAGCCGGTCTACATTATCCAGCAGTTCATTCTTGGACCGTTCTCTTCCATGAGACGTCTGGGAAGTGTTATCAACCTCGCGATTCCGTTTACATTTACAGGACTCTGCTTCTGCTTTATGTATGCGGTAAACAAGTTCAACCTCGCAGGCGAGGGAACATTCATGGTATCCGGCTGCCTCACAGCTCTCGTTGCGATCAAGATCGGCGATACACTTCCGCCGGTAGTTATGATCCCGCTTCTGCTCTGCGTCGGCGCACTTGTAGGAATCATTTTAAACGCGATCCCGGCTTTACTGGACATCAAGTTCAATGCCAATATCGTCGTTGTATCCTTAATGCTGAACAGCATGCTTGTGTTCTTTGCTATCTGGGTATTAAAATACAAGATGCGTGATCCATCCATCGGATCTCTTGGATCCTATTTACTTCCGGACAATGTGCTTCTTCCGAGCATACTTGGAAAGATGAGAATCCAGGCAGGACTCATCATTGCAGCCATCGCGGTGATCTTAGTGGCGATCCTGTTCTACAAGACGATCTTCGGTTATAAGATGCGTGTGGTAGGAAACAATCCACTGTTCGCGAAAGCATGCGGAATCAACATGGTGGGAACCATCGTTGCGGCACAGCTTATCGGCGGCGCTCTTGCCGGAGTCGGTGGAAGCTGTGAGATCTTAGGAAACTATGACCGCTACAAATGGGTAGCCAGCACACAGCACGGCTTTGATGGACTTATGGTAGCCGTACTTGCGAGAAGAAATCCGGCTCTTGTACCGGTAGCCGCGTTCCTTCTGGCTTATATCCGAATCGGAGCCGATGTTGTTAACTCCAAGGGAGATATCCCGGTCGAGTTCATCACCGTTATCCAGGGTATCGTTATCCTTCTGGTAGCAGCGGAGGAGTTCATGGGCAAGTTCAAGAAGAACATGATCTACAAAGCGGCAGAGGAATCCCTCGCTGATGATAAGAAGGAAGAAGTAAAAGAGATCTTAGAAGAATCAGACGGAAAGGAGAAATAGATATGTTTACGATCGAATGGTTTGCCAATTTTGGATTTTCCGTACTGAGACTGTCTACTCCGCTGATCTTCGCAGGACTTGCGGCTGTAATCAGTAAAAAAGCCGGAATGATGAACATGGCTCTTGAAGGTATGATGTTAGCGGCTGCTCTCGGCGGCGTAATCTTTGCGGGAATGACCGGAAATGTATGGGCAGGTCTTGTGGGAGCGATCGTGCTGAGCGTCCTGGTCAGCCTGATCATTGCCTTTGCCAACCTGACCGGACAGACGGACCTGTATCTGACCTGCATCGCGGTCAACCTTGCCACCTCCGGCGGTACGGTGTTTGTCATGTACCTGATCACAGGCGAGAAGTCTACGACTTCCGCGGCGATCAAGGCTTACACACTTCCGTCTATCGTGATTCCGTTATTAAAGGATATCCCGCTGATCGGAAAGATCGTTTCCGGACATAATATTCTGACCTACGTGTCCTTTATCAGCATTTTCCTGGTATGGCTTTTCTTATACCGCACAAGACTCGGCCTGCGCCTGCGCGCGGTTGGTGAGAACCCGAAGGCAGCGTCCTCCGTCGGTATCAGTGTTACGAAGATTGGTTACATTTCCTTCTTCCTGTCCGGAATCCTCTGTGGATTTGGCGGCGCATTCATGTCCATGGGCTGGGTAAGCTTCTTCATGAAGAACATGGTCAACGGACGTGGTTACATCGGTCTTTCGGCATCGAACATCGCAAATGGAAACCCGGTAGGTTCCGCCATCGCATCCGTCTTCTTCGGATTCTGTGACGCGACAGCCACAACACTTAAGAGCCAGGGAAGCTTCCCGTCCGAATTCCTTGAGATGATCCCGTATGCATCCACGATCATCGCGCTCGTTGTGATCAGCTGCCTGCGCATGATGAAATTAAAGAAGATCCAGGAGGGAAAAGAAAATGCAGCGAAATAGAATCGTGATCGACTGTGATCCGGGAATCGACGATACCTTCGCTCTGATCCTCTGCATCAAAAAGCTGGATGTAGCCGGAATTGTAGCGGTGGGAGGAAATACAGGACTTCAGTTCACTTCGAGAAACGCAAGATATGTGACAGAACTTACGGGAAGAACAGATATTCCGGTCTACGCAGGTTATGACCAGCCGATGCTCGGAAATGCGGTCCGCGCGGAGTATGTCCACGGTGTGGGCGGACTCGGGGATCTCGATATTCCGGAGCCGAAAAAACAGTTGGAAAATGAACATGGTGTGGATTTTCTGATCCGCACCTTCATGAATGAGAATGATGTGAGTCTCGTGGCCATCGGACCGCTGACGAACGTGGCCCAGGCGCTCTTGAAGGAGCCGGAATTAAAAAAACGGATCCCGGAGATCCTCATCATGGGCGGAGCTGCATTCTGTGGAAATCAGTCCCCAGTGGCGGAATTCAATATCGCTGCTGATCCGGAAGCCGCAAAGATCGTCATGGAATCAGGAATCCCGATCCGGATGTTCGGCTTAAACGCCACAAGACAGAACTGGATGGGGGAGGAGCAGGTAAAAGAGCTCAGAACCGTCGGAAATAAGGTTGCTGATGTGTGTGCGGACCTTCTTTCCTTTGCGGCAAAGATGTATGGTCACTCTGAACTCTGCGATGCCAGCACCGTGAGCTGGCTTATCGATCCGGCAGTGGTGAAAAAGAGCCTGATGGTCCATATCAATGTGGAGACAAAGGGCGAATTCACCCGCGGAATGACCGTCTGCGACTGGAGAAAGTATATGGGCGAGGACCCGAAAGAGGATCTCTCCCACGAAAAGCAGGTGGATGCGGACGGAAAAGAGCCGAATGTCGAGATGGCGATGGAATTTGATAAGAATCGTTTCTGGAAACTGCTCGTTGAGACGTTGAAAGAATACGGGAAATAAGGAAAACAAAAAATGTCATGGAAACCGGAGATCCCTTTTTGAGGCGCGGTTCCATGACATTTTTAACAGGCTCTAACGTGCCAAAGATGCGCACTCGCGCGAAGATGTAGATTGTCGCAAGCGACCGCGCGAGGCGCGAGAATGTGCCAAGGCACATTCTTTTTTATGAGATCAGTCTTTCGACATACAGATCGTACCTGTTCTCTGAAGCTCCAGAATACCAAAGCTTCTTACCAGTTCAATAAAATCTGTGATCACATCAGGAGCTGCATGAAACTCGATGACCATGCTCTTTGGGGAGACGTGAACGATCTTGGCGCCCATGACGCTGCAGAGTTCGATCAATGAGCTGCGGTTTGTCGCGGAGTAGGAGACTTTGATGAGCATCATCTCCAAGAGGACGCTGCGGGTCTCCTCAAGACGGCGGACTTTGATCACGTCCAGTTTCTTGTTTAAGTGTTTCTCAATCTGATCGACAGTGCGCTGGTCGCCGGTGGAGACGATGGTCATGCTGGAAATGTCATGGCGCTCCGTCTCGCCCACGGCCAGACTGTCGATGTTGAAGCCTCTTCTCGCGAAAAGACCGGATATCTGGGAGAGAACACCGTCTTTATTTTCTACAAGTACAGAAAAAATACCTTTCATCTTGCGTTCTCCTTATTTTGTGTTGTTGTGGCTGTCGACTTCGCAGACCATGATGCAGGCCTTGTCGCAGGCGAGGAATCGGTCGAGCTCTGCGTCGAGAGTTTCGTTGCTGTCGCAGTGGAAATAGTCCATATCGTAGGCAGCGGCGATCTCCGCATATTTCGGATAATCATAGAGCTGGACACCGAAATAGTGTTCCTCGTAAGTCTTCTCCTGATGCTCGCGGACGAGACCGAGATAGTGGTTTCTCATGACAAGGATCTTTATCGGGACCTTGTTTACTGCGATGGTTCCAAGCTCGTACATGGACATCTGGAAAGAACCGTCACCGCAGACAACGACAACCTGTTTGTCCGGCGTACACATCTTTGCTCCGATTCCGGCCGGGATGGAGTAGCCCATGGTTCCCATACCGCCGCTTGTAAGGAAACGGCCGTTCTTCATCACATAGTTGTCGGCAGACCAGAGCTGGTTTTGTCCGACATCTGCAACATAGATCGCGTCATCGTCCATCTTCTCAGAGAGATGCTGGACTAAAAGCATCGGATTTACGAGCTTATCACTGAAGACACGGTGGTCTACCGTACTTTTTTTGATATCCTGAAGTGTCTCGATCCAGTTTGTGGTATCGATGGAAATATTTTCCTGCAGCAGACGATCGAAGATGCTCTTGATATCACCGACAAGCGGGATCGTAGGTCCGAGGTTTTTGCCGATCTCGGCGGTATCGATATCGATGTGGATGATATTGACCTGCTGTTCCAGATTTTCCGGTTTAGGAACGGCACGGTCGGCGATCCTCGCGCCGGCAATGATCAGAAGGTCACTGTTTGCCACTGCACGGTTTGCATACGGTTTTCCGTTATTTCCCAGCATTCCGAAGTACAGCGGGTGGTTTTTCGGCATAACGCCGATGCCCATCATCGTTGTTACAAGCGGGATATTGTTCTTCTCACAGAACTGGCGGACACATTCCTCGCCGTTTCCAAGGATCACGCCGCCGCCGGCACAGATCAGAGGCTTTTTCGCTTTATTGATCGCAGCGACCACTTTATGCATCTGTGGGTTATTTCCCTTTGTACTTGGCTTGTATCCGCGGATATTGACCTCGGACGTATAGTCGAAGGACTTCTTTAAGAGGTCGATCTGGACATCACAGGGGATGTCGATGAGGACCGGTCCCTTTCTTCCGGTGGAAGCAATATAGAAAGCTTCCTTAAAGATACGCGGAATATCGTCGGCGCTCTTTACAAGATAGCTGTATTTTACGAAAGATTCGGTGGAACCACGCATATCTGCTTCCTGGAATACGTCACGTCCAAGGAGATTGGAGTTTACCTGCCCGGTGATCGCGATTAACGGAATACTGTCGGCGTAAGCTGTCGCCAGCGCCGTGATCAGGTTCGTCGCGCCAGGACCGGAGGACGTCACACAGACCGCAGCTTTTCTGGAGATGCGGGCATAGCCGCTTGCGGCGTGTCCGGCCGCCTGCTCCTGACGGACAAGGACATGCTCGATGGTTCCGGCATTATATAAGGCCTCATAAAACGGGGAGATCGCAACGCCCGGATATCCGAAGATCCTGGTTACGCCCTCCTCCTCGAGGCATTTGACCATAGCTTCTGCACCATTCATAATAACTAAAAATACCCCCTCAAGTAAGCGTTTAAAAGATGTCTGGGGGCAAAAAAATGATGATTTTGCCCTTTAAAATCTTTGAAGATAGTTAATAAGAATTATATCGCATACTGAGAGGGGATGTCAATGTGGAAAGGACGGGAGAAGGGGGGATTTTGAAGGATTTTATGGGGAAACCTGCGAACTTGAAGCGAAAAGGAAAGTATGTTATGATTGACTGGTAAAAAAAGAAAAGCAGAAAAAACGGAGCAAAAATATTATAGGACAGAGTCTGATAATTGCTGCGCTGAACGAAAAAGATCTTACAGAAAAAGCTCTCCAAAACGGGAGAAACGAAATACATGGGGGAACATGCAATGAACATTGCGGTATGCGATGACCAGCCGGAAGTGCTGGATGTCGTCGAAAATATGCTGAGAAAGATTCCGGAGGTGGAGCGTGTCGAAACTTACCAGGATATCCGGCATATGAGGGATGAATTTGAAGATGAAAAACGACCGGATGTCCTGATCATGGATATCTGCCATGAATATAATACAAAAATTCCGGAGACGGAGGAACGGCAGGAGGGAATCGATTATGCCTATGAGTTGAATCAGAAATTCCCGGAGCTGCAGATCATTTACCTGACCGGATATACGACGAGATATTCCCAGCATATTTTCCTGAAGCCGGTCAATCTCGTGGGATATCTCACGAAGCCGTTGAACGCGGATATCCTTGAAAAGCTTCTTAGGATCGCAAAGGAACGACGGGCCCAGGAAGATGAAAAGCGGGTTACGATCATGTGCCGGAACCAGCAGCAGATCTTTTATCTCAATGAGATCTGGTATCTGGAGAGCAGCGCCCACCGGACCATGATCCATACATACGAAAATGTGCAGGTGTGCCATGACAAGATTTCAGATATGGAGAAGCGGATGGGTGAAACCTTTGTACGGTGTCACCAGAGCTTTCTTGTAAATATGAAGTATATCCGGCGGGTGGAGCATGACCGGTTTAAACTGGAAAACGGGGAGGAGATCCCCATCAGCAAAAAGCGGTACATGGAAGCGCGGACGAGGTATTTTCAGTATCTGGAGGATGCGGTATCATGATCGTTCTTATATTGTTTACCATCTGCCAGTTTACGCTTCTTATAATGAACCATATGCTCTTTCAGGGCATCCCGTCAGCCTGGAATCAGATAGGTATTCCGGTGGTCGCCATCAGCTTTTTTACGGAAGCAGTGCTGGTTATAAACGGTTACCGGAACAGTAAAAATAAGGTGCTGGAGCAGAAAAAAGAGCGGCTGGAACATGAACTGAACAGAATGAAAATGGAAGAGGAGAGCGCCGAAGTGCAGGCGGAGCGCCTGAACAAGAGGCGGGAAGATCTTCTGCGGATCGTGAAAGAGGCTGAAAACGATCTTCACACAGAAGACCGGGGATCTGCGGCGGCAAAGCTTCAGAAGGAGATCGAGAAGAACCGGGCAGGACAGTACTGCTCCAATATGATCTTAAATGTACTTCTTGAGGAGTACGAGATCAGATGCCAAAAGGTGAAGATCCGGTTATCCGTCGATGCGCACGTGGGGGAGCTTCCGGGAATTTCAAGGATCCACCAGTGCAGCATTCTTTCAAACCTCATGAACAATGCCATGGAGGCGGTGGAATATCTTCCGGAAAGTGAGAGATGGATCCGGGCCGATATCCATGTGAAGGCAGACTATCTCGTGATTGCTGTGGAAAATCCGTTTGCTGAGAAGTATCTCGGAATGGAAAAAGGCGGCGGGCGCGGATATGGCAGCAGGATCCTTCGGGAGATCGCAAAGATGTATGGCGGAAACTGCAATGTGAAGATCGACAGTGAGAAAAAGATATATAAGAGCACGGTGATCCTGGACGCAGCGGGAACCGGTGCGGAAGAGGAGAGGGGGAGAACGGCATGAACACGGATGCGGTTTTGCGCATACTGATTTGCGCACTTGGCCTGATGCCCACGACCTTTTTCCTGATGCAGACACTGAAATGGCGGGGGACAATTACAAAGGTGCTGATCCTGCAGATTATTTTCAATATTCTTTCATGCAGCGCGAAAGAATATATGAATTCGCTGAGTGATCAGGAAGTGATCGGAATGACGAGCTGGGTACTGATGGGGATCTACCTGAGTGGCATCTTTCTGTGCTTTGACGATTCCCTGAAAAGAATCATATTGATGGTGGTAATCGCGATCGGATGCACGACGGTTGCGGAGCTTATCTGTAATGCAATATTTGTAAATAATGGCTGGCTGGTCACAGGCTCATTTTGGGGGGTCTACGATTATGTACGTGCCATGACATGCGAGATCATACTTTTAAGTCTGATCCTCATGGGAATGGTTTTCCTCATAAAGTGGAGACGATCTCTGTTCCGCGAAAAAAGCCAGATAGTCACAGCACTGATCGCAGTCAGCGTTCTCGCCGGAATGTATCCCTACATGGATTATATTTCGAAAAAGCAGCATGCGGTCTCCATCGGTCAGCAGTTCCTTTTTATCCTGATCATTATGATCTACATGTTCCTCCCGCTCATCGCTCAGGAGACAGAAAAACGTCAGGAAAATGAGAAACTGTTAAAGGCACTGAATGACCAGTTTGAAATCGAAAAAAGTCACTTAAAACTCATGGAAGATTTCGAGACCGACCAGCGAAAACTCGAACACGACTTCAACAACCAGATGATGGTCATTATGGGAATGATGGAGATGGGCGAATGGATGGCCGCGGAGGATATGCTGGGGGAGATGGAGAAGAGGATTGGGGAGGTGTAGGAAGGGGAAGAAACAAGAGAATATAGAGGGATTGGAATGTAGGAGAAATGTCTTCGGGAGAGGATATTTCTCTTTTTTTGCCGAAAAATGGGGCGATTTTGACGGCGGTGAAAACTGAAAGTCATCGTATTGTATAATCTGCAATTAGAGAATAATTATGTGAAAAAAGTGTGAAATAAAATCGCTGAATAGCGGAGAGGAGAAGATTTAGAAAGTAAAAGTATTGAAAATGTAAGGGGATATAAAATGAGAATTGCAGTGTGTGACGATCAGGCGGAAGTACTGCTCGCTGTCGAACGTATGTTTTCTGGGGGGGGGTAATAGCTGGCATAGAAAACGTTGATACCTATCAGGATATCAGAAAACTGAAAAAAGAATTCCAGGCTGGAAATCGCCCGGATGTACTGATCATGGATATTTGTCATGAGTTTAATCCTGCACTTCCGAAGACGAAAGAGCGGCAGGAGGGAATTGACTATGCATACGAGTTAAATCAGAGGTATCCAGAACTTCAGATCATCTATATGACGGAGGATGCAAAGAAATACTCCCAGCATATTTTTCTGAAACCGGTGAATCTCCTCGGCTACCTTACAAAGCCGGTGGATCTGGTTATTTTAAAGAAACTTCTTGAAATAGCAAAAGAAAAGCAGAAACAAAATGATGAGAAACGAGTGACGATCATGTGTCGGAACCATAAACAGATATTCTATCTCGATGAGATCTTGTATCTGGAAAGCCGGGCCCACCGGACCATGATCCACACCTATGAGGGAGAAGAGGTGTGCCGCGATAAAATATCGGATCTTGAACAGAGGATGGGAGATACCTTTGTGCGCTGCCATCAGAGCTTTCTTGTCAATATGAAATATATCAGACGGATCGAGAATGAAAGCTTTAAGCTGGAAAATGGGGAGGAGATTTCGATCAGTAAGAGGAGGTATGTGGAGACGAAGAACAGGTATTTCGCATATCTGAACAGAATCGAAAAATAGAGATAATAAGCTTGTTTTTTGAACTATTAGAAGAACTTATTTCAGGAGATACGCGGATGTTAAAGAAAAAACTGATTTATTTGGAGATATTGGCCAGTCTGCTTTTGTATGGATGCAGTCCATCCGTAAAACAGACACAGGCGGCAGCAGAGAAAACGACGATAGAGGTCGAGACAACTGCTGAAGCGAAGGAGCCAGAGATTCCATATATAGAGGCAGCAGATTCATTTGCAGGTGGAAGTGGAACAGAGGAAGATCCATACCAGATCGCCACAACAGAACAGCTGGTCCTGATGGGAAAGGTGAATGATGACTGGTCGCAGGAATATAATAAGGCATACTATGTGCTCACAGCAGATATCCAGTTAAATGATGTTGGGAATTATGAAAACTGGAAAGAGACTCCACCGGAATATCAGTGGAAACCGGTTGGCGATTCTTTTAAGGGGAATTTTGATGGTGATGGGCATGTGATCAGTGGAATGTATGTACGATCAGTAAAGGACTGGTTTGGGATTGGTTTATTTAGAGAACTTTTTACGGGCAGTGTTTCAAATGTAAAAATTGAAAAAGGATATCTTTATATAAACGATTCCAATACGTATGCGGGAGGAGTTATCGGAAATATTGTCGGAAATGTAAAAGTTGAGAACTGTTCAGTTGATATGGCTGTCTGCTCAGAAGTTACTAATGGAACGGACTGTGTAGGAGGAATCGTTGGTTGGTGCCAAAGCGGAGCTGTGATTACTGAATGTGCATTCCACGGAGATATCAGTTATCGTGATAGCCGTGGGATATTCGGTGGAATCTGCGGATATGCAAGCAGATCCACAATTATAAACTGTGAAACAACAGGAAGTGTACGAGTCAGAGATGAAAAGGAATATCCAGCGTTCAAGGATTATGATGAGCGGTTCCTGTATGGGTGAGATTGCAGGGGAAATGAATGGTGGTTTTATCAAAAATTGTCTGGCTGCAGGCGATATACTGGTAAATGAAAATTATAGCGGGTATGCAGGTGCTATCTGTGGACAGGTATTCTTCACAGGAGATAATTCAGAGGAAAAGTGTTACATCTCCGACTGTAAATATCTGAACAAATATCCTTTTGCCGCAATAGTTCCTTTTGCCCGTGAAAATGATCAGTCGGTCCAGAATACAGAAGGAATCAGTGAAGAGGAAGCGGAAGTACTTTTGCAGCGATGGGGGCTGTAATAGAAAACATCAAAACAGTTAAAAAGGGAAACTTCTTTTCAATAGAGAAGCTTCTCTTTTTTTGTCGAAAAGTGGGTCGATTTTGAACGTCACAATAAAAGTTAGGGAATATATGGTATTTTATTTTTAGTAAATAGGAGACATTTTGCTTCTGTTCAAATAATTACAAAAAAGAAAATAAATGGGGGACTTGGTATGAATATTTTACTTGCAATAGCAGACTCAAATAAAGAGTACCTGAGAAAAATATCCGAAGAGCTGCAGGGCTACAGCGATTTGACGATCTATGTTTATACCAGTGCAGATAAACTTGAGAATGCGATGGAAAATGAGTCCTTTGATGTTGTAATGTTTGACCCGGATCTGTCGGAATCAAGGATTAATTTTTCAAGGGTGAAAATGCCGATCTGCCTTTACAGTGAAGAGGCGGAAAATACAAGTCTTTATAAGGAATGTGCTCACATTTCAAAATACCAGAGAATCAGTAAAATATATAAGGATATGATCCGCGCATATGCAGAAAAAGCCGGATATTCCTACGAATCAGATCATGCGGGAAAAATGTCAGTCGTATCGGTATATTCTCCTATTGGAGGAAGCGGAAAGACTACGGTTGCCCTTGCAATCGCCGGTCTGGCAGCAAAAAAAGGAAAGAAACCTCTGTTTTTAAGCCTGGAGGCATTGTGCAGTGCCGACGCACTGAATCCATATCAGGAGCCGGGGATTGTAGCACTGGCTGAAGCCGCGGCAGACGAGAGTGTAAACTTCGAATTAAAAATGAAAAGCCTGATGAAACAAGGCGTCAATGATATCTGCTATGTCGAGGGATTTGAGCGGCTTGCGGATCATAAGGCTGTTTCAGGGGAGGAAATCGAGGACGTTATCCATAAGATCCAGAAGAGTGGTGTGTGCGATATTCTGATCATAGACCTCAACAGTGGCATCGGATCAATAGAAGCGGCGGTAATGAAAATTTCTGATACGATCGTCGTGACAGAAAAACCTGGGGAGCTGTGTTCCATGAAGATGCAGCTGTTTTTACGACAGGGAATCGTCAATGAATATAAGAAAAAAATGCTGGTAGTCCATAATTTTGCTGAAAGTAATTCCTCATACTGCAGACAAAATGCCTTTGCTGAGGCGGGACTGATCCACAATTATGGAAATTTACAGATGAAAAATATTCTGCATGCGATCGAAAAAAATGGAGAAATGAACATCGACAGAATTCTGGAATCATAACGTAAAAGGGGTTTTTTATGGCAAAAGAATATTTTATGGATGAAGTCGCCGTTTTAAAGAAGATCGTTCAGGAAGCAGGACGGATGCGGGAGTATTCGGAGAATGAAATGTCTGATCTGATCGAGCATAAGATTCAGGAACGAATCGAATGGGCGAGACAGAATGATGAAGGCCTCTACTGGTACTATCAGAACCTGTCATTCAAAGATAAAAAGACACTGAAATATACAGTGACAGAATCGGTAGAAGGTCTTGGAATCCTCGGTAAGATCATTATGGATCCGGATATTACGGAGGTCATGATCAATGGATATGACACGATTTTTGTGGAGAAAAGCGGAAAATTAATGCAGATGGAAGAGCATTTTGAGAGCAGTGAAGATCTGGAACGTATCGTAAAGCGGTTTGTCAGCAGCATGGACCGAACCGTCGATGCCAGTAACCCGATCGTTGACGCAAGACTCGATGATGGATCACGTGTTCATGTAGTTCTTCCGCCGGTTGCGCTAAACGGGGCAACCGTCACGATCCGACGGTTCTCGAAAAATCCGATGACGATCGAAAAACTTCTTTCCTACGGATCCATCACTCCGGAAGCAGCGGACTTTCTGGAAAAGGTTGTGGCGACCAGACACAATGTGTTTGTCTGCGGAGGAACCGGAAGTGGTAAAACAACATTTTTAAACGCGTTGTCGAATTACATACAGCCGTGGGAACGTGTAATCACCATAGAGGATTCCGCTGAACTTCAGATTAAGAATATTCCAAACCTGGTGCGCATGGAGACGAAAAAGGCAAACTCGAAGGATGCCAATGAAATTACGATCCGTGATTTGATCAAAGCATCCCTGCGAATGAGGCCGGACCGGATCATCGTCGGAGAGGTCCGTGGACCGGAGGCACTGGATATGCTTCAGGCCATGAACACCGGACACGATGGAAGCCTTTCCACCGGTCATGCGAACTCACCGGAAGGTATGCTGTCCCGACTGGAGACAATGGTCCTTACGGGAAGCGCGGAGCTTCCGCTTGAGGCGATCCGGCAGCAGATCGCTTCCGCTGTGGACTATATCGTACATCTGTCAAGACTGCGCGACTTCTCCAGAAAGTGTATGGAGATTACGGAAGTTACTGGCTATAAAGATGGAAGAGTAACGCTGAACTCGATCTACAAATTTAAAGAGGATGAGAAGTCAACATTAAAGAAAGTATCCGGAAGACTGGTAAGGACAGAAAACAAGATACAGCATCAGGAAAAATTCATTCTGGCCGGAGTATATGACTATCTGGAGGCAAATGATGGACGAGAAGAATAAGGTAAGGCTCAAATATTATGAGTGTAATATGACAAAGGGACAGCACATGCTGGCGTATCTGTTTTTCTCTGTGATGATCGGTGTCGTGCTGTTTATCTATTATCGGTTTATTCCGGTTGCGGTGATCGGTGGATTTATAATCGGGATCTGGCAGGAGAAGAACTATTCCCAGACTGTGACAAAGAGACGCCAGGAAAAACTGAGACTTCAATTTAAAGAATTTCTGGAAATTATTTCGATCTCCATCAGCGGAGGAAGCGGACGGTCGATGGAAAATGCAGTTGAGGATTCATTGAGAGAACTTCAGATGATCTACAATCAGGATTCCGACATTGTCCGGGAAATTGCCCTGATCGTGAGTGATTACAGACATGCTGGAATTCCCATGGTGAAGGGATTTGAGGAACTGGGCGAGCGGAGCGATATTGATGATGTGCTGAGCTTTGCCGCAATCTACAAGACGATTGAAGGAAAGACAAGCGATTTCGGATATATCATTGCCCAGACCCGCGACATTATCAAGGACAAAGTTGAGATTGCTATGGAGATCCAGACAGAGATCAACTCCGCAAAGTCTGAAGCGTACATGATGCTGATCCTTCCACTTGTGCTGGTAGCGATGATGTCCACGATGGGAAGTGACTTCTTAGGGGCATTGTTTACAACGGCAATCGGACGTTTTGCAGCAACCATCGGTGTAATATGCACGTTCGCATCGTATGTGATTGCGACAAAAGCCGCGGAAATTAATGTATAGTCAGGGGGTGCGGATGTGGCAGCAATATTACTCATGCTGTTGGCAACAGCAGGAATTGTAATCTTTTTTATAAAGACCGGAAAAGCAGAAAAATCGTCTGCGGCGGAAATTGTTCTCTCCAGAGCGTGGCTAAACAGATTTACAAGACAGGAACTGGAAGAAAAGAAGCTTGATTATCTGAGAGCGTATGATAAATATCATGTGGATCCAGAGAAAAAGGCGAGAAAAAAAGTGCGCGAATGGGATAAACAGATAGAAGAATTCCGGAAAAAAGAGGAAAAATATTTTTCTGGATCAGTATTTGCATTTGCGGATTATATCAGCCTTTTTGGTTATCAGTTCCTTGTGGATCTGAAACTGGACAGCGATAATGAAATTTTGAAAAAATTAACAGCGAGCTGTGAACAGTCGGGATTTATTGAACTGGAGAGAAGCCAGGAAACCAGCGGTAAGAGAAATTCAGCAATCTATGCGTACTATCTTTTGGCGTATATGACTTCCTTCATGTGGATCGGTTTGATCTTAATGTGCATTACAGGCACTGTGATGATTGCGGCAGGAAATGAAATGACGGGAGTTGCGCTTCCGATGCTGGGGGCATTCGGCATTATGGCGTTATTGGGCTATATTCCATATGACGGTCTGAATAGCAGGACAAAAAGACGACAGGAAGATCTGAATCGGGAATTCCCGGATGCAGTATCAAAAATAACACTTCTTGTTGCGGCGGGGATGAATATGACCCGTGCGATTGAGCAGACAGCCCAGAGCGGAAATTCACTGATCTACCAGGAACTCCGCCTGGTTGTGAAGGAGATGGATCGATCATCTACACTTCAGGGCGCATTCATGAGAATGCAGGGCAGATGCAGCAACAAGTACCTAGATAAGATGATCACGGTGGTCAGCAAGAGTTATGCGTCCGGTAACGCAAACCTGGCAGATGACTTAAAGACGATCAACGATGAATGCTGGCTTGATAAAAAACACAACGCCCGCAGAATGAGCGAGGCTGTCCAGAATAAGTTATTTATTCCGACCATGCTGATGTTCATCGGAATTTTAGTTGTGATCGTTGTTCCCGCTATGGCAGGTTTCAACCTGTAAAGAAAAATGGGAATTGATGATAATACACAAAGCAAGAGGAGGAAAAAGAGATGAAAATGTTAGACAAGATCTGCATTGGCGCCATGATCAGAGCAAACATGGCAAAGGACAAAGTGAAGGAGTTTTTACAGGAACAGGATGGTGTTTCCAATGTTGTAGCAACGATCATCATCTTATTAATCGTTGTTTTACTGATCGGTGCATTCTGGGATAGATTGAAAGAATGGATTGGCGCTATTATGGATCAGATTTTCGGAACATCTTATAATGCAAGCGGATTAGGTGGTCATTAATTAGAAGCGTAAAGGGGAGGAACAGCGTATGGACAGAAAAAAAGAACGGGGGCATGTTGCGGTAGAGGCAGTCATAATTCTCCCGATAGCAGTGCTAAGTACATTGCTTCTTCTCTATCTGGCGCTGTTCCTTTTTCAGCGTGCAAGTCTTCAAGCAGCATTGGAGACTACACTTGTCTATTATAAAAACACAGTCACAGACACATATGTGACGAAAAATTCGGAGATGGAGTACACGGAAGGTGACGATTATCAGGTGGGAGCGGGAAACTCTTATTCCGCTTCACGCCCTCTTTCTCCCTATAGAGGAATGTTTGGAGATGGAAACAATCTGAATTCCCAGAAGGATTTTGAAAAATATTTCAAATCTACAGCAGAGCGGATTCTGTATCGGAACGACCTTTCACTTACGATCAATTACAGCAATTATGTACTGTTAAAACAATTTGAGGCGACTGCAACGCAGACAGTCTCATCACCGTTGGATTTTTCAATTCTTGGAATTGACAATAAGTATCAAATTTCCGCTACGGCCCGTGTTGCGGTGGTGGATCATGACAGTTTGATCCGAAATGGAGATTATGCGATCAGTCTCGTGAAAGACACAAAACTTGGAGAGATGGCCCGGAATTTTGCAGGAAAAATTTCTGCGGCCTACTCGAAATTAAAAGAAATTCTTGGAGCATAGAAAAGGGGAGTTTCAGGAATGAAGATAATGAAAAAAATCTGGAAAAAAGAAAAAAAGAAAAAGAGAATAGGCAGTCACGGAATCATCACGGTCTTCCTGACCCTGATGATGGTGCCGGTCGTTGCAATCAGCAGTGTTATGGTTGATGTGGCACGGTTAAATCTTTACAGCTCCCAGGCTGTCATGGCGGCGGATACATATGGTGACGCAGTTTTAAGTGAATTTGATAATCTTCTGAAAGAGTTGTATGGCTTATTTTCAGTTACACAGAATAAAGAGGGACTTGAGGCAGTCAATAAGCTTGCGGATACGGTGGGATATTCCTTCAATCCGGTTGGTGATGGAAAATCTTTATCCGGTTTTATGCCTTACAAGGATGCCGATGTAAAAATTTCCTACGAAAAAGTGGACGGTGCCAGTCTTTCCAATAATAACGTGCTGATGACTCAGATCAGTGACTTTATGAAATACCGCATTGTGGAACAGGTTATGGACGAGAACGGTATTTTGAGTTCGCTGGGGGAATTTGAAACTGTTGATGATGATATGGATGCAATCAAAAAAAGAAAAGAAATTTCTGATAAAAGCCAGAAGGCGATGGAAGACATCCAAGATTATTATGATACATTGAAAGCGATTGCAGCATATCCGGATTATTTTGATGGTCTTGAGAGAAGGTTTGTTGCCTACAGTGATAAGCTGGAAGCAGTTGTAAAATCGGAGGAATACGAAAAATATACTTATTATTTAGAACACCAGGAAGAAATTGAAGCTGCCCTGGAAATGTTTGACAGTGAAGAGGAAGATACAGATACAGAAAGCAGCAGTTCAGAGGATGATCCGGAGGATGCTGAAAAAGTGGCGGACATGGCGGATCTGTATGACAAATATAAAGATTTTGATGTAGATGAATACCTTGACGACCTTGAGATAGAGTTATTAGTATACGAGAACCCATTGACAGATCCGAAAGGAGAACCAATCAATTTCGATAATGCAGGCGAAGCGATTAGCGCGCTGAGGGTACAGACAGTTATGCTGGATAACATTCTCAAGACATTAAAGGAACAGGTAAGGGAATTAAAAGAGCATCTTGTCGACTGTTCTGATGACATCAGAGTGGGAATCGAAGCGGAAATAAAAGATCTGGAAGATATTTTGAAACTTTCGGATCAATTCCAGGAAGTATATGACCTGATTGAGCCGACCAATCAGGACAAATTGAAAAATGAAAGAAATAAAAGTGATCTTGCTTATGAAGTAGGTGAACTGAAAGATGTCCGGGAAAAGATCTTAAGTGGTGAAATTGAAGCGGGTACTGACCGCACGTGGAAGTCAAAAGTCTGGGGACAATGGTATGACTTCAGGGATGATAAAGGAGAGTTTTATCAGGAACTTCAGAAATTCTGCGAAGGAGGAGCAAGTGGAAAAGGCGATAAAGATGCCGGAGATAAAAAAATAGATGAGGCAAAAGACGCACAGGAAAAGGCGGAGGAAGAACTGAATAAGCCTGAACAAACCGAGGCAAGAAATATCCCGGAGGGAATTGCAGCACAATTAAAATCCGGCGGAGCTACGGGAGATGTTCCAGGATTCAGTGATTATTTCTCAGGAGGACTTTCCCTGAAAAACCTGTCAGCAGGCGGAGAACATGCGTTGGATAAATTTCTCGTTACCAGTTATGATTTCGGAATGTTTTCCAGCAGAGTGACAGGCGTGAAAGCACCAAAGAAAAACAGTCTTGAAACGAATATGACGGAAGAAAAAAAGGATTCCAAAGAAGACATCAGCCTGACCGGATACGAAATGTCACCGGATATCAACTACCTGTATGGAGCGGAACTGGAATATCTTCTCGGCGGATATAATAATTCGGTATCAAATCTGAATAAATCGAGAAATATCATCTGTGGAGTCCGTGAGACGATGAACTTTGCAGCCAGTTACGCGATCACGGAAATAAATGAGGCAATCTGTGCAGTGGCAGATACGGCAGCGACCGCAGTAGCTGCAACAGGAGTAGGTGCAGCGGTGGCTCCCCTTGTGCGGATTTCTGTCAGCGGCGCGTTGAGACTGGCGTTTGCTTCGATAGAGACAGCGGCGGATTGGATGGAACTAAAAGAGCGGGATAAGGTAACCTTTATGAAAACGGAGATGGAAGACCTGAACGGAATTGACGGAATCGCATCTCTGCTTCATATCGACATTCCGGAGTCCTCGGAAGATAAATTCGGCCTTACCTATGAGGATTATATGTTTGTACTGCTTTGCATTTTTACAGACTCAAATACGCTTACCTCACGAACGGCCAATTTGATCACGCTAAATATGAATCAGGCAAAGCATAAGGGCGGTGAATGGTCCTCCCTTGACTTTAAGATGCAGGATACCGTGACAGCAGTAAAAGCGACCTGTAAAGTGAAGGCCGATTTTGTTGTCCTTCCTGATAATTTTGCAGAGATGTTTTATTCTGGGACAAGTACAGAGTCGTTAATCGAACGTCTGGAAAATCACTATTTCGGATATTCTGTCATTCGAGGTTACTAAGGAGGAAATCGGTACATGCAGTGGAAAAAAACAGGAGAAGAAGGATTATTGACTGTTGAAGCGATTCTCGGTCTTGTACCATTTATCCTGGTGATTCTTGGGATTATTTCTTTTATTGATATTTTCGCGGTCCATAATAAGATCCAGTATGCCATGCATCAGATGGGAAATGAGATCTCAGCGTACACATATTTTTATGAGGCGTTGGGAATCCGTTCCGCGGACCTGGGGCTGAAGGCTGATGCTGACAAACAGACAGAGCCGTTGGATAAGACATTGGATGACTTCTCCAGCTTTCTGGAGCAGGTCGGACAATTTGAAGATGATCTGAGCGGAATATCGAGTGGTTCGTCGTCTGTTTCCGGAACTATTGAATCGGGAAAAGAAACAATAAATAAAGGGCAGCAGCTGGCAAACTCTGCGGGAGCACTTATCAGTGACCCAAAACAGCTGCTTCGCAGCATTGTGTATCTTGGAATTGAAAAAGGCGAACAGAATGCTAAAACATGGCTTCTGGGATGTATCTCAAATGGTATGTTTCAAGTTTATCTGGACGAAAGCTTCGCAAAGCACAGGCCGATGTCTGCGGATGAATATCTGATCCATTATGGTGTGAAAGATGGAATAAACGGACTGGATTTCAAAAACAGCAGTTTTCTGAGCGATGATCAATATCGGATGATCGATTTAGTGGTGGAGTATGACATTGAGGTATATTTCTTCAAGCTTTTTTTGAAGGATCCGACGATCCACGTCGTTCAGAGATGTGAGGTCCCGGCCTGGCTGGACGGAGACGGCGTGACATATTCAAAATAGCAGGGGTATGAAATGAATGAGTATTTAATATTGGCAGCGGGAATGATCTTGCTGCCGGGAATTTATATATGTCTCACATTCTGGCAGACAGAGAAATTCAACGGAATGTCTAAATTTGAAGTGATCGTCCTTGCAGCGGCAGAAATTGCGTTTCTACGGATGTGGAGAACGGACAGCGCCGGGGAAGTGCCATATATTTTATCAGAGATGAAATACGTGATGCTCGCGTTCATGACATATTTCTGTGTGGAAGACCTTAAAGAGCAGCTGGTTCCAAATCGTGTATTGTTGTTTCTTTTGGTACTATTTCCCATTCTGTTGGGCGGATATGGAATCCATGATATGGACACGGTCTTAAAGATCATACCGTCGATTATCTTGGGCTTTCTGTTTTGCTTGATCTCCTTCGGATTGGGATATCTGCTGAGTCATGGAAGCATGGGAGCGGGGGATGTAAAGCTTTCTCTGATTATGGGTATTTACCTAACCGGAAACGACATTCCAGGAGCAATCTTCTACGGATGCCTTATCGCGGCGGGATATTCAATCGTTCAGTTATTAAGAAAAAAAATATCGAGAAAAGATCGGCTTCCGTTCGTCCCATTTTTATACATGGGCGTGGTTGTTCGATATATTCTGTAAATTTATACGGGGCAGGTGGAAGAGATGGCAAAAAAGAAAAATCTTGTAGACGGAGCAAAGGTAAAAATCAGTTTAATACTGACTGCCGGTATGATTGCAGGCTGGGGAATTTGTGGATACGCAGTGATCCTGCAGAATGGAGTCAGAAAACAGAACGCAATGGTGGAGAATGCTGAAAGTTTCTTGCCAGACAAGCTGTATATCAGGGCAGCTAATGGGTACAAAGAGGCTTTAAAAACATATTCGACGAAGAATAACCTCACATACGAAAGACGCCTTCTCGATATTTACGATGAAGCGGGCATGGAGGATGAATATGCAGACCTTGTCGACGACAGGATTGAGGCAAAGACAGCACTTGTGGATGAGTATCAGAGCCGTGCGGAAACACTGATCGGAGAAGACAACATAAAGAAAGCAATCACCATTTTAAAACAGGGAATTGAAATATATGGCGACAGTCAGCTGGTGGAGCTCTGTGAGTCTATAAAATATCAAACCCGCGAGAATGGAACGAATTATCAAGAAGGAAAACTTCCGTCGGACAACTGGATTATTCCCATGTGGAACGGGGAAAAATGGGGATACACTGGAAAGAATGGACGTACAAGCCTGGATTTTATATATGACGAAGCTACACGATTTTCCGGAAATTATGCGGTCGTAAAGCTTGATGGAGTTTACACATTGATTGACCAGAATGGCTACTGGAATGCTGTGGACAAAAATGGTCTGGACGAGGTTACTGAGATTGCAGGAACAAGGATCATTGGAGTTAAAGATGGAAAATACGGGATCTATTCAAATACCTTTATCCGCCAGAGCGAGGAAAATTATGAAGATGCCCACTTAAATGACAACGGAATGATTCTGGTGAAACAGTCTGGAAAATGGGCAATTTTGGATCAAAATTTAAAGAATGTAACAGATTTTGTATTCACAGATGTTGCGGTGAACAGTAAGAATCAGGTGTTCAGTGGAAATTATGCAGTCGTGGCAGATGAAAACGGATATTTTCTGATTGACCAGAAGGGAAAAGCCTGCTTTGAAAAGAGATTCCCGAATGCAAAGGGCATGGAAGGCGGTTACTACGCTGTAGCAGATGAGAGCGGGCAGTGGGGATTCGCGGATGAAAAGGGAGAACTTGTGGTTCCATGCCAGTATGTGGACGCATACTCATTTTCTAACCAGACGGCAGCAGTGCAGTATGCCGGAAAATGGGGATATATCAATCGCTATGGCAACATGGTAATCGACGCCCAATTTTCAACCGCACTGCCTTTCTTAAACGGAAAAGCAATGGTACAGGACGATCAGGAAAATATAAAAGTGCTTGAACTGAGATATTTTGATACATTCTAAAATGGGAAAGGGGAATTTGAGATGCTGACAGATGTTTCAGATGCAAATAAAAGTTATACAAAGCTTGAGGTGTCAGAAAAAAGTGATCTGGACCTTATCGCTGTGAAAGTACTTCGGAAAGACTGCCCGGATTTTTTGTTTCCGTTAAAAATGATGGAGATTGATGGGGAGACGGAGATCCGTTATGAACTGACAGATGGGGTACGGTTCTGTTATATGCCGACCCAGATGAAGAAAAGGGAATTTATTGAATTGCTCACAAATCTGATCCAGCCGTTTAAGGCATGCAGCGACTGGTTCCTTGATTACCACAATTTTGTGTTGGACGAGAATTATATTCTGGTCGGAAAGAATGAGCAGTCAGTGAAATATATTTATGTGCCGACTAAGTCACAGACTAATTCTGACCAGGAGATCATGAGCTTCTTTGCGGGTCTGATCCTGAAAATGGACATCAAGGATGATCAGAGTTATACGGTCGATCTGCTTCGTGTAATCAAGAGTTCGAATGCCAATTTAATGACGCTGTTGGAACATCTTCAGAAAGACCATGTGGAGAAAAAAGCAGCGCCTCTGGCTCCGCCAAAGCCAGCCGAGGATCATATGAAGAAGATCGTTTCATTTGTCCAGGATATTCCGGAAAAAATGGCAGAGAAGAAAGAAAAGCAGGAGCCTGTAAAGGCAGAGAAAAAGACACCTGTCCGGGAGCAGGGAACACGCCCGGGAATCAGTTCCGGCGCTTATGGAAAGAGCGATGAGGAGAACCGGCTGATCAATAACCTGTTCGGAGATGATGAGCCGGATAAAAAGAAGGACAGGAAAAAGAAGGAAAAACAGCCGAAGGAGAAGGCAACGAAAGAAAAGGGCGCTGGTCTGTTTGGCTTTTTAAAGGGAAAAAAGAAAGAGGAAGAAGAACCGGAACATCTGCTGGCGGGATTTAAGAAGGCAGCAGAACCGGAGAAGGTGCAGTCCACACCGAAATGGGAATCTGTACCAACACCAGCACCGGTTTCTGATCCGGCAGGAGGCGAGAATACAGTTGAAGCGTACCGTTCTTATGTTCAGGAGGAAGATGGGGATGACAGCACTGCAATAGCAGGAGACGGAGAGCTGGATGATAACCGCGTGATCCGGTTGAGACTGGAAGATTGTGCCGGATGCACATGCCCGAAATTTATCGAGATCGATCTGAGAAAAGGTCATGCGACGATTGGAAGAATGGACAAGAATGGTGAGCCATGCTCAGATTATAACTTTGATGCTGCGGTTTCGTTTGTCAGCCGCCGCCATTTCCGAATCGAGCCGAGCGGAAATGAATGGCAGATCATTGATATCGGATCTTCAAACGGTACGATCGTAAGTGGAGAAAATCTTACACCAAATATGCCGCACACCCTGAAAAGAAATGATACGATCATGATCGTGTGCAAAAAGAGATTTATGATCTATCGGGTGTGCTGAGAAAGGCAGGGGTAATGAGAAAGTATGCAGGCTGTCTTTCTGTAAAAGGAAATTACAGGAAGAAGAATCAGGACCGGGCATGCTGCCTGAGCAGTTCAAAAAAAGGAATATTATTTGCAGTGGGATGTGTGTGCGACGGAATCGGCAGTTTTGCGCAGAGTGAGATCGCGGCGGAGATGATCCGGGTAGGAATTGAACGTTGGTTTCTTGGAATGGAGCCGCTGTATCCTGAAAATATTGACGAAGAGTCCTTGATAGATGATCTGGATATGACGATTCGCGAACTGAATGAGCTGATTTGGATTTATCGAAAGGAAAACGGAATTGATATTGGATGCACGATGTCACTATTGGTTCTTTTGAATGAAAAATATCATGTATTTCATGTTGGAGACAGCAAGATCCTGCTGATAGATGATCGCGTCTCACAGATTACGAAAGACGAGATATCGGTTGTCGAGCGGGATGGAAAGTTGAAGACATTATTGGCAAATTTTATGGGGAAGGTCGAAGAATTGTGGATGAATCAGTCAAGCGGAAGCCTTGTTCCGGGAGAGACATTTCTTGTGGGGTCCGACGGACTTTTTAAGAGACTCCGGGAAGATATTCTGTTTGATGTGATTAGAAGGAAGAATGTGCAGAGTGATACAGAGGCAGAGGACGTGCTGAAATATCTGATCCGGAATGTCATGGAGATGGGGGAGAAGGATAATATATCAGGAGTTCTGGTCCGGATTGCTTAGAGTTCCAGGTATGCCTTATATATTGGATAAGGCTGCCGGAAGCAGGTCTTGAAGACCGTCAAAGCAGCCCAAGAGCAGCATAAATGATGAGAAAAACGGCTGAATAGATGAGATGATAGCCGGTGAAGATCATGATTCCTTTTAGCGTTCCGCGAAGATGGGAACTGCAGCGGAAGAACAGGAGAACGATCACGGCAGCGATCCACAGACCGCAGAGAAAGAGCGGATGCGTGAAAAATAACAGAAATGTAATCCCGTAGAAACATGTGAAGCCGAACTCGATAAGCGGGTAGCGGAGCGGGATTTTTGTTCCGCAGTAGTGACACTTTCCACCGAGAGCGATCCAGCTGATCACAGGAATCTGGTGCAGACCGCTTAAGACATGACCGCACTCCGGACAGTAACAGTCTTTTGTGATCAGCGGCTTATCAAAACGGATCCGATACTCGGCAGTCGTAAAATAAGCGCCGATGATGCTGCCGAAGACCAGTGTGCAGATCAGAAGAACAGAAAAATAATATGTGGTCACTGGAAAGTCCTCCAATAAGTAAATTTATAAAACATTTGTAACTATTCAGTACCTTCATAGTTACAAGCAAAAATCCATTCCAAATCGGCTGCGCCGATGGGATTTTTGCCTTCCGGCTTATGTTTTCTTACGGTCAGCGCAGCAAGTGCGCAGACCTACTGAACAGTTACAAACATTTTTATATTAAAGAGCCTGAAGGAAAAAGTCAAGGACAAAGGGGGAAGAGAATATGAAGAAGGGATGGAAGATTGCAGCGGTGGGATTGATTATATTATTGCTGTTTTTGATTTTTTTTAAGGAGTGTTTGTGGGAGTGGTACGACGATATTATGGAACCCATAGGAGAGCTACACTGAAAAGATATATAGCGCAGGTGTAAGCAGGTGAAGAGGAAAAGCCGAGAATAAAGGGGAAGACAGTATGAAAAAAAAATGGAAGATCGCGGCAGCAGGACTGATTATATTGCTACTGTTTTTGATTTTTTTTGGACAGCGTTTGTGGGAGATTTATGAATTGGGTGAGGAGCTTACAAACAGCCCCTGGGTACCGTATTAACTGCCCAAGTGGGTATGTTTTAATGAAAATAATAAAAATGCAAAAAATCAGAGGAAAAGCAAAATGCTGAATGAACATTTATTTTACGGCGGAATTCTTCTATGCGCGTGTTCCGTCGGACTTGCGGTGATTTTGGGAAGTCTGTATACAATCCAAAAGATCAGGCTGAACAGCAAGCTGGATGAAGAATATGGGAAAGAAATAAAAGGAAAGTAACAAAGCAGGAGGTACCAGTTGGAGGAAATTATTGCATCGACGTATCGGATCATAAAAAAACTGGGATCCGGCGGCGGCGGAAACGTATATCTTGCAGATCATCTGAGACTGAATAAGAAAGTAGTCCTAAAGGCGGACAAACGCCGGGTTACGACGAAAACGGCTCTGCTTCGCCGAGAGGCAGATGTTCTGAAAAACCTGAATCATCCGAATATTCCGAAGGTATATGATTTCTTTGTTGAAGATGACACGGTATATACCGTCATGGACTATATCGAAGGGGAAAGCTTGGATCGTCCGTTAAAACGAGGAGAACATTTCTCACAGCCACAGGTGATCCAATGGGCGAAAGAGCTTCTGGATGCTCTTGAATATCTCCATAGTCCTACACACGGAGATCCACCTCAGGGATTTGTGCATAGTGATATCAAACCTGCGAATCTGATGCGGACGCCGGATAACCATATCGTACTCATTGACTTTAATATTGCATTATCACTCGGCGAGGATGCCGTGATCGGCTGCAGTGCCGGATACGCCTCACCGGAGCATTACGGACTTGATTTTTCTTCAGACAGTGATACGGTAAACGGCGAGTCGGAGACGGAGGCGGAATCACAGTCAGGACAGGACGGTGAGACAGAGGTTGATGATCCTACAGTGGAGAGGACGATTACGGAATCTGATACGGAAGCTACAGAGGTGGAAGGGAAAAAGAGGAATGAAAAAAGCTCTTTCACGTCCCCGAAAAAAATCATCGTTCCTGATGTAAGATCAGATATTTACAGTACCGGAGCAACGTTATATCATCTGCTCAGCGGATCAAAGCCGGCAAAAAATGCGAAGGCAGTCGTATCGCTTTCAGAAAAAGAATATAGTCCGCAGGTTGTAAAGATCATCAAAAAGGCGATGAATCCGAATCCGGATCTTCGATATCAGACGGCGCAGGACATGCGTTCAGATTTTTTACATCTGAGAGACCGGGATCCGCGGGTCAGACGATTGAAGGCGGCAAAACGTCTGGATATCGGTGTAGTTCTCCTGATTCTTGCAGCAGGTGCATCCATGACATTTGTGGGTTTAAAGAGGATGCAGACGACGGAGAGCTGGCTGAAGCTTGCGGAATACTCGAAAAGTGCCCTTGAGTCAGGGGATGTGGATGAGGCGGTCAGGGACGCTCTCGCAGGTCTTCCCGAGGAGAAAGGAATCCTGACACCGGAATGGCTTCCGGAATCTAAGCGGGCGCTGGTAAATGCGCTGGGAGTGTATGATCTCTCCGACAAGTTTCGGTCGAGCGGAGTTTTAAAGCTTCCGTCGGCTCCTTATAAGATAAAGATGTCCCCGGACGGGAAGAAGATTGCGGCTGTATACCAGTCCGAGGCTGCGGTCTATGATGCGGAAAACTTAAAAACGTTAATGACCTGCCCGATGATGGATTCAGCATTAGCGGATGCGTTGTTTTCCGATGACAGTCATCTGCTGGCTGCGGGAAAAGACGGAGTCTCACTTTACAACATTGAGAGCGGAGAGCAGATGTGGAGGGCAGGAATAGCTTCGACTCTGACAATCTCCGGAGACGGACAGGTTGCGGCAGCGCTGGATCGGGACAGAAATATTGTCTCATTCTATGACATGAAAGATGGTCAGCTGCTGCGGGAACGCTCTATGGGAGATAAAAAAATGCCCTCTGCGTTTAATGATTCCTTTGCGGATCCGGACAATGCAATTTTCTGCCTGAATATGGACGGAACCATGTTGGCGATCAGTTTTTCGGACGGCGGACTATATGTGATGGATGCAGAGCATCCGGAGGATGACCTGATCGTGTACGAGAGCTCGGATTATTCAGAGTTTGCAGGCGGCTTCCATGGAGATAAATTTGTGTTCTCCGCCGGAAAGAGCGGTCACAGCCTCTTTGGCCTCGTCAATGTGAAGGAAGGAACCTATATTGGTGACATGGAGTCGAACCTCCGGATGAAAGCGAAGGCGGATGAGAGAGGAATCTGGGTTTCAGAGGGAAACCTTCTGTCTGAATTTGATCCGGATACGCTGGCTGATAAGGAGATCGCTTTCACGGATACATGGAACATCAGCAATTTCAGTGTTTCGGACAAGCATACACTTGCCGTGACGGACGAGCCGGGCTTTTCCATCTTTGATCAGGGAGAGAATGCCTTGGTACATGAAAAGAGTGACGAGGAATACAGCTTCGTGGAACTCGGTACAGAGTACGCGGCGTTGGCAAACCGGAGTCAGCCGGATATCCGCGTCATGAAGGAGGAGACTCATGAGGATACATGTGTGGTGCGTTACGACGCGAAGTATTCCCATGACGAGGCCAGAGTGACGGGAGACGGGGAAAAGGCGATGCTTTTCAGTTATGATGGATTCCGGATCTATGATAGTGACGGAACCCTGACGGCGGAAGGAAGCTTCCCAGAGGCGGAAAAGATCTACGACCAGCAGTTTAGAAGGGACGGAGAAAAGTCCTGGCTGGATGTGATCTGGTACGATGGGACAGTCCGGGCGTATAGTTCGGAGGATGGCACTCTGATCTCGGAGGAGAGAGGGGAAGCGCCTTCAAAGGATCTGGAAGAGGAATTTTCAACAGAAAAGTACCGGTTTGTGTCGGAACTTCACAGCGCTCCGAAGGTTTATGACAAGCAGAGCGGAAAGTTTGTAAAGGAACTGGAGAAGGATGATTTCCTGGCCTATGTGACAGAGGTCGGCGAGTACATACTAACAGAATATGTCCGGGCAGATGGTGAGAGATACGGTCTTTTGCTGGACCAGAACCTTGAGATACTGGCAGATCTGCCGGATCTGTGTGATATTCATATCCCGGATGAAACAATCTATTTCGATTACAAAAATGGAGAATTGAGACAGTGTCATTTGTATTCGATCCAGGAACTGATCGATCTTGGAAAGAATTACAGATAAAATTTTAAGAAAGGGGAAAAATTATGAAAAAACGCATCTTTAAACAGGGAATGGCATTGATGCTGGCAGCTGCACTGGCGCTTCCGGCTAATGTGGTTCCGGCGGAAATTCTGGATCAGCAGACGGAGACAGAGCTGCCGCATATTGTATTAAATCAGGAAACACCTGATGAAAAAGCTACTGACAGTGATGCGAAGGAGAAGGAGGAGCAGACTGAAACGCAGACAGAGACAAAGACAGAAGTCAATGCCACAGAGACTGCGGAACAGATCATTTACAATACCGGCTCCTTCAATGTTCACGTCGTAAGCGCGGAAGATTTTGAGAACGATCTCGGCGACGCATATTTTGAGGAGGATGGAAGCTATACCATCAATATCCCGGAGGAAAACCCATTCTTCCCGTATGAGGTTCAGTTTACCTATGACGGAAAGACAGAAAATGAGTGGTTCATGAATCCGGAGGATTCCATCGAGATCGACGGACATACCTTCTATGTATCCGCAAGCTTCGACGGAACAGCCGTTACCCAGTTGACCATGGATGTTGCAGGTCAGGAAGTTGTTGTTTATCCGAAGGAGAAAGAGTTTACGGACGGAGATGGCGTGGCGTTGATGTCACTGCTGCCGTTGGAGGAGAGAAATCTGTATGTTGATTTATCGGGATTTTCTCCGATTGAGCTCACACAAGTGAAAATATCGTCTGTTTTTACGGGCAGTGAACAGCTGGAGGATGCGGACAAAGTTCTATGGAAAAAAGGTTCCGAAGATTATGTCATATTGCCTGAGGGTAAAAACGGGTGTATCAACCTCAGCTATGGAAACAGAGGGTCGGATAGTCAATCATTAGAGATGATTGTCGGTGAATATGATCAGCTGGCTGATTCAAATATCCGTTATTATGTGACCATCAAAGTGACAGATCCATCCCAATGGCTTACTTCGACCGTAAAATTAAAAAATGGCGATGGGACTGTGGCGGATGTGGAAGTCGTTGAAACAAATTATTATGATTATGGCAGTCATGATGCGGAGATCTACGTTGCAGGAAATGATAAGATACAGAATTCGGATTTTCTGGTTTCCTTAAAATTAAATATGGATCAATTTAAAAGATCCACTGTTAAAAAAATGGAACTGACGGATGGATCAAAAAGTGACGGATATGAAATGATAGAAGATGGGGATGGATGGTATTTAAAATGGTCTGGCAATACATCTGAAGATCGGGATGTATTTATCAACGCATTTGATTCAAAAGGGGACAGTGTTGGATATTATTCCCTTAACATATCGGTGGAAGTGTTTTATGAGGATGAAAAAACAGATTATATTTCCAGAAGTTTATACGATAAAGACGGAAATTATGTTTCTTATAATTCCAACAGTGAAGATTCAGAGGACGGGGACAATACGTGGAGAAAGTATATATATATCTTAAATCCAGGTTATTTGGTTAATGATCAGTACCGTCTGGTTCTGACCTATAACAAGGCAGATGAAACGAGTAAGTCACAGGTACTGGGGGCATTTATCGGGAAATATAAAACCATTGATGAAGCAAAAGAAGTTGGTGCATCGGATATTAAGGACAGTCTGTTTAACAGATCGAAGGGGTGCGAGGCGGATTTCAGTAAAGGAGTCTATCTGTCTGTTTTTACAGGAGAAAAAGATACGAAAACCCCGAGACTGTATGGCTATCATATTTTTACAAAGTCAGAGTCTGTTAACCTGAGTAGTTCAACGCTGGTATCATTCTATAGCGTGAAAAATGCGGAGGGAAATTTTGTAAATTGTAAGGTTTTTGCACCTCGTTATGGTAAATACAGAGATGATTATGCGGATTATTCCTACATTACAATTCTTGTGGACGAAGAGACCGATCTGGCTTCTCTAGCCCCGGTATTTACTACGGATAAGGGAATCAGGTTATATACGGACAAAGAGGAAATCAGCGGTGAGAGTCTGCATGATTTCTCCAGAGGACCGGTTCATTACACCGCATCTGCGGAGAACAGCAGAAATGCGAAAAATTACTGGCTCCAAATTGTTAAGATAAAGCAGGGCGAGAGCTGGCTTTACATGAATAGTCTTGCGGATGAAAATGCGGGGACAAGAGAAGAAAACGGTATTATTTATACGAACCGTGAAGTAATGTTGAACGGTATCCATGGCTATGAACACAGTATTCTTCTGGCGAATATGGGAACCGTAGATCTGTCAAAATTATCGGTGGAAGCAACCGGTCCATCTTTTGATTCCGGCGATGTGGTGCTTGATAATTACTGGACATTAAAGGGTACGCATGATCTCTTTGGATTTCAGGGATTTGGTGGCAAGGAAGATATGAACCTTGCGAAGATCAAACTGGAATTGGGTGATAAATGGCAGGCAAACGGTGAGGCGCTTGAAGGAAAACTGGAGATCAAAGAAGATGGAAAAATGATTATGGGAATTACACTGACCGGTGTAACTGGTGACCCTAGTATCGTCACAGAAGAGATACCGGATGCAGTCAGATATGTTCACTACGGATCTATGATCCAGAACAGCAATAAGTATGATTTCAATACAGTAAGTTATACGCTTACAAAAGGAAAACTTCCGGAGGGAATGGAGCTGAAACCGAACGGTGAGCTTTACGGTGTACCATTGGAAACTGGTGAATTCACATTCACAGTCAGGATGAAAAACAGCTACAGATCTTTCAGAGCTTCATCCAGAGAGTTTACCTTGAAGGTTGTGGACAACACGGATGTAAATGTAGACGGTGCTGTTGACCAGGGATACGACCTGAAAGAACGTGTTCCGGATATCTTACTGAGCGACAACAACGATTATACAATGACATCCGTCGGTGTGATCGAAGAGTGGGACAACCTTACTCTTGATGGTAAACGCCTTGTAGAGGGCGTCGATTTCGATGCAAAATCCGGAAGTACCCGTCTTACGATCAGAAGCCAGACCTTAAAGGCTAATAACCAGGTTGGAACTCATACACTTAGTGCGGAGTTCCGTGAAAAAGGAACAGGAACCTTAAAACGTGCGGCCCAGAACTACAGAGTCAGCACAAAGTCTTCTGGTGGCAGCAGTGGCGGAAGCAGCAGCGGCGGACACAGCAGCTCCGGACGCGCAACCGTAAGAGCCGATGTAGGAAATATTGGTGCAGACGGCGCATGGGTGCAGGATGCAAAGGGCTGGAAGTGTAAAGCCGCAGACGGAACATGGTATACGAACTGCTGGAAAGAACTGACTTACCAGAATGAGAAGTCATGGTACCGTTTTGATGCTCAGGGCTATCTCGTAACCGGCTGGTATCAGGAAAACGGAACCTGGTATTATCTGAATCCGAAGTCTGACGGAAAGCTTGGAAAGATGATGACAGGCTGGCAGTATATCAACGATATCTGGTATTACTTTACTGAGAATGCAGGCGACAAGCAGGGCGCAATGTTCTGCAAGCGATGGGCGGAAGTTCCGTATAACGGTACAGTTGAGTGGTATTATTTCGATGAAAATGGAACGATGAAAACGGATTGGCTGACACAGGATGAAAACAAATTCTATCTTTATCCGATTGCAGACGGAACAAGAGGCAGAATGCTGACAGGCTGGCAGAAGATCGGTGATAACTGGTACTACTTCCATGAAGAGTCTGATGGAAATAAGGGCGTTCTTGCGAGAAGAACAAAAATTGGCAATTATTATGTAAACTCAGACGGAGTTTGGGCGAAATAATAAGTCAGGTAATGGGGCAGGATCGTAGGAATCCTGTCCTATTACTTATTTTACTTATGGAGGAATGAAGCTATGAAGAAAAAATTGTTAGTCCTGGGGTTAAGCATGGCAGGCGTACTTATGTTGTCAAATACTGCATTTGCAGGTGAATGGAAAAGAAATAATGTCGGCTGATGGTATCAGGAAAGTACAGGAGCATACCCGACGAGATGATGGAGCAATATAGGCGAAAAATGGTATTATTTTGATAATGTCGGATATATGGTTCATGATAAATGGCTCGGAGATTATTACCTGGGATCAGATGGCGCTATGCTGACCAGTACCGTTACACCGGATGGTTATAGGGTAGATGCGTCAGGAAAACATCATGCATTGGTGTTGACAGATGTTCGACCAAACTCCATGATGGGTGATTATGCGTTTGTGGAGATAAATGGTTCTGGAATGGATGTAAAATTTCATTTGGGGTGGGATGCAACAGAAGGGGAACGTTATTATAAAGATAAAACAAAAATCTCAGAGCAAGAGTTTTCAGAATATTTTAAAGATTTGAAAGAACTGGATTATATGTGACAGAATTGAGTAGAATAGCTTTTAAAAGCCCTTGAAGCTGCGGCATCGAGGGCTTTGTGCTGTAGTAGCTCTTCCAGCCCTCATTTTGCCACTTTTTCATAAGAGAAGCGTAAGACTCGTCAAGTTGCATTTCGTTCGGAGATAAGCTATAATGAGATGAGTGCTAAATTTAAGTGAGGTGGATCGCTATGAAAAAATCGATCAAAACAGCTGTCTTCGCCTGCATCTTCGCGGCAGCATTCCAGATCACGGCCTTTGCCGGATTTACCTGGAGAGTTGAGAGTGCGGACAGCTCCTATGTGGGGACGACGAATGTGACTGTGACAAATACATCGGGAAAGAAAGAGACGGAGGATGCGCCGATCGCGAAGAGAGGGGCTGTGGTGACTTTGACGGAGGCGGCGACCAGCGCGACATACACCGTGAAGGCCTATGATGGAATGGGAAATCCGATCAGGGATTTTAATGCGTCTCTCGGAACTGTAAAAAAAGGTGGAACACTTCAGTATACACTGGACTGGAACGCGAGAAAATCTGAGGGAAAGTCTTCCTACACCGGACAGGCAGGCGTTTTTGAGATCCAGGCGAAGGATTCCGACGGAAAGACCTGGAGACAGAGATTCGTGATCAACAATGTCTGCGCATCGGGCGTTCTCTCCAATATGTATCTCTACAGCAAAGGTACGTTCTACCAGTGGAAGAGCAATTCGAAAGGCTGGTGGGTGGACAAAAAGTCCGGCGGATACCTCACGAATGCCTGGTTCCAGTCACCGGTGAGCGGACTCTGGTACTATATGGGGGCTGACGGGTATATGCTGACAAACACGACGACACCGGACGGATATCGGGTAGATGCCGGCGGTGTGTGGGTGAAATAACGGTTCTATGGAGCTGAAAAATAATTCTGGTTAATGAGAAAAGTTCTCAATAAAAATATTCCATTTTTCTCCAAAAAGAGTATGATAAAAATAGTTAGAAACACCTAACAGGCGGCTGCAAAAACAATTACAGCTGCTTCGCACAATACCCTTCCAGGAGAGAAATGGAGCAGAATTATGGGAAGATTTTATCAGCTTTCAAAGAAAATTTCAGAGCAGGAAGCATCGGAGATCATGCGGGAAATATTGGAACTCCCGGATATCCAGAATGCGGAGATCGTCGATGGCAAGGTCAGAGTTGAGACAAAGGACAATGTGTTTGTCGACGTGATGAGTACCGTTGTAAATATTTTCAGCCGCGTGGCAGGCGGATGTGAGCTTTCCTTTGTTGGATTTGCTTATAGGGACTGATTGGAAGTTCATATGTGAAATGGTAAAAGCGCAGGATCATGGGCTGAGAATAGCTGCATGATTCCTGCGCTTTTGTCATCATGCATACAGAAAAAAGGCCATCAGCAACATTTTTTGCGATAAAGGATAAAGCTCCAGCCCATGCCGTAAACGCAAAATTCTGCGTTTCCCTCCTGCTAAAATACAGCGCCGAAATAATTGTGTGAGGAATATAGATGGTGCAGAGTTCATTATAGACGGTGTAGTTAGTTTGATTTGCACATAAAAAGAATGTTGAAAACACAGGAAATGCGTTTCCAACATTCTCAAAAATTGTTCATAACAGCGCCGAGACGTTTTGGCGGAGCGTTTCAATTACTTTTTCGCTTCGGAAGAATATTTTTTGATATGTTCTTTGATTGCAGCGAAGCTCTCCGCACTGATATCGTGTTCGATCCGGCATGCGTCGTCGAGAGCGGTCTGCTCGCTGACACCGAGGTCCATCAGCCATTTGGAGAGGGCTGTGTGGCGCTCGTAGATCGTTTCCGCGATCCGGCGGCCTTCATCGGTCAGTGTGATATGCCCCTCGTCATTTACCAGGATCAGGTTATTGATCCGGAGATTCTTCATTGCGACGCTGACGCTGGGTTTGGAGAAGCCGAGTTCGGTTGCGATATCGATGGAACGCACATACGGCTGTTTTTCGCTTAACATTAAAATTGTCTCAAGATAGTTTTCAGCAGATTCCTGGATTTTCAAGTAATTACCCCCATATGTTGTGTACATGGTCAGAAACAGTTCGGCGTTTTCATATACGAAAACCGTCATGAAAAAATACAACTGCGCAGAAAGATCAGCACAAGCCTGTAAACGTCGAAAAATTAAAATATTGTGAGTACTCATGATCAGTTAAACAGAACTTTATTGTTCTTCTCACAAGTATAACATAATCCTGAAATTGAGTCAAAGTGTATTCTTTCTAATAAAAAAATTTGAATTTAAAATTAGTTCAAACTAACCAAATGAGAAAATGTCTCATTTGCAGATATTGACAACAAAGTTAGTATATGCTAACCTTATACCATCAGTTAGACGGAGCTAACCCTTGAACAAAGGAGGATCACATCATGAGCGTTGTTATTATTGGCGGACATGACCGTATGGTCAGACAGTATAAAGAAATTTGTGAAAATCATAAATATAAAGCGAAAGTTTTCACCCAGATGAAGACAGGGCTTGATAAACTGATCGGAAGACCGGATCTTCTGATTCTGTTTACCAACACCGTATCCCACAAGATGGTGCGCTGCGTATTAGATGAGGTGGATGAGAACCGTACTGATATCGTCCGCTGTCATACAAGCAGCGGCACAGCACTTGCTGAGATTCTTGAAAAGCACAGTGCATAAACCGGAACTGCCGGTGGGATAATGTGATGAGAAAACAGGCAATAATCCGGTAGACCTGCACATTTACTGTGATGACAGTAAGAAAGCACAGGCCGGAAGGCACGGAATCATTATGATGGAAAGGCGGTAAGACGCATGAGCGAAGAGATCTTCGGGGCAGTACAGAAGCTCCCGGTCAATGGAACGAAGAAGCAGGTAGTTTTACAGTGTGCGCCGCTTCTCACAGGCATCAAATTATCGAATCTTTTAAATGTGCGTGCAGATCAGAAAGAAGAAGTGTTCAAACTTTTTGAAGGATCACCGGTATGCTGCCGGGTTCTCTATGAATTCCGCGGCAGATTGTCGATCCTGCTTTACCGTCCGGGAATGCTCAGGGCATACCTGGAACGGGAGGATGTAAAACGGTTAATGGCGTCCTTCGGATATGAGGACCTAGGTCTTGAGGAAACTTTGGATCGCATCGCGGAAGGTTATCAGGAGCACATGGACGGAAAACAGGGATTCCCCCATGAGATCGGTCTTGTTCTCGGGTATCCGCCAGTGGATGTAGAGGGATTCATTAAGAAGGGCGGCAGAGATTTTCTATATTCCGGATATTGGAAAGTGTATGGAAACCTGGAAGATGCGTTAAAGACATTTGAGGCATATGACCGGGCGAGAGATTATGTGATCTCCATGACCGGAAACGGAAACGAAATCAGGGATATCCTGGCGGCATCCTAAGTACCGCCGGTTCCAATAATAAAAAAGCGGTGGACGGCGAGGTCCGGATTACCGCAAAACAAATTTCAGGAGGAAATAAAAAATGGATAAGGTTATTGTTGCATACTGGTCTCAGACAGGAAATACAGCTGCTATGGCTGCAGCCATCGGCGAGGGAATCACAGAAGCAGGTAAGGAAGCTGTTGTTACAGACATCTCTTCCGTATCTATGGATGATTTACAGGCAGCATCCGCATTCGCACTTGGATGCCCGGCAATGGGAGCTGAGGTTCTTGAGGAAGGCGAGATGGAGCCGTTTGTAACTGAGGTTGAGGCATTTGCATCCGGCAAGAAGATCGGTCTGTTCGGTTCCTACGGCTGGGGAGACGGTCAGTGGATGAGAGACTGGGAAGACAGAATGAAAGCTGCTGGCGCTACGGTTGTAGGCGGCGAGGGTGTTATCTGCCAGGAAACTCCGGATGATGAGGCTCTTGAGAACTGCAAGGCACTTGGAAAAGAGCTTGCTGCATTAGCATAAGATATATTTAAAGTAACTGTTCAGTAGGTCTGCGCACTTGCTGCGCTGACCGTAAGAAAACATAGGCTGGAGGGCAAAAATCCCATCAGCGAAGCTGATCTGGAATGGATTTTTGCATGTAACTATGAAGGTACTGAATAGTTACTATTTAAATAAGAATGTTCTGACATAAACATAAAAGATGCCGCCGGGAAAGGATGCAGTCCCGGCGGCGTTTTTTATGGTGCTATATGTCTGAAAGAAGCTGCCGATCATCACGAGTGACCACTTCAGCGCAAAATGTACTTTGACATACTCTTACAGGTGATACAAAAGACCGCACCCCGCATGAAATGTGGCGGAGCGCGGTCTTTTATAATAGCCTAGAAGAAGGTCCGGATAAAATTATTCTTGCAGAACCGGTACTGTCTCGTCGGCCGTCCTTTGCCTTCCTGCTTCTGGGATTCGATCTCTTCTATTAAATTAGAGTCCAGAAGCTGCTGTAAAATACGGTTGCAGCTGCGGCTCGTGATGTTGAGCCACTGGGACAGGGAGGCAGCTGTCATGATCGTGTCTTTATCCATCTGGAAGAGGCCGACGATCTTTAATAGGTTGCTCTCGTTGATCCCGTTGCTCTGGGAGTAGTCCAGAGCCTTCGTGTTGGAATAGCTGTAATTTAAGGATCTCGTAAGAGAGAGCGGGCCGGTGAGGGCATTGTCCTCGCCGGAGATGACAAAACCGTCATTCTTTCCGTATTTGACAGCTTCCTGCAGGGCAAGGTCTGCCTGATAATGACTCTCACCGAGTGATTTCCCGAATCCGGCGCCGAGGCGGAATTCCAGATCGCCTTTCTGATCCAGAAAAGCGATGAGATCCTGAATGCGGCTGAAGCTGCTCTTGTAGAGATCACTGTCGAGATCCAGCTCAAACCGGTTGGAGACTGCGTGAAGTGAGAAATCGTACGCGTACTCTTTTCGGAAATCAAGAAGATATTTGTGAAGGGTGATCTCCAGATATTCCCGGTCCTGTGAGGAGATATTATCCGGATAGACAAGCTTTATGAGGATCACGAGCTTGTTGAGCTGGTTCTTCTGTTTTAAGCGGATAGAATTGATTGCGTGCCGGATGGAATCGCGGACCATCTCCTCCGTGGGGAGAAAGTGGATATAGGGGATCTGAAGCTTGTTGAGGACCTCCAGCTGGTTTGTGGTCCGCGTGAACATCATGTCGATCTTTTTACTTTCCCAGAGCTCCACAGCCCGCTCTTTTAAGGTTTCATAGTTATAGACAGGATTTTCAAAGCAGTAAGGCATATGTTCCGGATCCAGATATTTCTTTAAATTCATAAAATCATTTACCGGAGTCAGAAAATCAATATAGAGTCTGTTTAGCGGAACATCCGGGTAATGGATCACAAAATTTAACAGGATGGACAGCAGAGTCTTTTCAGTATAGGAGATAAAGGTGCATGGGACCTTCAGATCATCCACATGGGTCAGAATATAGGAGTAACCAAGTTCCCCGGAGAAAAACAGCACATCGGAGATGTCCTTACACTGTTCGTATATGTCTTTAATTTCTTCCAGATTTTCGTAAACGTACCTGTGAAATACACATCCAAAGTCGTTGTGTTCGATCGCTTTATCGATGACAGCCATTGATTTTAAAGGACTTATGATACTGATGCTGATCATGGCCGAACCTCCCTTTTTTATATAAGGACATGCTATTAATGACAGGCATGTCGATAAATCAGCTTTTATAAGAATCGTACCACAGATTGTTGACAAAGTCAAAAGGGTATGTTAGAATAAAGACAAATAAAGGACGTAAGCAAAATGAGTCCCAAATAAATCAAGAGATTTGTAAGATTTGTAAGATTTGTATTGAGGGAAATGCGAAAGCTTCCAAATCGCGAGATACAGCGAGAAATCCTGTATACATAGTGAAAAACAACGTATTATATATGATATTTAAACTATATATACAAAAGATACAAAAGCTTTCTCGGAGATCCAATTAAGGACTTGATTTGGGGTTCATGAGCATGGAAAAGTCTTTTATTGGTGCAAAATGGCACAGGGGTTTAAGAACCAACATTTAAGGAGGTATTTGCGAGATGAGCAAGTATGTTGAGAGGGTAATTGAGGACGTAAAGACTAAATATGCTAACGAGCCGGAGTTCTGCCAGACTGTAGAAGAAGTATTATCTTCCTTAGGTCCGGTTGTAGATGCACATCCGGAGTATGAGAAGGTTGCCCTTCTTGAGAGAATGGTAATCCCGGAGAGAGTTATCGAGTTCCGTGTTCCGTGGGAGGATGACAACGGAAACATTCATGTAAATACAGGTTACCGTGTACAGTTCAACGGAGCAATTGGACCGTACAAGGGAGGTTTAAGATTCGCACCGAGCGTAAACCTTTCCATCATGAAATTCTTAGGTTTCGAGCAGACATTCAAAGACAGCTTAACAACACTTCCGATCGGCGGCGCTAAGGGTGGTTCCGACTTCGATCCGAACGGCAAGAGCGATAGAGAAGTTATGAGATTCTGCCAGGCATTCATGACAGAGTTATATCGTCACATTGGTCCGGATGTCGATGTTCCGGCTGGTGACCTTGGTGTTGGCGGACGTGAGATCGGTTATCTGTTCGGTCAGTACAGAAAACTCAGAGGTGCTTACGAGAACGGCGTATTAACAGGTAAGGCTCGTTCCTTCGGTGGTTCCTTAATTCGTCCGGAAGCTACAGGTTTCGGTGCTGTTTACTACCTTGAGTCTGTTATGAAACATGAGCATGACACATTAGAGGGTAAGACAGTTGCAGTTGCTGGTTTCGGTAACGTAGCTTGGGGCGTTGTACAGAAATTAGCTGAGTTAGGTGCTAAGGCTGTTACACTTTCTGGCCCGGATGGATACATCTACGATCCGGACGGAATTACAACAAAAGAGAAATTCGACTTCATGCTTGAGATGAGAGCTTCTGGACGTAACAAAGTTCAGGACTACGCTGATAAGTTCGGCTGCAAGTTCGTAGCTGGAGACAAGCCGTGGGGCGAGAAAGTTGATATCATCATGCCGTGTGCTACACAGAACGATGTAGACCTTACACAGGCTAAGAGAATCGTTGCTAACAACATCAAGTACTACATCGAAGTTGCTAACATGCCGACAACAAACGAAGCTCTTAGATTCTTAATGGATCAGAAGAACATGGTTGTTGCTCCGTCTAAGGCTGTTAACGCTGGTGGTGTTCTTGTATCCGCTCTCGAGATGAGCCAGAACAGCGAGAGAATCTCCTGGACAGCTAAGGAAGTTGATGATAAGCTTCATCAGATCATGACAGAGATCCATGATGGTTCTGCTGAGTGCGCTGAGAAGTATGGCCTTGGCTACAACCTGGTTGCAGGTGCTAACATGGTTGGCTTCCAGAAGGTTGCAGATGCTATGATGGCTCAGGGTATCGCTTGGTAGTTTGAAGCGAGTCTCAAATATGACAGCTTCCGATTTGCGAAAACTGCATAAAGAGCATTAGGTTCTGAATATTGGGGATGCTGTCGGGGAGTGTGTCCGACGGCATCCCTTTTAAGTTGTTGGCGTCTGCGAGAGGGCGTTGACGGCATGACGGCTATTAAGAAAATAAAACATATTCGCGAAAATGCTTTACAAAATTAGTTTGGTTTTGTAAAATATAATGAGAGCAGGGTAATTCCTGTTCACTGAGGGTTTGGGGAATAATTTCATTTCTTGAAAGGAGAATTTTATTATGAATTGCCTTATCATTGATAAAGTATGGGGTGGTATCGCTGAGGAACTCAGCAAATGCATGAATGTTAAAACAGCTGACAATCTTCCGTCCAGCAAAGAGCAGCTTATCGCTGAGATCGGTGATGTTGATGTCCTGATCATGCGTGTAGACCCGAAGATCGACAAAGAGATCCTCGACGCAGCTAAGAACTTAAAGGTTATCGGCGTTTGCTCCGTTGGTTTAAACCATATCGATATGGAATATGCGAAATCCAAAGGAATTCAGGTATTCAACGCACCGGGCTTAAATGCAAACGCAGTAGCAGAGTTAACAATCTCCAAGATGTTAGATATCTCCCGTGGAACCTTTACAGCAAACTACGATGTAAAATATAACCATGAGTGGGATAAGTACAAATTCGAAGGCCGTGAGTTAAGAGGAAAGACTCTTGGTATCATGGGATTCGGCCGTATCGGTCAGCGTGTAGGCGAGCTTGGCCGTGCATTCAAGATGAACATCGTTGCTTACGATCCGTTCCTTCCGGACGACGTATTTAAGCAGCAGTGCGCAACAAAGGCTTCTATCGACGAGCTGATCAAGGTTGCTGATTTCATCTCTATCCATGTACCGCTGACACCGGAGACAAAGAATCTCTTCAATAAGAAATCCATCGCTGAGATGAAAGACGGCGCTGTTGTTCTTAACATGAGCCGTGGCGGTATCGTAAACGAGGCTGATATGTATGAAGCTCTGAAAGAGGGCAGAATCGGCGGCTACGCAGCAGACGTTATGGAGAACGAGCTTGCAGGCAGCGGCTTAACAGGTAATGATACATTCGCAAGCCCGCTGTTCGAGTGCGATAACTTCATCGTATCCCCGCACATCGGCGCTCAGTCTGTAGATGCTTCTAAGGACATCGGTGTTCATATCGTTGCTAAAGTTAAAGAGGCTCTTGGTTTATAATTCAGAGAACTCAGAAGAACCCGGAGACGGATTGTCGCCGGGTTCTTTTCATTAAGACTTCAAAAATAAGGAGGACATAAAAATGGGCACAATTACGGAGTCAGCAAAGGCTTTCATGCCGAAATTATCTGAAATCAGAAGAGATTTTCACATGCACCCGGAGGTTTCCCAGCATGAGGAAAGAACCGGAAAGAAGGTAGCAGAGTATCTGAAGGAGATGGGATGCGACGAAGTATATGAAAATGTCGGCGGATACGGTGTAGTCGGAGTTATCAAGGGAAAGAAACCGGGTAAAGTCGTTGCTCTCCGTGCGGATATGGACGCATTACAGATCCAGGAGATGAATGAGGTTCCTTATAAGTCCCAGAATGACGGTGTTATGCATGCCTGCGGACATGACAACCACATGACGGGTCTTCTTGGTGCTGCAATGCTTCTCTGCGAGAGAAGAGAAGAGATCGCCGGAACGGTGAAACTGATCTTCCAGCCTGCGGAGGAGATGTCTCCGGTTGGCGGATCCAGAGGAATGCTCCATTCCGGATATATGGATGATGTGGAAGCTGTATTCGGTCTTCATGTATGGCCGGATCTTCCGCACGGCAAGATCGGGGTGAAGGCAGGTCCGTTAATGGCTGCAACAGACCACTTTACGATCAATATCCATGGTAAGACTGCCCATGGCGCAAAACCGAATCAGGGTATTGACGCTGTTGTTCTCGGTTCCCAGTTCGTTATGGCCGCACAGACCATCGTCAGCAGAAAAGTTGATCCGCTTGACAATGCTGTTGTGACATTCGGTATTTTTAACGCAGGAACAAGATACAACATTATCGCAGGTGACTGTACACTGGACGGAACCGTTCGTACATTAAATGAGGACACCCGCGCGATGATCGAGGATTCTATGAGAAAGACTCTCGATGGTCTCTGCTTACAGTCCGGCGCAACTGCTGATATCAACTATGGTCATGGCTATCCGGCACTTGTAAATCATGAGGAGGACGCTGAGCTGATCCGCAATACAGCAATCAAGCTCTTCGGCAAAGATGATGTTGTGGATGTAAAACTCCCGGCTATGCCGGCGGAGGACTTCTCCTTCTATCTGAAAGAGAAGAAGGGCGCATTTGTATGGCTCGGCACCGCAAAACCGGAGCAGGATCCGGTATGGCCGCTGCATAACAGCCGTTTCGATGTGGACGAGGATATCCTCTGGAGAGGTTCTTCCCTGTTAGCACAGACTGCGATCGATTATTTAAATAAATAATGGATGATCCTGGGGCGGCGGTTGGAGTAGAACTCCGGCTGGTCGCCCTGTTTTGTCTATGTGGTCAGCAGTTGAAAATACATGGTGAAACCACGATAACGAAAGGGGTCCGTTTGGAGGATTCCTTACAGCAGGAGGAAACGATATGACAGCAGGAAACGCGATCCTCATCGTCGCGATCGTGACTGGGCTGGGTCTGATCGGAGCTCTCTTTTTTGTGATGTTTAAGATCCGGCAGATTTCGCGGGAATTTTTCGGAACCTCGAGTCTGATCGAAGGGCTGAAGCGCCAGGAAGCGCTGGAGGACGATACACCGAAGTCGGTGTCCGGAATGACGAGGGTGGAGCTTCCGCGGATCGAGAAGGATTTCCCGGAGTTTCACTGGCCGGAGTGGAAGCAGAGGTGTGAGAATCAGTTAAAGGGCTATCTGGAGGCGCTGGAGCACCGGGATCTCTCTTACCTCGGAAAGGTGTCTGTGTCCTTAAAGGATCAGGTACGGCTGAAGATCGAGGAGATGGAAGAGAAGGAGATCCGGGAGGAATTTGATGCCATCCATGTCCATCAGACGGAGATATCCAGATACGACAAAGATCCGGGAAAATGCCGGATCAGGATCCAGTCCTCAGTGGAGTATCTGCATACTTTAAAGACCCCGAATAAAAAGAAAAATGTGGAGAGGGAAAAGGAACAGCACCGCTTCAATTTGGAGCTGGTCTACATCCAGGATATCACAAAGATACGCGCCGGAGAGACCGCCATCGGCGTCAGCTGTCCCCACTGCGGTGCCCCGATTGCAGGTCTTGGTGATCGGGTCTGCCCATACTGCGGCGGCGCCGTGGAACCGGTGAATGTGAGAGTGTGGGAGTTGCATCGGATCGAGGAAGTGTGAAGAAAAGCTTAAAATGCGTATAGAAAAGACTCTGGAGTTCTGATGTATATGATCAGAATTCCAGAGTCTTAGTTTTTTGAAGGAGTAAGGCAGAAATATAGAATGTTGGAATGAAAAAAGACCCAGGAAAATGAATTCCTGAGTCTTTTTATTACCGAAATAAATTATTCCGCCTTTGCAACTTCCCGCTTTTTGATCTCCGGTAAGATCAGACCGAGGGCTGTGAGCACGATCGGTGTGATTACATTTAATGCTGTGGAAGCGATATCACCTTCCACGTACATTCCGAGGAGACAGCATGCAGCTGTTACGAAGAAGCACCAGCCACCGGCAACGAGAGCAACGGTCTGGTTCTTTGTGAATTTGTATTCCGGGTTGAACTTATTGAGGGATTTTCTGAGAGCAATATATGCTGCGAATACCCATAAGTAACGAAGCGGCATGGTTACGGAGTTCAGTTTGTTTAACTGAGTCAGTACGGCTGCTGCGCCCGGTACGAAGGACTGGATCAGGATGATACTTCCGGATAAGCAGATAACCATCTTGATACCGTTGATGTATGCGCCGTGCTCGTTCTTCTTTAAGAGACCGGACGGGACGAACTGTCTTGCATCCTCGTTGTCAAGAAGCATACGGAGCGGAGCGTCGATACTTAATACAAGTGTGGAGAACTGACCAATGGCGTTGCATGCTGCGTAGATAACGAGCAGGAGATTGCCGACATGGTAGTACTCACCGAGCTTCTGGAAGGACCAGTAAGCGCCGTTGGAAACATAGGACTTAAAGCTGTCCTGACTCTCGTTGATGACAGCCGGATCAAACATCATACCCATTGCGATACTTCCGAGGATCGCACAGACCATAACCATAACGGCTAACATGATCATACCCTTCGGGAATCCCTTGGACGGATCTTTTACCTTATTTACATAAGGAGAGATCTTCTCACATCCGCCTACGGCGAATACAAGGATGGAGAGGGATGTGAAGTAGTTCACGTTGAACTGCGGGATCAGACCTTTGATGCTGTAATCAGCAGAAACGAAACCGCCGTTCGGGTTGATTGCCGGAGCTGCGAACATCATTAAGATGAACAGGATAGACATTACGAACATACTGGTACCGGCGATAGTAGCTAACTTCTTTAACGGGTTTAAGCCGCGGCTTGCAACCCAGCAGAAGAACAGGAACACCGCGAGTGTTGCCATCTGCACCGCGATCGTCGGGAATGTGTCGTAAGTGGAGCCATTCTGGAATACCATCCAGCTTAATGCCTTTAATCCGCCGCTGCCTTTACTTGCAATGTAAGTTACATGGCAAGCCCAGTAAGTCCAGCCTGCGTAATAAGCGCATTTCGGGCCGATTGTTTCGTGGATCCAGGAGCTTACGCCGCCGCCGGACTGTTTGAAGGCGGAGCCGAGCTCACCTACCATCAGGGCATACGGCACGAAATAGAGTGCGAACATCAGAACCCAGCTGAAGATTACCTGTACTCCGTTGAAGTAAACGAAGCCATTCAGCACGTTTCCGAATCCCCAAACCGTGGAGAATGCCATGAAGGCCAGGGTGTACCAGTCGATTTTCTTGGTGTTTTCCATAAGAAACCTTCCTTTGATATAAAATTGTATTTGTCCGCATAGCGCGAACTTGTCTAGTATAACATATAATTATGGAAATATGAACAATTTATTATGAGAAAAAAATTGGAAATCAATTAAGAAAATTTGGTAGAAATCCATAAAAATGCAGGAAAAAGGTCGGATCGAAAAGATTTTCTAAAGAAAAAGGGGGGACAGAGAGAAAAATGAAAGGAATGAGGGATTGGGGCAGCGGTGTGGGAATATGAATGAAAAACAGATATTCTTGTGAGAAGGATAAATATGACAAAAGTCATGGAAAAAGCGGAGAATCCACTGCATATTTATTCGGAATATTGGATGCAGGGGTGCGGTGGGAGATGCCCTTATTTAAATAGGAAAACTTTGAAAAAGCGAAATAAAAGAAATATATTCTATATGAAGAAGAAATGTGGTAGAATATCTGGATACATGTTCTGCTTTTTATAGAAGCAGGATGAAAAGTAAGGGAATGAAAAAGCGGAGGACAGTATTCCGGGGAACAGATGCAAAAATGAGGCAATGCTTCCGGGAAAACAAAAGAAAAATCAGGAGAGGATAGGTACAAAATATGGGGTATACAGGATTTGAGCGACTGTGGCTGTTCTTTGCGTTCAGCTTTTTCGGCTGGGTCCTCGAGACGGTGACAGCGGCAGTGCGGCAGAGACGGTTTGTAAACAGAGGGCTCGTGAATGGGCCGTTCTGCGTGCTTTACGGTATTACGGGAACCGCGATGCTTGTTGTCTGCCGGGAACTGCATGGAATCTGGCTGTTTCTCGGCAGTATGATCTTTTCGACTCTGGCGGAGTGGATCGCTGGCCATGTGATCGAGAGGATGTACCATGAGCGGTGGTGGGATTATTCCCACATGAAATGGAACCTGGACGGATATATCTGTGTGCCGGTGTCTATCGTATGGGGCGTTCTTGGTGCCGCTACGATGCGGTGGGGTGCACCGGTCCTGGTGCGGGTATTCCGGATGCTCCCGCGGACTCCGGGGCATCTGATCGTGTGGATTCTGGCGGCTGTGCTGGCGATGGATGTCACGGCGACCTTATGTATCTTATCCGGCAGAAGCCGCAGGATCCGCCAGTGGGAAGGCGTGGATTCCTGGCTCACAGGTGTGAGCTCAAGGCTCGAGCGGAAGATCTATGGCTGGGTGGACCGCCGTATCCAGAACGCCTACCCGGAGGCGGTATACCGGGAGGAGCTCCAGGCGGAGGCTGAGCAGAGAAAGACGATATTCGCCTACGGCCTCTGTTTTTACAAGATCGCGCTGCTTCTGGTAGTCGGCGCGTTCCTCGGAGATATCGTGGAGACGATCTTCTGCCGGGTGACGGCGGGCGTGTGGATGAGCCGCAGCAGCTTTGTCTGGGGACCGTTCAGCATCGTCTGGGGCGTGGCCCTGGCTGCGGCTACGATGCTGCTGTACCGCTACCGGAAGTATTCCGACCGGTTCCTGTTCTTTATGGGAACATTCCTCGGCGGTGCCTATGAGTATACCTGCAGCGTTTTGACAGAAATGCTCTTTGGAAAAGTTTTCTGGGACTACAGTAAGATTCCATTTAACCTTGGCGGGCGGATCAATCTTTTGTATTGCTTTTTCTGGGGAATTGCGGCTGTGGCATGGATCAAGGGTATCTACCCGGTAATGTCCGCCTGGATCGAGAAGATTCCGATAAACTTCGGAAAGGCAGCGACATGGCTTCTCCTGATATTTTTCTGCGTGGACATGGCGGTCTCCGGGCTGGCCCTTGTGCGAAGCAGTGAGAGGGAAAAGGGAATCCCAGCGGATTCCGCCTGGCAGCAGGTGATGGATGAGCATTATGGGGATGAGGTGCTGAAAAAGATCTATCCGAATGCGCTGAAAGTGGAGTAACCATGGTTTCCGGCAGACAATCCGGTGAAATTATGGTAGGATATACATATGAAAGAAAAAGGAGCGTGAATACAGATGACGATGCATAATCATGCCGAAGTCGGCGAAATTTCTGAGCGGATCGTCCTGGTAGGAGATCCGAACCGGGCGAAGTATATCGCGGAACATTATCTGGAAGATGCGGTGCTTGTGAATGATGTGCGGTGTGCGTACTGCTATACGGGAATGTTTGAGGGAGTACGGGTATCTGTGATGGCAGTCGGAATGGGCGGACCGTCCATGCTGATCTACGCCACGGAGCTCTGCAGGGATTATGGCTGTAAGATCCTGGTGCGGGCAGGTACCTCCGGCGGCTATCGGGACGATATGAAAAACTTCGATATCGTCCTGTCCCAGGCGGTCAGCACCACCAGCGGAATCAACGACAACATGTTCAACGGACATTTCTCACCGGTGGCAGATTTCGGGCTTTTGAGCACCGCGAAACGCATTGCGGATGAGGAACATCTCGTGACGTACGTGGGCGGAACGGTCTGCAACGACAGACTTTACCGCGACGAAAATTATAAGTCGAAGATGTGGAAGAAGTACGGTATGCTGTGCTCTGAACAGGAGGGTTGCGCATTTTATACGGCGGCAGCAGAGTTTGGATGCCGGGCTCTGATGATGGTGGGAATCACAACAGGAATCCGCTATGACGAGAACGGACAGGAGATCTTTGTGGACCTTCCAGAACGGGAACATGCCCAGTCCATGGATGATCTGGTACGGCTGGCGCTTAAGACGGCGGCACATGCGGAGTAGAGAGCGCTGAACAGGAAAGACCAGCTTATAGTAGGAGCGGATCCTGCCGGCTCAGAATGTTAAGGATCGTAATAGTGATAAGATGCAAAAAGAGGACACTGCACGTTACATGCAGTGTCCTCTGAAGTTTATCAGCTTATAAAGCCAGATCAGTCAGACGATCAGATCTGCGGGCCAGCGGCAACGAGAGCCTTACCAGCTTCGTTGCTCTCGTATTTCGCGAAGTTCTTGATAAATCTGCCGGAGAGGTCTTTTGCTTTCTCTTCCCAGTCAGCAACGTTTGCGTATGTATCACGCGGGTCGAGGATCTTGGAGTCAACGCCCGGAAGCTCAGTCGGAACTTCGAAGTTGAAGTGCGGGATCTTCTTTGTCGGTGCGTTTAAGATATCGCCGTTTAAGATCGCGTCGATGATTCCACGGGTATCTTTGATGGAGATACGCTTGCCGGTTCCGTTCCAGCCTGTGTTAACGAGGTATGCCTTAGCGCCGCTCTTTTCCATCTTCTTAACAAGCTCTTCCGCGTATTTTGTCGGATGGAGCTCCAGGAATGCCTGACCGAAGCAAGCGGAGAAGGTCGGTGTCGGCTCTGTGATTCCGCGCTCTGTACCGGCAAGCTTTGCTGTGAAACCGGACAGGAAGTAGTACTTTGTCTGCTCCGGAGTCAGGATGGATACCGGCGGAAGTACACCGAATGCATCTGCGGAGAGGAAGATCACGTTCTTAGCTGCCGGACCTGCGGAGATCGGGCGAACGATATTTTTAATATGGTCGATCGGATAGGATACACGGGTGTTCTCGGTTACGCTCTTGTCAGCGAAGTCGATCACACCGTCTTTATCAAGTGTTACGTTCTCGAGAAGAGCATCGCGCTTGATCGCGTTGTAGATATCCGGCTCGGATTCTTTATCAAGGTTGATAACTTTAGCGTAGCAGCCGCCCTCGAAGTTGAATACTCCGTTGTCGTCCCAGCCGTGCTCGTCATCACCGATCAGGAGACGCTTCGGATCTGTGGAAAGAGTTGTCTTACCTGTTCCGGAAAGTCCGAAGAAGATCGCTGTGTTTTTGCCTTCCATATCTGTGTTAGCGGAGCAGTGCATAGATGCGATGCCCTTTAACGGAAGGTAGTAGTTCATCATGGAGAACATACCTTTCTTCATCTCTCCGCCGTACCAGGTGTTGATAATAACCTGCTCGCGGCTTGTGATATTGAAGACAACAGCTGTCTCGGAGTTTAAGCCGAGTTCCTTGTAGTTCTCAACTTTTGCTTTGGATGCGTTATAAACAACGAAATCCGGCTCGAAGTTTTCAAGCTCTTCAGCAGTCGGCTTGATGAACATGTTCTTTACGAAGTGTGCCTGCCAAGCGACCTCAACGATAAAACGGATCGCCATGCGGGTGTCTTTGTTTGCGCCGCAGAATGCGTCGACAACGAAAAGTCTCTTGTTGGAGAGCTCTTTTAATGCGATATCTTTTACTGCCTTCCAGGTTTCCTGGGAAGCCGGATGGTTGTCGTTCTTATACTCGTCAGAAGTCCACCATACAGTATCTTTGGAATTTTCATCCACAACGATAAATTTATCTTTCGGTGAACGGCCGGTGTAGATACCGGTCATAACATTAACTGCTCCGAGTTCGCTGACCTGTCCTTTTTCGTAGCCTTCGAGTTCCGGCTTCATTTCCTCCTCGAATAACATCTCGTAAGACGGGTTGTAGACGATCTCTGTGGTTCCGGTGATGCCATACTTGCTTAAATCAATCTTTGCCATCGCTTATCTAACCTCTTTTCATAAATTTGGTCCCGACCGCAGTGGGGCAGGACTATCGTCTTGTACATGTTCAGGGTTGAACAGGTACCATTACCTGGAAATTTTACAGGCAATAATGATATCTTTCACTTCCATTATACATGAAATTTGGACAAAATCAACAACAAAATGGCAGACTTTGTTAAAATAATATCATTCTTTTACTGGATGCCGTTTTTCATACTGAAATTTTAAGAAAATAAAGTAAAGACATTATTTTCAAAGAAAAAGCAGAAATATGAGGTTGACAAAATTAGATAGTTGTACTATCATCCAATTTAGATGATAGTACAACTATCTGGAGCAAAATTGTGTTAAAATTTGCATAGTGGTGAGACAGGACGGATATGAACGAGGGAGTCCGCCGGGATTTACGATATTGTAATTCTATGGAACAGGAATAAGATACGCAGATAGCGTGAAGCCGGGGGAGCAAAAGTAAAGCGATATTTGGAGGAGACTTTATGGACCAGACTGGAAGAAAGATCACAAAGATCGCCCGTGAGGTTGGAAAGTTCACGGTGCAGACCATGAAGGAAGAGGGGATCGGAACAGCAGAATTCGATTTTATCCATCTCGTGCGCCACAATCCGGGAATCACCCAGACGGAGGTACGGGAGACTCTTAAGATCGATAAGGGCGCTGCGGCGAGGCGGGCGGCAAGCCTGGAGGCAAAAGGGTATCTCGAGAGAAAGCCGAATCCGGCGGATGGAAGAAGCCAGCTGCTTTACGCGACAAAAAAGGCGGAGGCATTAAAGAATTCGAAGGCGAGTATCGAGGCGGTCTTTTATGAGTGGCTGCTGGCGGAGCTGCCGGAGGAGGAGAAAAACGCATTTTGTGAGACGCTCGACAAACTGTACTGGCGGTCGAAGAATGAGCGGAGAGCTGGATTTGTGGATGTAGCGGAGTTAGTGGAGAAGCATAAGGAAGAGAATATAGAGGGTGCAGATGAATAAAAAAGATGTAAAAAATAGAACTGTTTGAAGCTGGGATCTTGAAAGCAGCGGTGATAATAAAGAGAATGAGAAATTCTGGGTCTGGTGCAGAAAAAAGATATTTTTGAAGAAATTGCAGCAAAAATAAAAACAGACACTCCGGACGAAGCTGCTTCAGAGAGAAATCGGTAACTCAGAAAAGTTTATAAGACTTCAGGAAAGAACAGAAATGGAAAAGAAAAATTTTCGCCCAGATAAGATCATGATGTATTTCCAGGCAGAATGGAAGGTTCTGGCGTTGATCACAGTGTCGGGATTGATCTATAACTTGGGCCTCATGGCGGGGCCATGGTTTGAGGGAAAGATGGCGGGCTGTCTGATGCAGATCCTGACTGGGACGGAGCGTTTTCCGGCGATGCTCCGGCTGGCGCCCGCCTATGTGATCGTGATCGGAACGGTGCAGCTGGCGAGATATATCAAGCGGTTCTATGTGCGCCGGTTCGCCAACAATGTAAACCGGCGGATGAAGCGGATCCTGTACCGGACACTGATACATAAATCCCGTGTGGAGCTGGAAAAAGAGGGCACCGGAAACGTCATCACGAAGGCGATTTCCGACGTGGATGACTGCGTGGAAGGTATGAGAAAGTTTACCACAGAGATCTTTGATACAGGTGTGGCGCTTTTCGGATATGTGTGCATGCTGCTCTATTACGACTGGAGACTGGCGCTCTGTTCCATGATCTTTCCCCCTTTTTCCTATATTATAGCAGAGAAGATGAAACGGATCGTCCAGACAACGGGAGCAGATTACAAGAAGCAGACCGGAAAGCTCAATGCGGTGACCCTGGACCGGATCACCAACGCCATTACATACCGTGTTTTCGGATGTGAGAAGGAGCGCGGGGAGAACTACGAAGTCCACTTAAAAGAGTATGAACAAGCAGCTGTAAAGGCGAATATCTGGAACGCGGCTCTGCCGCCGGTCTACAAGGTGATCGCCATGGCGGGAACTGTGATGATCCTGTATTTCGGTTCAGAAAATATCCTCGGAATGGGCTGGACGTCATGGGATGTGGCGGCATTTACCACATTCCTGGCATGTTACGCGAAGCTCTCCGATAAGTCCTCGAAGGCGGCGAAGCTCTTCAATGCGGTCCACAAGGCGCAGGTTTCCTGGAAGAGGATCCATCCGTACATGGAGCGGACGTCTGAGGCTGTGGAGAAAGATGAGATCGCGGCGCAGAATGAAAACTACAATGCTGAAAGCTCCGACAAGGATGTGAAGAATGGACCGGGAGGCAGTGCGGTGTATAAATCCGGGCAGCAGTCAGAAAAGAACAGCGTCAAAGAAAACGTAGCCGTAGCTGATCATCTCACTTTCGCCTATCCGGGCAGTGACCCGATCTTTAAGGAGATTTCCTTCACTGCGAAACCAGGTCAGATCGTCGGCATCACGGGTCCGGTGGCGTGCGGAAAATCTACACTGGGAAAGAGTTTTCTCTGCGAATATCCGTATGAGGGTCATCTGACTTACGGCGGCAGGGAGCTTTCCTCCTACACGGAAAATGAGCGGAGCCGGATCATCGGGTATCTTGGACATGATCCGGAGCTTTTGGGAGACAGCGTGGAAAACAACGTGCTCCTGGGGGATGATGACAACGTCTGGACATGGCTTAGGGCTGTATGCTTCGACGAAGAGGTCCGGGAGATGGAGGAGAAGGAGAAGACCGTTGTGGGAAACAGTGGCGTCCGTCTCTCGGGAGGGCAGGCGGCGCGTCTTGCGTTGGCGAGAACACTCTGCCATGGAAAGCCGGTGCTGGTTCTGGATGATCCGTTCTCGGCGCTCGACAGAAATACAGAAAAACAGGTATTTGAGCATGTGAAGGAGCTCTCGAAAGACAGGATCGTGTTCCTGATCTCCCACAGACTATACCTGTTCCCGGAGTTCGACCAGGTGATCTGGATGGACCAGAAGATGGGAACATGCAGCAGCCATGAGAGGTTGATGGCGGAAAATCCGCAGTACGCGGAGCTTTACAGGGCGCAGGTTTCGGAGAAAGATGAAAATATTCTGTCAAGTGAGAAAAAGGATCATCCTGACGGCGCATAAAAATATGAAGATATTGAATAGACAATGAAAAGAAGCGGAAATCGCGGGAATCCATCAGGGAGACAGCATGAAAATTCTGGGGAGAGGAGATGGAAATCATGACTGCAAATAGACGTATCAGCGCGGCATCGATTATCGGAAATACCGTCGCGCGGGAAAAATGGCTTTCCATCGGAATCATTCTGACGGTGACGGGTGCCATTGTCATTTCCCTGCTTCCGCCTCTCGTTCTCGGAAAGATCATTGACCGGATCGCCGGCGGAAATTTCCCGGGATTTTCCATGGCAGCGGAGTATTTTCTGCTGATCTTTTTGTCGGGGGCGCTGGAGTCCTTGAGAGAAAGTTTCCTGACTGTGTTTGGACAGAAGATGACCCATGCGTTCCGAAGCGAGCTTTCGAAGAAGCTTGTCCGGCTGAGCGCTGACACATTAAATAAGGAAGAGCCGGGTGCTGTGGTATCCAGGTTTGTGGGCGATGTAGATACCGTGGAGGCATTGTTTACCTCCGGAATCATCAGCATGTTCGCGGATGCCTGCAGAGTCATCAGTATCTTTGCGGTGATCTGGTTCCAGAACCGGGGACTTGCGCTGCTTCTTGTTGTATTGATTCCGGTGATCTTTGCGTTCACGAGAATCGTCCAGAAGCAGATGCTGACGGCGCAGTTAGAGAACCGCGCGGCAATGAGCCGTGTCACAAATCATGTTCCGGAGACAATCCGGTGTATCAGAACGATCCATACACTTGGAAAAGAGATGTATATGGAGAAACGGTATGATGACTATATCGGGGAGAGCTATTCGGCGGTCGAGAAGACGAACTTTTACGACGCTGTTTACTCGCCGTTGATTCTGTTCCTGAATGCGGTGGCGGTGGCGATCGTCATGCTGCTTGCGGCATCCGGAAACGCGAAGATCCTGGCATTGTTCGGCATGTCCGTGGGAAAATCTGTCGCAGTCATCAACTATATTTCCCAGGTATTCTCGCCGATCGAGAACCTCGGCATGGAGATCCAGACGATCCAGTCGGCGGTTGCGGGTGTTTACCGGATCAACGAGTTTCTGGCGAAGCCGGAGAGGGAGATGGTAGAAGAGAGAGCATTTGTGGATTCCAGACATACAGTCGGAAAGAATGGCGCTGTACAGGAATTAGAGAATGCGCAGGGGAGAGCGGAGAATAGTTCCGGGGACACCAGTGCGGCGAGTATAGATTTAGATGCGGCTAAGTTAAAGGATGGCGGCATTTTCGAGAATACAGAACCATGCGTGGAGTTTAAAGATGTCACCTTCGGCTACGACGACCACATCGTTTTAAATGACATGAATTTCGCAATCTATCCGGGCGAGCAGGTAACGCTGACGGGACGTACCGGCGCCGGAAAGAGTACGATTTTTAAGCTGCTTTTAGGACTCTATCGCCCGAATTCCGGTGAGGCTCTGATTGAGGGCGAGGCGGCATATCGGCTCTCTGACAAGGAGAAAAGAAAGAAGTTCGGCTATGTGGAACAGTCCTTTCATATGGTTCCGGGCACGGTTCGCGACCAGATCACACTGTTTGACCCGGCGATCGGGGACGAGGCGGTGCAGGCGGCCGCGAAGCTCGTGGGACTCCATGGGACGATCGTGAGCCTGGATGATGGCTATGACACATTATGTAAACCGGAGATATTCTCCCAGGGTCAGTGGCAGCTCTTATCCATCGCGAGAGCCGTTGCCGGAAAACCTGGGATCCTGCTTCTCGATGAGATCACGGCGAACCTTGACGCGGAGACGGAGGAGATGGTGCTCCGGGCATTAAAGAGCGTGTCGGAAGGGCGTACTGTTATCTCGATCTCCCACCGTGTTTACCAGAAGGACGGAACTGGGCGGCTCATTACCGTGTATGGATAGGGATTTTCTGAACTGAAAATCCCGTACAATACAGTTATGGCAGCGGATTTTGCCGATTTGGAATGCGAAGCATCGGCAAAATCGGTTACAGTTCATGTAAGCATGAACTGTAACACCAGATCAGGTATTTAGCGATTGGGAGCTGATTTATATTTACAAATGTTGACAGTGGGAATATAATAAGCCGAAGAAATCCTCGAGATTTTGTTTGACTGGAGGCGAAATCATGTCAATTTTATTTGCGATCATATTTCTTGTCGTGATCTTTAAGTGCGTTGGTCTTGTGCTTGGCGTATGTGGAAAACTTCTCGGCGCGGTGCTGAGTTTGTTTGGATTTATCTTATCCATCGCTGTCGGAGCAATCGTATTCGGAATTTCCACGGCATTTGCATTGGTGCTGTTATGCATCGCGGCGGGATGGCTGTTGATCAAGCTGATATTTTAAAGATCGTGTGTTCAGAATGGACACAGAAAGTGTGAGACTCCGGGATGGTGATGCCGGCCTGCAAAATCCGTCCCGGAGTCTTGACAAACATGGAAAAATCCATTAAAATCCATCATATATGCATATCAGACAGGCATTGAAGAGGGAAAGTAGATGAATGGCGGCATCCCAGAGAGGAAGCAGACGGTGAGAGCTTCCATGTGCGCGTTGTTGAACCGGCCTCGGAGCTTTGTGCGAGAGATGTGGAAAACGGCAGTGAAAACAGATTGCCGCAGTGAATGACTACATTGCTAAGTACAGCGTAGATCCGGCGTTAACGGATATCAGAGGAGAGTTCCCGTAAAGTGCGGGAGCTAATTTGGGTGGTAACGCCGGCTGTCGGTCCCTTTTGTGGACGACAGCCTTTTTTATGTAACAGGGAATTCCTTGGAATTTCCTGTTACATAAAAAGGCATTAATGTGCCAAGGCACATTCTTTTTCGTTTCCACGGGGAGTGCCCCGGAACGGAACAGGCGTCCTGCATCCTCAGAAATTTTAGATGTATGCAATCCAAGAATTCATATAAAGGAGAAAAGCAATGGCAAGAGAGAAGAAACTTGTGGAATCCATCACTTCTATGGAAGACGATTTCGCGCAGTGGTACACAGACGTTGTAAAAAAAGCAGAATTATGTGATTATGCAAGCGTAAAGGGCTGCATGGTCATCAAACCGGACGGATACGCGATCTGGGAGAACATCCAGCATGAACTGGACAAGCGCTTCAAAAAAGCAGGCGTAAAGAATGTTTACATGCCGTTATTCATCCCGGAGAGCTTACTTGATAAAGAGAAAGACCATGTAGAAGGCTTCGCACCGGAAGTTGCATGGGTAACACAGGGAGGTCTTGAGCCGCTTCAGGAGCGTCTCTGCGTCCGCCCGACATCCGAGACTCTGTTCTGTGATTTCTACCAGAAAGACATCCACTCCTACCGTGACCTTCCGAAGGTATACAACCAGTGGTGTTCCGTAGTAAGATGGGAGAAGACGACAAGACCGTTCCTCCGCTCCAGAGAGTTCTTATGGCAGGAAGGCCACACCGCACATGCGACAGCAGAGGAAGCTCAGGAGAGAACGATCCAGATGTTAAACCTCTATGCAGATTTCTGCGAGGATTTCCTTGCGATCCCGGTCGTTCGCGGACAGAAGACAGATAAAGAAAAATTCGCAGGTGCTGAGGCAACCTATACCATCGAGTCCTTAATGCATGACGGAAAGGCACTCCAGTCCGGAACCAGCCACAACTTCGGCGATGGCTTCGCAAAGGCTTTCGGCATCCAGTATTCCGATAAGGACAACCAGTTAAAATATGTTCACCAGACCTCCTGGGGTATGACGACCCGTATGATCGGTGCCATCATCATGGTACACGGTGACAACGAGGGTCTTGTACTTCCGCCGAACGTAGCTCCGACTCAGGTTGTGATCGTTCCGATCCGCCAGCAGCAGGAGGGCGTTCTTGAGAAGGCAAGAGAGGTCGAGGAGGTTCTCTCCAACTTCCGCGTAAAAGTTGATGATTCCGATAAGAGCCCGGGCTGGAAGTTCTCCGAGTCCGAGATGAGAGGAATCCCGGTCCGTGTAGAACTTGGACCGAAGGATATCGAGGCAGGTCAGGCTGTATTAGTACGCCGTGACACCCACGAGAAGATCACCGTTGCTTTAAGCGAGATCGCAGAGAAGGTGGATGAGCTCTTAAAGACGATCCAGCATGACATGTACGAGCGTGCGAAAGCACACCGTGACGCCCACACCTACGACGCACACAACATGGAAGAGATGAAGGATATCGCTGACAACAAGCCGGGATTCATCCGTGCGATGTGGTGCGGCTGCCAGGAATGCGAGGACAAGTTAAAGGAGCAGGTCGGCGTTACATCCAGATGTATGCCGTTCAAGCAGGAGAAGCTTGCTGAGACATGCGTATGCTGCGGCAAGCCGGCAACCAAGATGGTATACTGGGGTAAAGCATATTAATGAAGCAATGGAATATCAGGGATCTGACGCTCGGAGGGCTGTTTACAGCCCTCATCGGCGTCGGAGCTTTTCTCAAGATCACGATCCCGGTACAGCCAGTGCCCATGCACTTTACGCTGCAGTTTTTCTTTGTGCTGCTTGCGGCGCTTTTGCTTGGATCAAAAAGGGCATTTGCCAGCGTGCTGACATATCTGGTGATCGGATTGTGTGGGATCCCGGTCTTTGCCACGGGCGGTGGTCCGGCGTATCTTTTAAAGCCTACATTCGGCTTTTTGATCGGATTTGCGGTGGCGGCCTATGTGACGGGACGTGTATATGAGATCAGGAAAAGTACATCTTTTTCCTGGCTTTTATTTTCTGCATTCTGGGGACTTCTCGCAGACTATGGCTGCGGGATGATCTATTTTTATGTGTGCAGCAATTTTGTCCTTGGCGTAAGCGTCGGATGGAAGGTCGTGTTTGTCAACTGCTTTCTTCTGACGGTCGGTGAGGATTTTATTTTATGTGTTCTGGCGGCAGTTTTGGCGAAACGGCTGATCCCAGTTCTTAAGAATCTGGGGAAATGATTACTAATTTATAAGGAGGAAACCGGACCGGTGAGAATTGAGATGCCCTATGAGGCGGAATGGATCATTGACAATATACGAAGCCATGGATACGAGGCATTTATCGTCGGAGGCTGTGTCCGGGACGCAGTCCTCGGGAGAATTCCGGGGGACTGGGACATTACAACCTCCGCAAAGCCGGAGCAGGTGAAGGAGATCTTCGGGAAAACCGTGGATACAGGCCTTAAGCATGGAACGGTGACGATCATTAAGCATGGAAGCGGCTATGAGGTCACCACATACCGGATCGACGGGGAATATCTGGACGGAAGACATCCGGAGACGGTTGAGTTTACGCCGGATCTCAGGGAAGATCTAAAGCGCCGGGACTTTACGATCAATGCCATGGCATACAGCCATGAGACGGGGATCGTGGATGAGTTTGAGGGCATGGAAGACCTGAAGCGCCGGGTGATCCGGTGCGTCGGCTGTGCGAAGGACCGATTTACGGAGGACGCGCTGCGGATTCTCAGGGCAGTGCGGTTTGCGGCCCAGCTGGACTTCGTGATCGAGGATGAGACGTACAAGGCCATTGCTGAGATCGCGCCGAACCTCGTCCATGTGAGCAAGGAGCGGATCCAGGTGGAACTCACGAAGCTTCTGCTGTCGGATCATCCGGAGAAGATCTGGATGGTGGACGCGACGGGAATCGCAGAGTATGTGACGCCAGGATTTACGGAGGTGTTTGAGCGGGAGCTGGAGAGCAGAAGTTCCAGGGATCCGTTAAAAGAATGCTGGGCTGGCATCGCTGCGCTTCCGGCGGACAAATCCCATAGATGGGCCGGTTTTCTGCGCCATATGACAGCGGAGCAGGCGGTGAAGATCCTTCGCGGATTAAAGCTTGACAATGATACTATTGGAAACGTAAAGAACATGATTACGGCATTCCAGGCACCGCTTGCGGTCGATAAGGTCGAGATCCGGAGACTTTTAAGCCGGGTGACGGAGTACCAGTTCCTCGGAGCCATGCAGCTAAAGAAGCTGGACGGAGATGAGACAGTTCCGGGGATCCTGCGGCTTTTTGAGGAGATCAAAGAGGCAGGAGACTGCGTGAGCCTGAAGCAGCTGGCGGTCAACGGAGGCGATCTTCTCGCAAAAGGTCTGGAAAAAGGAAAGCAGATCGGCGACGGGCTCATGTACCTTTTGAATCTGGTGCTTGAAAAACCAGAATTAAATAAAAAAGATATATTATTAGAGAAAATCAATCAATTTAAAGAGAAATAAAAATGTCAGTAGGGACATCTGCAGAGAATTTTGCAGGTGTCTTTTTGTAATAGGAAATTCCAAGGGATTCCCTATTACAAAAAAGGCACTAACGTGTCGATGATGCGCACTCGCGCGAAAATGTAGGTTGTCGCAAGCGGCCGCGCGAGGCGCGAGAATGTGCCAAGGTACATTTTTTTATTTAACGGCGGGCAGCCAGAAAGCAGCAAAAAACGTACAGGCCGTATTCTGGAAACAGGGGAATAATCCCCTCTTTCATTTCATATCTTGTGCAGAAGGAAATTCCGGCAGCAGGATGAGGGCCGGAATTGTTGTCGATGGAAAAGGTCAGAGCAGGATATGGGGGGATAGAATCGTGATCGACTGGAAGGAAGAGGCGGAGAAGACGTACGGATTTCGGGTGGATGTGCTGCGGAGAGGACGAGGATCCTGGATCCTTGAGACGGATCTGGGACTGCGGCTTTTAAAGGAATATCGTGGAAGTGTGAACCGCCTGGAGTTTGAGGAGGCGGTTTTGCAGTCTTTAGATGGAATGGAGACTCTGAAGGCGGACCAATATGTGAGAAATTCTGAGGGGGAGCTGTTGTCGACGGCGGAGGATGGGACCAGATATATCGTGAAGGAATGGTTCGCGGACCGGGAATGTGACCTGAAGGATGAAAGAGAGGTATTGTCGGCGGTGCGGGCATTGGCGCTTCTGCATCGGCAGTTCCGCATGATCAAACGGCAGGAAACGTGGAATATGAGATCCATGATCTCACTGCCGCTCTTTGAGGCCATGCGCCGCCATAACCGGGAGTTAAAGAAGGCGAGGACATTTATCCGCGGAAAGCGGAAGAAAAATGAATTTGAGCTTCGAGTGATCGGAAATTTTGAAATTTTCGCGGCCCAGGCCGTGGAAGCAGAGCGGGGCATGGAAAGGCTGTATGAGATTCACGGAAAAGAGATCGCAGATGGGTACGCGGTCTGCCATGGGGAGCCGGATTACCACCATATCCTGATCGGAAACGGATACACGGCGGTGACGGAGTTCAACCAGATGCACCTGGGTGTCCAGATGGAGGACCTGTATTATTTCCTCAGGAAGATTATGGAGAAGCATGACTGGAATGAGCGGCTGGGGAGGCAGGTCATGGAGTCCTACGAACGGGTGCTGCCGGTCTCGGAAGTGGAGCGGCAGGTGCTTTATTACCTGTTTTTATATCCGGAAAAGTATTGGAAACAGATCAATTTTTATTACAACGCCAACAAGGCCTGGGTGCCCGCGAAGAGTACGGAGAAGATCAGAAAGCTGGAGGCTCAGCAGGAGGCGAGGGAGAGCTTTATACAGACAGTTATTCAAGGCGTGTAAGGAAAAAGCCAGGAGATCGGAATTACGGATAAAGAGCAAAAGACTTGCGGAACCAGAGGATAGTGTGATAAGATATGGTATAAAAATGTGGCCGTGAGCGGAAAAATAGTACGGTCGGCAGCAAAGGAGGAAGTCCCATGAAATGTCCGTTTTGTGGTGCCCAGGATACAAAGGTCATCGACTCGCGTCCGGCTGATGATAACAGCTCGATCAGACGCCGACGTCAGTGCGAGGAGTGCGGAAAGCGCTTTACGACATATGAGAAATTAGAGACACTGCCGCTTATGATCATCAAGAAAGATGATTCCAGAGAACCGTACAATCGTGCGAAGATCGAAAACGGAATCCTTTTGTCATGTCATAAGCGTCCGGTCTCCCCGGACCAGATCACGAAGATGATCGACGAGATCGAGAAGCAGATCTTCAGCATGGAAGAGCGTGAGATCCCGTCCGTGACCATCGGCGAGCTTGTCATGAAAAAACTCAAGATGGTGGACGAGGTTGCATACGTCCGTTTCGCGTCTGTCTACAGGGAATTTAAGGATGTGAACGCGTTTATGGATGAATTGGCTAAGTTCTTAAATAATAAATAACAGCAAAAGAGGCGGTTTGGCTGTGTACCGGTCTGCAAAAGGGTCAATGAATGACGTTGTTCACCCGGATAAAAACAGGAGCAGGTATGGCTGAAGTGCTGAATTAAGGGTAATATT